>Ga0066670_10000626_pt1 | contig 10986 bp, 9 predicted proteins | sample GraSoiAngelo_119_FD_66459 | JGI IMG/M metagenome (GOLD analysis project Ga0066670, IMG submission 66459) | Grasslands soil microbial communities from the Angelo Coastal Reserve, California, USA - 14_0919_05_20cm | ecosystem: Environmental > Terrestrial > Soil > Grasslands | place: USA...
CCATTCCCATTCCCACTCCCACGGTCCGCTCGGGGAGGTCGACCAGGTCCTCCAGGGCAGTCACGACGGCATGCGGGCCGTGCGCATCTCCCTCCTGGGCCTGGCGGCGACGGCGGCAGCCCAGCTCGCGGTGTTCCTCGTCAGCGGGTCCGTCGCGCTACTGGGGGATGCCCTGCACAACCTCGCCGACTCGTTGACGGCGGTGCCCCTCGGACTGGCGTTCCTGGTCGGGCGGCGGCCTCCCAGTCGCCGCTACGTGTACGGCTATGGACGGGCCGAGGACCTCGCCGGGCTCGCCGTGGTGGGGGCCATCGCCGCCTCGTCGGTGGCCGCCGGCTACGAGTCGGTGAACCGGTTGCTGCATCCCCAGCACGTGCACTTGCTGGGCGCCGTCGCCGCCGCTGCCGTGCTGGGGTTCCTGGGGAACGAGGGGGTCGCCCAGTACCGCATCAGGGTCGGCCGGCGCATCGGCTCGGCGTCGCTGGTCGCGGACGGGCTCCACGCCCGCACCGACGGCATGACCTCCCTGGCCGTGCTCGCTGGCGCCATAGGCGTGGCCGCCGGGTTCCGCCTGGCCGACCCCATCGCCGGTCTGGTCATCACGGCCGCCATCGTCTTCGTTGGCCGGGACGCGGCACGCGACGTGTTCCGACGCCTCATGGACGCGGTCGAGCCGGAGCTCGTCGACCGCTGCGCGTCAGCGCTCGGTGCCGTGCCGGGTGTTCGGGGCGTCGGCGACCTCCGGCTGCGCTGGATCGGCCACGCCCTCTGGGCCGAGGCCGAGGTGACGGTGAGCGGGGAGCTCACAGTGAGCCAGGGCCACGAGATCGCCGAACAGGCTCGGCACGCGTTGCTGCACGAGGTGCCGAGGCTCACGTCGGCGCTGGTGCACGTCGATCCCGCCGACAGCCACGGCATCGATCACCACGCCGAGGTCGCTCACCACCGGGCGTCGTGGCGACGGCAGTCGATGTCGCGACCAACCGACGCGTCCGACTGAGCCCGTCGACGGAGCGGGATCAGGCTTCCTGCGGTGCGTCGTCCTCGTCGACGTCCGGGGCGCGATCGCGGGCGCGGGTCGACTCGAGGAGGGCCGAGGAGACCTTCGGGAGGGCGTCGGTGACCGGCATCATCTGGTCGAGGCCGGTGATGTCGATGGACCGGCGGACGGCGGGGGTCGGTCCCGCCAGTACCAGTCCGCCACCGGCCTGCTGGAGCCGCTTGTGGGCCACGGCGAGGACGGCCAGCCCCGTCGAGTCCATGAAGTACACGCCGCTGAGATCGACCACCAGGTTCAACCGGCCCTGCTCGGTCATGTCGGCGAGGGTTCCGGCCAGACGCGGCGCCGTGGCGCAGTCGACCTCGCCCCACACGAAGACGATGGCCTTGGACTCCTCGACCCAGGTACCAACCTGGAAGCGGGGCAGGACTCGTGCCGCCTGCGCCGTCACCTCGTGATGTCGCACGGTCCGCTGGGACCTCCCAGGCGCCGATAGGTCGCCACACGATAGGCCCTCCGTGCCGGGGGGGAAAGGGTATGTGGGGTGGGTATCGGGCTCCCTCCCAGGCGGTACGGACGGGGATGGCCAGTTGCCCTGCGATTGCCTGTGGATTTCTTGCCTCGTCGCTGTGCATATCGCCGGTTTCGGGCCTAGCCTGGTGACAGGGCGGGAGGAGGAGCACGTGGGGCTGGCGTCTAAGGTGGGCTCGGCGGGAGGCAGGGCGGCTCGCCACCGATCACATCAGCGGAATTCGGTTGGAGCCCGCGTTGATGGCGGTCGCGAGGTGGCCCGAGCGGGGCGACGCAACCAGCGCCGACGGAACCAGGTCTCATTTCCGTGGACACGGACGACAGCCGGAGGAGAGTTGATGGCGGAACAGCAGCAGGCAGTGAGGGTCCTCGGCGAACGGCCTGCGCCGGCGCCAGGGGCGGCGCCGACGGGGGACGGTCACGACGTGCGGGTCCTGAGCGGCGACGGTGCGGTGGTTCCCAAGCCCCCGACCGTGACGCTGATGGTGCAGGCCGAGGTCGAGGTCGAGACGGACCGGCTCGCCGGTCACGCCCTGACCCGGGAGGAAGCCTCGGCCTATGTCGACCGGGCGCACCCGGCGGTGCAGAAGCTGGCCGCCCAGCTGGTGCACGACGACCCGTCGGCTCGGGTCCGCGTGACGGTCGGCCCCTACGTGGTGAACAAGCGGGGCAGCTGGTCTTCCTGAGCAGCCTCGCGGCGCGCCCGACGGTGGGCGGCGGCTGGCGTCGGGGCAAAAAGGGGTAGGTCACCGGCATGACGACCAGTGACCACGAACAACGTGTGATCGACGAGAACGTGGTCCCCCGGCTCCAGATCGGGGGCGAGTGGCGGGACGCCTCGAGTGGGGCGTCGTTCGGCGTCGAGGACCCCGCCACCGGTCGGGTGCTGTGTCGGGTGTCCGACGCCACCGAGGAGGACGCTCTCGCCGCCCTCGACGCCGCGTCTCGGGCCCAGGCGGCGTGGGCGGACCATCCGCCCCGGGAGCGTGGCGAGATCCTGCGGCGGGCCTGGCAGCTCCTGATCGAGCGCCGCGACGACCTCGCCCTGCTCATGACGCTGGAGATGGGCAAGCCGCTGGCGGAGTCCCGGACCGAGATCACCTACGGGGCCGAGTTCCTGCGCTGGTTCTCGGAGGAGGCGGTGCGTATCGACGGCCGCTGGTCGCGCGAGCCCGGTGGCTCGGGACGGCTGCTCACGATGAAGCACCCCGTCGGCCCCTGCCTGCTCATCACGCCCTGGAACTTCCCGCTGGCCATGGGGACCAGGAAGATCGGGCCCGCCATCGCGGCCGGCTGCACGATGGTCCTCAAGCCCGCCCAGCTCACGCCTCTCTCCATGCTCGCCCTCGCCCGCGTGCTGGAGGAGGTCGGGCTCCCAGCCGGCGTCCTCAACGTCATACCGAGCACGTCGGCGAGCCGCACGGCGGGTGCCGTGATGGCCGATCCCAGGCTGCGGAAGGTCTCCTTCACCGGGTCCACCCCGGTGGGTCGCACCCTCATGGCGCAGGCCTCGCAGAACCTGTTGCGCATGTCGATGGAGCTCGGGGGGAACGCCCCGTTCGTCGTCTTCGAGGACGCCGATCTCGATCGCGCCATCGAAGGTGCGGTGATCGCCAAGATGCGCAACATCGGAGAGTCCTGCGTGGCCGCCAACCGGTTCCTCGTGGCCGAGGCGGTCGCCGAGGAGTTCGCCGCCGGGCTGGCGGCGAAGATGGGATCGCTGCGCATGGGCCGGGGGACCGAGCCCGAGGCCGACGTCGGCCCTCTGATCGACGAGGATCAGCGCAGCAAGGTGACCGAGCTGGTGGAGGACGCTGTCGGCCGCGGTGGCAAGGTCCTCGCCGGCGGCGGGCGGCGTGAAGGAGCCGGCTACTTCTTCGAGCCCACGGTGATCGGGGCCGTGCCCGACGACTCCAAGATCCTCTCCGAGGAGGTGTTCGGTCCGGTCGCCCCGGTGACCGCGTTCGGCACCGAGGACGAGGGGGTGGCACGCGCCAACGGCACCGAGTACGGGCTGGTCGCCTACGTGTTCACCCGGGACCTCGAGCGCGCCCTCCGGGTGGTCGAGGGGCTCGAGGTGGGGATGATCGGGCTCAACCGGGGGCTGGTGTCGAATCCCGCCGCGCCCTTCGGGGGCGTGAAGCAGTCGGGCTTCGGGCGGGAGGGGGGCAGGGAGGGCATCGAGGAGTACCTCTCGACGAAGTACGTCGCCGTCGACACGGGGGAATGAGGTTGCCGGGCGGTACCGCCACTCCCTAGCCTGCCGGCACAGCCATACCGCTGGGGTGGGCGCTGGGGGTTGCCATGGGTCTGCTTCGCTTGGACGGAGTCTCCAAGCGGTTCCGCCGGGGCCGTGAGGACGTCGTCGCCCTCGACGGCGTGGAGCTGGAGATCGACGCGGGGGAGTTCGTCAGCCTGGTCGGGCCCAGCGGCTCGGGCAAGTCAACCCTGCTGCACCTGGCCGGCGGGATCGACCAGCCCGACGACGGTCTGGTCACGTTCGACGGCCGCGACCTGGGGCGACTGAGCGTCGGCGAGCGGGCCCGGCTGCGGCGGAAGGAGATCGGCTTCGTCTTCCAGTTCTTCCACCTCATCCCGACGCTCACGGTGGCCGAGAACGTCGCGCTCCCGCTGCTCCTCGACGGACGGCGCGCAGATGGCGCCGTGGCCGACACCATCGCCCAGGTCGGGCTCTCGGAGCGGGCCCGCCACCTGCCCGGAGAGCTCTCGGGGGGCGAGATGCAGCGTGCCGCCATCGCCCGGGCGCTGGTCGCCCGTCCTCGCCTGCTCCTCGCCGACGAGCCGACCGGCAACCTCGACTCGGCGACCGGCAAGGAGGTGCTCGACGTCCTGGTGACCGAGGTGCTCGAGGTCGGGGCCGCCCTGCTCATGGCGACCCACGACGAGCGCGCCGCCGGGCGGGCAGGGCGGGTGCTGAACCTGCGCGACGGCAACGTGTCCTGATGCGCTGATGCGTCTGTTCCTCCTGCTCAACCTGCGCAGGCTGGTACGGCAGCCGGTGCGGACCGTCCTGGGCGCGGTGGCCGCTGCCGCCGGCGTGGCCCTCGTGGTGTCGGTGGCCGTGACGACCACGAGCGTGTCGCGCTCCTTCGCCGATTTCGCGTCGCACGTAGCCGGGTCCGCGCCCCTGCGCGTCGTCGGGGCGACGTCCCGGGGCGGCCTCGACGAAAGCGTCCTCTCCACGGTCGAGCGCACTCCGGGCGTGGGCGCGGCCGTTCCGATGGTGCAGGCGGTGACCCTGGCCGACCCAGGCCCGGGCGCGCCCGGCGGCACCCGCACGGTCACGGGGCAGACGGGCAGCTCGGTCCAGCCCGTGCTGGCAGTGGGCATCGACTGCCGGGCTCAGCCGCTGGTTCCCTCGTTGCCGTGTGGCGCGGGGAGCGCCCTGGCCACCGGCACGACCACCGGACCACCCACCCTTTCTGCCGCCCTGCTGCGGAGGCTCGGCCCCGACGGTGTCCTGCTGACCGACGACGGGCGCCTCCCACTTCGCGGCGCGCCGGTGGTCAGCCGGCTGGACGCCGTCGTCGGCGGCCAGGTCGTGGTGATGCCGCTGGCCCAATCGCAGGCGTTGTTCGGCCGGTCGCACCGTCTCGACGTCGTCTACGTCGTGCCGTCCGCCGGGACGCATGTGGAGACGTTGAAGCAGCGACTGTCGGCCGCTGTCGGACCCTGGAACGGCGTGCTGCGCTCGACCGATCCACCGCCGGCGGCAACTGTGGTGCTGGGCGGGCTGGTGCCGCTGTTCGGACTGATGGGGCTGTTCGCCCTCGCCATCGGGGCCGTCCTGGTGTACGACGTCATTGCCATCTCCCTCGAGGAGCGCCGCCTGGACCTGGCCATCGTGGCCGCCGTCGGGGGCGGCAGGCGGGTGATGACCGGAGTGCTGGCCGAAGCAGGCCTCATGGGGCTGGCCGGTGGCCTGCTCGGCACGGTCGGCGGCGTCGCCCTCGCCGGACCCGTGACGGCCGGCCTCTCCGACTTCACGCGTCGGACGGTCGGTATCGCCGTGACGGTGCACGTGACGCCGGCGCCGTTCGCGGTCGGAGCGGCCCTCGGCGTCGGGCTGGCCGTGGCGGCGGCCTGGTTCTCGGCCCGGCGCGCCCTGCGCATGGACGTCGCCGCCGAGCTCTCGAACCGCGGCCTCAGGGACGAGACGGCCCCGCGGGTTCGCTGGCGGCGGGGAGCGCTCTGCCTCGGCCTGGGCCTTGCGGGTGTGGCCCTCTCCTGGGTGGCCGGCTTCCACGGAGGGATGTACACCTGGCAGTCGCACCTCGGCTCGGTCGCCCTCCTCGGGACGTCCACCGCCTTCGCCCTCGCCGTCGCCTTGGCCGCTCCCGGCGTGGCGTTGTGGGTGCTCCGGCTGTGGAGGGGGAGGAACGCGTCAGTGGGGCTTGGTCTGGCGAACCTGGTCAGAAACCCGGGACGGACGAGCGTCATGGCCGTGGCCGTCGGGTCGGCCGTCGCCATCGCCTTCGTGGTCGCCAGCTTCGACCTTTCCATTCACGACGCCATCACGTCGGCGATCACCCGGACGCGGAACCAGAGCCTCCGGGTCTCGACCACCCCCCCGAACAACGCCTTGGACATCGACGCCCGGATCCCCCCAGCCGTGCTCACCTCTCTCCGACATCTGCCGGGTGTGGCCGGCCTGGAGAGCGGGGCGGTCGTCGGGAGCGGCCACACCAGCTCCGGTCTCATCGGCGTCGAAGGCCAGGACGACCAGAACCTGCCGTTCGACGTCGTGTCCGGCACCAAGGACCTGTCGGCCTTCGACCGGGGACAGGTCCTGGTGGGAGTGGGCCTGGCCCGGCGGCTCCATCTCCGGGCCGGTTCTCAGCTCGCCCTCGACACGCCGACCGGTACCGTCCGGGTCCCGGTGCAGGGCGTGTGGCTCAACGGCGACTTCGCCGGCGGTGTCGTGAACATGCCGATGTCCATGCTCACGGCCCTCTACGGGCCCCAGCCGGCGGGAGAGGTCGCCCTGCGACCGGGTCCGGGTGTGACCCTCGATCAGCTGGCCCGCGAGGTGACCGCCGCCAAGCTGGACCCGGATCTCCAGGTGCAGACGCCGACCGAGCTGGCGAGCAGCGTCTCAACCGACGTGAGGAGCCAGCTGGCCCCGTTCTGGGCCCTCCAACGGGGGCTCCTGCTCGTGGCCTTCGTGGCCGTGCTGTCGACGCTGCTACTGGTAGGGGCGCAGCGCCGCCGGGAGCTCGGGCTCCTCGCCGCCGTCGGGATGCGGCCCTCCGAGCTGTTCCGCATGGTGATGAGCGAGGCCGCCGTGGTGGCCGTCATCGGGGTGGCCCTGGGTGCCCTGGGTGCGATCGGTCAGTACGAGGCCAGCCACGAGGTCATCCCCATCTTCATCGGCTACAAGGATCCGTTCCGGCTGGCGGGCGGCACGGTGGTCGTCTACGGCGTGCTGGTTACGCTGGTCGTGCTGATCGCCGCCGCCCTTCCCGCTTGGCGGACGTCCCGGCTGGAGGTGGCGGCATCCCTCCGCTACGAGTGACGGGCGCCGGGACCGCTACCGTCGCTGTGGAGGAGGAGACGTGCGAGCGCTGGTGCAGCGGGTCCACCGGGCCCGCGTCGTGGTCGGCAGCGATGTCAGGGGCGAGATCGGACCGGGACTCTGCGTCCTGGTCGGCGTGACCCACACCGACGACGGGGCCGCGGCCCGCCGGCTGGCGGAGAAGGTCTGGTACCTGCGTATCCTCGGAGGAGCGGACGGGCAGATGGACAGCTCGCTCGCTGACGTCGGCGGATCGGTCCTCGTGGTCAGCCAGTTCACCCTGTACGCAGACACGACACGGGGACGACGGCCTTCGTGGGCGGCGGCCGCTCCTGCGGAGCGGGCCGAACCGCTGGTGACAGCCTTCGGCGAGGCCCTTGCCGAACTGGGGGCGAGGGTGGAAACGGGCACCTTCGGGGCCATGATGGACGTCGAGCTGGTCAACCACGGTCCGGTGACGGTCTTGCTCGAAGTGGAGGGTTGCGGATGACGTTCGACCTGCGGGCGACGGTGGCGGAGCGGCGGGGCGAGAGCTTCCGCCTGCACTCGGCCCACCTCAATCCGCAGATGGTCAAGGTGCTCCGCACGATCGGCTTCGACCGCTTCTACGAGCGGGGCGAGGGCTGCTATCTCTTCGACCGCGACGGCGCCCGCTACCTCGATCTGCTCGCCGGCTTCGGGGTCTTCGCCCTGGGCCGCGGTCATCCCGTCGTGAAGCAGGCGCTGCACGACGCCCTCGACGCCGACTTCGCCAATCTGGTCCAGATGGACTGCTCGCTGCTCCCGGGCCTGCTGGCCGAGGCGTTGCTCGAGCGGGTCCCGGCTGCGGTCGACCGCTGCTTCTTCACCAACAGTGGTGCCGAGGCCGTGGAGGGCGCGATCAAGTTCGCCCGCCGGGCCACCGGCCGGACGAGGATCGTGTACTGCGACCACGCCTTCCACGGGCTGACGAACGGCGCGCTGTCGGTGAACGGCGGGGACGAGTTCCGCGCCGGGTTCGGTCCCTTGCTGCCCGGCTGCGTCGAGGTGCCGTTCGGCGACGTCGACGCCCTGGAGGCGGAGCTGGCGCGCGGCGACGTCGCTGCCTTCATCGTCGAGCCGATCCAGGGCAAGGGGGTGAACCTGCCGCCCGACGACTACCTGGCCGGCGCCCGCCAGGCGTGCTCGCGCCACGGTGCCCTGCTCGTCATCGACGAGGTGCAGACGGGCATCGGTCGGACGGGCAGGTTCCTCGCCCTGGAGCACTGGGATGCCGAGCCCGACATGATCACCGTGTCCAAGGCCCTCTCGGGCGGCTACGTCCCGGTCGGCGCCCTCCTGTGCCGGTCCGCGATCTTCGACCGGGTCTTCGACCACATGGAGCGGGCCGTCGTGCACAGCTCGACCTTCGGGGAGAACGACCTGGCCATGGTCGCCGGGCTGGCCACGCTGCGCGTCCTCGACGACGAGAAGCTGGTGGAGCAGGCCCGGACGACCGGCGACGCCTTGATGTCGGCCCTCGAGCCCATGGTCGACAAGTTCGAGCTGGTGCGAGCCGTACGGGGCAAGGGGCTCATGATCGGCATCGAGTTCGGCGAGCCCCGGTCGCTCAGGCTGCGATCGGGTTGGCGGATGATGGAGCGCCTCCGACCGGGGCTCTTCACTCAGATGATCGTGGTGCCCATGCTCCACCGCCACCGCATCCTCACCCAGGTCGCCGGCGACAACATGAACGTCCTCAAGATCCTGCCGCCTCTCGTGGCGGGCCCGGAGGTCGTGGACGCCTTCGTCGGCGGGTTCGAGGACGTCGTGGCCGACGCCCACCGCTATCCCGGGCTGGCGTGGGACTTCGGCCGCACGGTCGCCAAGAGCGCCCTCAAGCGAGAGAAGGTCTGAGTGGCCCAGCCCGTCAGGCGTCCTCTCGGCCGTTCCGACCAGGTCTGTGTCACCGGCGCCACCGGCTTCATCGGCTCGGCCATCGCCAGGGCGCTGCTGGACCGGGGCTGCGCCGTGCGGGCCGTGGTCGAGCCCGCCATCGACCGGACCAACATCGAGAAGCTCGACGTCGAGGTCGTGGAAGCCGATGTTCGCGACGCTGACGCTGTCGGCCGGGCGCTGGCCGGGGTGGCGGTGGTGTTCCACACCGCCGCCCTCTACCGCTTCTGGGCGCGCCAGCGTCGGCTCTTCTACGAGGTGAACGTGGGCGGCACGCGCAACGTGCTCACCGCGGCCGGCGCGTCGCGCTGCGGTGTCGTGTACACGAGCACGGTGGGCACCATCGGGTTGCGCCCGGACGGCACACCGGCCGACGAGGATGACGTGACCGAGATCGAGCACCTCTTCGGCAGTTACAAGCGGTCGAAGTACGTGGCCGAGCACGAGGCCCTCCGGCATGCCGCCGCCGGCCTACCGGTCGTCATCACCCATCCCACGTTCCCCCTCGGGCAAGGTGATCGCGCCCCGACGCCGACCGGCCAGCTCGTCGTCGACTTCCTGAACGGGCGCATCCCCGCCTACGTCGACACCGCGCTCAACGTCGTCGATGTCGACGACGTGGCGGAGGGCCACATCCTGGCTGCCGAGCGGGGCGGCTCGGGACGCAGCTACGTACTCGGCGGCGAGAACATGGAGCTGGTCGAGGTCCTGCGCGTGCTGGCCGAGCACACGGGGCTGCCCAGGCCGCGAGGGAAGATCCCCGCCCCGGCGGCCCTCGCCGTCGGGCGGGCCAGCGAGCTGGTCCAGGGTCGGCTCCTCCGTCGAGCTCCCGCCGTCCCCTTCGAGGCGGCGCGCATGTCCACCACGAGGATGGTCTTCGACGACTCGCGGGCCCGCCGGGAGCTGGGCTACACCAGCGGACCGGCTGCCGACGCCATCCGCCGGTCGGCCGACTGGTACCTGGCCGAAGGCTACGTCCGGCCCCAGCGTGTGGCGCGCCTGTCCCGCGCCCCGCGAGGAGACGGTCGGCCCGGGAGGCCGGCCCGAGAAGACGGTCGGCCCGGGCCGGGGAAGGTCGACCGGGGGCACGGCTCGCCGTAGCCGTCGACTGGTCGCCGGGAGAGCCGGGTAGGAGGGGCGCTCGTGGATCGCGGCGTGAGCGCACCGCAGTCGTCGAGGCGCAGGCGACTGACGCTGGCCGGGCTCGCCGCCGTCGTGGCGCTGGCGCTCGGCGTGGGCGCCGCCGTGATCGTGCTGACCGCCCATCGCAAGGTGCTGCTCGTCGGCGACTCGATCACGGGGCAGTCGGCGGGCGCCGCGACCGCCGACCTCCAGCACGAGGGCTACCAGGTCCAAGTGGCCGCCGGCCCCGGGACAGGGCTGCTCGACACCAAGTTCGACTGGTTGGGCATGATGCGCCAGCTCGTCGCCCGGTACCAGCCGGACATCGTCGTGGTGGAGTTCGTCGGCAACTACGGCTTGTTCGGGACCCGACCCGGCATCGCCGACGGCACACCCCAGTTCTACGCCGCCTGGGCGGCGGCGGCCCAGCAGGCCACCGACATCCTGAGCTCGGGCCACGCCCAGGTGTACTGGGTGCTCGGGCCGCCGATGGCCAGGCCGGCGAACGAAGCCAAGCTCCGCGCCCTGGACGTCATCTATCTGGGTCTGCGGGCGCCGGGCTCACCGGCTCGGCGTGCGTTCTTCGTCGACGAGGTCAGGCCGTTCTCCGACGCCCAGGGCGCGTACCTGGCGTCGGTCGTCGGACCGGACGACAAGCCGGTCCCCCTGCGAACACCCGACGGTGTCCACCTCGCTGTCCCCGCAGGGACCCAACGTTTCGCCGACGCTCTCACCGCCGCGATCACGGCCAACAACAGATAAGCGGCGCTCGGCGTTTGTCCGTTTTGGGCGTTGGCGAACTTCGGCCGACATGGACGGAGGAGGCGAGACACAATGGCTGAGAGCACTCTTCGTCAGCTCAGGAGGCGTCCCGCATGACGGC
>Ga0066670_10000627_pt1 | contig 10981 bp, 12 predicted proteins | sample GraSoiAngelo_119_FD_66459 | JGI IMG/M metagenome (GOLD analysis project Ga0066670, IMG submission 66459) | Grasslands soil microbial communities from the Angelo Coastal Reserve, California, USA - 14_0919_05_20cm | ecosystem: Environmental > Terrestrial > Soil > Grasslands | place: USA...
ACCAACGTCGGCTCCACGTTGCTCTCCTCGAACTGCGATGCCGCATACCACGGCTACGGTCTCGGGCTCGTGGTCAACGCGCCAGGGGTCTGCCTTCCTCGCACCGCCCCGCCAGGTGACGAGTCGACTGTCTCGAGGGTCTACCGCGCCGAGGGCATCCACTACGCGAAGGGCCACCTGGGGCGCCTGGTCGTCGTCGAGGCGGCCCGTATCGGGCGCGACTGGAGCCTGTTCCGCCCGCTCGACATGTTGAGCTGGAACCAGAACGAGGGTCGTCCGCAGTGGGTGACGGGCCTGGGGCTCGCCTTCTTCTACCCGCTTCTCGCCCTCTCGATCGGGGGCGTGGTGGTCCTGTGGCGTCGCCGCCTCGCGGTCTGGCCCCTGCTCGCCCCAGCCGTCGTGGTGACCGCCAGCACGCTCGCCTCCTACGGTCAGACGCGCTTCAGGGTCGAGGCCGAGCCGTCGTTGGTGGTGCTGGCGTCGGTCGCCCTCGTCGCCGCCTCCGCCAGCTGGCGGTCGAGAGCCGGCCCGCCGACGACCGTCCAGGCGAGCCAGGTGCGATCTTCCTCGCCGGAGCGATGAGTTTCGCGTCCGGGCGACGTCATAGCTCCGACGCAACGAAGGTGGAGTGAGGACTGAGCAGTGACCATACCGGCGCGGCCCGCCCCCGTCACCACTAGCGAGATCCGGCTCGAGGACCTCGAGCAGCACCGCCGCGAGCTCACCGGCTACTGCTACCGCATGCTGGGGTCGGGCTTCGAGGCAGAGGACGCCGTGCAGGAGACGATGGTGCGGGCCTGGCGGGGCATCGACGGGTTCGAGCGCCGCTCAGCGGTGCGGTCCTGGCTGTACCGCATCGCCACCAACGTCTGCCTCGACATGCTGCGAGGACGCCAGCGCCGGGCGCGACCGATGGATCTCGGCCCCTCCTCGAACGCCGACTCGACCAGGGTCGGACCGACGCTCCCGGAGGCGACCTGGGTCCTGCCGGTCCCCGAGGACCGCGTGATGGCCGCTGACGGCGATCCGGCCGAGCTGGCGGCATCGAGGGAGACCATCCGCCTCGCCTTCATCACCGCGCTCCAGCACCTTCCCCCGCGCCAGCGCGCAGTGCTGATCCTGCGTGAGGTGCTGCGCTGGCGGGCGCTCGAGGTGGCCGAGCTGCTCGACACCAGCGTGGCATCGGTCAACAGCGCGCTGCAGCGCGCCCGCTCGACGCTGGCGAGCCGCGACCTCGACACCCCGGCGCCCCACGCCGGGGACGCCGAGCAGCAGGCCCTGCTCGCCCGCTACGTGGACGCCTTCGAGCGCTTCGACGTGTCTCGCCTGGTGACGCTCCTCCACGACGACGCCGTCCAGTCGATGCCGCCCTTTGCCATGTGGCTGCGCGGCCCGGTCGAGATCGGCCGGTGGCTCCTGGGACCAGGAAGCGGATGCCGCGGCTCGCGCCTGGTGCCCACCGCGGCCAACGGGACCGCGGCGTTCGGGCAGTATCGCTCCGACGGCCGGGGCGGTCATCGACCCTGGGCGCTCCAGGTCGTCGAGATCTCGGGCGACCGGATCTCCGGCCTGCACAACTTCCTCGTCCCCGAGCCGGCCTCCCGGGCCGGCAGTGTCGCCGAGCCGGCCTCCCGGGCCGGCAGTGTCGCCGAGCCGGCCTCCCGGGCCGGCAGTGCGAACGACCTATTCGCAGCCTTCGGGCTGCCTGCCCGCCTCGGGCGCTAGCCGGGCATCCCCGACCAGCAAGTCCCGCAGACCCACGAGCTCGAGCAGCTCGGACAGCTCGACGCACACATCCCGCAGCCGGATCGTGCAGCCCAGGCTCCGGGCGACGAGCTGCAGCCGCGCCAGCTCGTCCACGGCTCCGAGGGTCGGACGACCCCACCACAGCGGCCAGGTCGCCAGCTCCTCGTCGTCGCGGGCGAGCACCACTATCGCGTCGCTGCCTCGCCGCGGCACACTGCTACGACGACGCCCGGCACCCGGACTCATCGCCGCGGTGGAAGGCGGGAGGCTCGGGCAGCGGGCGAAAATGGCAGTATGCCGACATGGGGACCTACGTCGTCCTCCTGCGTGGCATCAACCTGGCAGGACGCAACCGGGTCGGGATGGGGCCGCTTCGTGACCTGCTCAGCTCGGGCGGCTACGACGACGTCCGGACCTACGTGCAGAGCGGCAACGTCGTCATGCGCAGCCGGTCCGGGGAACGGGCGCTCGTCTCCGCCCTCCACCGGCGACTGAGCGACGCATTCGGGTTCGACATCGGCATCTTCGTTCGCACCCCTGCCCAACTGGCCGACGTCGTCGCCAACAACCCCTTCCTCCGGCCGGGCGTCGACCACGGGCGACAGCTGCACGTCGCCTTCCTCGAAAAGGTTCCCGCTCGGCAGGCGCTCGCGGCGCTCGATCCTCACCGCGCCCCGCCCGACGAGCTCCATCCGAGGGGCCGGGAGGTGTACGTCTGGGCCCCGAACGGCATAGGCCAGAGCAAGGTGCTCCAGGGGCTCGACCGGACCCTCCGGACCCCGATGACGGTGAGGAACTGGCGTACCGTGACGGCGCTGCTCGATATGGCCGGCGGGCGGGCGTGAGGCATGCCGGAATTCCCGTGCCCCCCGAGCGGTTGGCTCAGCCATGACCCAGGGCCATCGCATCACGATCACGCCGGCCGATCTCCACGTCGAGGTCACGGTGGACGGCGAGAAGGTCGCCGAGTCGGACCATCCGGTCCTCCTGGAGGAGACCGGGCTCCCGACCCGCTACTACCTGCCGCAGCGGGACGTGCGTACCGAGCTGCTCCGCCCCACCCGCACCGAGACGACCTGCCCGTTCAAGGGGCAGGCCTCGTACTGGTCGGTCGAGGTCGGCGGCAAGGTGCACGACGATCTCGTCTGGAGCTACGAGTCCCCGATCCCCCAGGCGGAGGGGGTCGCCGGCCTGCTGTGCTTCTACAACGAGCGCGTCGATGTCACCGTCGACGGCGAGCGCCAGCCGACGCCTGAGACACCGTTCTCCCGCTAGGAGGGCAGTCCCCCACATGCCTCTGCAAGGAACGTACGAGCCGAGTGCCTGGCAGCCGGTCGCTGACCAGGTGCAGACCTACGAGCAGACCGACGGTCGGGAGGGTGCCGAGCTGGAGGGCAAGCCGTGCGTGATCCTGTGGACGCGCGGTCGCCAGAGCGGCGCCGTCCGCAAGAACCCGCTCATGCGGGTGCGGCACGGGCAACAGTACGCAGTCGTGGCGTCGATGGGCGGCGCGCCCAAGCACCCGGTCTGGTACCTCAACCTCGTCGCCGATCCCGCTGTCAGCCTCCAGGATGGCGCCGAGCTCAACGACTACACCGCCCACACGGCGACGCCGGCGGAGAAGGCCGAGTGGTGGCCGCGGGCCACCGCGGTGTGGCCCGACTACGACGCCTACCAGCGGAGCACCGATCGCGAGATCCCTCTCGTCGTGCTCGATCCGGTCGCTCCCTGACACTCCCGTCCGCCGGGCTGCGTAAGGTGGCCACCTGATGCGACTCGTGTGGGGTCAGGCCGCTCCCGACGAGGTGACCGCCCGGCGCGTGGCGATCACCGGGTTGGGCATCGTCTCCTGCTGTGGCCTGGGGAAGGACGCCTTCTGGGACGGCCTGTGCGGCCCGGCTCCCGTCGGCGAGCGGAGGGTCGTCGGCTTCGACCCGTCGCAGTGGTTCGGCCCGAAGGAGGTCCGGCGGGTCGACCGCTTCGGCCAGCTGACGGTGGCGGCCGCGGCGATGGCGCTCGAGGACGCCGGTCGCGTCGACGTCGACCCCGAGCGGGCCGGGGTGATCATGGGCACCGGCGCCGGGGGGATCGAGACGCTCGAGACCCAGTTCATCGTCGAACGGGACCGCGGATCTGATCGGGTGTCGCCGTTCCTCGTACCGATGATGATGCTCAACGCCGGGGCGGCGCTGGTGTCGATGCGCACCGGATGGCGGGGGCCGTGCGAGACGGTCTCCACCGCCTGCGCGACCGGTACCCACGCCGTCGGCAACGCGGCGCGCCTCGTCGCCAGCGGTCGCTGTGAGGTCATGCTGGCAGGAGGCGCCGAGGGGGCCATGATCGAGCCCGCCGTCGCCGCATTGCAGAACACGACAGCGCTCTCCCAGACCGGTATCTCCCGCCCCTTCGACGCCCGCCGAGACGGGTTCCTGATGGCCGAGGGCTCGGCCGCGGTCGTCCTCGAGGACCTCGAGCGAGCGAGGGCTCGCGGGGCGCGCGTCTACGGTGAGGTCACCGGGGCGGCGAGCACCGCCGACGCCCACCACATCACCATTCCCGCTCCTGGTGGATCGGGTGCGGCCGCATGCATGGAGCTGGCCCTCGCCGACGCCGGCCTGGTACCCGACCGGATCGGGCACGTCAACGCCCACGGCACGTCCACGCCGCTGAACGACGCTGCTGAAGCCGAGGCGATCACCAAGGTCTTCGGCCCGCCGGGTCCCCCGCTCACCTCCATCAAGGGTGTCACCGGGCACGCCATGGGAGCAGCGGGCGCCATCGAAGCCGTCTCGGTCGCGCTCACGATCGAGCGTGGTCTCATCCCGCCCACGGCGGGCTACGAGATCGCCGATCCCGAGATCCAGCTCGACGTCGTGACCGGATCGCCCCGCCCCTGGACTCCTGGCCCCGTGCTGTCCAACTCGTTCGGCTTCGGCGGCCACAACGGGTGCCTGGTCGTCGCCCCCGTCGGCGACTGAGCCCACGATCCCGCAACTCCGCGAGCCCGCCGGCGCCGGTCATCGGCCCATGCCTGTTCCGCCTGGCGCCTGTCTCGCTATCATTCGGGCGGCGGGGTCGTCGGGACCACCACGAGGCCCGGGGGAGCGTCCGGCAGAGGAGCCATGGAGAGAGCTGTCGATACCCCTTACGAGGTCTTCACCCGCGATGACGCCTACCAGGCGGGCATTGACCACCTGATCACCTTCGCCGGGATGCCCCCCGGTCAGGTGGTGATGGACCTGGGCGGAGGCACCGGCGCCATGTCCGTGGCGGTGCTCGAGCGCTGTGAGCCCGCCGAGCTGATCGTCGTCGACCCTGACGAGACCGGGCTCGCGGCCGCCCGGGCGGCCCTCGGCGACCGGGCCCGCTACCTGCTGGCGACGGCCGAGTGCCTGGACGAGCACGTCCCGCCGGGCTCGGTCGATCACGTCGTCGTGGCCAACGCCATCCACCTGTTCGAGGACCTCCCTCGCGCCGCCAGCAACGTCTTCTCCGTGCTGCGACCGAAAGGCACGTTGTCGATCAGCACCGCCTTCCACCGGGACGCCAGTGGCGAGGACGAGCACCGGCTGGCCAAGGCGACACTCCTCCGTGCCCTTCGCGAGCTGCGATCCACACCGAAGCGCGCAGCACGGGAAGAACGGCACTACAAGGAGCGCCAGGAGCTGTCGCGAGACAGCCTCGTGGCGGCACTGGGCCAGGCGGGCTTCGGCGGCGTCGCCACCGAGTCGGTCCCGATCGCCATCACGCCCGACTTCCTCGCCGCCTTTCTCCAGACCGACATCTTCGCTCTTGCCGTGTTGCCCGACTACGACCCGGCCGTGTCGCGCCCCGTGCTCGGCAAGGCGGTCATGGAGGCGGCCGCCAACGACAAGACGGGCGGGCTCTACCTGCGCAACTGGCTGTTCGCCAAGGCGATCAAGCCCGAAGCTGACCGATAGACGACCAGGTCAGCCGGGCTCGGACGCGGGTGACCCGGCCAGGTGGCCGAGGATGCGCCGGAGCTGCTCGGGGAACCTGGCCCTGAACTCCTCGGAGTCCGCTTCGACCCCGCACAGCCGCTGGACCATGTGCGGCATCGTCACGGGCGTGGTGAGGATGCCCATGAGCGCCAGCATCAGGTAGCCAGCGTCGACGTCGTCGGCCACCTCTCCCGACGCCTGCCGGCGGCGGAGGTCGGCGACCTCGTCGGGCCCCTCGCTGTCGGTGTGCGCAGGCGCCCCGTCGGACGATCGCCCGCCGTGGGTCAGGCCCTCCCAGATGAACATGCGCATCAGGTCCGGCTGGTCGAGCGTGGCCTGGAGGTAGGCGACGTTGACGTCGGCGAACGAGAGGCCGGCCTGGTCGATGCCCGCCTCCCAGGAGTGCCAGCGCTGGACGAGCTCCCGGTAGAGGCCCTCCTTGCCGCCGAAGTAGTACGAGATCAGCTGGGCGTTGACGCCTGCCCGCTCGGCGATCTGGCGGACCCTTGCCCCGGCGTAGCCCTTGTCGGCGAACTCAGCCAGGGCGGCGTCGAGGATGCGCGCCCTGGTCCGCTCCGCGTCCCGCAGGCGCTCGCTCGCCTCGGGCGTGCGGCGCGAGCGCCCCGGACGCCGAGCAGGAGTCCGGTCGGCGGCCTGCGCTGCGGTATCGCTCACACCCCGCAGGGTACCCGCAGCTCGGACGACGCGTCAATCACCTGGATGAAACTGTCAATCTCGGGGTTGACATCAATCATCTGAGTGATTGATACTACCGAAGCTGCTCACCACTGAAGGCCGAGAGGAGCGCCACCATGGAGCACATCGTCGAGGCCCGGGGCCTCACCAAGAGCTACGGCACCGTGCGGGCCCTGGCCGGCCTCGACCTGGTCGCCCGGCGCGGCCGGGTCGCCGCCGTGCTGGGGCCCAACGGCGCCGGCAAGACGACCTTCGTGCGGGCGGTCGCCACCCTGGTGCAGCCCGACGGGGGCTCGCTGCGGGTCGCCGGCTTCGACGTCGTCCGCCAGCCCGCGCACGTGCGGCGGGTGATCGGCCTGGCCGGGCAGTCGGCGGCGGTCGAGGACGCCATGACCGGTCGTGAGAACCTCGAGATGGTCGGCCGCCTCTTTGGCCTCGACCGGGCCGCGGCTCGCGCCGCCACCACGGCCGTGCTCGACCAGCTCCAACTGGGTGCCGACGCCGACCGGCTCGTGCGCACCTACTCGGGGGGGATGCGCCGCCGCCTCGACCTCGGGGCCAGCCTCGTCGGGTCACCGCGCCTGCTCCTGCTCGACGAGCCGACGACCGGGCTCGACCCCCGCAGCCGGATCGAGCTCTGGGACGCCATCCGGGCCATGGTCGCCGGCGGCACCGACGTACTGCTGACGACGCAGTACCTCGAGGAGGCCGACCAGCTGGCCGCCGACATCGTCATCATCGACCAGGGCAGGGTCATCGCCGAGGGCACCCCGAGCGAGCTCAAGAGCCGGGCCGGACGCGACGTGATCGAGGTGCACGCCCGAGACCGTGCCGCGCTCCCCCTCGTGGCCGAGGCCCTTCGCGGCCTCGGCGGCGAGCCCCGCGTCGAGATCGCCACCCGTCGGGTCGCCATCACCGTCGACACCGGCACCGACCGCCTCATGGACGCCGTGCGGGCGCTCGACAGCCGAGGCATCGACATCGAGGACATCGCCCTACGCCGTCCGACGCTCGACGAGGTGTTCCTCACCCTCACCGGCAAGCCCATCGACACCGCCGAGCCCCAGGACCGTCGGCGCCACCCCGCCGCCTGACCCGAAAGGACTCCCATGACCGCCACCACCACCGTCGCCACCCGACCCGGCGCCGGCCTCGCACCCAGCGCCGTCGCCGTCGCCCTCCGCACGATCCGAAAGTTCGTGCGCACGCCCCAGCTCATCGTGGTCGGCACCATCCAGGGTGCCCTCTTCCTGCTGATCTTCCGCTACGTGTTCGGTGGTTCGATCGGCGTCGGCGGGCTGCCGTACGTCGACTTCCTGGTGCCCGGCTTCGTCACCACCACGATCCTGTTCGCGGGCACCGGCGCCGCTGCGGGCGTGGCCGAGGACGTCGAGCACGGCTTCTTCGACCGCCTGCGCTCGCTGCCCATTCCCCGCCTCTCGGTGATGGCCGGACGGTCGCTCGCCGATACCGCCCTGCTGGGCTTCACCCTGGCGGTGACCACGGCCATCGGCTTCGCCGTCGGGTTCCGCGTCCACACCGATCTCGCCGCGTCACTCGCCGCCTTCGGCCTGTGCGTCGTGTACGGCTTCGCCTTCGAGTGGATGTTCATCACCATGGGTCTGGTGGCCAGGAACGCCCAGGCCGCCCAAGGCCTGTCCATGATCGTCTTCCCGCTCACGTTCGTGTCCAGCGCCTACGTGCCGGTGGCCACCATGCCGTCGTGGATGCGGCCCTTCGCCGAGAACCAGCCCATCACCGTCATGGTCGACGCCGTCCGTTGCCTGACCCAGGGCTCCCGGGTCGAGGCGCTGCTGCCGCACCACACGGCCTACTACGTGGGGATGTCGTTGCTGTGGACGGTGGCCCTGATCGCCGCCTTCGCTCCCGTCGCCATCGCCCGCTTCTCCCACCGGTGACGGCGCCGGCGGGGGCGGGCGGCCTCGTCCTATCGCCCGTACGGATCCCGGTAGGTGTCCCGGTACGGGTCGCGCTGCGGGTCCCGGTACGGGTCGCGCTGTGGGTCCCGATAGGGATCCCGGTAGGGCGCCTGCGGCTGGCCCGCAGCGGGCCCGGACGGTTGCTGGTGCACGACGCTCTGCCCGAAGCCCGTGATGAGCCCCATAACGGTGACCCCGACCGCGAGGTTGATGGCCGCGATCGTGACCTGGGACTGGAGGGTCGCCGTCGCCGTGAAGGGAAGAAGGACGGCGAGCGCCGTCACGATCCCCATGATGGCCGTGAAGAGCAGCTCCGGCCGGGGCGCGCTGAGGAGGAGCAGGTACATGAGACCGGTCGCGACCAGGGTCGCCACCGCCGCCACGATGGCGTACCAGCCCGTGTTCACGTCGATGAGAGCGCCGCCGCCGGTGTTGATGAGGACGTGGACGTTGAGCACCCGTGCGACCAGCAGGCCCACGATGACGATGCCGGCGGCAACGAAGGCGGCAGCGACGCCTCCCGCCCAGAGCCGGATGGCGTCGACCCGGGGCCCCGGCCCCCGACTGCCCCCGTACGAATCGTAACGTCGGCTCATCTGGTGTCCCCCTGGCGGACCCATGCTACCCCGCCGGTGGAGGCCCGGCCCCCGTTCGTGTCAGCCACCCGAACCGGTACTAGCTGTCTGCGGGAACCGACTCGGCGGCGGCCTTGATGCGAGCCAGCGTCTGCTCCATCCCCGCCCGATTGTGCTCGTCGACGTCCTTCACCCCTCGGGCCATCGGCCCCATCGCCTTGAAGACGGGTCCCCGGCGGTCGCGGAACGTCTCGACCACCGTGCACGCCCGACCCCCCGACTGCGGCTCGATGCGGTAGCACCAGTGGGCGACGGCGAACCCGACCAAGCCGACGTCCCAGGCGATCTCCCGCCCGGGCTCGTACCCGACGATCGTGCCGGTCGTCGTCCAGCTCCGCCAGCCACGGCGGTTGTGCCCTCTGAAGCGGGCTCGCACGGCGGGCGCGGTGGCGCCGCCGACCCACTCGACCCGTCGACACTCGGGCGACCACTCGCCCATGCGGGTGGGGTCCCCGACCAGCTCCCAGACCCGGTCGGGTGACGCCTCGATGCGGGTGCTGACCTCGACGTCCGACATGGCCGGAAACTAGCAAGATCGGGCGTCGGCCCGGTGCCGGGCCGGCTAGGCGTTCGCGCCCGAGTCCGGCACGTGATCATCCTGGAACCTTGAGCTGTACGTGCGCGCGTCGACCCGCGAAGGCTCCCTGACCAGGTCGTCCTGTATGCTGCTCGAATCGCCGAACCACCAGGTAGGCGACTACGGGGGGAGCCAGGTGGACCAGGTTTCGAGACCCACGAGCCCCCTCAGGCCGCAGGCGGAGTGAGACGGCGGAGACGCCCAGTTGCAGACCCTGAACGACACCGACACGACGCCATCGCGTACGCGGCGCCGCAGGACCCGCGAGGCGACCCGTCGCCGGCGGCGGTTCAAGCGGACGATCCTGATCGTCGGCATCGTCCTGTTCGTTCTGCTGGCGTCGCTCTTCGGCTACCTCTGGTTCCTCAACAGCGAGATACACCGGGTGAAGGTCAAGGGTCTCGGAGCCTCACCGACGGCGGGGATCACCAAGAACACCGAGAACATCCTCCTCGTGGGATCCACCGACCGGTGCGCGCTCAAGCAGCAGAACCCCGCCTTCGGGCTGTGTTCCCAGGGTGTCAACGGGATCAACAGCGACGTGGTGATGATCCTCCACCTCGACCCCGGCGCCCACCGCGCGTCCATCCTCTCGATCCCCCGCGACACCTTCGTCCCCAACGCCAGGACCACGGGTGCCAACAAGATCGACACCGCCCTGTACCAAGGGCCGAGCCAGCTGGTGAGCGCCATCCAGAGCGACTTCGGGATCCCGATCAACCACTACGTCGAGCTCAACTTCGACACCTTCGCCGGGGTGGTCGACGCTCTGGGCGGCATCCGCATGTACTTCCCGATGCCGCTGTACGACGGGCTCGCCAGCCTCAACATTCCGACCGCGGGATGCCAGACCCTGAACGGCTTCCAGGCCCTCGCCGTGGTCAGGGCCCGCCATCTCCAGTACAAGCCCCCCGGCGTCACCAGCACCGATCCGCGCACCTGGCCGCAGGACCCCGAGAGCGACCTGAGCCGGATCCGGCGTGACCACGAGTTCATCCGGGTGCTCGCCAGCGCCGTGTCCAAGCGGGGCCTTGGCAACCCGTTCACCGACCGCGCCCTGGTGGCCGCCGTCGCCCCGAACCTCCAGGTCGACAGCAGCATGTCGGTGGGCGACATGGTGAACCTCGTGCTGCGGTACCACTCGGTCGACGCGCTCACGGCACCACAGTTGACGATCCCGGTGACCGTCAACAACAGCCTCTCGTACGTGTACCAGGGCAGCGACTTCGGCAGCGTCGAGTTCCCCTCGCAGCCCGCCGATCAGCAGGTGATCGACCAGTTCCTCGGCCAGAAGCAGTACACCGACGCCATGACCGGCAAACCCCTGCCGCCCCCGGAGTCGGTCAACGTGGCCGTCCTGTCCGGGACCGGAACCCCGAGCCAGGCGACGACGACGGCGTCGCAGCTCGAGGCGCTCGGCTTCCA
>Ga0066670_10000634_pt1 | contig 10924 bp, 9 predicted proteins | sample GraSoiAngelo_119_FD_66459 | JGI IMG/M metagenome (GOLD analysis project Ga0066670, IMG submission 66459) | Grasslands soil microbial communities from the Angelo Coastal Reserve, California, USA - 14_0919_05_20cm | ecosystem: Environmental > Terrestrial > Soil > Grasslands | place: USA...
TTGGCCACGCTTTGGCTCTGCACACAACGGTGAGAACCCAACCGGACGAAGCAGCGGGTGCCACGCCGCCAAGCCGAGACCATCCCGAGGCTCGGCTCGCTCTCCAGGCTGGGCGCGCGACCACGCCGATCGCACAGGGCGAGCCTGCTGGCGCACCGTCCGGATTTCGAAGAACCGGACGGTCGCCAGGCTGGCTTGCCCTGTTTCACCGCAGAGATCCACGTGGAACCAGATGCGGCGGTCAGAACAGCGGGCGCTTGGCCGGGACGCCAGACCGGCGGGGATAGGGCTCCGGACAGGCGCGCTCCTGGAGCAGGACCTGGTAGGAGAACTCCCCTTGATGGAGCTCCAGGGGACGGAGACCCAACTCGGCCAAGGCCGCTGGAGGCCACCGGGACGGTGTCTCGGCCCCGTCGGCCGGCGGCTCCGACACCACCATCCGACCGCCGACTCGGAGGAACGGGGCACCGCACTCGCTCGTCACAGCCGGTCGGCCGAAGCCACGGGCGACCACGAGATCGAAGCGTCCACGATGGGAGGGATCACGCCCGACCTCCTCCGCCCGGGCTCGTAGGACCGTGACCCGGTCGGCGAGATCGAGTGTCTCCACGGCTTCGCCGAGGAAGCTCGTTCCCCGGAGATTGGCGTCGAGGAGCACGACCTCGAGATCAGGCCGACCGGCGGCCAGCACGAGCCCGGGAAGACCGCCACCACTGCCGAGGTCGAGGACCCGAGGACCGTCCACCTCGAGACCCGCCGGGCCAGCCACCGACGTCGCCGCCCGGAGGAAGCCGAGGGCGTGCTCGATGTGCGCACTGATCTCGCCCGGTCCGATGAGCCCCCGACGCTGCCCCTCGGACAGCACACCCTCGAGCTGGCTCATCGGTGCCTGGGAGCGCCGGGGCTCAACCCCCGTCGGGTGCAACCACGACGCGGCGGTCGGGCTCGAGGCCTTCCGACCGCGTGACGACGCCGTCGATCACGTTCACGGTGTCGTGGATCACCTTGCGGTCGGGAGGGGTCATGGGCTCGAGCTGCTGCTCGCTGCCGGACTCCCGCACCTGCTCGGCGACCTGGCGGGCGAAGCGTTCGAGGGCAGCCCGTCGCTTCTGGCGGTAGCCGGCGACGTCGACGAGCACCCGTGCGGTCTGCCCGCCGGTGTGCCGCTGCACGACCGTACGGGTGAGCTCCTGGAGCGAGGTCAGGGTGGCCCCCTTGTGGCCGATCAACAGGCCCAGGTCGCTACCCGTGACCGAGACTTCGACAGTTTCGTCATCCAGCTCGGCGACCTCGGCCGTGCCCTGCACACCGAATCGCTCCACCAACTCAGCCACGAACAAGCGGGCCATCTCGCCCTGTTCGGCCACTGACGCGTCATCTTCCATCGTCTTCGCTCCATTCCCTCGCGACCGTCGCCCCTTCGCCGGAGCATCGACCACGGCCGCTGGCTCGGCCGAACCCTTTGGATGGCTGCCACCTCGCTGTCGCGAGCGTCGCCGGTGCTCGCGGCGGTCGTCCTTGGGACGGGGCCTGGTCGGCCGCACCCGGGCACGAACCCTCGCCTCGGACCTGATCCGCCCGAACAACCCGCTCTTGGGCTCGGCGAGCAGCTCGAACTCGGCGTCGTCCTCGCCGACACCCAGGCGATCGAGAGCAGCCTCCTTGGCCTCCTCGACGCTGCGGCGCGTTGTCTCGACCCACTCCATGGTTGCTACTGGCGCCGTCCGGAGAGCTCCGCCGTCACCGGCTCTTCCGGGTGCGCTTGGACTGGGACCGGGGGTGCGGCTTCTGCCGGGGCGCCTTCGACCAGTCAGCTCTCGAGCCGTCCGACGGCTTCTGCGACCCTCCTGGAGACTTCGCCCCGCCCGAAGCCGGAGACCTCCGCCCACCCGGAGACCTCGGACGGTCGGCCGACCTCGACGTCTCATTGCCCGACTCCGACCCGTTCGTGCCCTTGGCCTCGATCGCCTTGGACGGCGTCGACTTCGACCCGTCACCCGACCGGGGCCGCTGCTGCCGATTTGCCCGCTGATCGGGCCGCTGATTGGCCCGCTGGCGATCGGCCTGTCCGTCCACAGCTGCCGGTGCAGCCGCCTCCCGAAGGCGCTGCAGGAACGACCCGAGACGCGACGTCGGTACACCGGGCTCGCTTGGCGCGTTGTCCGGTTTGACCTCTTTGACGTCGATGGGCCCCTTGTCCCGGGCGCGGTCGATGGGTTTCTCCCTCGCTGCGTGTTCCTTCACCTTGGGGTCGTACCGGAACATGAGCTCCTGCTGGCCGATCCGAGCCAAGCTGGAGACGATGAAATAGATGTTCACACCAGCCGGAATCCCAATGTAAATAACGCTGAAGAACAGCGGCATGAATTTCTGTATCTTCTGCATCTGGGGGTTGGCGGCCGCCGCAGCGGGGTTCCGGGCGCTGAGCTGACGCAGCTGTAGGTACTGCAGCCCAATGGCGAAAATGATGATGAGGTAGAAGGGAAGCGCAGTGAAGAATGCCCCGTGGACTGACGTCGCCGATTTGGACAGGTCGACGCCAAAGGAAACCATCTGGCCGCCGGCCTGATGGAGATCATGGTAGAGCTGAGTATTCGTGCTGATGTACTTCGGTGCACCGGTGCCGAACGTAGGCGGAGAACCAGCAACGAACCCGTGCGCATTTACGGTGGTCAGTCCCCGGATTACTGAATAGAGGATGAAGAAGACAGGGAGCTGCAAGATCAACGGCAGGCATCCGCCCAACGGATTGATCTTGTTCTCCTTGTAGAACTTCATCATTTCTTCGTTCAACTTCTGCCGGTCGCCCTTGTACTTCGCCTGCATCTTCTTCATTTCGGGCTGAAGACGCTGCATGGCGAGCATGGACCGGGTGCTCTTGAGCGTGAGGGGGCTCAAGACGACCATCACGATCAGGGTCAACATCCCGATGGCGACGGCGTAGTTGGGGATCAGCGCGTAGCAATAGGCGAGTAGCGACGCAATGGCCTGGTACAGCGGGTGCAGCGCTTGGCCGAGGTCCATGAATGCTCCCTAGCTGGGCACGGGGTCGACGCCATGGCCGCCCCAGGGATGGCAGCGGGCGACCCGGCGGGTGCCGAGCCAGACGCCGCGGGCGGCACCGTGTCGTTCGATCGCCTCCACTGCGTAGGCGGAGCAGGTCGGCCAGTAGCGGCAGTGGGAGGGACGACCGGATCCAACCGCCTGGTAGCCGCGAATGGCCAGGAGGAGGGCGCGCTGGGACCACTTCACGACCGGCCGCCTCCTGCGACGGTCTCGAAGCTCTCCGACACGATCGTCCTCAACTCTCCGTACGACAGCCCTGCAGCAGCCGGAGCCGCCGCAATCAGGTAGGCACCGGGCTGTAGATGGGGGCCGAGCTCGAAAGCGATGGCCCGCAACCGCCGGCGCAGGCGATTGCGGTGCACAGCTCCTCCGACTCTGCGGCCGATGGCGTAGCCAACCCGGGGAGTGCTCCCCGGTTCGTCTCTCACAAAGGATATCGTGATCGGCCCTCTACGTACCCGGCACGACGACCGGCGCAGGGCCTCGAACGTCGCCCGATCGGTGATGCGCCACGGCCCGCCAGGTGCCATCGCCCCGTCGACGGGATCACGCAGACAGCCGGTGTCGGCCCTTCCTCCGGCGGGCCTGGACGATGGCTCGACCGGCGCGTGTCGACATACGGTGACGAAACCCATGATTCTTGGCCCGCTTGCGGTTGTTCGGCTGGAACGTGCGCTTCACCCTGGCCTCCTCTGCGCTCACCCTAGACGGCCTGGGCAAGCGGGACGACTCGGGCTCCCGTCCAGCATTCGCTCGCCGGCACCGGATCCCCTCCCTGATGGGCCGGGACCGGCTCCGAACAGACCTGCGTCAACACCAATCAACGTCCGTCAGAACCATCTTGCTCCGGCATCGAGCGACGGCGCCCGCTTGCCGGTGCTACGGTGCCTGTTCCGGCGGAACCGCCCGGCGATGTCGGGCTCGGCTCTCCTTCCCCAGGGCCCAGCGCCTTCGTCGGCGGCGGGCTCCACCGAGGGAGAAAGACTTACACGGCTTATCCACAGTTGTGGATCTCCCTGTGGAGATCGGGTGACAGGGAGGCGGAAATCCTGGTGACGGAAGCCCAGCACCTGTGGACGCAGTGCTCGGCGTTGCTGCGTGCGCAGGTGTCCGATGCGACGTGGCGCACGTGGTTCGAGGCTGTGCATCCGGTCGCCGTCGAGGATGGGACCCTGGTCCTCGCCGTGCCCAGCGCCCTGGCCAAGGAACGGATCGAAGGCCGCTACCTGGGACTTGTCCGCGACGTCATGTCCGACGCCACCGGGAGCGAGCTTTCCGTGCGTTTCGACGTCCGGACCGAGCACCGCTCTCGGGACGATCTCTCCCAGCTCGGCATCATGGGCACCGCCGGGTGGCAGGACCCGACCCTCGCCACGGCCACGGCCGAGCCCCCGAAGGCCGTCCAGGTCAAGGAGACTCCACTCGATCTTCGTTACACCTTCGATGCCTTCGTGACCGGCGCTTCCAACCGTTTCGCACACGCCGCTGCGCTGTCGGTCGCCGAGACCCCCGCCAAGTCGTACAACCCGTTGTTCATTCATGGCAACGCCGGCTTGGGCAAGACCCATCTACTCCACGCCATAGGTAATTACGTCAGAGAGAACTTTCCGACACGCCACGTTCGATACGTCTCCACCGAGACGTTCATGAACGAGTTCGTGGATGCCATCCGAACCAACACGACGACATCGTTCAAACGCCGGTACCGGGAATGTGACGTTCTTCTGGTCGACGACATCCAGTTCATGGAGAACAAGGAAGGCCTCCAGGAGGAGTTCTTCCACACGTTCAACTCCCTCTATGGCGCGTCGAAGCAGATCGTGATCACGTCCGACCGGCCGCCGCGGTCGATCGCCACGCTCGAAGATCGGCTCCGCAGCCGGTTTCTCTCCGGCCTGGTCACGGATGTGCAGCCACCCGAGCTCGAGACCCGGCTCGCCATCCTGCGGGAAAAGGCCCAGGGCGAACAGGCCTCTATCCCCGCCGAAGTCCTCGAGTTCATCGCCACCAACGTCACCGACAACATCCGGGAGCTGGAGGGTGCCCTGATCCGGGTCGCCGCTTTCGCCAGCCTCAATGACCAGCCCGTCGACCTCGAGCTTGCCCAACGAGTCCTGTCAGACATCGTGGACACGCGTGAACCTCGTCGGATCACACCCCGCCTGATCCTGGAGTCCACGGCGACAACGTTCGGTTTCAGTGTCGAGGAGCTGTGTGGGACCAGCCGGCGCCGTCCGTTGGTGACCGCCCGCCAGATCGGCATGTACGTCTTCCGTGAGCTCACCGAGTTCAGCTATCCCGCCATCGCCCGAGAGTTCGGCGGGCGAGATCACACGACTGTGATCCACGCGGTGGAGAAGGTCTCCGCCCTGATGAAGGAGCGTCGCCAGATCTACGACCAGGTCACCGAGCTCCTCCACCTGATCAGAAGCGGTGGATGACCCTGTGGTTCGGGCCGCTCGACCTGGGGACGACGGCCGCCTCGTCCCCCGCGGTGTCTCCGCTCACTGGGATGCCTGTGAGATCCTGGGGACAATGCGCGCGAACCCACAACCACCCTGACCTGGTAGTTCACCGCTTCATCCACAATCCACAGCCCTTATTGTCATTGCTGAAAGATCCTTACTTCGTACAAAGGAAAGGGAAGAGCCCACAGTGAAGCTCCGTTGCGAACGCGACGTGCTGGTGGAAGCCCTGACGACAGCGGGGCGGGCGGTGAGCAGCCGCGGGGGAGCCACCCAGGTTCTGTCGGGGATACGTCTGGAAGTGACCGGCGATCGCTTGCACGTCGCCGGCAGCGACCTGGATCTCACCATCGAAGTCGAGCTGACGGCGGCCGGGGGAGAGGATGGCGCCTGCGTTCTGCCCGCTCGCCTGGTCGCTGACATCGTCCGGGCTCTGGAGCCAGGTGCCGTGACGCTCGAGGCCGACGACGACGAGGCCCGGATCGTCGCCGGGCGGTCGCAGTTTGCGGTGCGGACGTTTCCGATCGGTGACTTCCCTCGGCTCCCTCGGGTTGGTGGCGAAGGAGTTGTCATCACGGCCGGCGACTTCACCGAAGCACTGCGACAGGTCGTGCGGGCCGCGTCCAGCGACGACGCCCGACCGATGCTGACCGGTGTGCTCATGTCGGCGGAAGAGAGCGGGCTGCGACTCGTGGCAACCGACTCCTACCGCCTCGCCGTGCGCGACCTGCCGGGAACCACCGTGTTGTCCGAAGGCCAACACGTCCTGGTCCCCGCCCGAGCTCTCGGTGAGCTGCAGCGGTTGTTGTCGGGTACGTCGGGTGGAGCGGATCGTCCAGTGACCCTGTACATCGGTGAGTTCGAGGCCAGCTTCGAGACCGGCACGGTCCGACTGACCACGCGCCTCATCGAAGGTGAGTTCCCCAACTACCGGCAGCTGCTGCCGGCCACGTATCCCAACCGTTTGTCTGTCGACAAGGAGACCCTCCTGGATGCGGTGCGGAGGGTCAAGTTGTTGGTCAAGGACGCCACCACACCGGTGCGTGTCGCCCTTCGACCCGAGGGCATCGACCTTCGTGTCGTGACCCAGGAGGTCGGCCAGGCCAGCGAGGACGTGGATGCGAAGTACGAAGGTGGACCCGACCTCACGATCGCTTTCAACCCCAGCTACCTGATGGACGGCGTCGAAGCAATAGTGGGCTCGGAGGTGATCCTGGAGACCATCGACTCGACGAAGCCGGCGACGGTTCGGAGCACGGAGAACGACAACTTTCGCTACCTCCTGATGCCGGTCAGGGTGTCGTAACATGTGACCGTGCTTTGCGCCTCGTTCTGATCATGCGGATCAACCGTCTGTGGCTCACGGATTTCCGCAGCTTCGACAGCGCCGAGCTCGCGCCGGCAGCCGATGGGTTGACCGTGATCCAGGGCGACAACGGCGTGGGGAAGACCAATCTTCTCGAGGCGGTCGGTTATCTGGCCACCATGGGCTCGTTTCGAGGCGCCCCTCACGAAGCGTTGGTCCGGACAGGATGCGAACGGGGGGCGGTGCGGGCCGAGGTGGAGCGTGAGCAGCGACGCTTGTTGATCGAGGTCGACATCCCGCTGTCTGGACGCGAGCGCGCCCAGATCAATCGCCAACCGCTGCGCCGGGCGCGGGACCTCCTCGGGGCCCTGCGGGTCAGCGTGTTCTCACCCGACGATCTCGTCCTGGTGAAAGGCGCACCCGGTGAGCGCCGGCGGTTCCTGGACGACGCCCTGGTCGCGCTCCAGCCTCGTTACGACGGGACGCGTGGCGACCTGGACCGGGCTCTTCGCCAGCGGGCCAGTTTGCTCAAGCAGGCAGGCCCGCAACCCGACGCCGGCACATTGGCCGCCCTCGACGTGTGGGACGCCAAGCTGGCCGAGGTCGGCGAGGCGGTCGCCGCGTCTCGGGCTCGCCTTGTGCTCGACCTCGAGCCCGAGGTGGCCAAGTCGTACGGCCGCCTGGCCGGCGAGGACGGCGCCGTGGCCCTGACATACCGGCGTTCGTGGGAGGGAGGCCTCGACGAGGCGCTCGGTCGGGCCCGTGGCGAGGACCTCCGGCGGGGGACGACGAGCGTCGGTCCTCATCGCGACGACCTGATCGTGGAGCTCGCCGGTCTGCCAGCCCGCTCGCACGCCTCCCAGGGCGAGCAGCGGACCCTGGCGTTGGCACTCCGCCTGGCCGTGCACGGCATCGTCACCGACGCCGTGGGGAGTCCTCCGGTGCTGCTCCTGGACGACGTCTTCTCGGAGCTCGACGAGGCCCGCAGCGCCGCCGTCATCACCCATCTCCCTGGAGCCCAGGCCCTGCTGACCACCGTCTCGTCACCCCCACCTGGGGTGACGCCAGCGCGCATCCTGCGGGTCACGGCCGGGACGATCGTTTCATGAGGGGCAAAATGGCCTGGGTGTGCCGATGACGTGGCGCCCACTTCCGAACCAGCCCGGCGAGGACCAACCCCGCCGCCTGGCCAGGTCGCTCGACGACGTCTCGCGAGCCATTGGCGCGCCACCAGTGGAGGTCCTGTCGGTGATCTTCTCCCGCTGGGAGGAGGTGGTCGGCGCCGCCGTCGCGGCCCACAGCCGTCCCGTGTCGTTGCGCCGCTCGACCCTCGTGGTGTCGGTCGACCACCCCGCCTGGGCCACCCAACTGAGGTACCTCGGGGCGACGATCCTGGCCCGGATCACCGAGTCCGTCGGCCACGAGGTCGCCTCCCGCTTGGAGGTGCGTGTCGGGGCCTGAGTGACCTGAGCTGTCACCCCTCTCTGGTAGAATTTGAAGCTAGTTCAGGGCTTCTGACCTGCGGGTTCTGGTGGCTCTGACGATTCCGAGACCGTGTTGGAAAGGTCGCGCCCGTGGCGCTGAAGCAGAACGTCGACACCGCCAAGCCAGCCTCGTCGTACGGGGCCAGGGACATCACCGTCCTCGAGGGCCTCGAGCCGGTTCGCAAGCGGCCAGGCATGTACATCGGGTCGACGGGTCCGAGCGGCCTGCACCACCTCATCTGGGAGGTGGTGGACAACTCGGTCGACGAGGCCATGGCCGGAGAGGCCACCCGGATCGACGTCACGCTCCTGGCCGACGGGGGATGTCGGGTCGCGGACAACGGACGGGGCATTCCGACCGAGCCCCATCACCAGTTCCCGCGCAAGTCCACGGCCGAGGTCGTACTCACGATGCTCCACGCCGGAGGCAAGTTCGGCGGCGCCGGTTACAAGGTGTCGGGCGGGCTCCACGGGGTCGGCGTATCGGTCGTGAACGCCCTGTCCCGCCGGCTCCTGCTGGAGATCGACCGGGACGGCACCCGTCACCGGCTGGAGTTCACCAACGGCGGCAAGCCCAAGGGCAAGCTGGAGGCGGTAGGGCCGTCGCCGCGTGGTCGGCGGGGCACGATCGTCACCTTCTGGCCCGACCCCGGCGTCTTCGAGGAGACCGAGTTCCGGGCGACGACGGTGGTCGAGCGCCTGCAGGTGATGGCGTTCCTGAACCGGGCCCTGGAGATCCGCTTCCGCGACGAACGTCCGGACCACGCCCAGGACGTCGTGTACCGCTATACCGGCGGGATCGTCGACTACGCCCGCCACCTCAACGCGTCGAAGGAGGCGCTGTTCAAGAAGGTCGTGTCCTACGGCCAGGACGAGGCCCATCAGGAGGTCGAGGTCGCCCTCCAGTGGAACACCGGCTTCTACGAGAGCATCCACTCGTTCGCCAACGGCATCGAGACGAGCGAGGGCGGGATGCACGAGGAGGGCTTCAAGAAGGCTCTGACCAACGTGCTCAACAAGTACGCCCGGGCCAAGAACCAGCTGAAGGAGAAGGACGACAACCTCCTCGGCGAGGACATCCGCGAGGGCTTGACTGCCATTCTCACCGTGCGGCTGCGCGACCCGCAGTTCGAGGGGCAGACCAAGGCCAAGCTGGGCAACGTCTCGATCCGGTCGCTGGTGGAGCGGGCGACCAACGAGAAGCTGGCCGAGTGGCTCGAGGAGAACCCCCGCGAAGCCAACCAGATCGTGCAGAAGTCGACGCTCGCCGCCCGCGCCCGGGTGGCCGCCCGGCAGGCGAGGGACCTGACCCGGCGCAAGACTGCGCTCGAGGGCGCCGGCCTGCCGGGAAAGCTCGTCGATTGCTCGTCTCGTGATCCTCGCGAGTCGGAGCTGTTCATCGTCGAGGGCAACAGCGCCGGCGGCTCGGCCAAGGACGCCCGTGATCCCCGGACCCAGGCGATCCTGCCGATCCGGGGCAAGATCCTGAACGTCGAGCGGGCGCGGGTCGACAAGATGCTGCGCAACACCGAGATCCAGGCCCTGATCGCGGCCATCGGCGCCGGCCTGGCCGACGACTTCGACGTGTCGAAGATCCGCTACGACAAGGTCATCGTGCTGGCCGACGCCGACCCGGACGGGTCACACATCCGGACCCTGCTGCTCACGTTCTTCTTCCGGCAGATGAGCGACCTGGTCGAGAAGGGACACGTCTACGCGGCGCAGCCACCGCTGTACTCGACCCTGGTGGGCAAGGAGAAGATCTACCTCAAGGACGATGTGGCCAAGGCCAGGTTCCTGAACGAGCACCCGGACCACAAGCCCGAGTTCCAGCGTCTCAAGGGCCTGGGCGAGATGGACTTCGACGAGCTGAAAGAGACCACGATGGACCCGGCCAAGCGGTCCCTCCTCCAGATCGGACTGGAGCAGGCCGCCATCGCCGACGAGGTGTGCTCGATCCTCATGGGTGACGATGTCGAGCTGCGCCGGCACTTCATCGTGTCGAACGCCAAGGACGTTCGCTTCCTCGACGTCTAGGGGAGCGGAGAGCACATGAGTGACACGACCATGGATGACGGCAGCGGGGACGGCGAGGCCGGTTTCGCAGCCATAGAGCCCATCGACATCCAGGAGGAGATGGAGCGCTCGTTCCTCGAGTACTCCATGTCGGTCATCGTCTCCAGAGCGCTGCCCGACGCCCGCGATGGGTTGAAGCCGGTCCATCGCCGCATCCTCTACGGGATGTACGACCAGGGCCTCCGCCCCGACCGCCCGCACGCCAAGTGCGCCCGCGTGGTCGGCGAGGTGATGGGCAAGTTCCATCCTCACGGCGAGGGCGCCATCTACGACGCCCTGGCCCGCATGGTGCAGGACTTCAGCCTGCGGCACCCGCTGATCGACGGGCACGGCAACTTCGGGTCGCCCGATCCCGACACCGGACCAGCCGCCATGCGCTACACCGAATGCCGGCTGGCGCCCCTGGCCCTCCAGCTCATGGCGGGCATCGACGAGGAGACCGTCGACCAGGGCGCCAACTACGACGGGTCCGAGGCCGAGCCGATCGTCCTCCCGTCGCGGTTCCCCAACCTCATGGTCAACGGGTC
>Ga0066670_10000651_pt1 | contig 10821 bp, 12 predicted proteins | sample GraSoiAngelo_119_FD_66459 | JGI IMG/M metagenome (GOLD analysis project Ga0066670, IMG submission 66459) | Grasslands soil microbial communities from the Angelo Coastal Reserve, California, USA - 14_0919_05_20cm | ecosystem: Environmental > Terrestrial > Soil > Grasslands | place: USA...
CGATCGAACCCGGCCATCCGTGCGTTAAGATAAGGGGCATCGCGTCCGGATTCTTGGACTTGACATGGATGAAGTGGATATCCAGTCCATCGATCGTGGTCAGGAACTGGGGGAAACGATTGAGCTCCGACTCGAATCGGCGCCAGTCGTACTCTCGCTCCCAATACGTCACGAGCGACTTGGCGTTCTCCACGCGGACACCTTGCGACCAGTCGGGGACGGTTTCCGGATCCGGCCAGCGAGTCCTGGCCAGCCGCTGCTTGAGGTCCGCGATCTCGGAATCCGAGATCGCGACACGGAATGGGCGGACGAGGTCTGATGGTGCGGGGGTCGGTGCGGTCATCGCCCCGTTCTCCTGAACTCTCGTTCACGGTGCAGAACACAGCTGGCCTCGCCTCATTCTAGGCAAGGAAGGCGAGGCCTGTTGCTACTCGGAGAGCGCGCTCGCGCAGTCTCCGTTGGCCGCCATCACGACCTCTGGCGGCATCAGTCGACGGATCAGGAGTCGAAGTCGACGAGTCCCACAATGTGCGTCCCAAATCCGGTCTTGAGGGTGTCCGCAAACGCCGGGTCGGCCGCGCGTTCTGGCGCGGCTGCAGCGATCCGACCGAGCCAATCAATGAGGTGCAGATCGCCGAATCGGAGCGGGGCGAAGGCTCGTGGCACTCGCGTCGTTCTGCATGCGAGGGAATCGAAGGTCTTGTGGCCTCGGTCTGGCAGAACCGCTTGGATGTCGAGCCTGCCGGTGGTGCGTCGGGCCCGTAACAGCCACGCGGCGAGGTCCTTGAGCGTGTGCCTCTATCTGCGCAGGCCCTCGGGCTGACCATGGAGACGTTCGTCGCGGTCGGCTGCGACGACGGTGGTCTGTGCTCCCCGCCGGGGTCGCCGCCATCTCAGGGTGGAGCTTCGAGGTTGGATCATCCCGCCGTGAGGTGGTTTTTCAGAGCATCGAGCCGGTCGTCCCAGTCGTTGGCGAGCGCGGCGAGGAACTGTTGGGCGAGCTGGACCGGCGCGGACCGCAGGCGGTAGCGGACTCGGCGGCGTTCGCCCGGCTCGGGGGTCACGAGGCCGGTGTCGGCCATGAGGGCGAGGTGCTTGGCGATCGCCTGGCGGGTGATCGGCAGGCTCGCCGCCAGGTCGGTGACCGTGGCCGGCCCGTCGGTGGCCAGGGCGGCGAGGATGGCGCGGCGGGTCGGGTCCGCGAGGGCGACGAAGACCTGCTCGGCCACGGCCTCGATGTCAGGCTCCATTGAGATGCTCCACCAGCTCGGACAGCTCACGCGACCAGCCGTCGCGGTGCGATTCGTACGTCTCGCGCCGGATGTCGACGGGCAGCTGGGCGAAGCCGGTCTCCGTGACGCGAAGCAGTGTGCCGTCGCCGGCGGGCTCCAGGGTGAACTCGACGTAGGTGCGGCGCGGGTCGTCCGCGGGCAGGTTCGGCAGTCGCCACGTGTAGGCGAACACGGTCGGCTCCTCCACCCGCTCCACGCGCATCTCGACGGTCATGCCGCCGGCGAAGGTCATCGACGCGGCCCCGCCCGGACGCAGGTCGATCGTGGCCCGCTCCCCGAACCAGGCGCTCAATCCCTCGGCCGTGGTCAGCGCCGGCCACACCGCGCAGGGCGGGCGGGCCAGTGTCATGGTGCGCTCGATGCGGTCAGGGAACGCCATCACTTCCTCCTCGATGGAGAGGTGCGAACAGGGGACGGCCCGGCGACGGGCCGTCCCCTCTGGCGGTCGGGATCAGGCCTGCTCCTCGGCGGCGCGGCGGGCGAGGTCCCGTGGGCTGCGGTTGGGGGCGCCGGGACCGCCCTCGGCGAGCTCCCGCAGGCTGGTTCGGACGAAGTGGTTCCAACTGCGGCTGCACATGTCCTTGCACTCGAGCTCGTCGTTGAGGCCGAGGTGCTCGAAGGTGAGCTCGCAGGCACCGTCGTCGAGGGGCGTGATCGTGAAGGTGGGCTGTGTACCGACCCAGTCCTCCATGAAGGTGCACTCGGCCACCGTCCAGCGGACGGTCGTCGGGCGGGTCGCCTCGTCGACGTGGATCAGAAGCGGCGGCTGGTCCGCCACCATCGGGAAGCGCAGCTCACCGCCGGCCAGGCCCGAGCCGGTCACCGGGCTCCACCATGCGGCGAGCGCCTCGGCGCTGGTGACGGCGTCGAACACGACATCGGCCGGGGCGTTCACCCTGACAGTCGTGCGGTAGTCGGTGGATGTGGTCACTGGTGATGCTCCTTTTCCGTTGACGTGTGTGATGCAACTGATCAGTTGCCATCCTATGGCAACCAGTCGGTTGCGTCAAGGCCTTCGTCGGGTCGGCGGCCAGGCGCCGGAACGGCCGAGCTCGGAGCGCGAGTCCCCGGAGCACAGGGACCGCGCGTTCTGCTCGGCCGCGGCCACCGGCGCCAACCCGTCCACGGCGCGCCAGATCGACGGCTGCCGGACCGGGAAGCTGGGCCGGAGGTCGCCCATAACCTTCCGCCGAAACGTCCCCGAATCTCAGGGACGTAGTGTCCCCACACGCCGGCTCGGGGTCGCCCGCAGCACCCCGTCGGACAGGGTCGGAGTGGACGGGACGAGCCCCGCTGTCTTCGCCGTGAAGCCGGCTCGAAGGATCAGCACACCGGCGTGGGCGACGCTGATCTCCCCGGGAGAGCTTGGCAGCCCAGCCACCCTTGGAGCACCGCAGCTGGCCCGGGCGGACGATGGAGCCGCACCACCCGAGGGGCAATTTCCGACGGCTCAGGCCCTTACGCTCCTAGTGGTTCGGCGGGGTCGTAGCAGCCGGAGGATACCCGCGGCACTATCCTCTCCCGCAGTGGGTTTCCTCTGAACTTGAGATTCCGCCGCTAGCCAAGCCAGACGCTCGGTGGCGCGCGCCCGGGCTCCTCCTCTGGAGGGGGGTAACCCCCCCCCGACTGCCCAACCGCACAGACCAAAGAGGAGGATCTCGAAGGCTCAGCACCGACCAGATCGACCACTTCGACACCTTCGGCTTCGTCGTGCTTCGCGACTTTCTCGCCGAGCACACCGATCGACTCCGTGACGAGGCACTGAGTCGCTTGAGATGACCGTGCAGGCTGACGTGTGCCGTTCACGCCAGGGTTGATGTTCAGCCTCCGGCGCTCCCCGCATTGCATACGCAGAACTCGTTGCCCTCGGGGTCCGCCATCACGAACCACCGGGTGCCGTGTTCTTCACGGACCTCGGTATCGAGCCGGCGGGCTCCGAGGCTCTCGAGGCGTGCAGCTTCGCTGTCGATGTCGGGCGTCTCGATGTCGAAGTGCACTCGGTTCTTGGCCACCTTGGCCTCCGGCACGGCCTGCAGCAGGAGCTTGGGTCGCCCGGCATCGGCCGGCATCAAGAGCACGTAGTTGCCGGCAGCGCCGAGGTTGGCGTAGCCGAGGGCAGGGGCCCAGAACTGCGCGAGCTTGTCGGGATCGGCACAGTCGACAACGAGACCGAGTGTCATGTCTGCCATCGATCCTCCCCTATTCGACTGGTCAGTTGGCTAGGGAAGCCATCATTGCATCATCGCCGCTGAGAGGCTTCGATCCGACGACTGCAGCTGCGGCCCCGCTGACGTGGGCTTATGTCGCAAGGCTGCACGTCTTCCCTGCGGCTGCAACCCCTGGTTGCGAATCACCTGCGAGAAAATCCGTCGGCTGTGTCGTATCCGTTGCCGTCCGGATCGTCTACGTGGGTGGAAGCTGATCCGCACTGTGAGGCGAGCGAGTAGAGGAGACCCAACCGATGTCACCGAACGCCAAGCCCAACCCGATCCCCGACCGGTACCGCCGGGTGACCCCCGCCCTCATGGTCAACGGCGGCGCCAAAGCCATCGAGTTCTACACCGAGGTGTTCGGCGCCGCTGAGCGCATGCGCTTTCCCGGGCCCGACGGGACGGTCGCCCACGCCGAGATTGTGATCGGCGACTCGGTAATCATCATCGAGGACGCCTCGCCGTACAGAGGCACCAAGGCCCCGCCGCCCGACGGTCTCGACGGTTCGCCCGCCTTTCTCTACATCTACGTCGAGGACGTCGACGCCGTGATCGAACGGGCCGTGCGGCTCGGCGCCACCCTCAAGCGCCCGGCCCAGGACCAGTTCTACGGCGAACGGGACGGCTTCATCATCGACCCATTCGGGCATGGCTGGACGATCGGCAGCCATGTGGAGGACGTGGCGCCCGACGAGATGGTTCGACGCGTGAGCGAACTCCAGGCCGGCGCCTGATCGGAGGCACCTGGCAGCCAACGCAGTCCTGAGGGACCATATCCAGGCCGGAAAGGAGACCTCCCAGGTGAAATACGTATTGCTGTTCGTCGAAACGGAACAGTTCGAAAAGGAGCTGGAGGCGATGGGCCAGGCCGACCGAGACCGGGCCTACGCCCTCGTCGGCAAGTGGATGGCCGACCACGCCGACAAGATCCGGGCCGCCGGGAAGCTGCAGCCGGCCGTCACGGCAACAACCGTCCGATTGGACGCCGGCAGCGAGCCGGTGATCACCGACGGACCGTTCGTCGAAGGCAAAGAGGTGGTCAGTGGCTATGCCGAGGTGGAGGTCGCCGACCTGGACGAGGCACTGCGCATGGTCCGCAGCTGGCCCGGCTGTCCCCTGGTGGAGATCCGCCCACTGGAGTCATGACCCCGGCCATTCGCGGTGACGCCGACCTGGACCATGTCACCTCTCAGCGCGAGCTGGAGCACGTGGTGCGGGAATACGCCGGGCGGCTTGCGACCGCCCTGGTTCGCGTCACGGGCGACTTCGCCACGGCCGAGGATCTCGTCCAGGACGCCGTCCTGGCCGCCCTGCAGCGATGGCCCGCAGAGGGCGTTCCCGAACGCCCCGACGCGTGGCTGTTCACAGTCGCCCGCAACCGGGGCATCGACGCCCACCGCCGCCGGGACAACTACCGAACGAAGCTCGCCCAGATCCGATGGCCCGTGGCCTCCGAAAGTGATGACCGGCTGCGACTCATCTTCACCTGCTGCCATCCCGCGCTGTCCCGCCCGGCCCAGATCGCCCTCACCTTGCGAGTGGTGTGCGGCCTCACAACGGCGCAGATCGCACGGGCCTTCCTCGTCCCCGAGACAACCGTGGCGCGGCGCATCACGCGCGCTAAACGGAAGATCAGCGAAGCCGGGATTCCGTATCGCGTCCCCGATCCCGACGAGCTCAACACACGGCTGCGCGAAGTGCTCGCCGTCATCTACCTCGTGTTGAACGAGGGCTATCTGCCGACCGCCGATCTCAGCGAGTCGCGGGACCTGGTCGATGACGCTGGGTGGCTGGCCAGCCAGCTCCACGACCTGATGCCCACCGAGCCCGAAGTTGCCGGCCTGCTGGCCTTGATCCAGCTGCACCGGGCTCGGGCCGACGCCAGATTCGACCGTGACGGCGACCTCGTACGGCTCGAGCACCAGGATCGAGCCAGCTGGGACCGTGACGCGATCAGCCGGGCGACCCAGCTCCTTCGGCGCGCCGCCGAGCAACACCGACCGGGGCCCTATCAACTGCAGGCCGCCATCGTTGCCTGCCACGCCGAAGCCACTGACTGGGCCGACACGGATTGGGAACAGATCGTGCTGCTTTACGACATGCTCCTGCACCTGGAGCCGTCACCGCTCACGCGCCTCCATCGGGCCATCGCGGTGCGGTACACCGCCGGCCCGGCAGCTGCGCTCGCCGAGGTCAACGCCCTCTCCGGCAGCCTCGACCACTACCACCTCTACCACGCCACCCGCGCCGAGCTGCTCCGGGCGATCGACCGGCCCGAGGAGGCCCGGGACGCCGACCGGCTCGCCCTCGAGCTGACGGCCAACCCGGCTGAACAGGCTGTGCTGCAGCGACGGGTCGAGTGGGGCACAGACGGTGGTTGACGACAAGAAGCGCACCCTGCACCGGGCGCTGGTGGACCGTGTTCTCCATGGCGAGGGCCGCGCCTCGCCTGAGCAACGATCCGCTGCGTTCACCAACGCCGGCCTACCTGAACCGCTGCAAGCATTGGTCGACAAGGTCGCCGCCATGTCATGGAAGGCAACCGACGCGGATGTTTCCGCGGCCAAGACGGCCGGCTCGAGCGAAGACGAGATCTTCGAACTCGTGATCTGCGCGGCTGTAGGCCAGTCGACGCGGCAATACGAAGCCGCCCTGGCGGCCCTGGCCGACGCCATCGGCACCGGGGAGTCTGGCTGATGCGGCTCGGTATCCTCGATCACGGTTACGGTCTCGGACCGAAGCTGCTCTTCCAGCTTATTCGCCTGTTCTCCGGGCACCCAGCGCCGGACGCCGCCAAGATCACCTTCTACCGCCCGGACTTCTACGGCACCCGCATGAAGGCGTTCACGCAGGAGGCGATGCGCGGTCCCTCAGCCTGGTCGGTGGGTGACCGCGAGCTGATGGCGGCCTACGTGTCCAGGGTGAACGAGTGCCCTTTCTGCGTAGCCGCGCACAGCACCACCGCCGCTCGCGCCTACCAGGATGAAAGGAAGGTCGCGGCCGTGCTCGCCGATCTCGATTCGGCGCCTCTTCCCGATGGGCTCCGGGCCACGATGCGTATGCTCGGCAAGCTCACCGCCGAAGGAGCGGTCACGGCTGAAGATATGCGGGTCGTCCTTTCGACCGGTGTCTCGGTTCAGCAGATCGAGGACTCGCTCGCCGTGTGTTTCGCGTTCAACACGACCGACAGGCTCGCCAACGCCTTCGGCTTCGAACTGCTCAGCCCGGAGGCCTTTCAGGCGGGAGCCAAGTATCTACTCAGGAGGGGCTACCAATAGGCACGACTGTCCGCGAGGTCCGCGCAGTGGCCGCGCAGTGGCCTCCGGTCGCTTTGCTGCCTCGCGTCGGTCGGGCAGCGAGGTCGAGCAGGGCAGCGGCAAGGCCTTCCGGGTCGGAGAGCATCGGCATGTGAGATGTGTCAAGGGCCTTGGTCGCCGCCACTCCCCCGACGCCGGTAACCATCTCTTCCTGGGCCGCCGGCGGGATGGCCCGATCTGCAGCGGTGTGGACATAACTGCGAGGGATGCGTCCCCAGTGCTCGGCTGAGACGACGACCGGAGTGGCCAAAGGCTCGAGCGGGTCAGGTCGAAGCCGGCCCAAGGCAGCGGCGGCGACATCATCGGGGGCGTCGGCCATGAAGATCTCACGCGCCTGGTCCCGGTCGACGTCAAGGACTCCGTCGCCTGGCCGCAGGTTCGGCCCCAGGAGGAGGCTCTGGGCGAATCCCGGCGAAGATTGGGTGAACCCGTACAGCGATTGGCCCGAGGGCAACAGGAAGGCGGCAACATAGATAAGGCCGGCGATGAGCGCAGGGTCATGCTCGCCCACGGTGGAGATCACAGTCCCAGCCATGGAGTGCCCGACGAGCGTTACTCGGCTGCCGAGGGCGGCTGCCTCCTTGGCGACCACCGCGGCGTAGCCATCGAGGCTCGCCTCCTTGGGAGGGGTGGTGTCAGGTCCGTGGCCCGGAAGATCAGGGGTAGCGACTCGGTGGCCGGCATCACTTAGTCGGTCGGCGACAGCCGCCCAGGCTGCTGCGTCTGACCAGGATCCGTGGACTAGGACGAATCGAGCCATAGTGCTCCTCTTTCGCAAGTTCAGCGTTGTTCAGGTTCTGTCAGGACGTCGCCGCTCGAGCGACGGGCGACGTCGCGGAGTCGAGGAAATCGACGATGCGGGGCCACGAGTCGGCCTGCGCGGCGGCGTTGCCGACGTCGCTGCCACCGAAGGCGTATGAGGCGCCGGTGAGCGGATGAGCCGGGACTTCCAAGGGGACCGGCATCCCAGTCGGTCCCACGAAGGCGTGACCCGCCCCGGGGTAACGGAGATGCGTGCACTTGACCGTGGCATCGGTGCGCCTGAGCCGCTCGGTGATGAGTTCGGCGAACGTGGTGGAGGGCCACATCAGGTCGTCGTCACCGGAGACCAGCAGGAGGGGGCCGCGGCACTGCTCGATCGCAATCTCGGCGCGGCCGATCCCAGCGCGATCTAGGAGGAGGTGCTCGAAGAACGGACGGAGCGCGACGGGTCCCTCGGATGACGGCGTCGTCACCCCACCAGAGGGCCACGGATAGGGCACCGGCGCGCCGTCTAGGATCCACGAGGGGGCGTCCACGGGTCCGTCGACGCCGAGCGCGAACCAACCTACGCCGCTGGGCGCCAGCGCGATCACGGGGCCGATCCGCTCGACGTGGATCCCGGCGAGGAAGGCCAGCTCACTCCCGCGCGACACGCCCATTACGGCAAATGGCGTCGGTGCGATTCGGGGCTGGTCGTCGAGCCACCTCGCGGCCCTCGCTACGACCTCGACGTCGATGTTGCGGAGCTCGTTAGGCAGACCCGGCATCCCGAAGTACGCGAGGGCGAGCACGGCGTACCCGTGTTCAGCGAGCGCGGGAGCCCACGCCGCCGCCGGTCCCAGACCTCCGCCAGATCCGCCGAACGCGATGACGCCAGGATGGGGTCCGCCCGAGCTCGGGCGCACGAAGAGCCCGACAACGCCGGCCTCGTCGATGGTCTGAACGGTTGACAGTTGCGTGGTCATGGGGGGCCTCTCGTTCCGCTACGCCGTATCGTTATATTGTAACGTAACGCTGTAGCGCTATAGTGTCAAGCCATGGGCAGACCCCGCCTTCACGACGAGGCGACACGCGAGGCCTTGCTCGGCGCCGCCGAAGCGCTGGTCGAAGCGGGTGGGCCCGGCGCCCTCTCGGTGCGTGCCGCTGCCGACACGATCGGGACGAGTACCCGCGCTGTCTACAGCATCTTCGGATCGAAGGAAGGTCTACTCAGTGCCTTGGCCCAGCGTTCGTTCGAGCTCCTGCGCGACGAGCTCGCTCGCCTTCCCGTCACCGATGATCCAGCATCGGACCTGGTGACTGCGGGCGTTCAGGTGTTCCGGCCCATGGCGATCAAGCACCCTTCGATGTTCGCGTTGGCGTTCTTGCGGGCGGCGCCCGATCTCGAGCTCGACGAGCAGGTCCAAGATGCGGCTCGTCAAGGTCTGAACCTGCTCCGTGACCGTGTCCGACAGATGGCCGATGCCGATCTCTTGGGCGGACGCGACATCGACGGAGCGACAGTCCAGTTCAACGCGATGTGCCAAGGACTCGCTACGACCGAACTCCGCAACCCTACGATGCTCGGACCGGATCCCAGACGCGCCTGGCAAGCGGCGTTCGAGACCTTGCTCAGTGGCTTCCGCGCTCCCGTAGCGATGGAAGGTCGGCGCGACTGACTGTCGGTGATCGCACCGCTGCTACTCATTGACGAATCCTCGACTAGCTGCCAGCGCCGCACCCTTGGCCCCGCGCCCGTAGTCCTCCCAGGAGGCGACGAGGGCCCATGTCGTGCGCCCTGCTAATAGCCCAGAAAGGCGACTGCAGCGCGTTTGGCCCGTCGTTCCATGTTGATGGTCGGCTTTCGCGGCGGAGCTAGTGGCCCCGGGTGTGCAGCTGGCAGACATGGCCGGCAGCCCTAGCGATATTGAGGCACAACATTGGCCTGGGCCAGGCTGGTCTCACCTGAATGCTCCTACCTGCGGAGACGGCGGGCGTGCACGTGTGTTGCGTCGTAGTGGCTCGCGGTCGCGCGCCTAGCTCACTTCACGAACACCGCCGGTAGCCATGAAAGCCCGAGGCAAAGGAGAGCAGCAGCACTTCTTCTCAAGGACTGACGGCCGGGGAACCTCCTGACTCTTAGTCAGGCCCGACGTTGTCGCATCCCGTCGCATGCCGTCTCAGAATGTCGACGTCCGTCGCGCAGAAAGACAGGGAGACACGCACCAACCCGCGCAGACCCAACAACTCACCCAACATGCAGCACGCTTGATACGTCGTCAGAAGTCCCCTGACCAGGACTTTTGGCTGGCGGGGCAGGACTCGAACCTGCAACCTCCTGATCCAAAGTCAGGCGTTCTGCCTGTTGAACTACCCGCCAAAGGGCTCATGGGTCTCACCTGGTAGGTGACCGACAGGCTAATCGGCGCCGGTCTCACAGGTCGGCGACCGCAGGAAGGACCTCTCGCCCGATGATCTCCAGCGGGGTGATCCGCCATACGTCCGCCACGGCGCCGTGGGCAACCTGGAACCCTTGTCGGGCGAGCCCGCGGAGCGCATCGATCGTCTCGTTCACGCGCTCGCCATTGGGGCCCACGTCGAACGGGAAGACGACGGTCTTCTCGATCTCGTCGTAGTCTCGCCCCTCCCGCTCGCAGTGACCGCGCAGGACGTCGAGCTTGTGGCCGAGATCGGGGCCCGGAAACAGGTTGCACGCCTGCGCGTACCGGGCAACCAACCGAAGCGTCTTCCGCTCTCCGGAACCGCCGATGAGGATCGGTGGATGGGGCTTCGAGAGCGCCTGGGGTGAATTGAGGGTTCGCCCGAGCGAATAGTGCTTGCCGGCGAAGGGCCGGTCGTCGCCGCTCCACATGTGCTGGAAGATCTGCAGCGCCTCCTCAAGGCGCTCGAAGCGCTCGGCGGTTGGTGGGAACGGCAGTCCGAGCCCCCGCGCCTCGTCCGCGTTCCACGCCGCCCCGACGCCGAGCATGGCCCGGCCGCCCGACAGCACGTCAAGGGTCGTCAGCATCTTGGCCACGAGCCCGGGCTCGCGGTACACCACCCCGGTGACCAGCGTCAGCAGCCTGACGCGACTGGTCTGGCCGGCCAGGAAGCCAAGCGTCGTATAGGCCTCGAGCATCTCGTGCTCCGGTGGACCGACAATGCCGATCTGCCACACGTGGTCCATCACGCTCAGCCTGTCGAAGCCGGCGCCGTCCGCCGCCTTCGCCACGGCTGCGAGGTCATTTCCCAGCTCTGACG
>Ga0066670_10000652_pt1 | contig 10819 bp, 10 predicted proteins | sample GraSoiAngelo_119_FD_66459 | JGI IMG/M metagenome (GOLD analysis project Ga0066670, IMG submission 66459) | Grasslands soil microbial communities from the Angelo Coastal Reserve, California, USA - 14_0919_05_20cm | ecosystem: Environmental > Terrestrial > Soil > Grasslands | place: USA...
TGTATGGACCAAGGGACCGGAGCAGCTGCAACGCATCATCGAGGCGACGAAACAATAGCAAGCCGCGCACCCGCGCAAACCAAGAAAGCGCCGCCGGGTCAGTCATAATATAAGGAACTAACCGGACGAAGTACTAGGCTGGTGGCGCCGTTGCTGATACCACTCCGTGGATCGAGGCCGGCACGGATTGCGGCAGCGGCCTCTCCAGAGGCCGGCCGAAGCAATGATATTCGAAACCGCGTTCCCTCATGGCGTCCGGATCGAGAAGGTTGCGGCCATCGATGACCAGGGGTCTGCTCATCGAGTCGCCAATGCGAGTCCAATCAAGTTGCCGGAATTCGGGCCACTCGGTGAGGATGAGCAAGGCATCGGCATCGCGAGCGACGTCGAGGGGTTCGCGGCAGAACTTCACCTGGGGGAAGATGGCGGCGGTCTTGTCCATGGCCTCCTGGTCGTAAGCGCGAATTTGCACGCCTTCGTCCAAGAGCCTTCGAATCACTTCGAGCGATGGCGCGAAGCGAATGTCGTCGGTGTGGGCCTTGAACGCCAAACCCAAGATGCCAATTCGCTTGTCTTTAATCACCCACAAGGCGTGGCGGATCTTCTCGAGGAACAAATCGATGCGGCGCTTGTTGACCTGCTCGGCGTCTTTGAGCATGTTGAAGTTCACGCCAGAACGCTCCGCGAGGCGGACAAACGCTTGAACGTCTTTGGGCAAGCAGAAGCCGCCAAAACCGAGTCCCGCGCTCAGAAATTGCGGGCCGATGCGCGGGTCGAGGCCCATGGCATGGACGACTTCCTGGATATCAGCGCCAACTTTTTCGCACAAATCGGCAATCATGTTGGCGTAGGAAATTTTCAAGGCGAGGAACGAATTGGAGGCGTGCTTGATGAGTTCGGCGCTGTTGATGGTGGTAACGACCAGTTTTGGCGGTTTCGCCGAGGGGCAGCCGCTCAAATGCACGGGGCAGTGAAACTTTGTCTCCAGGATGGGGCGGTAGATTTCGCGGAGCTGTTTTTCGCAGTGATGGTCCTCGACGCCGAGCACGATGCGGTCGGGATGCAGAAAATCCTCGACGGCAGTGCCTTCGCGCAGAAATTCCGGATTGGAGGCCACGCGGAATTCCACGGAGGGATCCCGGCGGTAGACACTCAGCACGCGCTTCAATTGCTGACCTGTTTGTGCGGGCACCGTGCTTTTTTCGACGATGAGTTTTGAAGTTTGCGCCTCGGTGGCAATCAAGCGCGCCACATTATCGATCGCGGAAAGATCGGCCTCGCCGTTTTCCTTCGGAGGCGTGCCGACGCAAATGAAGATGGCATCGCCAAACTTCACGGCGGCGGCGGCGTCACAAGTAAACGAGAGACGATTCGCGCGGGTGTTGGAAGTTAGCAAGGCGTCGAGGTGTTGCTCGTAGATGGGAATGACGCCGGCTTTCAGTGTTGCGATGCGCTCCGGATCGTTGTCCGTGCAAACCACCTGGTGACCCGCTTCGGCGAGGCAGGTCCCCGTAACCAATCCGACATAGCCACAACCAATAATCGTGATCCGCAATTTGAACCTCCCAAGAAATCAGAATTGCAATTGCATCCAGCAAAAGAAACTAAACAATTCCGCATCACCGCTCAATCAAGTAAGTACCGCAAAATGGAAGGAGTAGATTCCCTGAAACATACCTTGTAGATGAACGCAAAGCTGCCGGTCAGGCCGAGGAATCTTTTGGCGCTAAAGCACGCTTGCCCGCCGAGCAAGCAAACAGCGGAAGATCCAGAAGCGCAGGCAGAGGATCATCCCAAGAGAACAAGGCCGATTCGATCCCTCCACGGATGGAGCTCAAGTAAGACGCCAGCGAAAACCCGCCTGACAAAATCTCTTCGACGGCCACGCGCAGGTCCGCACTCCGATGAACCCAGCGCTCGCCGGCGCGGCCCCGCAACTGCGGAACCGGCTCGCCTCGAGCGAGAAGCCATAAAAGATAACAGAAGTCGACGCCCGCGCGCACCGAAAGAGTATGCCAGCCCCAGACGCGCGGATTGATATCCAGGACTTTGAACTGGCCGTTACGAGGATCTTTCTTGAACTCCACTTCGACAAGACCGGTGTAACGAGTTGCCGCCAGTAGGCGCTCGGCAGGCTCGACGACCTGAGGCTCATCCACAGTTTCGACAAAGGTGCTGAACTGGCCGAAATCCTTGGGGTACTGCCGAAGGCGCCTGGCGACGACGGAGGACAGGGGAACGCCGTCTTTGCAAAGTGCGGCGTAAGAAAACTGGTTTTCTCCCCCTCCGGGCACCATTTCCTGGAGCATCAGGTTTTCCGGCGGGATCCACTTACTGGCTTGTTGGAATTGCGCAAGCAAAGATTGACGATCGTCGGCACGCCAGGCTTTGGGAATTGCGAGACTGGTAGGCTTCAGGCGAGTCGCGGGTTTGAGAATGACGGGGAAAGGGACCTGAAGATCGGCAAGAGGCTCGCGCGAAGAGAGACATCTTGTCCAGGGCTGATGGACTCCTAATTCACCGGCCAATCGGTGAAGCTGGCGCTTGTCGCAGGCCCAACGCAATTTTTCCCAGCGCGGAACGGTTACACGGTATTGCTTGGAAAGGAGCTCGTGATAAACGGACGCCAAATTCACAGTGTAATCATCGGTGGGAATTAGCACCCATCCTTGGAGGCTGTTCTTGACGCTGAGGTCCAGGAGGAAGTCAACTCTGCGGGCGTCTTCGCCTTCAGGCCAGGGAACTCTGCGAGTCACATACCGCGAGGTAGCTGCCACCAGGTGTCCCCCCTGCTTGATCAGCCAAACGGATATTCCGCGGCGGCCGAGGCTGCGCACGACACCGAGCGCGCGATAGTCCGCTCCCATGATGAGGGCGCCGAGCGAGCCGATGGCCTTTTCGGGCGCTGTCGCCGAAGGTTCTGCGAGAATCGGAATGGAGGCTGCCGCTGCCAAGATTAGTTGTGAAGCGAATTGGATTTGACGTTGCCCAGGACCCCGCGCGTCAAATTACGAGATGCAAACTCCGCGCCGGCAACAAAGCGCATCAGCGGACCAAAGCTCCGTGCCGCAGGAGCGCCGAGAAAGTGAAGCCCAGGGACGGAGCACTCGAAGCGGTCATTGAGTTTTGGATAACCGTCGACACGCGGAATGGCTTTGAGCAACGGAGAGGCGAGAAAGGGATAGCGGGCAATGTCGACCCGGTAACCAGTGGCGAGTAAGGCGTAGTCCACATGACGGGAGGTGCCGTCGTTCAAGGTCAGGGTGAGGCGTCCTCCGCGGGGAACCGCGGAAGTGACGGCGCGTCCGGTAGTGATGCGAATCGGTTCGCAGCGTGGATGCAGCCAAGCCGCGCCAGCGGGACGAATGGCGCGCTTCCCCCAGCGATCTTGAGTCGAGCGAGGCAGGCGTCGGAATAGATTTGGCCGCGCCACGAGGTGGCTGAGCCCCGCTTGGCCCACATCGGGGGGCGCGTACAACAAACGAGCGACGGGCTGAAAGGTATGGAACCACTTTTGCCGCCAGAGCCAGCGCACAAAAGGAGCGCGAGCAAGGACTTCCACTTCAGCTCCAGCTTCATGAAGCAATGCGGCTGATTCCAAAGCGCTTTGTCCAGCGCCAATGACCGCGACTTTTTTCTCGGCAAAGCGGCTGAGGTCACAGTGATCGCAGGAATGAGACGCCAGTTCCCGCGGAACATGCCAAAATTCTTCAGGCTTCCAGGCAAATGTTTCGATTCCCGCCGCAACAATTACGCGGCGCGCTTTCCAGACCTCCCCGCCCTCGAGCAATAGCCGAAAGCCGAATCCGTTTTTGTCAATGCACTCCACTTTTCGGGGATCGGTGTCCGGCACGACTTGAGATTGAAACCAGCGACCGTAGTCGATAAAGCGGGACAAGGGCAGGGGAGCAGTGATCGCCTTTCCGGTAGCCGCCTGATAGGCTTGCAGGGTAAGAGCTTTGTCGGGGTCAGAAAGATGCGAGCCCGCTAAGGGAGAGCGAAGCAGCATCCACTTAGGCATATGCCTTTCCCAAAAGGACATGGGTTCGCCGAAAACGCGGATGTCCAGCCCATTGGCAGCTCTCAAATGCGCGGCGACGGAGAGGCCGTAGGGACCTGCGCCGACGATGGCAACATCACAGGCAGTCATTGATCGGTGCAATCCAAAAGTGGTTTACTCCATGCGAAATCGAACGTTCCCAAATCGGGCATTCCAGCTCTGACCTTCTCTTTCTAGGTACTTGTCCTCGGGCATAATACAAAGACTGAGTTAAAGTTACCGAAAGGCGCGCGGCGCGGACAATCGGGAAATCACCCAGCTTGGCGGTTGGGAAACCCTCAAAATAACGCAGGTAGATACCCTTGCAGGTCAGACGGCGCGAGCGCTCTTCTAAGTCTAAGGGGCAGTTGTGTGACGATTTCCCCTTCGTAATCTTTCTCAATCCCAATTGCAGAAGTTGCCGGGTTGCCCGGACTGGGGGCCACGTCAAGGATAGTTATTGTCTTGAGGTGTACTCGGTGGACTACGGCAGCCGGTTGGTGAAACCCAAGGGGCGAGAGGGCCCGGCCAGGAATTTCTGGATTGCATGGTAAAGGACTTGAGAGAGGCTGGGATGATTGTGCAGAGACTGCGTAGCCGTATCCAGGGTGCGGATTTCTTGAGGGCAGGGCATTGGGGCAGTTTGCTTATCGGACTTAGGAACCCTTATGGGTCCGGGCTTTATGGGTTGCACGGATATAAGCTGCACATGGCGATTACGGGCAGCGACCGCCAAGACAGATGGCGGCATCGTCGACGTAAATGGTCGCGGGATTGGGATTCAGGCTGGTGGAATAGTTGTTGACGCTCCAAGCGCAGTTGCCATCGGGATAGCGGGTCTGCATATTGGAAACGTCCAGGATCTGGACGCCGTCCTGCCAGAAAGTGACGTGCCCATTCTTTTCCCCTGAGCATTGGTAGTAGGCCTCGACCTCAAACCACTGACCTTCGGGAATGTTTTTGATGGATTGGCCATGGGAGTGGCTGGCGTTCTTGTCGTACAGGTAGAAATACATGGCTCCGTCCGGGCGATTGCCGACATTCAAGGCGAGGAAGGGGTCGTTCGTCGAAGCGCGCTTGGATTTCCACTGAGAGATGTTCCACCAGGGAGGATTGCCATTTGGAGTGTAGCGCTGGGGGAAGTAGAACCAGACACGGTAATAGAGTTCCGAATATCTTTCCGGCTCCAGCCAGCGGAATAAGCGGGTCCCGCTGGTGGGCAAGTCGCCGGTGTCGAGCGCATTCACAAAGAGTTTGGCCGCATGAAGGCCGCTGTGGGCGAAGCTGACCGTGTCCACGCTGGCGGTCGCAAAGCCGCTGTTGAAGACGCCTCCCCCCTGGTTGCGACCGCCCGGGGCATCGGGAACACTCCACTGCGAGAGATCGCCGGTTTCCATGTCCGCGGACCAGAGAACCCTGCCTAGCGGCGGGGAAGAAGCTGTGCCGGAAGGTTGGGAAGTTTTGGCGCGAAAAATCCCAGCAGGGAAGGCCCTACCGATCTGGTTGTGCAGGCCGACGGCAAGAAGCAGCAGGGCAAGAAAAAGCAGGATCACTGTCGTGCGACTCATTCGAAGGCCGTTCTTTGAAACAGTGGCTGGTCCACGGTCCCTTCGAGGAATCTTTCCAGGACCCATGTCACACTGTTTTACGCAGGCAAAAGCGACACGGTTCCGGCGGGTTCCGGTGTGCCGTGCCTTAATCGCTCGCGCCGGCGAGCGATCCGGTTGTCCAGTTGACCGACTGTCCCTGAAACTGAATCCCGACGCCAAAGCGCCCATCCGGGAGCCGTTGGCAGTAAACAACGCGAGCCATAGCGCGCAGGTTCCCCACCGAGGAACTAATCATCAACCGCTCGTTCAACTGTTTGGCTTTTTGCGTAACGACGCGCATTCCCAGGGAGCACACATTCTCGGTGGTGCTGCGCTCCGCCGTGGCGGGATCATACAGGCTAGAGATCTGCACAGGTAAGGACAGCTGGACGCGCTTTTCGAGTCGACCGGACCGCACTGCCATGAGTGTTTCGACCTTTCAATCGAATTCTGCTCTATCTTATAAAGGCAGGAGATGTAATGAATTTGTAAAATCTGCCTTGCGCGCCAAGCTGCCTCTTTTAAACATAAACTGCAAGCTCCCGTCCTATCTAGGATTGATAACAAACCGCGTTTGTGAGCCGCGGTAAGCAACGGCACCGCTTTTGGTCGTACATGGCGTGATCCGCTTGAGCGATTAGTTCTCGAATCGAAGAGGGTTTCAAAGGATCAAACCTTGCGGTTCCCAAACTGACAGAAAACTTGAAAGAGTCCTTGTGGCTTGCCAAATTCAGATACTCGGTCAAGCGGGCGCGGATCGAGACTTCATTGTTGCCGGAGGCTTCGATGGCCAGAGCGGCAAACTCGTCGCCTCCTAACCGAGCGGTGAGGTCCGAGTCACGAAAAGTGCTCTCCAAAGCCTCGGCCATGCGCTTCAAAGCCGCATCGCCCTCGGTATGACCCAGCGTGTCGTTAATCTCCTTCAGGCCATCGACATCCAGGAAAAACAGAAGCAGGCTGCGGCCGTAGCGACGTGCGAGTTTTAGCTGGCGGTCTGCCAAGACTAAAAATCCACGGCGATTGTACAGGCCTGTGAGTTCGTCCTTCAGCGCCAGATTGCTGAGTTCGGCTTGCACCATGTATTGCTTGGTCGCACACTGAAGGGCACGAAGAAGAAGGTCGCGAGTGGCGTTGCTTGCAGCTCCATTGCGCAGTGCGGTGTCAGACCCCGCGTGTACGTCCTTAAGCAGCCTGGCCAGTTCCCGATTGGCCTCGCGCAGCATGCCGTGAAATACGTTATCGAGAGTCTCGTCCGGTCCGCGCGAGCGCCGTCTCCTGTCTGCAAAATGAAAGGCGCTCTTGGAGTCAATCGGGACGATCAGCTTGGCAAAATCTTTCAGCTTGCTGGCGGCCTGCTGTACTCCCCAGTGAGTCTGTGAGCCCCTGCTGGGTTTGTCTCGCTCTAAGGGCATGGTCTCCCCGGCTCTTACTCCTAATTCGAACTCTCCTGACTTAACCGCATCCTCCCAACGAATTTGGGATGGGCCGCCTCCCTTCCAGGGCAAAGGGATGTTGGGGTGTTTCAGGCGGGGCCCTGAACTCGGAGGCAGCCCCCCTCCTGAGTGCACGATAGCTTCTTGGCTTTTTAAAACAATCCGGTGAATCACCGAAACGCCCCTAGGAGAATGATTGAGCGAAGCGGGGACGAAATGGTTGATTTCGCAGGAGGTTAAGCTTGGATTAACCCGCGCCGGATGGCATAGCGAACCAGACTGGCAGTTTCGTGAATGTCCAGCTTACGCATGAGTCTGGCTCGGTGCGACTCGGCGGTTTTTACACTGATGCCCAGTTGCAGGGCGATGTCCTTGGTGGACTTGCCTTCGCCGACCAGTTGAAGGACTTGGCGCTCGCGCGTAGAGAGAGGATCCGGTGACACGTAGGTTTTTGACAGGTATGCGTCGACGACGGCTCGCGATATGCTCGGGCTCAGATAAACGGATCCCTTGCAGACTTCTCGTATAGCATGGACTAAATCCTCGGCAGCTTGGCTCTTTAGTACATACCCCTTTACGCCCGCGCGAAGGGCCTCGGTCACATATTGGTCCTCGTCATGTTGGGTAAGAAGAATCACCTTGGTCTTCGGCGTGGACTTCATCAACTCGCGGGCGGCATCGACGCCGTTCAAAAGCGGCATGGTAATGTCCAGAATAGCCACCTCAGGCTGGGCCTTTTCGGCCAGACGTACGGCTTCCTGTCCGTCAGAAGCCTCCGTAACTACTTGGATGCCCTGCTTCTCCAACAAGGCCTTTAGACCCTGACGGACCAACGCATGATCATCCGCAAGCAAGACACGAGTGGGCATCGTACGGTCGCAGGTTATGGAGGAAGTGCAACTGCAGGCAATCAGGTTGTTGCTTTCTTTCACATGAGGCGAACACCCTAAGCGAAAAGGAAAAGGGCTGCGTGAAATTCTTCTATCTTGTTGAATCTAACTCGTTTACAAGCAGCCTAGCGAGGAAAGGAATCTCGCGAGGCCTGCGGTCTTTGTGGGATGCGAATAGGTACAAAATTGTAGGTTGTAGAATGACGGCTGTAGACTGACCATTGTCGAATGCGGAGCGCTTGCGGGTGGCAGAGCCAGAGCGCCAGTGGAGCCGAAACCAATTCAACCGAAAAGCTGGCCAAATTCGCTGACGGCACAAACGGCCGTGGGGACCGAACGTCGCAGTGTCGAGAGAAAGAGGCCAGGAGGGATTTCCTACTTCGAGTTTGAGGCGGGAAGCGGCGGAATCGTAGTCGATGCTTCGGAAAAGGGGCTTGGATTCCAATCGGCCGTCGCAGTTCACCAATTGGGCCCCCGGCGAATTTGTATCTCTCCCCATCCAGCGGAGCGGATCGAGCTGAACGGCGACGTAGTATGGACGGACAAGTCAAAAAAAGCCGGAGGCTTGCGTTTCACGGCGCCGAGCGCTGATGGCGGTAACCGAATTCGTAACTGGCTTAAGCAGCCCGGCGAATCAGAAGGCTCCCGCCACAATCGAGAGTACCCGCTGCCGGCCTGGGCGGTAGAAGAAGCGTGCGTTACGCCTAGCAGGAACAGCCACCCGCAGGAAGTGAAGAAAGCATCGCCGACGGTGGCACAGCCACCCCGCCTTGCGGCTCGGGAAGAGCAACGGCCGGTCGGGTCACCCTTTGCTTCCGTTGTGCCTCCCCTTTTTTCGCCGCATGCGAGTGGGCCGTCTCAAGATTCTCGAAGGACTGGCGGATTCGTGCGCAGCGTTGCGACGGGGTTTCTCATGGGTGTGATTGTGCTGGCGCCTGTTGTGCTCTTCGAGAATTTTGGGCTTTTTGAGAAATTGCGGCCGAAGGTCGGGAATGCGCTAATACGTTTAGGCGAGAAACTCAGCGGAAAGCGGGATTTGCAGCCTGAGAGCTCTACTCCGCCGCAGGGTTCGGCTCAAGTACCGGCACAGACGCCGGCCGCAGCGAAACCAATACCAAACGCGCCTCCGCAAGAGTCGCAGGAAAATTCCGCCCCGCCTAATGCTTACGCCCAGGATAGCGCGCCAGCTGCAGGCCCGGCAATCCCTCGCCCAAGAGAAACCGCCCGAGAGCCGTCCTACGGCCGTGCTCCCACACAAGATAGAAGCGCGGAGGTGATGCGCCTCTGGTCCGCAGTTGGAGCCGGTGACTCGTCAGCGGAAGTGGATTTAGCGCGGCTTTACTTGAAGGGCGAGGGCGTTGCCCGAAATTGCGAGCAGGCAAGAATCCTTCTGCGAGCCGCCGTTAAGAATGGGAGCCGCGAAGCTCGGCGGCAATTGCAAAAGCTGCGCAGAAACGGCTGCTGGTAATCCCGAGGCGAAATCCTTGACGGTATTACGGTTGGACTAAGCCGCGACGCACAGCGTAGCGCACCAGGCTGGCGGTTTCATGAATGTCTAGTTTTTGCATGAGCCTTGTGCGATGCGACTCGGCGGTTTTCACGCTGATCCCCAGAAGCGAAGCCACATCCTTCGTGGACCTGCCCTCGGCAATCAGTTGCAGCACTTGGCGCTCACGAACGGTCAGGGGATCCACGGGCATTTGCGATTTCGTGCGATAGGCTTCAACGACAGCCTTCGAAACGCCCGGACTCAAATAGAATTGGCCGCGCGAGACTTGCTGAATGGCGTGAACCAGATCGTTCGCCGCCTGACTTTTCAGGACGTATCCCCTCACGCCGGCTTCCAAAGCTTCTCGGATGTACTGATCTTCTTCATGTTGCGTGAGCAGAATGGTTTTCGTCTTTGGGGAGCACCGGCCCATCTCGCGGATGGCGTCGATGCCGTTCAGAGTCGGCATGCTGATGTCCACGACGGCGATGTCCGGATGCAGCGACTCCGAATAACGAACCGCTTCCTGGCCATCGGAGGCTTCTGCAATTACCTGAAAGTTTTCCCGTTCGAGCAGGGATTTGAGGCCCTGCCGCACCAAGACATGATCGTCAGCGAGCACTACTCGAATTGACATTATCGCCCTCCCTGGGAAGTCTGATTAGTAGTTCAGTACCACGTTTCTGCGATGATTCAATCCAAAGGGTTCCGCCGATGGCGCTCAAACGCTCGCGCATCGCAATTAACCCCAATCCCTTGCGCCCGGTGCCCGCTTGAACGGCCTGGGCATCAAAACCCGTGCCATCATCCCGGATCGAGCAATGCAGCACCTGATCCTTAATCCAGGCGCGAATCCAGACACTCTTGGCCTTAGCGTGCTTGACGGCATTGGTCAATGCCTCTTGCACCACGCGATAGAGGGCGGTTTCGATGGTGCTTGGCAGCCGGCCGGAAATCTTTGCCTCGATGTGGATCTGCAGATTCGAGCGCTTGGAAACTCCTTCGGCCAGGAAACGAATGGCAGGAATCCAGCCCAGATCGTCAAGGATGGTGGGGCGAAGTTCATGGGAATAGCGGCGCAAATGCTTTTCGACTTCGGTAAGCAAGCCCTCGATTTCGGCGATTTGCGATTGCTTTCCCTGCGGCAGTTCCTGGCCGAGATTCGCCAGAGCCAGGTGCACGGCCACCAACAATTGTCCGGCTTCATCGTGGACCGAGTAAGCGATACGTTTGATTTCTTCTTCGAGTGTTTCATTCAGCTGGCGCAGGGCCTTCACGGCGTCTTGAAATCCCCGCTGGGCCATCTCGTAAGGAGAAACGCACTCCGAAAAGAAATCACAGCTCGCTTGGACCAAGTGTCCTGGGGATCTCCTGTCGAC
>Ga0066670_10000660_pt1 | contig 10759 bp, 10 predicted proteins | sample GraSoiAngelo_119_FD_66459 | JGI IMG/M metagenome (GOLD analysis project Ga0066670, IMG submission 66459) | Grasslands soil microbial communities from the Angelo Coastal Reserve, California, USA - 14_0919_05_20cm | ecosystem: Environmental > Terrestrial > Soil > Grasslands | place: USA...
GCCGTCCCCTTCGAGGCCGTCCCCTTCGAGGCCGTCCCCGTCGGAGCTGTCGTCGGAGGGTCCGGGCGGAGGCGCCGCAGGCGCAGGCGGTGCCGGGACGTCGACGTCGCTCAGCGAGGGTGGCGGCGCCATGGCGGACAGGTTCTGATCGACCCAGGCGGCCGCGTTGGCGAGCGCCGCCCGCATCCGACCGCGCTCCTCCTCGACGTGACGCTCGAGGACGATGATGTCCTGGTGCAGCTGCTGGCGGGCGCTCTCGAGGCGGATGAGCTCCTCCCGAAGATCACGCTCGGCTTCCTCGGTGGTGCGCCGGGCACGCTCCTCGGCTTCGGTGACCATCGACCGGGCCTCGGACTGGGCGTTCGCCAGCGTCTCACGAGCCTGCTGCTGCGACTCCTTCACGGCCATGTCCGCCGTCCGCTGGGCGAGCACCAACGTCCGCCGCAGCGCATCGTCGTCGTCAGGCAGATCGGAGGCCCGTTGCTCGGCCCGCATCGCCCGCTCCATGGCCTGCCGCAGGCGGTCGTGCAGCAACTCGACACCCGCCGCCGCCCGCTCGAGGAACTCGTCGACGTCGTCCTGGTTGTAGCCCCGCAATTTCTCACGGAACTCGACCTCTCGTAGCGTTCTGGCTGAGACCTCGATATCCATGAGTGGCCAGAGTAGCTATGGCATCTGAGCAGGGCGCGGATGGTCAGGCGAGTACAGCTCGGGACACGATCTGCAGCCCGATCAGCACGACGATCGGCGAGAGATCGAGGCCCATGCCGCCCATGCGCATCGGGGGCAGGACCCGACGGATGGGACCGAGCACCGGCTCGGTGACGCTGTACAGCACCCTGGCGACCGAGGCCATCGGTGTACCCGGAGTGATGGGGAACCAGCTGAGGATCACGCGGGCGAAGATGACGATGACGTACGCCTGGATGACCCAGGCGATGATGGTCTTGACGCCCACGGCCTACGAGCGGAACAGGCCGCGCTCCTGCAGGCGCTGTCGCTCCTCAGCCGAGACCTCGACGTCCGACGGGGTGAGCAGGAACACCTGGTCGGCAACTTTCTCCATCGACCCGCTGAGCGCGTAGGCGAGCCCGCTGCAGAAATCGATCATGCGGCGGGCGAGGTCCCGATCGACGACCTGGAGGTTGACGATCACCGGTTGATCGTCTTTCAACCGGTCGCCGATCTCCTGGGCGTCGGCGAAGCGAGCTGGCGCGACCACGTGCACACGGGGGGCCTTGTCGGGCGTGATCGGACGCACGATAGTGGGACGCTCCTCGCGCTGCGGCGCCGGTGAGGCCTGCTCGCGAGTCAGGGTCCGGATGGTCCCAGGCGTCGTCTCCTCGGGCTCTCCCTCGGGGTACACGCGCGACTGGCGACGGCCCGAGGTCGTCGCCCTGGGCTCCTCGTAGTGCTCGTACTCCTCGTACTCGTCATCGGCCAAGCCGAGATAGATCATCGTTCGTCGCACAAACGAAGCCATCCACGCCTCCTTCTGGCTTCCCTCAGCCTATTCTCGCAGCCCCGGTCGCGATCGGCGGGGACCGAACAGGGCCCGGCCCACGCGGACCATCGTGGCGCCCTCCTGGACGGCCACCTCGATGTCGTCGGTCATGCCCATCGAGAGCTCGGCGAGCTCCAGCTCGCGGGCGGTGTCGGCGAGCATCCGGAACCCGCCCCGGGCCGCTTCGGCCTGGCCCTGGGCGGCGATGCCCATCAGACCCCGGACGTCCAAGCCGACGTCGACGAGGCGAGATACGAGATCCGCCACGTGGCCGGGCGGGACGCCGTTCTTCGTCGCCTCTCCGCTCACGTTCACCTGGACCAGCACCGCGGCCCCGGGGGACCACCGCGCGATCTCCGCACCCTCCTCGGCCCGCGCCACCCCGTGCCACAGGTGGACATCCGGCGCCACCGACCGAACCTTGTTGCGCTGGATCGCCCCGATGAAATGCCAGCGTGGAGCGAGGCCCATCTCCTCCGCGGCTCGTGCCTTGGCGGCGAGCTCGCCGGCGTAGTTCTCACCGAGGTCACGCATCCCGGCCGCCATCGCCGCCCGCACGACGTCGGGTCCGAACGTCTTGGTCACGCCCACGATCGTCACGCGGGCCGGATCGCCGCCCGCGTCGGCGATCCGACGGCGGAGCCGGTCCACGCGCTCGCTGACCTCGGCCGCGGCTATGCACGCCATACCACGAGCGCCATCCGCTGTCGTTCGCCGCGAGCCCGGTACGAGAAGTGACCGGGCGAGCAGGCGGTGCACACGTCCTCGTCGGCCACGAGCTCGACGTCGGCCTCCTGCAGGGAGACCCTGACCGCCTCGGGCAGATCGAGCGCCGGCCGTCCCGTCGTCGTCACTCCCCGGACGGTGGGCCCCAAGCGGTCAACAGCGCGGTCGAGATCTCCGGGCGAGAACTCGTAGCACTCGACGTGGATGCAGGGACCGAGCGCTGCCTCGACCCGCGTGGCACCGAGGTCACGCATGGCTCGGGCGGCGCTGCCGACGACTCCCGCCATCAGCCCCCGCCAACCGGCGTGCACGGCGCCGAGCACACCTTCGGGGCTCGCGAGTGCGATCGGTGCACAGTCGGCGGTGAAGACGGCCAGACAGGATGCAGGGTGATCGCTCACGAGGGCGTCGGCCCGAGCACCTTCGGGCTCGCCGGGGCCGCGGACCACGACGACGTCGGCGCCGTGGACCTGTGTGGCCCAGCTCCATGACCGGTCGACGAGGGCCCGGCGTCGGAGCTCGAGCTCCGAGCCGTCGCTCGCCTCGGCCGGCCCGAGGTCACCCTCGGGCCGCCCCGTCCAACGGGCGTGGACGGGGCCGGCACCGAACCTCACGGGCTCATTTCAGGAACGACGGGACGTCGAAGTCGTCGTCCCGCAGTCTCAGCTCCTCGTCGCCTCCGCCGAGATCGCTCACGGCCAGCCCGTCCTCCCCGTTGCGGTCGAGCCCGAGCCCCCGAGCCGGCTCCTCCCGTCGCGGGACCCCCTCGTCCCAGTGCTCGAAACCGGCGGCGATGACGGTCACCCGGACCTCGTCGCCCATGGCGTCGTCGACAACACTGCCGAAGATGATGTTGGCGTCCGGGTGGGCGACGCCGTGGATGATCTCGGCCGCCTCGTTGACCTCGAACAGACCGAGGTCACTGCCGCCTGCGATCTGGAGGAGGATGCCGCGGGCGCCCTCGATGGAGGCCTCCAGCAACGGACTCGTGATCGCGCCGCGGGCGGCGTTGACGGCGCGCCCGTCGCCAGCTGCGTTGCCGATGCCCATGATCGCCGTCCCGGCGTTGCGCATGATCATCTTCACGTCCGCGAAGTCGGTGTTGATGAGCCCCGGTGTGGTGATCAGGTCGGTGATGCCCTGCACGCCCTGGAGGAGCACCTCGTCGGCCATCTTGAACGCGTTCACCATCGACGTCTTGTCGTTGGAGACGGTGAGCAGGCGATCGTTGGGGATGATGATGAGCGTGTCGACCTTCTCCTTCAGCCGCTGGATGCCCTGCTCGGCCTGCACCGCCCGGCGGCGCCCTTCGAACGAGAAGGGCCGCGTGACGACGCCGATCGTCAGGGCGCCGACGCCCTTGGCGATCTCGGCCACAACGGGTGCCCCGCCCGTACCGGTGCCCCCGCCCTTGCCCGCCGTGATGAAGACCATGTCGGCGCCCTTGAGCACCTCCTCGATCTCCTCGGCGTGCTCCTCGGCTGCTTCGTGGCCGATCTCGGGGTCACTGCCAGCGCCGAGTCCCCTGGTCAGCTGGCGACCGATGTCCAGCTTGACGTCGGCGTCGCTCATCAGGAGCGCCTGAGCGTCGGTGTTCACCGCGATGAACTCGACGCCCTTGAGGCCGGCGTCGATCATGCGGTTCACCGCGTTCACGCCGCCGCCGCCGATGCCAACGACCTTGATCACGGCTATGTAGTTCTGCGCTGGGCCCGCCATAGGCTGTTCGCCTCCCCTGAGTGTGCACCGCGCACCGTGCGCCGTGTCCTCGCTGTTCATTTGCCAGCCTCTCCGACGGGGGCAGGGCTGGGGTCGCGAGTGACGCTCAGTGGTGCACAGCACGCCCGCCCAACAGGGCTCTGACGCATTTCCCGACCGTGCTGATCGCCGCCCGCCTCGACCTCATCCTCAACCTCGACGGCAGCTCGAGTCTCCATATGACATCTCAAGCCGGGCGCGACCATACGGCTGGTGTCAGGGCGCGGTCAAGACTTCTTTTTCGTAACCTCATGTGCGCGCCACGACAGCCGTCAGGGTGAGCGAGAGGCACAGGCCACGACCGCCACCGCAGCGCCGTGGCTCATCAGCCGGCGATCATCGGGGCACGAGGGCCGGGTCCTCTGGAACCCTCACGTCGATCGTCTGCACGCCAGGCGGTCTCACCTGGGACAACAGGGTCTGCGTCGCCGCCAGCTTGCGATCGAGCTGGCTGGCGTCGCCGAGTTGGACGACGACGCCGGACGACACGGTGAGGGCAACCTCGCCGTCAGGACGCACGTCGACGGAGAGGACCTGGGTGACGAGGCGCCCACGGAGCGCGCCGAGAACCCGGAGGGCTGGACCCGACGAGGCGGGCAACTGTGACCCCGGCGCCGGCAGCTGCTCGACGGCGCGGAACGCGGGAAGGGCGGGTGGTGGGGCGCCGGTCGAGCGCTGCAGCACCCGTCCGGTGTCGTCGGTGACCGCCCACTCGCCGTTTGCCGTGGTCACCACGGCTGCCGGGACCCGTTCGCGCACCGAGATGCCGACCGTCGACGGCCAGTCGCGGGCCACGGTGGCCGTGGCCACCCAGGGCAGCGCGTCCAGGCGCTGCTCGAGGCGGCGGGTGTCGACGCGGATCATGAGCGGGTGACCATCGAGCCCGGCAGCACGAAGCATGGCCTGACGACTCGTGTGACGGGCGCCCGACAGGTTGACCTGGCGGACGCTGAGCAGCGGCGAGTACAGGAGGGTGAGGGTCGCCGCCGTCACCACCGTGCATCCCACCACGGCGAGCACGACTCTGAGCCGGCGCTGACCCTCCCGCCGCCTGACGGCGGACCGGCGCTGGCGGATGCGGGGGTCCATCCGGGGGGGCGCCGACGAGCTGACAGGTCTGGAACGCAGCCCGGTCACGACCTTCACCCTTTCACGTCTCTCCGCCCACGGCGGGGATCCCACCTGGCCACGAGAGCCTCACCGTCAACTCGAGGTTCACCGTCAACGTGAAGTTGAGGTTCAGGTCGAGGGTTCGAACCCGATGAGCCGGAGCTCGGTTCGAAGCGTCACGCCGACGCGCTCGGCCACCAGGCGACGGACCTCGCCGACCAGGGCCCGAACGTCGTCGGCCGAGCCACCAGGGTCGGCTTGAAAGAAGTTGGCGTGCTTGGTCGACACGCAGGCCGAGCCGATGCGGTGGCCCTTGAGGCCGGCAGTCTCGATGAGCCGGCCCGCAGAGTCACCGGGCGGGTTCGTGAACACCGAGCCCGCGTTCTGGCCCCCCGGCTGGTGCTGGCGACGCCATCGGACGATCTCGGCGATCTCGGCCTCGGCCGCATCCGCGTCGCCCGTCGACACGGTGAAGTCGGCCCAGAGGACGACGTGGTGGCTCGTCACGCTCGAGTGGCGATAGGAGTAGTCGAGCCGGTCGACGCCTGCGACCTCCTCGTCCCCGCTCCACAGGTCGACGAGGCAGCACCGCTCGAGTCGCTCGCTCGTCTCCGAGCCGTGCCCGCCGGCGTTCATGCGCACCGCCCCGCCGACCGATCCAGGGACACCCACTGCCCATTCGAGCCCGGTCAGCCCGGCGTGGGCCGATCGTCTGGCCAGCACCGGGAGACCCACGCCGGCGCCGGCCCGAACCCGGGTCCCGTCCATCTCGATCGTGGAGAACGCATTACCCAGCTGGACGACGAGCCCGGGAAAGCCGGCGTCGGCGACCAGGAGGTTGGAGCCTTTGCCCACCACCAGCACCGGAACGCCGCTGGCGCTCACGGCGTCGCGCGCCACGCGGAGGTCATCGCTGCTCGCGATCTCGACGGCGAGCGCCGCCCGTCCTCCCACCCGGTACGTCGTGAGCGGACCGATGGGCCGGTCACGCCGTGCACGGGCCCCGAGCACGGCTGCCGCCTGCTCGACGGCTCCGGGCTCGACCGCTCCGCGCCCGCCGGCCGCCCTCGCTACCACGCGGCGTCGACCAGCAACTCGTCGGGCAGGGAGGTGAGATCGCCGGCACCGAGGGTCAGGCACAGGTCGCCCGATTCGAGGGTCCGGTGCAGCTCTGTCAGGACCGCGGCGCGAGTGGGCACGTACGCCACGTGCTGCTCGGGGTGAGCGTCCCGCACGGCCTGGACGATGAGCTGGCCCGACACGCCCGGGCGCGGCCGCTCTCCCGCCGGGTACACGTCCGTGACGATCAGGATGTCGGCCCCGATGAAGGCGTCGGCGAAGTCGCGCCAGAGCGTCGCCGTTCGTGAGTAGCGGTGTGGCTGGAAGACGCAGACGATCCGACGCCACCCGCCGGCACGGGCCGCGGCCAGCGTCGGTGCCACCTCACCAGGCAGGTGGGCGTAGTCGTCGACGAAGCTCACCCCTCCGTGCTCACCCCGGAACTGAAAGCGGCGAGCGACCCCGGCGAAGCGAGCGAGCGCCCGCTGCGCCGCAGCCATGTCCGCGCCCAGCGCCAGTCCCGTCACGACTGCTCCTGTCGCGTTGGTGGCGTTGTGCAGACCGGGCACGGGCAGCTCGAGCCGCCCCAGCCGCTCGCCCTCGTGCTCGAGCGTGAAGGTCGTGTTGCTCCGGTGGCTGTCCACGTCGACCATCCGATACGTCGCCGCCCGCGACACGCCATAGCTGGTGGCGCCCACCTGGGCTCCCAGCCTGGCGGCGACCGGGTCGTCAGCGCACACGACCCGGGGTCCGGGTGCCCCGGTCAGGAACGTCTCGAACGCCCCGGTCAGGACCTCGAACGACCCGTAATGCTCGATGTGGTCAGGCTCGATGTTGGTGACGAGCGCAACCTCGGGTGCGATCTGCAGGAACGTGCCGTCGCTCTCGTCTGCTTCGACCGCCAGCCATTCCCCGTCGTCCCAAACGGCCCCGGTGCCGATCTCGTTCAGCTCGCCGCCGACGATGAACGACGGTCGTAGCCCCGCCTCCACCAGCACCAAGGCGAGCATCGAGCAGCTCGTGGTCTTGCCGTGGGTACCGGCGACCGCGACGGTCCGCCGGGTGGCGACGATCGCGGCCAGGATCTGAGCCCGGCTCAGTACCGGTAGATCACGCTCGCGTGCCGCGGCCACCTCGGGGTTCGACCGGGGCACCGCCGTCGACACGGCGACGGCGTCGGCGCTCCCCAGGTTCTCGGCCCGATGACCGACCGAGACCTGCACCCCGGCGACCCCGAGGCGATCGAGCGTGAGCGACGCCCTGAGGTCGCTCCCTGTGACGGTATGGCCCATGGCCGACAGCACCGTCGCGATGGCGCTCATGCCGGCACCACCAATGCCGATCAGATGAATGCGCCGCGGCGCGGTGAGATCGAAGGGCACGCCCTCGGTCATTTGCGGGCGTGCTCCTCGACCAGGGCGGCCACCTCGTCGGCCGCCCGGGGCCGTCCCACCTGCTTCGCTCGCCGACCCATCGCCGCCAGCCGGTCCTGATCGGCCAGGAGGGCGTCGAGCTCGCCCGCCAGCCGGACCGGGGTGCACTCGCTGTCCCGCAGGCTCAGGGCGGCTCCGGCCTGGGCGAGCCAGCGAGCGTTGGCGGTCTGGTGGTCTCCCGGCGCGCCGGGTAGGGGCACGAGCACGGCGGGCAGACCCACGACCGCGAGCTCCGCCACCGAGGTCGCCCCCGCCCGACAGACGGCCAGGTCGGCGGCGGCATACAGCGTCGGCATGCGCTCCTCGTACTCCACCGGCCGGTAGAGGCCGGGATCGAGCTCGAGCGCGGCCGCCCGGGACGACATCTCGGGCCAGTCCCGACGCCCGACGACGTGGTAGACGGTCACGTCCTGACGGGTGGCCCACGACCTTGCCAGGTCCAGGGTCGCCTCGTTGATCCGCAGGGCGCCCAGAGAGCCACCGAAGACGGCGACGACGGACCGGCCGGGTGGCAGCCCGAGCGCGTCGCGAGCCGCCCGCCGCCCCGCCGACGAGCGATCCACGGCGAGCACCTCCGGCCGCACGGGGTTCCCGGTCACGACGGCCCGAGGGAGGGGCGTTCCCTCGAAGGCCACCGCGGCGGCGGCCGCGAACCTGCCCGCCACGCGGTTGGCCGCCCCCGGTACGGCGTTCGACTCGGCCACGACCAGTGGCACCCGCAGCAACACCGCAGCCAGGGCCGCAGGCAATCCGGCATAGCCACCGACGGAGAGCACGACGGCGGGCCGTCGTCTGGCCACCAGGCCGAGAGACCGGCCGACGGCCACGGCGAGCCCCGGAACCGCTTCCAGGTTGGCCCGGCTGAGCCGGCGCTCGATCCCGCGACCGGGCAGAAGCGTCAGCTCGAACCCGGCCGCGGGCACGAGGCGGGCCTCGATGCCGCGCCGAGAGCCGACGTAGTGGATGGCTTCGGCGGGATGTCCCCGTTCCACCAGGGCTCGACCGACAGCCAGGGCGGGCAGCACGTGCCCGGCTGTCCCGCCGCCGGCCACCACGGCGAAGGTGCACGCAGCGACAGGCGACCCCGGTCCTGGGGACGAGTCGGTTGCCACGGGGTCGACTGTCACTGCATGGCGCTGACCCGGGCCCGCCCCGCGCCAGCGCCGTTCCTGGTCGCCACGGCCTCCTGCGTAGCCGCTGGAGTGACGCGCTGGCGACCGGCGCCCGACGGGGCAGGCCGCTCGCGCGCCGCCACGCTCAACAGGAGGCCCGTGGCAGCCATGACGATCACCAGCGACGACCCACCGAAGGAGACGAACGGCAGCGGCAGCCCGGTCACCGGTAGCAGGCCGATCACGGCACCGATGTTGATGAAGGCCTGGCACACGATCCAGCCCGTGATACCGATGGCGAGGTAGCGGCCGAAGCGGTCGGGGGCCCGGGCCGCCGTGCGGATGCCGAGGAAGGCCAGCGCCCCGAACAGGGCGACCACGAGAACGCTCCCGATCAGGCCCAGCTCCTCGCCGATGATGGCGAAGATGAAGTCGGTGTGGGCGTTGGGAAGAAACCCCCACTTGGCCCGGCTGGCACCGAGGCCAACGCCCCACAGGTGGCCCGACCCCAGCCCCACGAGCGACTGGACGACCTGATAGCCCTGGTCGGACCGGTGCGCCCACGGATCCAGGAACGACAGCAGGCGGGCGCGCCGGTAGGGCTCGGCGATGCCGAGCAGGACCGCTCCGCCCACGCTGCCCGTGAGGAGGACCGCCAGCGTGCGAACTCGCGTACCGGCCGCGAAGAGGAGGCCGAAGACGATGCTCGCCAGCACCAACGTCGTCCCCATGTCGGGCTGCAGCATCACGAGCAGCCCGGCCAGGAAGAACACCATGGTCATGGGGCGCACGGTCCTCGCCCACTGCCTGGTCCGCCCGGCCCGGCGGGCCAGGAGGTCGGCGCCGAAGACGACGAGAGCGAGCTTCATCAGCTCGGACGGCTGGATCCGGAACGAGCCCGTTCCGACCCAGCGGCTCGACCCGTCGACCAGCACGCCCACGCCGGGAACCAGCACCAGCACGAGCAGGATGAGGGCGAGGCCGACGAGAGGGACGCTGAGGCGGCTCCAGATGCGGTAGTCGAGCCTGGCGCACACGGCCATCACCGCTGCGCCCACGGCCACCCACAGGACCTGGCGCTCGAAGTACACCCACGGTGAGCCGTACTGACGTATCGCCTGGACCGAGGACGACGACAGCACCATGACCAGGCCCACCACGGTGAGAACGCTGACCACGGCGAGGAGACCGACGAACGTGCCCGACCGGCGCCAGGTCTGACCCGCGCTCACGGGCCGCCCCCGGTGCGGGCCCGCACGGCCCGGGCGAAATCGTCCCCGCGCTCGGCATAGGAGCGGTACCAGTCGAACGACGCGCACCCGGGCGAGAGCAACACCACGTCACCCGGGCGGGCGAGGTCGCCGGCGACGGCCACGGCCTCGTCCATCGACGTCGCCGTCATGACCGGCGCGGCTCCCGCGAACGCCGCCTCGACCTGGGGGGCGGCCTCGCCGATGGCGACGACGGCCTGCACCCGGTCGGCCGCGTCCCGAAGCGAATCCAGTTGCAGGCCCTTGTTGCGACCCCCGGCAATGAGCACCGCCGAGTCGACTCCCGACAGGGCGGCGAGGACCGCCGCGGGGGTCGTCGCCTTCGAGTCGTCGAGATACCGCACCCCACCAGACTCCCGCACCAGCTCGAGCCGGTGGGGGAGCCCCGCGAAGCGGCGCAGCGCGGCACCGCAACCATCGAGCGTCGCGCCTGCCGCCAGCGATGCTGCGGTGGCGGCGAGGGCGTTGACGAGATCGTGGGGAAAGGCACGCGGCAGCTCCTCGACGCCGACGATCCGCTCGCCGGTCGGCGTGACGAGAGCGCGCTGGTCGACGTGGTAACTCCCCTGGCCCAGGCCGAACGTGATCACGGGCACCGGCGCCGATGCCGCCGCAGCCATCACGACAGGATCGTCGGCGTTGGCCACCGCCTGGTCGCCGCCGCGTTGGTTGGCCCAGACGCGGGACTTGGACTCCACGTAGTGGGCAACCGACGGATGCCAGTCGAGGTGGTTCTCGGCCACGTTGAGCCAAACGGCGACGCTCGGCCGAAAGCGCTCGGTGAAG
>Ga0066670_10000663_pt1 | contig 10722 bp, 16 predicted proteins | sample GraSoiAngelo_119_FD_66459 | JGI IMG/M metagenome (GOLD analysis project Ga0066670, IMG submission 66459) | Grasslands soil microbial communities from the Angelo Coastal Reserve, California, USA - 14_0919_05_20cm | ecosystem: Environmental > Terrestrial > Soil > Grasslands | place: USA...
CTCACATCAGGGGGGCGAAGCGTCGTCTGCTTCCCGGGCGCCAGCCTGCCCCGCTCGGATGCCCATGACGCCGATTTCCCGGCCCCTCGCTGCGACAACTCGGTGGCCCATCAGGGAGCCGCAACCTTCCAAAGGTGTCCGTCGGGGTCCGCGAAGTAGCCAAAATAGCCGCCCCACTGTGCGGACGCCGCCGCCTTGACCTCGGAACCTCCCGCCGCGGTCGCCTTGGCGATGACTGTGTCCACCTCGTCGCTAGATGACACCAGGTAGTGAAAGGACGCACCCCGGAAGCCGTTCCCCTCGGAAGCAACGCCCGCATCTCCCGCAGCGGCGTCCCATTGGTACAGGGCGAGTGCCGCCGATCGCTCTCCGAGGTCAAGTCTCACAAAGTGATGCTGGTCCTGTTCGACCTTGCACCCCATACCGTCTTCGTAGAACTTCTTGGAGGCCTGGACGTCCTTCACTCCGATCATGATCACGTTCGCCTGCAAGCTCATCTTCGGTTCCCTTCGTGTTTTCATACTTGCTGTCGTGTCCCCTATGACGCATGGTGCAGCCGATGTGTGACAAGCCGGATGACCTGTCTCGTCGGGGTCGCGCTCCGGTCGTGGCGGCACGGCGGCCTCTGTCGACCGAAAGATGGGAAGCCAGCTCTGTCACACTGAGGCGTCTTGGCGCGTCAATAGGCGGTAGAGAAGACGACCTGGCGGCACAGTTCGATGCCAACCGAGCGAGGCGGCCGTCGGTGGCCTACCGCATGCTGGGCTCCACAACCGAGGCCGAAGACGCAGTGCAGGAGATGTCGCCTCCCGACAGCGGTCCTGTCACCTGAGCCGACGAGAATCACCTGCTGATGGCTCAGAGGCGCTCGAACGACGCGTGCTGTTCAGCATCGCCGTCACGCGTTGGTGACTCACACCCAACCGGCGGGCGATCTTGCGGCGGGACTCGCCTTCGACGGTCAGGCTGGCGACCAGCGCGCGGCTCGCTTGGCCGGTGGCGTCAGTAAGTCGTCTGCAACTGTGGCGAAGTCGCTGTAACAGGGTCGGCGATGCCTCCTCGTCGAGAATCCTGGACCATGGCGCTCCACGATCCCGCCGATGCTGCATCGACCGCGCCTGCCGAGCGACGTGTCGTTGCTCGTCCGCCACCTCGTCGGCAGCAGCTGCAACTCGCTCCAAGGATCCGTGCTCCAAGGATCCGTGCTCCAAGGATCCGTGCTCCAAGGATCCGTGCTCCAAGGATCCGTGCCCCAAGGATCGGTGCTCCAAGGATCGGTGCTCCAAGGATCGGTGCTCCAAGGATCCGTCCATCGACCTCGATCTACTCTCTGTCCGATCGTCCGCCATCTGTACTGTCTACCCGGCAATCCCCGTTGCCACACGTGCCCAGGTTTGGTCCTGTACGGCAAACTGGCGCCACCGGTCAACTCGCCGTTCAGAGCCGACGACCGCGGCCGACGTCGGTCCCTACGTCGCCCTGACCTTCTGTTGGCGTCCGCGGGCAGAGCGTCGGCTTTGTTGCGGACGCCGCTTGGAACCCATCTCCGTTCGCGCCCGCCAGCACTCGACGCAACGAACGCCATCCGGACCGAGCGCCTCCAGCCGGACAGCATCGCGACAATCCCAGCATCGGCGCTCCTCCGCCTGCGGTTGCGCAGATCCATAGATGTCCCACCAGTCAGCCGCCATGGCCCCTCCCAGTCTCTTCTACGTTCTCATCGGGGTTGGCGGTGGAATACCCCGCCATACGCATCCATTAACCCGCTGCGGCAACAGCTGTTGCCGCAGTTGGACCAAGATGTTCCGAGGGCATCCCCGTATGGCAATGGTCATTGCCGCGCCTGGATTTCTCTGTCTCGACGCTCTGTAGCTCGGTCATTTCGATATGACGTTTGCCAGGCGCGCGACTTGGGCATCGATAAGCCACATCGGCAACGACTACGAGCCTGGGGAGCAGACAGCATGGAAATGGTTGGCCGGTTACTAAGCCAGCTTGAATGGAGCGAGATGAGCGAGCTCAGTTGGGCCGAGCTCGTTGCGGCGGGCGTTCCCGGCCAGATCGCTGAGCTCGTCCGCGACCTGGAGGCGCGAGGTGGACGGCCGATCAAAGTGTTCACGATGCCGATACTGGAAGCTGGACTCTCCGGCTTGGCCGTTCCCTTCGTCGACGACGACAGCATCCTGTTCGATCCTGGCCTGCTCGAGGATGTGCATCAGCTGACAGAAGTCATCGTCCATGAGCTGGCCCACATCCTCCATCCCGACTGGGAGCGTCCGCGACTCGAGGATCACGTCGAGATGGAGCGGTTCGCTTCCGTCCTCGGGACCATGTTGCTGAGCGAGCTGCCCGACACCGCCAACAAGACCGAGCCCATGGTCGAGCTAGCTCTCTGCAACGTGCTCGCCGCCTAGCCGGCCTCGGAACGCCGACCCGGGCACCCGCGGCCTTTGCCACTTCGTTGGACAACGGGGTGAAGATGGTGGCTGGCCCCTACGTAAACCGAGAGCACACCACGGTTGCCATTGTCGAGAGCGACCGCCCTGAGGCGGTAGACACCTTCCTCATGCAGTCACGTCTCCCGCAGTGGAACCGCGTGCGTGTTATTCCTTCGTTCCCCATGGAAGAGGGCATGAAGGATATAGCGGGGGAACCTCTCTCTTCTGACCGCCCGCCTGACAGCACGTCACAGCAGCTTCGGTCGGTGCGATCGTCCGGTGAAGACAATCGACGCCCGTGAGTTCGCCCGACATGTCACGGCCTGTCCCATCCTTGATCCGGGCAGCGCGCCGAGCTCGCCAACGGGCACTTGCGCCGCCGCGACGGATTGCCCTCAACTGAGATGGTGACTCGCCGTGGAGACGCCTCGCGTCGGACCAACGATAGGCAGGACCTCGACGATGAGAGGCGAGCCCGGATAGAAGCCGAGGCCACCTCACGGCGCTTGGCGTTCGTGCTGGGCGCGAGCCAGCTCCTCGCCAAGTCACTTGATCTCGACGAGACTCTCGGGTCGCTCGTCCGGCTGGCCGTGCCGACCCTGGCAGACCTTTGCATCATCGACCTGGTCGCTCCCGGCGGTTCGCTGAGGCGGGCGGCGGTAGCCCACGCCGATCCGACGGTGGCATCCACGGCCCGTCAGACCATGATGCGGTACACGCCAGATCCCGCTGGGGGCCACCCGGTGGCCGAGGTGCTGCGCACCGGCCATCCCGTGCTGGTCGGCGATGTGTCGTCCGAGCTCGCCGAGGAGCCACCTGTCGATTCGCATCACCTGAGCGTTGTCAGGGAGCTAGGCGTTCGCTCGTACATGGTTGTTCCCCTGGTGGCCAGGGGGTCGACAATCGGTACGGTCATGCTGGAGTCGACCTCCGAGGAGCGTCGTTTCGGACCGGGCGACGTGGCCTTGGCCGAGGATGTGGCCCGCTCCGCCGCCCTGGCCATCGACACCGCCCAGCTGATGGTCGAGAAGGACGAGCTGGTGGCAGAGAAAGAGGACGCCCTGGCGTCGGCCCGGCTCGCCCTCGACCGGGAACGAGCCGCCCGGCGCGACGCCGAGATGGCCGAGTTGCGCCTTGGGGTCCTGGCCGAGGCGAGCTCGGTCCTTTCGAGTGCTCTCGATCCGGGTGTGGCCTTGAATCGCCTGGCCCATCTCGTAATACATCGCCTGGCTGACTGGTGTGCCGTGGACCTGCTAGCTGACGACGGCAGGGTCCGTCGCGTCGCGGTCAGCTCGGCGGATCCGGCCGATCTCGACCTGGTCGGATCGTTGGAGGTCCAGACTCCGCGCGAACCCACTCCCGGCTCGCCCCTGGACATCGTCAGGCACCACGAGGGGCCAGTGCTCTTCAGGGAAACAAGGGCTGAGGAGCTGGCGTCAGCGTCTCATGCCCCTGAGGGGGCAAGGCCATACAGAGGTCCGCGGCTCCGCTCGGGCGTCGTCGTCCCACTGGCGGGGCGTGTCCACCTTCTGGGTGCACTGACAATGGCCTGGGCCGGCTCGGAACGACACTTTGACGAAGGCGACCTCCCGATGGCTGCCGACCTCGGAAGGCGTGCCGGTCTGGCCCTGGAGAACGCCCGACTCTACGAGGAGAAGCGCAATGCCGCCGAGACCCTGCAACGGGCGCTGCTCCCGAGCGAGCCGCCCGCGGTGCCGGGCCTGACCACCGCCGTGCGGTATGTGGCCGCTACTTCTGGAGCCGAGGTGGGCGGTGACTGGTACGAGGTCATGACCCTCGCCGACGGCCGGGTCGGGATCGCCGTGGGCGATGCAATGGGTCACGGCGTCGAGGCCGCTGCCGTCATGGGAACCGTTCGTAACGCGCTCCGGAGCCACGCCTGGTCGGGGGCCAACCCGGCTGAGGTCGTACGAAAGCTCGACGAGTTCGTGTCCGGCGCCGAGTCGGCTCATCTGGCCACGGTCTTGTATGCCGCCTATGACCCCAGCACGCAGGTGCTGCGCTGGATGAACGCCGGCCACCCCCCTCCCTTGCTGGTGGGACCTGGTCCGGTCGTCCAGTTCCTCGACGGGGGGCACCGGACCATGCTCGGGCTGAACGTCGGCGGCGACGACGAGGGCAAGATAACGCTTCCGTCCGGGGCGACCCTGCTGCTCTACACCGATGGCCTGATCGAGGAACGGGCGTCATCTCTTGACGAGGGCCTCGATCGGCTTTCCAAGGCGGCTGCGGCTCATAGCGACGCGGAACCAGCAGAGTTGCTCGATGAGATCCTCCAACCCCTTCTGGCCCACGCACAGCTGGAAGACGACGTCGCCGTTCTGGCGGCACGGGTGGATCCTTCGTAGTACTGGAGCACACGAGTGGCGACCTGGAGTGCCCACTCCCAAAGGTGGGTAGAGCATCATCAGCGACCGCAGAGGTCGTCGATGGACGAAAATGGCGCAACGGTTGGCGACAGGCCGCATATGGGTAACGTTGACTCGGCGGAAGAACCTACGGTGGCTTGCTCGCTCTCCGCGCTGATGAGGCCGACCTGACGGCGAAGAGGACGAATCCTGCAGAAGGCTCTGGGCACCTTCGATCCGGCACCGTCGAGCGTGCCCGAAGCCCGTCGCTTCGTGCGAAGTATCGTGGCGCGACACGGCGGATCGCAGGTGCTGAGGCGGGCGGAGCTGTTGGTCAGCGAGCTCGTGACCAACGCGATCCGACAGGCTCGTGCTCCCGTGGAGATGGAAGTAGAGCTCGACGACCGCCGACTCAGGGTGGAGGTGTACGACAACGGAGAAGGTGTCCCTCAGATCGAGCACGAAGGGTTGTGGGCAGACCACGGGCGCGGTCTCATCCTGGTCGCACGCTTATCAGATCGATGGGGAGTCGAGCCGGCGCGAGATGGAAAGCGGGTGTGGTTCGAGCTCGCGTCCGGCGCCTGATGGTGACCTCGACGAGCTCGAGGATGAGTCAGCGGTCGCCCCGAGCCCCACGCCGGCTGTCGAGCACCAGGTTGACCGCCACCATCATCAGTAGTCGACGAACAAGTCCTGCACCGAACGGGTGGCGGCGCCGATTCGCTATCCCAAGCGGTCGCTACGTTCCCCTTGCGATAGGGGCTGAGGCGCGAAACACGCCCCTGGCGCCATCTTCACATCAACGGGGTGCGCGGGCAGGTCGGATGGCGAGTCGAATCGGGGCGTAGGGGGTAGACAAATCGTGAGTTGCTGCTCTGCTCGAACTGGAGGGTAGATGGCTTTCAGGATCTCCCATTTGCCACTGAGGGCCGCCACCGGAGCCTTCATCTTGAATGTTGGGCTTTCCCATCTGAGCGCCGATGACGAGACAGCCAAGGGCATACATGGCATGGCGACCGACGCCTACCCGATCTTCCAGGAGATGGACCCTCAGGGCTTCCTCCGACTGCTCGCCACAGGAGAGATCGCACTTGGGGCCGCGCTGATGGTCCCCCTCATTCCGTCTGGCCTGGCCGGGTTGGGACTTGGGGCTTTCTCAGGTGGTCTGCTGGGAATGTACGTCAAGACACCACGCATGCACGAGGAAGGCAGCCTGAGACCTACTCAACAAGGCTTGGCACTAGCAAAGGACTCGTGGATGGCGGGCATCGCCACCGCCCTCGTCGTCGACGAGGTGGCAGTACGCCTGACGCGTCGCGCCAGGAGGGCCCGAGTGAAGGCCGAAGGTGCTCGTCGTGAGCTGGCCGCGAGCCGGGCCAGGGCTGCAGGCACGGCTGCCGGCGCACGAAAGGCCACCGAAGCCTCAGCTTGGGGTGCGAAGAAAGCTGCAACGGGCGCCAGGAAGGCTACCGCCAGCGCTGCGTCGGCAACCCGCAGGTCCACCTCGCTGCGCCGACGACTGGCACCGGGTTCGCGTTGATCGGGGAATGTACGCCTTCGGAGCCGATCAGCTTGGGGCAAGAGCCGTGAGCTCCTCGGAGAGCCTGCAGAGTCGCCTGCGGGCGTCAACGTCGTAGGCCTGGTCCATCGCCCGCGCCTCTCGCAGACCGTTGTAGTAGCGCCCGGTGACCGTATCGAGGCCAGGATCCGTGAGGAGCCGCATGGTGGCCCGAACACCCTCTTCGAGCGTGCTCGTGGCGCCGCCCCGCGCCGCCAGCACGATCTTGGTCGGCATGAAGGTCGCCGGGTGGAGGCAGTTGGCAGTCACCCCTGTCCCGGCCAGGTCCTCGGCAAGGTCGAACGTGAACATGATCTGGGCCAGCTTGCTCTGGGCATAGGCACGCTGACCGCCGTAGGCGCGCTCGAGCATCACGTCATCGAAGTCGATCGACGCCTGGCCCGCCGAGCTGACGTTGACTACTCGCGCCGGCGCCGACTTCACCAGAAGGGGTTCGAGCAAGCGGGTCAGCAGGAACGTCGCCAAGTAGTTCACGGCGAACCGGAGCTCGATGCCGTCGGTGCTCTCCAACCGGGTTCCGTCACCCGGGAGGGTTGAGCCGACGCCCGCATTGTTCACGAGTAGGTCCAACCGGTCGTGCTCGTTGATGATGTCGTTCGCCAGATCGCGCACCTCCTGCAGCGAAGCGAAGTTGGCGCGATACCAGTGGAGACTCGAGCTCGGCGCTCGGGTCCCGATGTCATTGATCGTCTCCTCGCCGCGTCGGTCGTCACGCCCGTGCACGAGCAGTGTCGCCCCGGTTGCAGCCAGCTCGGCCGCCAGCGCCTTGCCGAGGCCGTCGGTGGCCCCGGTGATGAGGATGACCTGGTCTTCCAGTGGCCGCATGGATCTTCCTCCTGTCAACGCCCACCCGCTGGATACCCCGGAACCGGCACCGGCACTCGCCGAGTGCGATGCGGTTACGGCACTAGAGTCCGCGACGGGACATTTACTGTCGAGGACAGGATGGAGCCGACGTCATGAGTGCGATCGATTGGACAGACGACCTCCAAGCGGCCTGTGGCCGGGCAGGCGAGTCGGGCAAACTGGTCTTGCTCGACTTCTTCTCACCCACCTGAGGCGGTTGCAAGCGAATGGGTGCCGTGACGTACCCGGACGAGATGGTGGCTTCGGTGGTGACCGAGCGCTTCGTTGCATGCCAGGTGAACACCCAGGACGAGAGCTCCAAGGAGGTGGTGGCCCGCTACCGGCAGGCTTGGACTCCGGACCTGCGCGTGCTCGACAGCGAAGGTTTCGACCTCTACCACTGGAACGGCTACCTGCCACCGGCAGAATTCGTGGCCCAGCTGGGGGTCGCTCAGGGTCACGCCTACCTCCGCCTGCACCAGGAGGAGCAAGCCACAACAGCCTTCGAGGAGGTACTGCGCCGCTTCCCGACGGCCATGGCGGCGCCAGAGGCCCAATACTTCCTGGCCGTGGCCAACTACAAGCGTTCTCACGAGGGACGGGATCTGTTGGGCGGCTGGCACCGGCTGCAGGTCCGCTACCCGGACAGCACCTGGCGAGTTCGCCAGAGCTTCTCCGAGGAGAAGTGACTGTTCGACTGAGTCGCCCGCCTCTTTCGCGCTGAGGGCTCACCAGCCGCGCTCGACAACCAGTTGACGAGTGTGTGCACCGGCGGACGGATGCTGTCGCCCCGACCGCGGGACCGTGCCGCAGCTGCCCGGTGCGGTTCAGAGTCATTGCCGCAACACACCCGGGCTGCACGGCTGAATGGATCTGGCGTCTGGTGAAGGCGCCGGAACGTTGCCGCGGTCGCTCTCGCCACCGCACCTGGAGGGCGCGGCTTCAGTTGGGTTCGCCCAAGATTCAGCTCGCGTTCACGAGCCGTTGGACGGTTTGTCCCTTTTGTTCCATAGGTTCTCCCGCGCCCCTTCGACAGGAGGTGGCGCAGGTCGAGAACAGGAGGAGCAAGTGGCCCCCAAGAAGCGACGGCACAAGCTGGTCGGAGTGAGGGTCGGCGTAGCGGCGATGAGCCTGCTCGGCGCCGGCATCGGCGCGGCGGCGACGGGCGCCCTCCACGCCGGACCTCAAAGCGTCACGTGTCGCATGGCGGTTCTCCTTTGCTCGGTCGGCTGGTCAGCCACCGAGGGCTCGGGTGACCACCGTGACATCCTCGTCGCCCAATCCGCTGTCGACAAGGGCGCCCCACTCCTCGGCGAGCGAGGCCAGGACCCTGAATCGGTCTGGGTCTCCTTCGGTGAGAGCGAGGCGGACGTCCTTCAGGGCGAGGCCCAAGGCGAACTCGGCGGAGTACTCGCCCTTGGCGATGCGGCGAAACTTCCCTGATTCCCAGGCTGAGACCAACGCGCTCCCATCGAACGCCTCGACGACCGAGTCAGTATCGAGCCCCAGTCGACGGGCCAGGCCAAAGGAGTTGGCGACCCCCTCAGCGGTGAAGGCCAGCAACACGTTGTTCACCAGCTTCATACGGGACCCAGATCCGGGAGCTGGCCCGAGCCACAGCGTGCGCTGACCGATAGCGTCGAACACAGGTGCCACACGCGATCGCGCCTCCTCGGGACCAGAGGCGAAGATCATCAGGGTGCCCTGTTCAGCAGGCACCTTGCTACCCGACACAGGAGCGTCCACGAAATAGGTATCCGGGCGCTGGTCGCTCGCCATGGCACCGAGCCGCTCCGTCCCTGCCACACCTATTGTGCTCATCTGTGCCCATACGGCACCGGCGGGAAGCGCCGCCAGCATGCCGTGTTCGGTAGCGAGCGACATCACGGCGTCGGCATTGCTGACCATCGTGATGACAACATCGGCTTGTCCGACCGCCTCAGCCACCGATGTGGCGACATCAGCGCCCTGCTCGGCAAACCTGTCTGCCGCCTCGGGCCTGCGGTTCCACACCACGGTCGGTAGGCCGGCCCTGAGGGCGGTAGCCGCCATCGCCCGACCCATGGTGCCTAGTCCGAGCACGGTCAGCTTGGGCATGATTGGAGCCATGGTCTTCCCCATACTGTTCGTGGCCACATCCGGGACGGCGAAGCGGTCGGCCTGCTAGCTGGCAATGCCAACGGCGCCGGAGCTGGTGGGTTTCCCAGCCTCACTGCGCTGGGCACCCCTCCGCGAGCGAGCTCCCGGTGCCTCCAGGCTTGCACCAACGGAGGAGACACGCCAGCAGTGATCGCACGCCCACCCAGGTAGGGGTCAGCAACCCGTTGCCGGCGCAGGGATCGGGGCTCACCGCCGATGCACGGTGGCAGCGCCGGCCTGATCGCGCGCGAGCACCACCATCGTGTCCACGTTGACATGGGAGGGCCGGCTGACGATGAAGCCGATGCACTCGGCAATGTCGTCGGCGCTGAGCGGCGTCACGCCTTCATAGACGGCCGCGGCACGGGCACGGTCGCCGTGAAAGCGCACCACGCTGAACTCCGTCTCGACCAATCCCGGGTCCATCTCGGAGACCCGGACAGGACGACCCAGTAGCTCGAGCCTGAGCACCCTCGTAACTGACCGAATGGCGAACTTGGCGGCGTTGTAGCCAGCACCACCAACGTAGGGCTCGTACCCCGCGATCGAGCCCATCATGACCACGTGCCCGTCCCCGCTGCTCTCGAGCAGAGGAAGAAGTCGTTTCGTCATCCGAAGCGTGCCGAGGACGTTCGTCTCGTACATCGTCAACCACTCACCGGGGTCGGCGTTCTCGATCCGATCAAGGCCCAAGGCCCCACCGGCGTTGTTGACGAGCACCCGACAGGTCTCGAGCTCCGCGCAGAAATGTTCGACCGAATCCTCGTCGGTGACGTCAAGGGGCATCCACCGGGCACTTATCTCTTCTGCGATCTCCCGAAGCTGGTCATGTCGCCGTGCACCGAGAACAAGCTCGAAGTCGTCGCGCTTCAGCTGTCTGGCGATTGCAGCTCCGATACCACTGCTGGCGCCCGTCACGACCGCTACACCTTTGCTCATTCTTGTGACCATACGCCGCGAAGTGACCCTTCGACACGCTCAGCGCTAAGGCCCGCCGCGGCCGGAAGCGGAGTGGCCCACCGCTTGGCGAGGAACCTCACCAGGAGAGACGGATGCAGGGTGTCGCCGGGCGGACGTAGCTACGTCGTGACGTCCGGCGACCTCTAGGCGCGTAGCGCTGCCGTTCCACATCTGGTCGAAAGGGGGCGAGAGGCGCCGGCGGGCGAGGCCCATTTCGATCAGATGTGGAACAGGACCTCGGCCGACCGGCACCGCACTCGACGCAGAGGACATCCTGCCCGGCCGGCGAGCCGCCCGTGTTCCACATGCGGTCGACACCGGGGCGCATCTCCGTACGTTATCGACCAAATGCGGAACGCGACCAACGCACGCGCCCGGCTGAAACCGAGGG
>Ga0066670_10000665_pt1 | contig 10712 bp, 7 predicted proteins | sample GraSoiAngelo_119_FD_66459 | JGI IMG/M metagenome (GOLD analysis project Ga0066670, IMG submission 66459) | Grasslands soil microbial communities from the Angelo Coastal Reserve, California, USA - 14_0919_05_20cm | ecosystem: Environmental > Terrestrial > Soil > Grasslands | place: USA...
ACCTTCCAGCCGGCGCGCCTGGCCCGCACCGCCAGGTCCGCCTCCTCGCAGTAGGCGAAGTAGCGCTCGTCGAACAGGCCGATCTGCTCCAGCGCTCCTCGTCTGGCCACCAGCAGGGTGCCGTGGGCGAAGTCGGCGTCCTCCCAGCCGTCGTCGGCGCGACTCGGCGACACGTACGCGCCGATGTATCGGTCGATGATCGGCTTGGAGTCGTACGCCCGACCGAACTCGGCGCTGACCAGCCCGGCGTCGGGCCGACTGGCCACGGCGGAGAGGATGCGGCCGAGGCAGCCGGGCTCGGGCAGGGCGTCGTGCGGTGTGACGGCGACCCATTCGCCGTCACCGCGCTCGAGCCAGTGGCGGAGGCCGATGTTGGCCGCGGGGCCGAAACCCGCGTTGCGTGCGAGGGTCACGACGTCCACGGTCGAGAGCCGACGGGTGAGCGCTCGGAGGGCGGACAGGGCGGCGGCCCCCGAGCCGTTGTCGACCACGGTCACGTGGACGGGAACTCCCTGGCGGTGGAGGGCCAGCACGGTCTGGACGCACGCCGTCGGCTGGTCGCGGTGCACCACGACCACCTCGAGGGGGACCGCTTCCCGCTCGGAGCCCCGCGGGAGGGCGCGGGGTAGCGCGTTCACGGCGTCGTCCGGGTCAGCTGCTCTCGGTGACCGACGACCGCTCGACCCATGCCGTCGGGGCGCGGCCTTCGATCTGGTCCACGATCTGGCCCAGATACCACTCGCGCAGCTCGACCACGTCCGGAGGCGCCGCCAACGTGAGGAGCTCACCCTGGCGACAGAGGTCCTCGGCACAGGCCAGGGACTCGAGGAAGCCGGCCGCGCGCGCCCCTACCTCGGGGCCGACCAGCAGGGCGAGGTCGACGGTCTCCGCGCCCCGAGCCCTGGCTGCCTCGACGTCGGCCTGGGGTACGTCGGTGTACTGCGGGAACCCCTGCCCGAGCTCGTCGATGAGCGCGGTGAGGCCGGCGGGCGGCAGGCATCCGGCGCCCGGCGGTCGCGAGGCGGCGAGCATCAGCTCGCGCAGGAGCTCCTCGTCGTACTGGCACGCACGCTGATAGGCGGCGACGGGCATGCCGAGGATGCGCACCTCGACCAGCTCGTCGGCCTGACGGGCGTTCACCGGTCTCCCTCGTGGGCAGGGGCCAGACGATGACCGACCGGCTCGAGCTGCTCCGCCCCGGAGCCGGACTCCAGCTCGAACCACACGATCTTGCCCCTGCGCGCCGGCTCGGTGCCCCACGCCGACGCCAGCTCGTTCACCAGGACCAACCCCCGTCCGGTGCCCGCCCTCGGGCTGTAGTGCTGACGCACGGGTGGCGCCGGGTTGTCGTCAGCAACCTCCACCCGCAGCCGACGCCCGGCCATGCGGGCGGTGACCTCCGGACCCGAGCGGGTGTGCAGGACGGCGTTGGTCACCAGCTCGGTGACGAGCAGGGTGGCGACGTCGTCCAGGCGGGACGCGCCCCACTCGGCCAAGGCGGAACGCACGAACCGCCGCGCCTCGGCGGCGCTCGACGGGTCGGGGGCCAGCGTGGTGCTCTGCTCGATGGGGACCATCTACCCGCCAGCCCGGCGTTCCAAGCCGGTGAGCCTGGTAATGCCGGGTCAGTTGACGACCTTCGCCACCAGGATGGCGACGTCGTCCTTGCGCTGCTCGGCAGCCAGCACGTCGGCCAGGAGCCGGTCGACGAGGTCGTCGGGTGCCTCGGAGGACCCGCTCTCGGCCAGGGCCGCCAGGCGGTCCAACCCGTCGGTCAGGGAGCTCTCCCTCGTCTCGACGAGGCCGTCGGTGTAGAGCACCACCGTCGCGCCGACGTCCAGGGTCACCTCCCGCTGGGTGCGCTCGACGTCCGGTCCGACGCCGACGAGTGTCGAGTTGGCGCCGAGCAGGTACTCCGCCCCCGATCCCGGGCGCACGACGAGCGGGGGAGGATGCCCGGCGCTGCTCCACGCCAGGGTGTGCCGGGAAGGGTCGTAGGTGGCGTAGATGAGCGTGGCCAGCGCGCAGGGCTCCGGTCCGAGGGCGAGCTCGTCGACTCGACGGATCACCGACGCGGGACGGCCATCGATCCAGGCGTAGGCCCGCAGGGCATGGCGCAGGGTCCCCATCACGCCGGCGGCTTCGATGTCATGGCCCACCACGTCCCCGATGACCAGCCCGACCCGACCGTCGGCCAGGGCCAGGACGTCGTACCAGTCCCCCCCGACCTCGGCGCCGGTCGTGGCCGGCAGGTAGCGGGCGGCCAGGGCCAGGCCCGGGACGGTGGACAGGTGCCTGGGCAGCAGCGCCCGCTGGAGGACCGCCGCGGTCCGATGCTCCTGTTGGTACATGCGAGCGTTGTCGATGGCCAGTCCCGCCCGCCGACCCAGGTCGCGACCGAGGGCCACATCGTCGTCGTCGAAGCGACGTCCGGAGACCGCCGAGCCGAGCGTCAGGGTGCCGAGCACGTCCCCCCGGGCGACGAGCGGTACGACGAGGAGCGAGCGCAGACCGAGAGACCGGTAGACGTCGAGCTGGTCCTGGGTGCGGGCGCTGGCCACGAGGACGTCGTCGCTCGTCTCCGCGAGCAGGAGGGGGCGTCCGCTTCGCAGCACCCGGGCCACGGGCGCGTCACCGGTCGGATCGACCGGCACGCCCTCCTCGACGGCGCTCACCGCGGCCGCGGTCGCCGGATCGACGTGGGTCATCGCCGCGCGCCGTACGCCGATCTCCTCGTCGCACAGGTCGACCCGGCACCAGTCGGCCAGACCCGGCACGAGCAGTTCGGCGAGACGCTCGAGGGCTGCGTTGGGGTCGAGCGTCTCGGTGAGCACGCTCGTCGCCTCGGCCAGGAGGGAGACCCGGGCTCGGGCCGCCTCGGCTCCTTCCCGCGCTGCTCGCTCGTCGGCGACGAGGCGCGCGTTGTCGACAGCCAACGCGGCCAGTTGGGCGACGTCCTCGGCGACGTCGACGTCGTCGGGACCGAACGCCCGCCCGGTGGTGCCGGAGAGCAGGACGGTCCCGAGCGTGTGACCCCGAGCGGTCAGGGGCACGGCGAGGTACGAGCAGAGACCCAGCTCCGGCAGGAGCCGGGCCGCGTCCGGGTCAGGTGTCGGCGTGTCGAGCAGCCCCGGGGGCAGCTCATCGGCTCGCTGCGTCTGTCCGGTACGCAGCGCCTCGGCTGCCGGGTGCCGTCCCGTCGGATCAGGTGGCCACCGGCGCAATGCCTCACGTACCGACGCCTCGACGTCGCGGTCCGCGTGTGCGACGGCAGCCCGGCGGAGGCCACCGTCGACGTCGCGCACGTCGATGATGCACAAGTCGGCCATCGCCGTGACGGCGATGCGGGCGAAGGCATCCAGGGCGTCGTCCTCGTCGAGGCGGGCCGCCACCGACTGGCTCGCGGCGAGGAGGAAGGCCAGTCGACGCGAGACCGCTTGCTGACGCCCGGTCCGGCTACCCCCCTTCACGCCCGTCACCCCTCTTCCCTGGTTCTGCTCCCCACCGGCGGGGGCGGGCGGGTTGCGCCAACCATACGGCACTACCGGCCGGGGAGCAGATCGGGCACGACGTGCAGCTCGTCGGGGGTGTTGTCGGCCTCGGTCACGACGTCGTGCAGGATCGCCAACAGCGCCCGGGCTGGAGCCGACGGCAGGCCCCGGCTCCGCTGGGCCACGCCGATTCGTCGTCGCGGGATCCCAGAGACCTGCACCAGCCGCCACTCCTGCCGGAGATACTCCGGCACGGCGGTGGCAGGGAGGATCGCCGGCCCGTACCCGTCGAAGGTGAGCGAGGCGATGAGCCGTACCCCGTCGAGCTCGGCCCGAGGGGTGAGAGTGATCCCCCGAGGTCGGGCGGCCTGATCGAGCTCGTCGCGGAACGACGTCCCGGGCAGCGGCAGCAGGAGCTCGAGCCCGGCCAGCTCGGCGAGCTCGAGCGGGCCGCGCGTGGCCAGGGGATCGTCGGCCGGGACGACCAGGACCAGGTCCTCGTCGAACAAGGGGGTGAAGCTGAGGTCGGCGCTGGGAGCGGGCGGGTTGACGACGGCCAGGTCCAGCTGGCCGGTGGCCAGCTGGGGCTCCAGTGAGGTGGAGATGCCGTCGACGACGACCAGATGGAGCTTGGGGTGCCGCGCCGCCGCGGTCTCGAGGAGGTGGGGGGCGAGCCAGCGGGCGGTGGTACCGACCATGCCGATGCGGACGGTCCCCGCCACCTCGTCGCGGAGCGCGGCCAGGTCGCCGAGCACCGCCTCGAGCTCGACGCTCACGCGCCGGGCGCGGGCGGCGACGGCCTCGCCCTCCTCGGTGAGCTGGCCGGTGGAACGGTCGACCAGCACGGAGCCGACCTCGCGCTCCAGCCTGGCGATGTGGGCCGACACGTTGGACTGGACGGTGGCGAGGGCGTCAGCGGCGGCCGTGAAGCTGCCCTGGTCGGCCACGGCCAGCAGGGCGTTCAGCTGACGGAGGTCCATCGCTTGTAATGATGACACATATCATCAATAACTGTTGGACAGATGGTGCGGCTCCGTCGATAATTGGCCAAGACCACAGAGGGCCCGCGATTCCCCCCTCCCGGTTCCTCTGGGGATCTGAGTGAAGGGACCGGCTACCCCCCGGCCGGTCCCTTCGCCGCGCTATGGGGGACGCGGGGTAGCGTGAGCCGCATGAGCTCGGGAGCCGCCTTCTTCGATCTGGATCGCACGCTCCTCAAGGGCCCGAGCGGACCGGCGATCAACGAGGCCGTCGGCGAGGCCGGTCTGACCGGGGGACGCCGGCTGCCGGGGGAAGCGCTGTTGTTCGGGATCTACAGCCTGATGGGCGAGACGCTGCCGTCCATGGCCCTGACGAGGGGCATGGTCCTGATGGCGCGGGGATGGCCGGCCGCCACGGTCCGCCAGGCCGGCAAGGCGGCCGCCGAGCGGCTCGAGCCCCTCGTCAGCCCGTACGCCCGGCCCCTGCTGGCCGACCACCGCAGTGCCGGTCATGCCCTGGTCATGGCCACGACGACGCCCTACGACCTGGTGGCGCCGCTGGCCGAGCGCCTGGGCTTCGACGACGTGGTCGCCACGCGGTATGCCGAGCATGACGGCGTGTACAACGGGCGCCTCGTCGACGGCTTCGTGTGGGCACGTGGCAAGCTCGGTGCCGTTCGCCGCTGGGCGCGCCGAGCCGGGGTGTCTCTCGACGACTGCTTCGCCTACACGGACAGCGTGTACGACCTCCCCCTGCTGTCGGCCGTCGGTCATCCCCGCGCCGTGAACCCGGATTTCCGGTTGCTGCCGCTCGCCGTGCTGCAGCGCTGGCCGGTGCTCCACCTCGACGTGCCACCGGGGGTGCCGAAGGTGTTGGGCATGGAGCCCCTCGATCTCGTCCGGCTGATCGTCCAGCCCCAGCTGTTGCCCTTCGTCCGGTTGGACATCGGCGACGTCGGCCACATTCCCGCTCGCGGTCCGGCGGTGCTGGTGGCCAACCACCGCAGCTACTTCGACGTCGTGGCGCTCGGCCTCACCGTGCTGCGCACGGGGCGGCCATTCCGTTACCTCGGCAAGAAGGAAGTGTTCGATGCACCCGTGATCGGCCCCATGGCGACGGCCATGGGTGGCATACGGGTCGAGCGGGGTAGCGGCTCCGACCAGCCCCTCCGGGAGGCCGCCCGGGCGCTGGAGGCCGGTGAGCTCGTCGCCGTCCAGCCCCAGGGGACCATCCCCCGTGGGCGGGAGTTCTTCGACCCCGTGCTCCGAGGCAGGACGGGAGCGGCTCGCCTGGCCGCAATGAGCGGCGCCCCCGTGATCCCGATCGGGCTCTGGGGCACCGAAGGTGTGTGGCCGCGCTCGTCCCGGATACCCAACGTGACCAACGTGCTGCATCCGCCCGCCGTGCGGACCCGCGTGGGCCGACCGGTTCGCCTCGACCTCGTCGATGCCGAGGCCGACACCGAGCGCATCATGGCGGCCATCGTCGACCTGCTGCCCCCAGAGGCACGCGTGCCCCGGGAGCCGACCGCCGACGAGATCGCCCGCGCCCTGCCCGCGGGTCACGCCGACGAGGCAGCCGAGCAGGAGCAGGAGCCGAGGGCGCCAGCTGCTGCGCGGGGTCGCGGCGGGGCGCGGCGCGCTCCCACCAAGATCTAGGGCGCCCTCGGATCACGCGCCTGTACGCTCCCGGACCATGCACCTCCGGCTGCCGCTCGTCGTCGACATCGCAGGTGCCAAGGTCGTGGCAGCCCTGTCGCGCCTCGCTGGCGCAGGCGGCGGCACGACCGTGCCGGGCAAGTTGCTCTGCAAGCTCGACCCTGGCGCGATCGACCGTCTCGCTGCCGCCCTCCCTGCCGGCGCGGCCGTGGTGTCCGCCACGAACGGCAAGACGACCACCACGGCCATCGCGGCCGAGATCCTGCGAGGCCGCGCCAGGCTCGCCCACAACCGGGCGGGGTCCAACCTGCTGTCGGGCGTGGCGTCCACCCTGCTCACCTCGCGGGGCGCCGAGCTGGGGCTGTTCGAGGTCGACGAGGCCGCCCTGCCGGAGGTCGTTCGTCGGGTCCGGCCGCGTGCCATCAGCCTCGGCAATCTCTTCCGCGACCAGCTCGACCGCTACGGGGAGCTGGAGCTCGTGGCCGACCGCTGGCGTCGGGCGGTGGCGGCGCTGCCCGCCGCGACCCGGATCGTGGTCAACGCCGACGACCCGCAAGTCGGGGATCTCGCCCACGGTCGCGAGACCGCCTCCACGTTCGGCCTCGATGATCCTCGGCTCGCCCGCTCCGGGCTTCAGCACGCCGCCGACTCGAAGTACTGCGTGCGCTGCGGGACGCCGTACGACTACGCGGCGGCGTACGTCGGGCATCTCGGTGACTACCGATGTCCTGCGTGTGGCCACGCACGGCCGAAGCTGGACGTGGCGGCCCGCGCGATCGAGCTCGACGGCCTCGACCGCGTCGTGTTCGACTTCGTGACGGCCGACGGGAGCCGGCGGGTCGACTTGGGGCTGCCCGGCCTCTACAACGTGTACAACGCGCTGGCGGCCGGCACCCTGGCCCAGGCGCTCGGCGCGTCCCTCGACGAGATCGCAGCGGGGCTGGGTCGGTTCACTGCCGCCTTCGGCCGCTTCGAGCGCATCCCTGTCGGCTCCAAGGGCCTGTTGCTGCTGTTGATCAAGAACCCCGCCGGTGCCAACGAGGTCGTGCGCACGCTCGTCGAAGGCGGAGCGCCCCGGCTTGCTGTCGTGGCCCTCAACGACGGGATCGCCGACGGGCGCGATGTCTCGTGGATCTGGGACGTCGACTTCGAGCCGCTCTTCGAGGGCCTGGAGCGACTGGTGGTCAGCGGCGATCGGGCCACCGAGCTGGCGCTGCGGGCCAAGTACGCCGGCTTCGACACCCAGGCGATAGAGGTCGTCCCGGACCTCGCCCGAGCCGTCGACCGGGGCCTGGAGCTCACGCCCGAGGGCGGAGAGCTCGTCGTGTTGCCCACCTACACGGCGATGCTGGGCCTGCAGCGGCTGGTGACCCAACGCGGACTCGTCCGGCCGTACTGGGAGCGGGCCGCGTGACGACGATCCGTGTCGCGCATCTGTATCCCGACTACCTCAACATCTACGCCGACCGGGGCAACATGGCCGTCCTCCGTCGGCGGGCCGAGTGGCGCGGCCACGAGCTCGAGATCACGGGGCTGGGGATGGCGGACAGCATCGTCGCCGGAGCGCACGATCTCTTCTACATCGGAGGCGGACAGGACAGGGAGCAGCTCCTCGTCGCCGCCGACCTCTCCTCCAAGGCAGAGCCGCTCATCGCCGCCGTGGAGGAGGGATGTGCTTTGCTCGCCGTGTGCGGTGGGTACCAGCTGCTGGGCCGGCGCTACCGCGGCTTCCACGGCGAGGAGATGCCAGGAGTCGGGCTCTTGCCGCTCGAGACCGTGGCGGGGGAGGGGCGCCTGATCGGCAACGTGCTGCTGGAGTGCGAGGTCGAGCCCGGGTTGCGACGCACGCTGGCCGGCTTCGAGAACCATGCCGGTCGAACCCTCCTCGACCCCCGGGCGCGACCGCTCGGCCGGGTCGTCTGTGGCTACGGCAACGACGGCGAGAGCGGGTGGGAAGGCTGCCGGTTGAAGGGCGCCGTCGGCACGTACCTGCACGGGCCGCTCCTACCCAGGAACCCCTGGCTCGCGGACTGGTTGCTCGCCCGCGCCCTCGCTCATCGCAGCGGCGGCGAGCCGACGGCGCTCGAGCCCCTCCTGGACGAGCTCGAAGCGGGCGCCCACGCTGTGTCGGCCGGTCGGGCGCAGGCCGGTGGTGGCGCGGCGGCGGTCAGGCGCTGGCCGCGACGCGCCCGGCCTGCTGGGTCGTGATCCCTGCGATGCGGTCGATCGGCGCCACCAGCCAGACCTCGTCGGTGAAGGCGCTCCAGTTGCCGAGCAGCGAGGCCGCACGGGCCGAGCCGGTGAGCTCGTGGTGCCGCTCGACGAGCCATCGGAGCTCGTCGACGTGCTGGGAGTCGGGGCGACCGATGGCGACCAGGGCCGTGTTGAGGCGGGCCGGGAGCAGCGCCCGCGGGTCCCAGACGTAGGCGGCGCCACCGGTCATTCCCGCACCCAGGTTGTAGCCGACCGGACCCAGGATCACGACGGTGCCGCCGGTCATGTACTCACACGCGTGGTCGCCCGCCCCCTCGACCACCGCGGTGGCCCCGGAGTTGCGCACGGCGAAGCGCTCACCGGCCGACCCGGCGATGAACACCCAGCCGTCGGTCGCACCGTAGAGGCAGGTGTTGCCGGCGAGCACCGGGTCGCCGGCGTCGTTGTCCGGCGGGCGGATGACGATCCGTCCACCCCCCATGGCCTTGCCGACGTAGTCGTTGGCCTCGCCCAGCAGCTCGAGCTCGATGCCGTGGGTGAGGAAGGCTCCGAAGCTCTGGCCGGCAGCTCCCTCGAAACGGGCGACCGCGGTGCCGAGCGGCGCCCTCCCGCCCCACTCGAGGGCGATGGTCCCCCCGAGCGACGCCCCCACGGCCCGGTCACCGTTGGTGATGGGGTACGAGAGCTCGATGTCACGACCCTCCCAGACGGTCCGGAACGCGTCGGCCTCGAGACGGTCGCCGAGCGCCGAGCGTGGGCGCTGGATCGGGACGCTGGCGACGAACCGTCGTGGCGCCGACGGGTCGGCCGGGGGAACGAGCAGCGGACGCAGGTCGACGGTGTCGATGCGCCCGTCGCCGGTGGCCCGCTGGCGCAGGCACTCGACCCGCCCGATCGCCTCGTCGAAGCTGCGCAGGCCGAGGGACGCCATGAGCCGCCGTGCCTCCTCGGCCACGAAGAGGAGGTAGGCGGCGACGCCCTCCGGGGTGCCGGCGAACTTCGCCCTGAGGTTCGAGCGCTGGGTGGCGATGCCGGTGCTGCACGTGTCGCGGTGGCAGGCCCGGAGCATGATGCAGCCCTCGGCCAGCATGGCGGCGGTGCCGAAGGAGTACTCGTCGGCACCGAGCAGCGCGGCGATGAGGACGTCGCGACCGGTCATGAACCCACCGTCGACCCGGAGGCGGACGCGGTCGCGCAGCCCGTTCTCGATGAGCACGCTCTGGGTCTCGGCCAGGCCTGTCTCCCAGGGCATGCCGGCGTGCTTGATGGACGACAGGGGCGACGCACCCGTGCCGCCGTTGCAGCCGCTCACCTGCACCACATCCGCGAGGGCCTTGACCACGCCGGCAGCGACCGTGCCCACGCCGTCGCAGGCGACCAGCTTCACCGACACCTCGGCGTGCCGGTTGACCTGCTTGAGGTCGAAGATGAGCTGGGCCAGGTCCTCGATGGAGTAGATGTCGTGGTGGGGCGGGGGTGAGATGAGCGACACGCCCGGCTGGGTGTGGCGGAGGCGGGCGATCTCCTCGGACACCTTGTGGCCGGGCAGCTGGCCACCCTCGCCCGGCTTGGAACCCTGGGCGATCTTGATCTGGAGCTCGTCGGCGTAGGCGCAGTACTGGGGCGTGACGCCGAACCGGCCCGACGCGATCTGCTTGATGCGGCTGTTCTTGTCGCCGGCCGGTTGACCTCGGGTGAGGTAGCGGAACGGGTCCTCGCCTCCCTCGCCGCAGTTCGATCGCCCGCCGATCAGGTTCATGGCCTCGGCGAGCGTCTCGTGGGCCTCGGCCGAGAGCGAGCCGTGGGACATGGCTCCGGTGGAGAAGCGTTTGGCGATCTCGGCGGCCGGCTCCACCTCGTCGAGCGGGACGCTCGGGCCGGTGGGGACGAGCTCGAGAAGGTCCCGAAGCTCGGTCGGCGGTCGCCCGTTGACGAGGTCGGCGAACTTGACATAGACGTCCTCGCGATCGCCGCGGATGGCCTGCTGGAGCAGGTGGGCGGCGGTCATGCCGTTCAGCGCGTCGACGACGTCCTTGTTGTGGGCGTGGTACTCACCGCCCCGCTTGAGGTCCCGGTAGTAGCCCGGGTTGCCGAGCTTCGACCGGCCGCCCCGCCGGGGACGCTCGACGTCCTCGTCGTCATCGCCGTTGTCGTCGTTCGTGGCTGCGGGCCTGGGCGGGATCCTCGCCGTCGCCGTCCCTTCGGCCTGTCGCGCCGCCTTGGCCTCCCGGGCCGCCTTGGCGCGCGCCGCCAACCGCTCCGCCCTCGCCTCCTTGTCCTCGGACCCGCCTCCCGGGCGGGCCTTGTCCTCGGACCCGCCTCCCGGGCGGGCCTTGTCCTCGGACCCGCCTCCCGGGCGGGCCTTGTC
>Ga0066670_10000672_pt1 | contig 10679 bp, 12 predicted proteins | sample GraSoiAngelo_119_FD_66459 | JGI IMG/M metagenome (GOLD analysis project Ga0066670, IMG submission 66459) | Grasslands soil microbial communities from the Angelo Coastal Reserve, California, USA - 14_0919_05_20cm | ecosystem: Environmental > Terrestrial > Soil > Grasslands | place: USA...
AGTAGGCCTTGTAGTCGGCCGTGACGATCGCGCCCGTCTCGGCGAGCTCGGCGATCAGCTCGTCCGTCCAGTCGCTCGCGGGATCGAGCTTGAAGCGGTGGTTCAGGTCGAGCTCCAGCCAGCGGCGCACAACGGTGCTCGTCGGCGGATCGCCGAGGCCCGGTGAAACCACGAACGCGACGCGCTCGGGCTCGCGGCCGACTGCGTCCGCGAGCGTCGTCTGCGCATGGCGGAGCGCCAGGTCGAGCGCGGCGCTCTCGTAGGCCCAGCGCCGCCACGGGTCTTCCATCTCCAGCGCATCCGAGAACGATTCCAGCGTCCACGAGCCCGCCAGCGGCAGCACTGCACCGGCCGCCTGCTCGCGGTCGTGGTGCTCGGCGTACCAGGTGACATCTTCGCCGAGCCCCTCCTCCCCGCCGCCGCCGAGGTGGACGACGGTCGTCACGCGCGTGAAGCCGCGCGTGACCGGCTTCTCGAGTCGCTCGAGCTCGTAGCCCTCGATCTCGACCGGAAGCTCCGCGAAGCGCTTCCATAGACTCTCCGCCATGGAGTTCGACCTTACCGAGGAACAGCGGCTGATTCAGGAGACCGTGCGCTCGTTCGTGGACGAGCGGGTGCTCCCGAACGCGATCGAGAACGACATCGAGCACCGCCTCGACATGGGCGTGATCGAGGGGATGGCCGAGCTGGGCCTGCTCGGCATCGTGATCCCCGAGGAGTACGGCGGCGCCGGCCTCGACTTCGTCGCGGAGGCGCTCTCCTGCGAGGAGATCGAGCGCGGCGAGGCCGCCTTCCGGACGCTGATCTCGGTGCACGTCGGGCTCAACTCGCTCTCGCTCCTGCGCTACGGCTCCGAGGAGCAGAAGCAGCGCTACCTGGTGCCGCAGGCGCGCGGCGAGAAGCTCGCGTGCTTCGGGTTGACCGAGCCTGCCGCGGGGTCGGACGTCGCCTCGATGCTCTCGACCGCGCGGCGCGAGGGCGACACCTACGTCCTCAACGGCCAGAAGAACTGGATCTCGTACGCAACGGTGGCCGACCACCAGCTCGTCTTCGCCAAGACCGAGCCGGAGGCGCGGCACAAGGGGATCTCCGCGTTCATCGTCGAGCGCGAGTGGCCCGGCGTGACCACGCGGGAGACCGAGCACAAGCTCGGCGTCTGGGCCGGCTCGACGGGCGAGCTCTTCTTCGAGAACGTCGAGGTGCCTGCCGAGAACCTCGTCGGCGAGGAAGGCCAGGGCTTCGAGATCGCGATGTACGGGCTCGACCAGGGCCGCTTCACCGTCGCCGCCGGCGCCTGCGGAGTCGTGCGCGCCTGCCTCGAACGGTCGGTCGAGTACGCGCGCGAGCGGGAGACCTTCGGCCAGCCGATCGGCAAGTACCAGTTCGTGCAGGACATGATCGCGGAGATGGTGCTCGGCTACGAGACGTCGAAGCTCCTGGTGATGCAGGCGGCGTGGCTGAAGAACGAGGGCCGGCGGAACACGCGCGAGACGTCTCTGGCGAAGTGGCACGCGACGGAGTCGGCCTTCCGCGCGGCGCACCTCGCCATCCAGGTGCACGGCGCGTACGGCTACTCGGCGGAGTACGGGATCGAGCGGTATTTCCGCAACGCGCGGGCGCCGATCATCTACGAGGGGACGACGCAGATCCACAAGCTGATGCAGGCCGAGCACGCGCTCGGCTACCGGGCGCTGAACGGCCGCGACGGCGACATCTCGCCCATCGCGTCCTGGGCTCCCACGCTTGCTCAGGTTCGGTAAGCGGCGCTCCACTGCCAGTCCGCCGCCTCGTCGCACAGGCCGGCTCGAACCGGGTTCTGCAGAACGTAGTGGACTGCGGCCGTCAGGTGCCGGTCGTCGCGAAGGACGAACGATGAGAAGCGCGCGTCGAAAAGATGGCCCTTGAGGCCGTGGCGCCGGTTGAACCGAAGGGCATAGATGCCGTTGAGCCGGCGCATGCCTTCCGAAAGGCGCCCGCGGGCGGCTTCGACGATCAGGTGGTAGTGGGTGCCCATTAGGCAGTGGGCGTGGGCTCGCCACTCGCAGAGGTCGATTGTGGTGCGGAGCAGCTCGAGAAAATCGAGCCTGTCGAGGTCGTCGACGAAGATCCTGGCACCGCGGTTCCCACGAGCCGTGACGTGGTAGTAGCCGTCGGGCAGAGCATTCCGCGGAACTCGTGGCACGCAACGAAGGTACCGCGACCACGCCTGCGGAGCCGGCCCTCCGGGACGCTTCCGTCACACCTCCGCCACCGAACAGTGACTGTCCCTGAGACTGTCCCTGTGACTGTCCCTGTGACTGTCCCCGGGGCTCGGGCTCGGCCGCGGCGCGCCGCTCCCGTTGCCGAATCTCGTTACTAGGGGAGCGGCGAGGGAACCGCCGCAGCGCCCACACCGCTTCGCTCGTCCTCGACCTTCATCAGGCGCACGAGCAGCGGGATCGCGGCCAGTATCAGCAGCCCGCAGAACGGCCAGAGAATCTGGTAGCCGTCCGTTGCGTCGAGGTACGGACGCGAGAGGTCGATGGCGAGCCCGGCCAGAGGCGCCCCGAGCAGCAGTCCGATTCCCTTGGTCGTCGTCGCCAGGCCCGAGACGGCTCCACGATGCTGTACCGGCACGATCTTGTAGAGGAGGCCCCACGCGAGCGTCATCACGGTGCCGCCGGCGATCGAGACCAACGCGATCAGACCGAGGTACCAGCTCCGCCAGTGCTGTGCCAGCCCGGCGACGATGAAGCCGGTCCCGTAGACGAACGACGCGAAGAAGATCACGCGGGCGAGCCCGAACCGGTCGCCGAGCCGTCCGGCGAAGACCGCCGCCACCACGTACCCGGCAGCGACCGCGGCCAGAATCTCGCCGGAGACGGTTTTCGACTCGTGCAGCCCGTCCACGACGTAGAGGATCACGAAGCTGCGCGCCGCCGCGAATGTCCCCTCCCACGCCGAGTTCGCGAAGAGGAACCGGCGCACGTCGCCGTCCTCCTTGAAGACCTGCCAGCTCCGCTTGGCGTACGCGAGGACGCCCTCGAAGACGCGCCCGTGCCCGCCGTCCTCGCGCACGAGCAGGATGGTCAGCCCGCACGCCGCCGTTGTCACGCACGCCGCGGTAAGGAATGGAGCCGGCGCCCACACCTTCAGCAGGAAGTTGCCGCCGACGAGCGCGATCCCCAGCGCGATCCCGCGCAGCACGTGCTGCACGCCCTGCGCACGGCCGTAGGTCGAGGACGGCAGCACGTCGGGGTAGAGCCCGCGGTACGGCGGCTCGTACAGGTAGTACGCGAAGTAGAACGCGAGCACGAGCAGGACGGTGGTCCACAGCGTCGGCATGAACGGGATCAGCAGCAGGCAGAACGCCATCGGCCCGAGCCCGACGAGCATGAACGGCCGCCGCCGCCCGAGCGGGGTGTGGAACGAGTCGCTCCAGGGCCCAACCACCGGCGACAGCGTCAGCGCGAACAGCCCCTCCGCACCGATCGCCAGCCCGATCAGCGAGCCCGAGTCCGTGAACGTGTGCAGCAGCGGCGGCAGCGCGACGGAGATAGTCGTGATCGAGTAGGCGAGGCCGAAGGCGCCGGAGCCGAGCGTCCAGAGCAACCGTGTCCTGACCGGCGGCGCGCCGAGCCGCGCCTCCGACGCCGGTGTCGTCGCCACTACGCCGTCGCGCCGGCGTGCTCTGGGGCGAGGCCGCCGGCGACGATCTCGACCACGGTGCGCTCGGCCCGGGCGAGGTCGTCGTCGGAGTCGGGGAGCCGGCCGAGGACCCAGCCGGTCAGCAGCTCGTCGATCGCCCCGTAGAAGACGTAGCTCGCGAGGAGCGGGTCGATGTCGACGCGAATCGTGCCGTCGGCCTGGCCGCGCTCGACGATCTCCTGGATCGCCGCGAACGAGGCGACGATCTCGTCCATCTCACCGGCCAGGTGGCCGCTGCGGGTGACCTCGAGAACGAGGACACGCACGAGGTCGGGCTCGCGCCGCCAGGAGCGGATCAGGATCTCGGCGACCTTGCGCAGCTGCTCGCGCGGCGGGTCGTCGCCCTCCTCGACGCTCTTGATCGTTGCGATCAGCGCGCGCCAGGTCTCGCGGAAGACATTGCGGAGCACCTCTTCCTTCGAGTCGAAGTAGTGGTAGAGCAGCCCGTACGCCACGCCCGCCTCCTCGGCGATGTCGCTGATCCGCGAGGCGTGGTAGCCCTTGCGCGCGAAGACCCGAACCGCCGCCTGGAGCAGCAGCCGCCGTTTTCCTTCCTGCGCTTGCGCGTCCGAGCGAGCGGGCACGACCGGGGAAGTCTAACCCTGGGCCTGACCGAGGCCGAGCACGGCGGGCAGGGCGTAGAGATCCGGCAGGCGCGGCTCGAGCTCCGGGTAGCGGTCGTCGCGGTCAAGCAGGAAGGCCTGCTCGATTCCGGCAGCGTGGGCGCCGTCGATGTCGTCCTCGGGCGAGTCGCCGACCATTGCCGCATCGCCCGGCTCGACCCCGATCCGATCCAGCACGGCACCGAAGATCGCGGGGTGCGGCTTCGTCCGTCCGAATGCCCTGGAGCCGATCGCGGCGTCGACGTCGAGCCGATGGTGCGCGACGAATGCCTCCAGGTCGCGCCCTGTGTTCGAGACGAGCCCGAGCTTGAGGCCCTGGGCCCGCAGCTCCGCCAGCACGGGCAGCGCGTCCTCGTAGAGCTCGAAGTGCTCGGCATGCTCCCAGGCCTTCGTCATCGCGACGGCGCAGTCGTGGGCCGAGTCGGCGTCGCCGCCCATGCCGCGGACGATCCGCTCCGTGAACGCGACCCAGATCTCCTCGTCGTGCTCGAGCTCCGGGTGACGCTTGATGCCCTCGACGGCCCGCTCGCGCGCCGCCGCGTAGCGCGACGGGTCGAGCTCCAGCCCAAAGCGCTCACCGAGTCGCTCGTACCCCTCCGGCCCGAGCTCCGGCCCGGGCCGGGCGATCGTGAAGTCGACGTCGAAGAGGACGGCCTTGACCATCAACGTGCTTCTAGCAGCCAGCGTGCGGTTTCGACGTGGGTCTGGTGGAGCTCGCCGTCCGAGGCCCAGGCGACCGTCTGCGCGATCGTCCACCCGCGAGCCCGCTCGGGATCCAGGCCGAGCTCGGCGGTCAGCCGATCGAAGCGGCGGAGGACGTCTCGCTTCGAATGGCCCAGCTCGCGCGAGCGGACGACTGGTGCGATGCCGAGCTCTCGCTCGCCGGCGAGCGGCTTCGGGTCGATCGCGAGCCAGGGCTCGCGCTGCGCCGAGAGGACGTTGTCGGCGTGCAGGTCCTGATGGAGCAGCACCTGCTCGCCCTGCGTGCCCGGAAGCTCTCGAAGCGCCTCCAGTGCCGCTTCGAGCAGCTCCGGCGCGAAGCTCCAGTCCTGACGTGGCAAGTACTCGGCCCACCAGGCAGCCTCCTCGGCGAGCGACCTGAACGGCTGGCCGGCCGGCTTCCAGAGCCGCGGCAGCAGCTCGACGAAGACGTCGAGGGCGGCCTCCTGCCCGGCCGCCGAGAGCGGCGTCCCCGGCACGCAGCGCTCGAGCAGCAGCGCGTGCTCTTCGGGATCGTGCCGGAGGAGCCGAACCGCGCCGTCGCCGTCCCAGAGCTTGAGCGCCGCCGCCTCGTGCTCGGACTCGCGGTGCGGCTTCTGCACCTTCAGCACTGCGTCCTCTCCCGCAGGCGCGACCAGCTCAGAGGCGACTCCTCCGGCGAACGGCTCGCCGAGGGCCAGGCCCCAGCGCGACGCGATCAGGCGAGCGTCGGCCAGCGGTATGCGTCCGCCCGCCGGTTGCGCAGCGACGGCAGGTTCTCGCGGATCTCACGCAGCCGCGCGCGGTCGAGCTCGGCCGAGATCACGGTCTCCTCGTCCGGCGCCTGCGCGAGCACGATCCCCCACGGGTCGACGATCAGCGACCGCCCGTACGCCGGCCTCCCCGGCAGCGTCTCGCCGACCTGCGCGGGCGCGGCGACGAAATACTGGTTCTCGATCGCCCGCGCACGCAGGAGCACGTGCCAGTGGTCCTTGCCGGTCGGCGTCGTGAAGTGCGCCGGGACGGTCACGAGCTCGGCGCCTTCGAGCGCGAGGATCCGGTAGAGCTCCGGGAAGCGGACGTCGTAGCAGACGGTCAGCCCGACCGGCCACCCTTCGCCCTGCACGACGACCGGCTCGGCACCGGGCTCCTCGGCCTCCGACTCGCGGTAGACGTTGCCGCCAACCTCGACGTCGAAGAGGTGGATCTTGCGGTAGACGCCGAGGACCTCGCCGTCGGGGCCGAATGCAATCGACGTGTTCGAGAGCTTCTCGCGGCCTTCGCGCCGCTCGGAGATCGACCCGCCGACGAGCGTGATCGCGTGGCTCCGCGCCCAGCTCGCCATGGCCGCGACCGACTCGCCGCCCTCGAGCGGCTCCGCGGCCGCGTGCAGCTGCTCGGTCGTCCCGATCGCGTTCCATTTCTCCGGGAGCGCGACGAGGTCGGCGCCGGTCGCTGCGGCCCGGGCGACGAGCTGCTCGGCCTTCTCGAGGTTCGCCGCCTTCTCGGGGCCGCTCGTCATCTGGACGCAGGCGACGCGCAGCAGGTCGGACACGGGAGCAGGATAGCTTTCGGGCAATGGCAGCGACCGCCGCCGTTCCGTCGCGCGCACGCGTGCTCCGGGCCTTCCAGAGCCGCGATTTCCGCCTGCTCTGGACCGGCCAGGCGATCTCCCTGCTCGGCGATGCGGCGTTCGTGGTCGCGCTCGGCTGGCGCACCTTCACGCTGACCGGGTCGGCTCGCTCCCTTGGGATCGTGCTGACGTTCCAGGGAGTCGGCGTCCTCTCGACCGTGCTTGTCGGCGGCGCTCTCGCGGACCGCTACGACCGGCGGACGCTGATGCTCGTCTCTGACGCCGCCCGCTTCGCGATCATCGGCGCACTCGTCGTTGTAGACGCGACCGGTCATCTCACGCTCGGGATCCTGCTCGGCATCGCCTTCGTCGAGGGTCTCGCGACCGGCTTCTTCACGCCGGCGCTCGGCGGATTGATCCCGCTCGTGGTTGAGGAGCCGCGACTCGGATCGGCGAACGCGCTGATCGGAATGGCCCGGCAGGGCAGCTACCTGATCGGCCCTTCCGTGGCCGCTCTCCTCTACGGATTCGCCGGCGCGACCGTGGTCTTCGGATTCAACGCGGTCTCGTACCTCGTCTCCTTCGGATTCGTCTACGCAACCCGCCCGAGCGCGCCAGAGCACGCCGCCGGCGAGGGCACGCTGCGCGACATCGGAGCCGGATTCCGCTACATCACCGGGGTCCCATGGCTGTGGGTGACGATCAGCCTGTTCGCCTTCGTGCTGATGTTCCAGTGGGCGCCGATCCAGGTGCTGACGCCGAAGCTCGTCCGCGAGCACTTCCACCTAGGGGTCGGCGCGTACGGGTTGCTCTTCTCGGCGATCGGGGCGGGGATGATCCTCGGATCGGTTGTCTTCGCCCAGCTCAACCTCACACGCCGCCGAGGCCTGATCTCGTACCTGATCTGGATCGTCAACAGCCTGCTCGTGATCGTTTTCGCACTCTCGCCCTGGTACGCGGTGTCGGTCGTGGCCGCGTTCCTTCGGGGGATCTGTATCGGCTTCGGCGTGACAGTCTGGGAGACCATGCTGATGCAGCTCGTGCCGCAGCACATGCTCTCCCGCGTCGTGAGCCTCGACTGGTTCGGCTCGCTCGGGCTGACTCCGTTCGGCCTGCTGCTCGCCGGCGCCGTCTCGAGCCTGGCGCCGCCCGGGACGATCATCGCCCTCGGCGCCGCGATCTCGATCTGCATCATTGCCGGCGGGCTACTCTCCAAGCAGATTCGCACCATCGACTGATGCCCGTCTACTGGAAACCCAAGTACGGCACGCGCTCGAGCCGCCACAAGGCGTGGGTTCGCCAGGAGGCGAAGCGCGAGGCGGCGCTCAGGAAGGCGCCGAAGAGTTCCATTCGAGACCGACTACGGCGGCTCTTCAAGCGCTAACCTGTCCCCGCTCGGGGTGTGGCGCAGCCTGGTAGCGCGCTCCGTTCGGGTCGGAGAGGTCCCCAGTTCAAATCTGGGCACCCCGATAGCACGTCGCGGGGCCTTGCGGCCCCACTCGCTTCGTGGGGGAACCCCTGGTTCCCCCACGTTCCCCCTCCTTGCGGGCGGCAGCCTGCTTCCCCCGCTTCAGGAGCCGCCACTTCTGGTCGAACCGCGGACCCCTAGCCCGAGCAGCCGCAGCGAGCTGAGCCGAGCAAAGCCCGGCTCAGCGGCTGGACAAGAACTCTTCGATCGCGTCGGCGCAGGCTTCCGGCCGCTCGGCGATCAGGAGGTGGCCGCAGTCCGCGATCGTGCGCAGGGGCGCGTGCAGGCGGCGGGCGTAGTCGAAGGCGTCGCCGATCGGAAGCTGGTGGTCGCGGGCGCCCCAGAGGAGCAGCGTGGGACAGCGGACGCGTTCGAGGTCGACGCGCGGGTCGTCGCGAATCAGGGCCCGCGAGGCGCTGAGGGTGTCGGTGTGGCGCGCCGGGCCGGCCAGGTAGGCCTCGACGAGCTCCGTCGACAGCGCAGGCGGATCGGCGGCGCCCCAGCGCCCGAAGACGATCGTCTTCAGGAGCGCCGACTGCCCGACACGGCGACGGTACGGAGAGATCCGCTTGCCGGGCTTGAGCAGCCCCGTGATCGTGAGGCTGTAGCGGGCCCGCCGCGAGCCCGACGAGATCCCGGCCGAGCCGGCAAGCACCAGCGCCTGCACGAGGTCCGGCCGCCGGATCGCCAGCCGCAACGAGATCGCCCCACCGAGCGAGTGGCCCACCACCGCGACCGGCTCGTCGAGCAGCAGCGCGAGCCGGTCGGCGTAGGCGCTCAGGCTCGGCGCCGCGGGCAAAGGCTCGGAGCCGCCATGGCCCGGCAGCTCCGGCACGATCAGCCGCCGCCCGGGCAGCAGAAGGGGCGCCAGCGCGAGCCAGTTCGCCGCCGCGCCCCCCAGCCCGTGCACGAGCAGCAGTGGCTCGCCCTCGCCGGCGACGAGGTAGCGCAGCCGGCAGCCACGCGCATCGGCGAAGCGCTCCTCGAATCCCGCCAGTTCGGGTTTTGCGTCCGTCACCGCAGGCGATTATTGTTCGACGTGATGGATCGCTCGGGGAGGCAGGACCCCTGATTCCTGCCGGACACCACAGAGGAGTTGTCGGCTAGCCCGTCGGCGCTGAGGCGCAGGCGGGATTTTTTATGTCCGCGGAAGGAGAACGATGGCCAACCACCTGACTCCAGACGAGCTCTCGAAGGAGCTCGGCATCGACCGGACCGAGGTGATCCGCGTCTGCGTCGAGGAAGGGATCCCGATCTACCAGGGCAAGATCGACAAGACGCTCTTCCAGGCGCAGCTGGAAGCGCTGGGCGCCTTCCCGGCTCAGCACTAACCGTTACTTGCGGCCTGCGGCGGCGCGCTTCTTGGGCGCGGCCTTCTTGCGCGTGGACGCCTTCGCGCCGTCGCTCGAGCGGCCCTTCGAGGCCGCGACGCTCTTCTTCAGCGCGTCCAGCAGGTCGATCACCGGCGCCTCTGCGACCGGCTCCGGAACGGCGATCTCCTCGCCCTTGAGCTTGGCCTCGAGCAGCTGGCGCAGGTTCTGCCGGTACTCGCTGTGCAGCTCGCTCGGATCCCACTCGCCCTTGAGGCTGTCGATCAGCTGGCGCGCGAGGTCGAGCTCGGCCTCCTTGACCTTGAGCTCTCCGACCGACTCGTCGATCTCGGCCTGCGAGCGGACGTCCTCGGCCAGGAAGAGCGTCTCGAGCACGAGCGCGTCGCCCTTCGGGCGGATCAGGCAGAAGTTCTCGTTGCCGCGGATGACCATGCGGCCGATCGCGGCCATGCCGGTCTCGTTCATCGCGCGCAGAAGCAGCACGTACGGCCGTCGCTGCGCCTCGGCGCTCGTGGGCGCCAGGTAGTAGGTGCGGTCGAAGAAGAGCGGGTCGACCTCGTCCTGCGGCACGAAGCGCGAGATCGCGATCGCGCGCGAGGTGTCGTGCTCGGCGATCGCCTCGAGATCCGCGTCCTCGACGATCACGAACTGGCCCTTGGAGACCTCCCACCCCTTGACGATCTCGTCGTTCGAGACCTCGCGGTCGTGCACCGGGCACCAGCGCTTCTGCTTGATCGGCGTCATGCACTCGCGGTGCAGCGTCCGGAAGGAGACGTCCGAGGCGCGGGCCTTCGGCGCCGTCGCTGGCGCGAGGCCGACCGGGATCGTCACCAGGCCGAAAGAGAGGGATCCGTTCCAGATAGTTCGCATTGGGGCTGTGGATAATTCTAGTGGGACCGGGGTGATTCGTCGCGTACGCGAGCTTCCCTTCCCGGCTTAAGCTGAACATGTGCAGAGAACGATCGGAGAGCTCTGGCGCGGCGCCGTGGCTGCCGGCGGCTCGAAGACCGCCTACCTGACCGAGCGGCGCGAGGGCTGGGTCGAGGTCAGCTGGGCCGAGGCTGGCCGCGCGGTCGACGAGCTCGCGAACGGCCTGCTCGCGCTCGGCGTGCGCAAGGGCGACGCGTTTGGGATCCTGGCGCCGACGACGCTCGAGTGGGCCCTGTTCGACTACGCGCTGGCTCGGATCGGCGCGGTTGGAGCCGCGATCTACGCAAACAGCTCGCCGACGGACGCCGCGTACATCCTCGAGCACTCCGAGGCCGTCGGAGTCCTGGTCGAAGACGGGGACCAGGGCG
>Ga0066670_10000687_pt1 | contig 10586 bp, 7 predicted proteins | sample GraSoiAngelo_119_FD_66459 | JGI IMG/M metagenome (GOLD analysis project Ga0066670, IMG submission 66459) | Grasslands soil microbial communities from the Angelo Coastal Reserve, California, USA - 14_0919_05_20cm | ecosystem: Environmental > Terrestrial > Soil > Grasslands | place: USA...
CTGAGCGCATCGCCGAGTCCGCGGCGGTGTTCCCGGAGCGCAGCGCCGCCGTACGTGGCGACGGCTTTCGGGTCGGGTGGGGCACCCACCGCGCCTCGGACGTCCGTGGCGATCAGCTGCGTCTGGAGTGCGATGATCCGTACTCTGAAGCTGTCATGGAGCGTCCTCGCGACGGCGTCGCTCTGGCCGCGTCCGAGCCCTTCGCTCGCGTAGGCCTCGGTGCTCGTAGTGTGTTGCTCGCGTGCCGCGTTGAGCGCCGACGGTACCGGTGGGTCGGCGCCCGATCGCATTGCCCGGACGCACGCTGCGAGCATCTGCTCGCACGTCGCCAGCAGCGACCGGTCGATCGAGCTCGCGCCGCGCTCGGTCGCTTCGGCGACCCACGCGAGGAAGGTCTTCAGGCGGTCTATGCCGTCGACGACCAGCATGAGGGACCGGTCGCGCGACGTCGCGGTGCCGGGTCGCAACAGGTAACCGTCGTACGCGGCATCAACCTCCGCGGCGGCGGCCTCGAAGGCCTTGGCGGCGGCGCTCGGGTTGTCGCCGTCGGTCTCCATCGATTCGGGCCAGAGGGCGCGGATCAGCGCGGCGGCAGCCTCGAGCGCTCCGGCCACCCGGAGGCGGAGGTTGCTCCGTGCATATCGCGGCCACAAGAGCATCGCTGCGGCGATCGCCAGCGCGGATCCCGTCGACCAGCCGACCAGCTCGTTCGGGATCTCGGAGATGGCGGGCGTGGCCGTCAAGGCGATGACGAGCGGCATCAGGAGTGCGAGGCCCGCGGCGGCGACATATCCACGCAGCACTCCGGCGTACGTCAGTGCGAAGGCGCCGAGCGCGCCAACCAGCACGCTCGTCCAGCCCCAGTAGGCAGCGAGCGATCCGATCACGAGCATCACGAGCCCGGCGAGCGCAGTCAGCAGGTATGCCGCGAACCGGTGGGGCATCGGCCCACTGAAGTCGGCGAAGAGGAGCAGCGCAAAGACCGCGAAGGCGGCCTCCAGCGCCCCACTTCGGCGATCGAGGCCGATCTCGACGACCCAGTAGGCGACGGGCAGCACGATCGCGATGCGGACCGCCCGCCGCAGGTTCGCTCGCTCAGGATCACCCACGTCCCGACATTGTCCCAAACAAACGCGTCGGGGCGCAGGAAGGGTGTGTGCGCGATCGCCCGGCCGCTGCGCTTGTGCCTAGCATGACGCGAGCGGCCGTACCGGCGAGAGCCCGACGTGTGAGCGTGCGGAACGAATGGCCTCGATGCGCAGGATCGGATCAGAAGACTCCAAGACCCGCTCGGCCCTGCTCGACGCCGCCCAGGCACTGATGCTCGAGGAGGGCTACGCGGCGGTGACGTCCCGCCGGGTTGCCGCTCGCGCCGATCTCAAGCCGCAGCTGGTCCACTACTACTTCCGGACGATGGACGACCTGTTCCTCGCCCTGTTCCGGAGGGGCGCCGAGCGCAACCTCCAGCGACAGGAGCGGGCGCTGGCGTCGCCGCGACCGCTGCGAGCCCTGTGGGCGTTCAGCACCGAGCAGGCGGGAACAGCGCTGACGATGGAGTTCACCGCCCTCGCCAACCACCGGAAGGCGATTCGGGAGGAGATCGCCAGCTACGCCGAGCGGTTCCGCCGGCATCAGGCCGAGGCGCTACCGCCCATCCTCGAGAACTACGGGATCGACACTGACGCGCTCCCGCCGCTCGCCCTCCTCGTGTTGATGACCAGTGTCTCGCAGGTCCTGATCCTGGAGGACGCCCTGGGTGTCACCGCCGGCCACGACGAGACCATTGCCGTCGTCGAGCGCTTCCTCTCCCGGTACGAGGGCGACGCCTGAGCGATCCTCAGATCGGAGTGAACTCGATGTGCAGCTCGCTCAGGCCCCGAAGCACCCAGGTCGGCTCGTAGCGGAAGACTCGGGCCGCCGGAGGCCCGTGGTGCTCCTCCGAGATGCGGATGTCCGCCATCCGGTCGAGTATGCGCTCGAGGCTGATCCGCCCCTCGGCGCGCGCCAGCGGGCCACCCGGGCAGGAATGCGGGCCCCGCCCGAAGGCGATGTGCGCCTGGGCGTTCGGGCGGTCGATGCGGCATTCCGCAGGGCGCTCGAACTGGCGCGGATCTCGGTTGGCGGCGCCGTTCATGAGCACGACCGGGGCGCCCGCGGCGATGTCGACGCCCCCCACGGTCGTGGTCCGGCGGGCGAGCCGGAAGTCGGCCTTCACGGGGCTCTCGATGCGGAGCATCTCCTCGACGAAGTTGGGGATGAGCTCGTGGCGCTCCCGCAGCTGGTCCTGGAGGTCCGGGTTCTCCGCCAGGTACCGCAATGCCGAGGCGAGCAAGCGGGCCGTCGTCTCCTGACCGGCGGCGAACAGGAACGTCGCCGTTCGCACCACGGAGATCACGTCGGGGGTGCTGCCATCCGGGTACGTGGCCAGGGCCAGGTCGGTGAGCACGTCCTTGCGGGGCTCGCGCCGCCGCTCCTCGATGTACCTCCCGAACCACTCGTCGAGCCACGCCAGCGGGTTGGTCCCCGGCGTGCCTTTCTCGCCGGCGCCGATCTTGCCGGGCGACAGGCTCAGCCCGAATCCTTCCCGAAACTCCTCGTGCTCGGTCTCCGGAACCCCGAGGAGGTCGGCGACGACGAGCATGGCGAAGGGCTGCGCGTAGGAGCTGATGAACTCGCCGTGGCCGCCGGCGATGAGCTCGTCGAGCTGCCGGTCGGCCAGCCGCCACATGAACGCCTCGTTGTCCTTCAGCCGCTTCGGGGTGATCAGCCGCATGAGGAGCGCCCGCTCCCGGGTGTGAGCCGGGGGGTCCATGGTGACCATGTGCTCGTGCATGGGCAGCTGGTCCCGGTAGCGATCGACGATGTCGCTGACGTCGTCGCCCTCGAGGGGGACCGGGAACGTCGCGAACGGGCCGACCACCGAGTTGCACGACGAGAACGTGTCGATGTCTCGGTACACCTCCGACGCGTCGTCGTAGCCGGTCACCGCCACCACACCGCGGTGGGGAAGCGGCAGCACCGGGCACGTCGAGCGCAACTGGTCGAAGTAGGGATACGGATCCTGGACGAGCGACTCGTCGCTGAAGAAGTCGATGGTCTCCCAGTCCGTCAACGCCGGTCTCCTTCCCGACCGGGCTGGCCGGCGCCAACCGTCAGACGTCTGTGCACCCGCCCAGCAAAGTCTGAGCACTTGCTTAGCAGGGAGGGACGAGCGTGGTCAACAGGCGTGGGCGTGAGGTGGCCCGTTTCGGCCAAGACCGATCAGCGCGCCCCCGGGGAGGCCGCGGGGCGGGCCTCGAGACCCTCCACGAGCTGGTCCACGATGCGCCTGACCGATTGCTCGTCGACCGGCTCACCCAGGATCAGCAGCCGCTGGAAGACGATGCCCACGGGTGCGTCGAGCGCCAGGTCGACGTCCAGATCCGGACGCAGCTCCCCTCGCACCATCCCCTCCCGGAGGATCTCTTCCAGCACGGCGCGACGGGGCGCGACCAGGTCCCTCCTGAAGGCCTCGGCCAGCTCCTGGTTGCGGCTGATCTCGGCCAGTAGCGGCGCCACCAGTCGGCCGTCGGGGCCGCTCATGGCCGCGATCAGGGCGACGAGGAACTCGGTGAGGTCGCCGCGCACGCTCCCCGTCCGGGGCGTCGGCATCTGCTCGATGGCGCGCGCGTCCAGAGCCTCGATGATGAGGGGGGTCTTCGAGCGCCAACGGCGGTAGACGGTGGCCTTGCCCACGCCGGCTCGCGTGGCCACCGCCTCGATCGTGGTGGCTCCGAAGCCCACCTCGCCCAGCAGCTCGATGGTGGCGTCCAGGATGGCCCGGTGGGCAGAAGCGCTCCGGGGACGCCCAGGGCTTCTCCGCTCCATCGAGGACGCGACGCTCGTGGTCACCCGCGCACCCCCGTCGCAGTGGGCAGCGACGCGGTCGTCGAGCCGTCCCCGTCCGGTGCGAGCTCCGCCTGTTCTGCCTGCTCTGTCGGGCGACCCTCATTCGAGCCTGCGTCGGGATCGGTGCCGGCCCGCGCCGGCAGGAAGGCGACCACCACGAGGATTCCCAGCACGGCAAAGCCGCAAGCCACGCCCATGGCCATGTGCATGCCGTGCACGAAGCCGTGATCGGCGGCGCCCGCCAGGGCCTGCCCCAAGGTGCCGCCGGCCCGATGGGCCACCTCCAGGGCGCCGCCCACCGAGCTGCGGATGATCTGGGCAACCCACGCGGGCACGGCGTGGCCGGCCATCACCGCGTCCACCGAGGACCGGTAGCCGGCCGAGAGCACGCTGCCGATGATGGCCACCCCGAGGGCGCCGCCGACCTGCAGGAGGGTGCTGTTCATGGCCGAGCCAGCCCCCGCCTGCGCCCGTGGGAGGCTGCCCATGATCGACTCGGTGGTGGGGGCCATGGTGAGACCGAACCCGAGGCCGAGGATGGCGAGCGGACCCAGGACCCCGCCGACGAAGGTGGCGTTGGCCGAGGCCGTCGCCAGCCAGGCCAGACCGCCGGCGATCATGAGGAGCCCGGTGCTCACCACGGCCTTGGTGCCCAGCCGCCGCACGAGGGGGGTGGAGGCAGGCCCGGCGATCAGGAGCAGGAGGGCCAGAGGGATGAAGGCGACACCCGTGCCCAGGGCCGAGTAGCCGAGCACGAACTGCAGGTACTGGGTGAGGACGAAGAGCGTCCCGTAGAGCCCCAGCACGACGAGCGCGATCGCCCCGCCTGCGGCGCTGAAGCGGCGGTTGCGAAAGAAGCGCAGATGGATCATGGGATGGTCCGTGTGCAGCTCCCAGGCGAGGAACAGGCCGAGGATGACCAGACCGACCGAGACACCGACGAGCACCCGGTCGGAGTGCCAGCCCGTCGTCGGCGCCTCGATGATGCCCCACAGCAGCACGGCGAGGCCGACGGTGGAGAGGAAGGCACCGACGAGGTCGAGGCGGGGCGCGGCGGGATCGGCGGAGTTGGGCACCAACAGGGCTGCGGCGATCATCCCGACGACGATCACCGGCACGTTGATGAGGAACACCGAGCCCCACCAGAAGTGCTGGAGCAGCAGGCCGCCGGCGATGGGACCCACGGCGATGCCGACGCCTGCTACACCGGCCCATATCCCGATGGCCTTCTCCCTCTCGTGGGGCTCGACGAAGACGTTGGTGAGGATCGAGAGCGTCGCCGGCATGACCAGCGCTCCCCCGACCCCCATGAGCGCCCGCGTGACCACGAGGATCTCCGGCGACCAGGCGAAGGCCGAGAAGGCCGATCCTGCGCAGAAGACGCCCAGTCCCACGAGCATGACCCACTTGCGCCCGAAGCGGTCGCCCAGGCTGCCGGCGGTGAGCAGCAGCCCTGCGAACACCACCGTGTAGGAGTCGATGATCCACTGCAGCTGGCTGAAGGACGCGTGCAGGTCCCGGACGAGGGTCGGGAGGGCGACGTTCAGGATCGTGTTGTCCAGCCCGATCATGGCCAGGCTCACGCACAGCACGGCCAGGACCCACCACCGCCGCCTGGACGGATGGGGCCCGTCCAGGGGGAGGGCTGCGAGCGGGCGCTCGAGAGCGACGGGGCTGGTCACGGCGGTCGTCCTTTCCCAGCGAATACGAAACGAGCCTAACTCGTATTATTTACCACACCGGGGGCGCCGCCATGCGCGGATCTGGCCGTGACATCGGTCGCAGGCGGCGTCCCCTCGGCCCCGCGGTCGGCGGCGATCAGGCGGGCGGGGCCATCGGGGCACCGGTGCGGTTCCAGATCTGGTCGAAACAGGCCCCGTGGCCAGCCAGCCCGGCGCCCACGCTCGACCGGATGCGGACCAGGACAAGATCGACAGTACGTTGTCCGCCATGCGATTCGGGATCGATGTTGCGCAACAACGCATGCCGTGGGACGAGATCGTCAGCCGGGTGCAGTTCGCCGAGGGACTCGGCTTCGACGGAGCCTGGGGTTTCGATCATTTCCAACCCATGTACGGCGAGGGCCCCGGTGAAGCCTTCGACGGCATGACGACCCTGGCCGCGCTCGCCGGTCAGACCTCGACGATCCGGCTCGGGCTGCTCGTCACAGGCGTCACGTACCGACATCCGTCGGTCTTCGCCGCCCAGGCCGTCACGGTCGATCACGCGTCTCACGGGCGATTGGAGCTCTCCCTCGGCGCCGCATGGTTCGACCCGGAGCACCACGCCCTGGGCATCCCGTTTCCTCCGGCGTCCGAACGGTTCGACCTCCTCGAGGACGCGCTCGAGGTGGTCACGCGATTGACGACCGGCGAGCGGGTGTCCTACACGGGGAAGCTCGTGTCGCTCGACAACGCGCAGCTGCGACCGCTTCCCGTCCAGAGGCCCCATCCTCCGCTGTGGATCGGAGGCAACGGTCCGCGCCGCACACTGCCGCTGGTCGCTCGCTACGCCGACGTGTGGCACAGCTTCGGGACGCCGAACTCACTCCGGGAGTCCAGCCACCGGGTCGACGAGCTCGCCGCCGCCGCAGGCCGAGATCCCTCGCAGATCCTGCGGGCGGGGTCGCTGTCGCTCTCGGACGACTCGGACACGGTGCGCCGCTACATCACCAAATGGATGGACAGCGGATGGGACTACCTCGTGTGCGGTTGGCCGGAGGAAGGGCGCGGTCGGGTGGAGGAGTTCGCGGCCGACATCGTGCCGGAGTTCGCCTGAGGACCGCTCTTTCGAGCCACCGAGCGTGGGCGCTATAGTGTGGACCGATCGGTACAACCTGCCGGGCGCGGCCGAGAGGAGGACGGGGTGACCGACTACGAGGCGACGGACTTCTTCAAGGACCAGTCGGTCGTCGACGACCCGTACCCGTACTTCGACTGGCTGCGCTCGCGGTGTCCGGTGCAGGCCGAGCCGTACCACGGCGTGACGATGGTGACGGGGTACGAAGAGGCCCGCTCGGTCTACACCGACCCCGAGAGGTTCTCGTCGGCCACGTCGGTGACCGGGCCCTTTCCGGGGTTCCCGGTGCCGCTCGAGGGAGACGACATCAGCGACATCATCGAGCAGTACCGGGACCAGCTGCCCTTCAGCGACCAGCTGCCGACCTTCGACCCCCCGCAGCACACGGCGCACCGTGCGCTCCTCATGCGGCTCATCACGCCGAAGCGCCTGCGCGAGAACGAAGCGTTCATGTGGCGTCTGGCAGACCGCCAGCTCGACGAGTTCCTCGCCAAGGGCGAGTGCGAGTTCGTGCGGGAGTTCGCCGGTCCGTTCGCGCTCCTGGTCATCGCCGAGCTGTTGGGCGTCCCGGAGTCCGCCCACGAGACGTTCCGGCAGGAGCTCCAGGGCGAGCGACGCGACGGGGTGGCCGTGGGCAGCACTCGCGAGGAGATGGCGCACAGCCCGCTCGAGTTCCTGTACGACCGGTTCACGGCGTACGTGGAGGACCGCCGGCGCGAGCCCCGCGACGACGTGCTCACCGGCCTGGCGACGGCCACGTTCCCCGACGGCAGCCTGCCCGACGCACAGGACGTCGTGCGGATCGCCGCCAATCTCTTCGGCGCTGGCCAGGAGACGACGGTGCGCCTCCTCGCCTATGCGCTACAGGTCCTCGCCGAGGACCCGGACCTCCAGGCGCTCCTGCGCAAGGAGCGCGACCGCATACCGAACTTCGTCGAGGAGGCGCTGCGCATGGAGAGCCCGGTCAAGGGCGACTTTCGCCTGGCCCGGGTCCCGACCGACGTGTGCGGCGTCGAGATCGGGGCCGGAACGACCGTCATGGTGCTCAACGGCGCAGCCAACCGCGATGGCGCCGTGTTCGAGGATCCGAACCGGTTCCAGCCCGACCGGGCCAACGCCCGCCACCACCTCGCCTTCGGCCTCGGCATCCACGTCTGCCCCGGTGCACCGCTCGCCAGAGCCGAGGCTCGGGTGAGCCTCGAGCGCATCCTCGACCGGACACGGGACATCAGGATCTCCGAGCGCCACCACGGCCCTCCCGGTGCCCGCCGCTTCAGGTACGCCCCGACGTTCATCCTGCGTGGCCTCACCAATCTCCATCTGGAGTTCACCCCCGTCGACTGACGGCAGGCTCACGGGGCTGGCGGGGTCCGGCGTTGCTTCAGAGATCGATATCGACGACGGGCCTGTCGAGGGGGTTGAGGTTGATCGACTCCAGGGCCGGGAGCAGCCGCTCGTAGGGCAGGCCGGCGACGAAGCCGTCGACGGTCCGTTCGAAGTTGGAGATGTGGCCCTCGGCCCGCTCGGACAGGCGCATGTACTGGAAGCCCCTGGCGTGCAGGCCCCGCTGCTGCCTCGGCAGGTTGGAGAAGTCCTGAGTGGGGATCGGCGGCCACCGTGGATCGTCGCACTCCCATGGTTCGGGCGGCGTGGGCTTCTCCGGCTCGCGGCCCTCCGGGAACCGGGCGAGCGACCAGATCTCCATCAGCGTCTCCTCCGGTCCCAGCGGACGGAAGCGGTACGAGGAGGCGGCGCTGTACATCGGCAGCACGAAGTAGTGCGGGAAGCAGTACCCCATCGGCTCGTTGATGCCTTGCGCCTCGAGATCGTTGAGGTCGGGCACGTCACTTCCCGCCGCCCGGTGCCAGCTCACGACGGCGTCGTTGAGCTGGCGCTGCCAGATCGACATCGCCAGCGTCGGGTCGGCGGGCAGCTCGATGTCGCGCAGACCCTCGGCGATCCGCACGTCGTTGGCGTGGACCATCCCGTCCATGCCCTCGCTCATCGTACGCAGGTAGTGGATCTCCGCGTCGATCAACGTACGCGGGTCGATCGCCCGACCGTCGCGCGGGGGATACCTCCCCGGAATGACGAGCTGAGGATGCGTCTCCACCACGTGGTACATCTCGACGAACGCTTCCTCGGCGAGCTTCCAGTTGACGGGTAGACGGCACGCGTACCACCGCTCGGTTCGCAGCGACTCCACCTTCCACGCGTCCTGGATGGTGGCGAACGGCTCGATGCAGGGCCGCAGCGGCGGGGCGTCGTCGTCGAGGTTGATCCACGCGCACCCGCCCCACACCTCGCACCGCACCGGCGTGAGATTGATGTCCTCCGGCTGCAGGTTGTGCTCGGCGAAGGTCCGCGCCTGCGGGACGAAGGTGTTCCGGCCGTCGGGGCCGTAGCACCACCCGTGGAACGGGCAGGTGAACCCGCTTTCGCACGTCCCCCGACCCTCCACGATCCTGACGCCACGATGGCGGCAGGCGTTCTGGAACGCCCTCACCCCCATGTCATCGGTGCGCAGCACCACGATCGACTGATCGAGGACCTCGTACTCGACGAAATCGCGCCGCTGTGGGATCTCCTCCAGCCGGCACGCCATCTGCCAGACCCGAGGCCACAGCAGCTCGACCTCCATCTGGTAGAAGTCCGGGTCGAAATAGCGCTCCTTGCGAACCCGGTCCGGGAGCTCGATCGCATACGGCACCGGGAGTGCCGACCAGTTCTGGCCCACGATCGCCACGTAGGGGGCCCTTTCCCTCTCGGAGTGCCGTGTCGGGGGATCAGTATACTAACCGGTCGGTACAATTCACATCCGCCACACTGCGGGAGTCACGGTCACCGTGGAGAAGAACGTCAGCGACGAGGGCCCGCGTCGGCTCGCTGGGGACGTCGACGTGCTGGTCGTCGGCGCCGGCATCACCGGCATCTACCAGCTGTACCGGGCCCGCGACGCAGGCTTCTCCGTCACGCTGCTCGAGGCAGGTGGCGGCGTCGGGGGAACCTGGTACTGGAACCGCTACCCCGGTGCACGGTTCGACTCCGAGAGCTACACCTACGCCTACCTGTTCTCGAAGGAGTTGTTCGACGAGTGGGAGTGGCAGGAGCACTTCGCCCAACAACCGGAGACCGAGCGCTACCTCAACCACGTGGTCGACCGGTTCGACCTCCGGCGCGACATCAGGTTCGGGGCCAAGGTCACCTCGGCTGTCTACGACGAGACGTCGGGCACCTGGACCGTGCTCGTGAGCGACGGTACCGAGCTCCGGACGCAGTTCCTCGTCGCCGCGACCGGCGTCTTCTCGGTGCCCTACTTCCCGGAGGTGCCAGGGCGCGAGGACTTTCGAGGTGAGTCCTACCACACCGCGCTGTGGCCGCCGACGCCTGTCGACTTCGCGGGCAAGCACGTCGGCGTCGTCGGGACCGGGTCGAGCGGCGTCCAGCTCATCCCGGTCATCGCCGACGACGTTGCCTCCCTGACGGTGTACCAACGCACCCCCAACTGGTGCACACCCCTCAACAACTCGCCGATCACGCCCGAGGAGCAGGCGCGACTCAGGGCTGACTTCGAGGCGATACGGGAGACGCTGAACACGTCTCCCAGTGGGTTCCTCCACCGCCCCCACGATCGCGCCACCTTCGACGACTCGCGGGAGGAGCGGTGGGCGTTCTTCGAGAAGATGTGGCAGAGCCCGGGTTTCGCCAAGCTCGTCAGCCATTACACCGACCTGCTGGTCGATCGGGCCGCGAACGCCGAGTGGTGCGAGTTCATCGCCGGCAAGATCCGAGGGCTCGTGAAGGATCCCGAGACGGCGGAGAAACTGATCCCCAAGGACCAGCGCTTCGCCGAGAAGCGACCGCCGTTCGTGACCGGCTACTACGAGGTGTTCAACAGG
>Ga0066670_10000693_pt1 | contig 10563 bp, 10 predicted proteins | sample GraSoiAngelo_119_FD_66459 | JGI IMG/M metagenome (GOLD analysis project Ga0066670, IMG submission 66459) | Grasslands soil microbial communities from the Angelo Coastal Reserve, California, USA - 14_0919_05_20cm | ecosystem: Environmental > Terrestrial > Soil > Grasslands | place: USA...
TCTCCGGGACCATCCCGCCGAAGCCGGTCCCGTCGACGCCCTGGAAGGTGCGCGTCATCGCCTCGATGCGGCCGTTGACGGCGATCGCGATCTCCTCGTTCTTGCCGTGCTGCCCGGTGAGGCCGCCCTGGATCCAGGTCGGCAGCAGGTCGGTGTGCTTGTCGACAACGTCCAAGAGCTCGCGCCCGTCGAGGTCGACGCCGGCGCTCTCGCTCGGCTCGACCGGCAGCTTCGACAGCGGCCGACCGATCAGGTCGGCGTCCGGGCCGATCCGGTAGATCGAGGCTGGCGTCGAGCCGAAGATCGAGAACTGCCGCAGCAGCGCCTGGTGCCGGCGGGCGAGAAGCTCCGACAGCCTCGCCGTCTGCGCCTTGCCGTTGCCGAGCCGGACCGCCACGGTGCCGTCGCGGGCCAGCTGCCGTCCTACCAGCGGCTTGCCGTCGACGTGCCACGGCATGCGCGCCCCGAGCACCCTGGCGATCGTCGGGACGATGTCGATCGTCTGCGCGAACCCGTTGTCGACGCGGCCGGTGTGCTGGTGCGGCAGCTTCACGAACAGCGGCATGAAGGCGATGTCCTGCAGGTTGCCGGGAGTCGGCTTGCGGCGCGGCTCGCCCTTGCGGTAGCTCACGCCATGGTCGGCGGTGACGATCACGAGCGCACGGTCGAAGATCCCCTTCGCCTTCAGGCGGCGAACGAGCAGCCCGAGCGCGCGGTCGGTGTACTCGGTCTGGAGCAGGAAGCGCTGGTAGCCCTGGATCGCCGGCCAGTCGCCCTGCGGGACGTTGTGGTCGATCCCGCGCAGGAGCGGCGCCTGCACCCCGTAGCGCCGGCCGGACGGCAGGTACAGGTACGGCACGTGCGGCAGCAGTGAGTGGAGCACGTACAACGTCGGCTTGCCGCCGCGGCCGAAGGTCGAGGCGAAACGGCAGACGTTGCGCCCGCACGGCTCCAGCGGGCCGGCCGCGTGCTGCGTCTCCGGCGCCTCCGCCTTGCCGAAGTTCCCCCAGCTGTCGCTGATCGCGGGGATCTCGTCCGAGTAGGGGTCCGGTAGCAGCAGGTGCAGGTAGACGACGCTCGCGTCGTTGGCGAGTGAACCGGTCGCGTCCGAGACAGCCGAGGGCGAGGCGCCGCGCACCTCCTTGCAGAGCCGCTGCGGGCAGAGCTGCGTCAGCGACTCGACCGCCCGCACGCGATAGCTGCCCCCGAGCAAGGTGAAGACGTTGTTCGGGTGGTCGGCGTAGATCGGCAGGAGCTGGTGGCCCTTCGGCGGCAGGATCCCGGTCAGCACCGCCGGCACCGCCTGCTCGGTGAGCCACTGGACGGTCGTCGCGCTGTGGTACCAGGTGGACCGGCGCGCGAGCGCGGCGAAGTTCGGGTAGCGCGCGGCGTCGATCCCTTCGTCGCGGTTCATCAGCGCGATCGGCGCGAACTCGTCGAAGACGATCAGCACGACCGGCGTGGTCGAATGGATCCGCTGCTCGGCGACGTGCGGGTGCTTGACGAAGACGAGCTTCGAGGCGTCGGAGTCGAACAGGAACAGCGCCAGGAAGATGAACGGCACCGGCGCGAGCACGGTCAGGAAGGAGCCGACCGGCGAGGAGAGCCGGTAGAGCATCGCGCCCAGCACCCCGACGGCTGCGGCCACAACGAGCGCGGATGCGCCCGAGAGGGATGCCCGGTTGGTCAGGGCGTGCAGCACGATCACCGCGACGAGGCCGGCGACGAAGAACACGTGCAGCACGTCGGCGGCGCGTCGGCTGAACACGCGGACGAGCAGCTCGGCCGCGAGCAGCACCGCCGGCGGCACGAAGACGACGAAGAGCGCGAACAGGACAATCTGCGTGCTGGTCGAGCGCCGCACCGAGAAGAACTCCGGGTTCCGTCCGAGGATGTCGAGCAGCGGCTCCGCGAGCGCGAAGCACGAGAGAACTGTCAGCCGCGCGGCGTGGACGAGCGCCGTGCGGAGCAGGCCGGGCTCAGGCCTTGGAACGGGCAAGGTAGAGCGTCCGCTTGCCCTCGGCGAGCACCTCGGACCGAACGACGTCGAACCGCTCGGCGAGGCAGCGCTCGAACCAGTCTGTGCGGTAGTCCGGGTGCTCGCCGGGCCCCTTGCGCGCGAGCAGGCGGTGGGCCATCGGGTCCTCCGGCGCAACCCACTCGATCACGAGCGAGCCCGTGTTGACTCGCAGCCACTCGAGGAACTCCGCGACCGGCACGTTCCCGCCGATCGAGACGTGGTGGATCAGCGCCAGGCAGAGCGTCAGGTCCGGGCGGCCGCGCTTGGGCAGGTGCTGGCGCTCGCTGCCGCTCCAGCCGAGAGCGGGCGGCGGGTCGACGATGTTGACGTTCAGCGGCAGGATCTTGCGGTCGTTCTCGTCCCGGAGCTTGCGGTAGAGCCGGTCGACGACCGCGGCGTCGGCGTCCATCGCGACCACGTGGTCGGCGTACTCGGCGGCGATCCGCGAGTGCACGCCCTCGTTGCAGCCGATGTCCCAGACCAGATGCGGCAGCTCGCTCGCGGCCGCGTGGGTGACGAAGCGGGCCTTGCGGTCCGCGTCGTCGGCCGAGTACGTCGTCTCGAGCCCGTAGTCCGTCCAGACGGTGCTCCCCTGCTTCCACTCCAGCCTGCGGATCAGCTTTTCGAGCCCCTTGACGTTGGCCACGATCAGCTCGTGCTTGAAGCCGGCCTTCTTGAGCTCGTCTTTGGCGTCGGCCTCCTTCTCCTCGTAGCGCTGCTCGAGCCTGGCGTGGAGGACGACATGCGTCAGCGTCCCGCGGCGGAAGCGGTCGCGCAGCGAGAGCAGGTTCCGGATCTCCTGCGGGGTGATCCCGTTCAGGCTTCCGCGCAGCCATGGCTGGAAGGGCACGTCCTTCCAGGCCTGCAGGAGCAGCGGGTAGAGGAAGAGCATGCAGAACTGGCGGTAGCCGGCCCAGGGCTCGCCCTCGCGGAGGGGCTCGAACGAGCCGACGTCGATGAACACCGGTGCCGCGCCGCGGAACTGGACGTTGTAGGGCGTCGAGTCCTTGAGCACCATCCCGGACTCGAGCGCCCGGCGAAGGATGCCGAGCTGGAGCAGCGCCGCGTCGCGCAACATCTCGAAGCTCCACTCGTAGGGGTACGAGACGAACGGGATCACGTCGTGCTCGAGCACGCCCGCGACCCCGCCGTGGATCGCATCCGGGAAGGCCGCCCGCTCCACGAGCTCCTCGGTCGCGACCAGCCGGCCCTCGCCGACCAGTTCCTGGAAGAGCGGCGACGAGGCGAGCTGCCGCCAGTCGGCGAGCCCCTGCTCGCTCAGGAGGCGCAGGACGCGGCCGTCACTCGTAAAGACGCGGCTGTCAGGGTCGCGAAAGGACCCCGGCTCGAAACCCGAGAGCGTGCCCGCCGCGTCCGTCACGTCGCGCGGCGTCAGCTCGGCGAGCTCTCGGAGCTCTCGTCCTCGGGCTTACCGATGTGAAGAAAGCGCTTCAGGCGGCGCCAGTAGACCTTCAAGAAGACGCCGACGGCCGCGACGCCGCCTGCGAGCGCCTGCAGGAAGAGGCTGCCGCTGCCTGGATCGATGTAGCCAAAAAGATTCGCCATGCCCCGGGCGACAGGGTACGAGGTCCGTCGTCCGACCGCAAGAGGACCGGTGCGCGCTCGAGAGCCCGCACCGGTTTCACCGTTCCAATCAATCGGCAGCAGCGATGACGCGCGGGGTCGCTGCAAGGCTTTGCCGCTAAGATGGCGAACTTGGATATGCGACCCGACGACCCCCTCAGTACCCGTGCCAAGCCTGCCACGCATCAAGCGCCAGCGGCCACGTGTGCCCATCCGGGAGGCGCCACCTCGGCCTGAGCCGCGGATCGCAGAGCTCCACGCCGACGGGCTGACCTGGATCCACATCGACGGCCCGACAACCGAAGAGGCCATGCTGCTGGCCGACCGCTTCGGCTGGCATCCGCTCGACATCGAGGACGTGCTCTCGAAGCGCCAGCGGCCGAAGATCGACGAGTACGCCGACGAGGGCTACCTGTTCGTCGTCCTCCACTTCCCGGTCTACGACAAGACCATCCAGCGCCTGAATGCGGGCGAGCTCGACGCCTTCATCGGCCAGGACTACCTGGTGACGCTGCCGGCGGTCGAGCTGCTGCCGGTGACGCGGCTCTTCCGCCGCTGCGAGGAGGACGCGGACCTCCGCGCGCAGCTCTTCTCGAAGGGCTCGGGCCGGCTGCTCTACGAGGTGCTCGACGACCTCTTCGACTACTGCTTCCCGATCCTCGACAAGATCGGGCACAAGCTGGACTCGCTCGAGGACGCGCTGTTCGAGGAGCGGGCCGAGGACGTCGTCCGCGACATCTCGAACGTCAAGCAGGAGATCATCTCCTACCGCAAGATCATCAAGCCGGAGCGCTCGACGCTGCGGCTGCTCGAGCGGCGAGTCGAGCGGTTCCTGCCGGAGGAGCTCGAGCTCTACTTCGACGACATCGTCGACGCCTCCGAGCGGATCTGGGACATGCTCGACAACTACAAGGAAGTCGTCGAGGCGCTCGAGGACACGAACGAGTCGGTCATCTCGCACCGCCAGAACCGGATCCTGCTCGTGCTCACGCTGGTCAGCGTGATCCTGCTGCCGCTGACGCTGATCACCGGCCTGTTCGGGATGAACGTCCGCTTCCCCGGCTTCGGGACGGCGCGCGCGTTCTGGATCATCTGCGGCTCGATGATCGCGATCTCGGTCTCGCTGATCGCGTTCTTCCGCGCAAAACGCTGGTTCTGACGCCGGTTCTCGCGTAGGCTCGCGAGCGTGAAGCCGCTCGGGGTGGCAGCGGTGCTCGCCTTGGCCTTCGTGGTCGCCGGCAACGCGCAGGCCGAGCTGGTCGCGCGCCACGTGCAGGACGGCATGCTCGCGCTCGGACGGAGCGGCAAGCCGTATGTCGCCTTCGTGCGCGGCCGCTCGCTCGAAGTCTCCGAGCGCACGGCGCCGGGCCGCTGGCGCACCTCGAAGGCGGCCGCAGTCTCGCCGGGGTCGGTGCTGGTGGGCTTCGCGGTCGGCCGCGCAGGGCCTGTGGCCCTGGTTGAGCGCGCCGACGCGCGGACCCTCGTGGTGGCCCGCGCCTCCGGGCCCGGCTGGGTCTCGAGCTCACTCGTCTCCCGGCTTCCCGCCGGTATCAGCCTCGGCTGGCCCGGCCTGCTCCTCGACGGCCGCGGACTGCCGGTGATCGCGTACACGCGCTGGCACCAGACCTCTCGCAAGAGCACGCTCTACCTAGCCCGGGCTGACGGGCTCGGACGCCTCGGCTCTGCGCGGGTCACGAGCGAGGGCTTCCCGCGGAGCTACGTCGCGCCGCCGGCGGTGCCGCTCGTCTCGCACGGCCGGCTGCACGTGATCGAGTCGTACGGGATCGACGGAGCGGTCGGAACAATCGAGTGGTACCCGCACCGCAAGTCGTGGACCGGCCAGTTTCTCGACGGCGGGATCGGCGACTACCCGGTCGGGCGCCTCCTCGCGACGGTCGGCTCGGGCGGGACCGTCTACGCGGCCTGGTGCGAGGCGCTGCTCGGCACGGGCGAGTTCCCGGTGACGGTCGCGGTGCACGGACACGAGATCAGCTCGACCTTCGTCGACGACCGCGCCTTCACGACCGCACTCGTCGCCTCCGCTTCGGGCCCCGAGGTGGCGGTGAACGAATGGCGGGCAGCCGCCGACCTCGACCTGCCCGGGAACGGCATCGACTGGGCCGGCGAGGTCGTCGCCCGCGGTCGCCACGTGGAGCTCGACGGCTGGCTTGCCGGGCTGAGACGGACCGCCGGCGGCGGGCGCGACCTGCTCCTCGCCGGGCCGGCCGGCCTGGCCTGGTACCACGCGCCTCGTCCCCTCACCGTGCGAACGGCGGTGGACGCCGTCCAGCTTGACGACGGACGCGTAACCGTCGGCGGCCGCGTCCGCGTTGTGCGCGGAGGCAAGGTCCTCGTCTACCGCGAGCGGCCGGGCTTCCCGCGCGCGCTCGTCGGGAGCGCGCCGCTCGGCTCCGACGGCTCCTTCTCGCTCACCGACCTACCGCCGGCGAAGCCGGTCTTCTATCGGGCGATCTACCGGGACCCGGCGACGGCGATTCCCTACGCCGCCCTTTCGCACGACCCGGTCGGATGAAGCAGCTCTGGGCGCCTTGGCGGCTCGAGTACATCGAGACCGCCGACGATGACGACGGCTGCGTCTTCTGCCGAGCGGCGGCGGCCGATGACGAGGACACGCTGGTCGTCCACCGCGGCCAGCACGCCTTCGTACTGCTGAACAAGTTCCCGTACGCGTCGGGGCATCTGATGGTCGCGCCGAACCGGCATCTCGGCGACTTCGCCGCGCTGACGGACGAGGAGGCGCTCGAGGTGCACCGCCTAGGCGAGCGCGGGATGGTGGCATTGGCCGAGACCTACGCACCGCAGGGCTACAACCTCGGCTGGAACCTCGGCCGGATCGCCGGCGCCGGCATCGTCGACCACGTCCACCTGCACGTCGTCCCCCGCTGGGCCGGCGACACGAACTTCATGCCCGTCCTCGCGGACGTCAAGGTGCTCCCGGAGCACCTCCTCGAGTCGCGCCGCCGCCTCGCCGACGCCTGGCCCGGGCGGCGTGACAAGGGTCACGCCGCCGACCGCGACTGGTGAGAGCCCGGCTCACGGGACGATCATTCGACCACCGGCGTTCCAGTGACCGAGCTGGATCTCGGAGACGCCGCTGTAGAGCGTCACGCGGCCGCGGGCACACAGGGTCTTCCTTGCCTTGAACATGCGCTCCGGGGCGGCCGGGAAGTTCGTGCGGTTGCGACCCCAGATGAGCAACGTCAACCGGCCGGAATTCGGGTACTTACGGCCCAGGTCGATGAATGTCGGTTGCCCGTTCGAGCTTTGTGCGTAGTAGGAACTCACGACGCGTGCCTTGACCTTGACGATGCGTCCTAGGCGCGAGCGAGCCTTCTTCCATCCGATCGCGTCAGCACACCAGGGACGGGCGGAAACCTGGGCGTGCGCCGCCGAATGCTTAGCCGAAAATGCGCCCGTCGCTCCGACCATCACTAGAGGGACCGAGAACAGCACGATTAGAATGCCCCTGCGAATGTTGTGACCCCTTCCTCGCTGATTGCCTGCCGGAAAGGACTATCTCACAGAAGGCAATCCCCTCAGTACTACGTGGCCCGGTAATGCAGGTGAACCGTGCCCTGGGTGAAGCGGTGTTCGTCCACGAGCTTGAGCTCGACTTGGGCCGTCTGGCTGAGCGCCCGTGTGCCGCCGCCCACTAGCACCGGCATCAAGAAGAGGTGGAGCTCGTCGACCAGACCGGCGTCGAGCGCCTGGGCGGCGAGCTCGGAGCCGCCCACGCTGAGATCGCGTTCCGCCTCCGCCTTCAGCCGGCTGACTGCCTCGGGGTCGACGTCACGCTCGATCCGCGTCCGCGCGCTCGCCGGCTCCGTCAACGTCCGCGAGAAGACGATCTTGTCCGTCCCGCGCCAGATCTCCGCGTAGTCGCGGACCACGTCGGGCTCGCCGGCGAGATCCAGGGTCTCCCAGACGACCATCGTCTCGTACATCCGGCGGCCGTAGAGGTACGTGCCGATCGGCCGCTCGAGCTCGTTCACGAAAGCGTGCACTTCCTCATCGGGGGCCGCCCAGTCGAAGTTGCCCTGCTCGTCGGCGACGTAGCCGTCCAGTGAGGCGATCGCCGAGTAGACGAGCTTGCTCACGCGAAGAAATCCGCGACCGCCTGGATCGTGCGGTCGATCTCCTCGTCACCGTGGGCGGTCGAGAGGAACATCGCCTCGTTCTGGCTCGGCGCCAGGTAGATGCCGCGCTCGAGCAGGTGGCGGAAGACCGCCGGGTAGTCGTCGACGAACAGCGTCGCCATCGCGCCGACACGCTCGAAGCGTCCGAACGGGGTCAGACCCCGGTCGAGACGCTCGCCCTTGCGCTCGAGCTCGTCGTAGACATCGGAGGTCAGGCGGCGCACGACGGACAGGCCGGCCGCGGTCGCCAGCGGGTTCCCGGAGAGCGTGCCCGCCTGGTAGACGTCGCCTGCCGGCGCGAGCCGCTCCATCAGATCGGCGCGCCCGCCGAACGCCGCCAGCGGCAGGCCACCGCCGACGATCTTTCCGAGCACGGTCAGGTCGGGCAGCACGCGATAGCGCTCCTGCGCGCCACCGCGCGCGACCCGAAAGCCCGTGATCACCTCGTCGAAGACGAGCAGCGCGCCGCTCTCGTCGCAAAGGCGCCGCAGGCCCTCGAGGAACCCCGGAGCAGGCGGGACGACGCCCATGTTCCCGGCGACCGGCTCGACGAAGACGCACGCCGCGCCGTCGATCGCCCGCTCGACCCCGTCGAGGTCGTTGAAGTCGACGACGCGACCCTCTCCCCCGGCCTCGATCCCGAGCGTCCGCACTCCCGAGCCGGCCTCGGACAGAAACGGGTCGGCGTGGCCGTGGTAGCCGCCGCGGAAGCGGACGAACGGCTCGCGCCCGGTCGCCGCCCGCGCCAGACGCAGCGCTGTCATCGCCGCCTCGGTCCCGGACGAGACCAGCCGCACCATCTCGACCGACGGCACGGCGTCCACGATCTCGGCGGCGAGCTCGACCTCGGCCTCGGTCGCCGTCCCGAAGGTCGTCCCACGCCGCGCCGCCGCCACAACCGCCTCGACGGTCTCCGGGTCGGCGTGCCCGAAGATCAGCGGGCCCCACGAGAGCACCCAGTCGAGGTAGCGGTGGCCGTCGACGTCCTCGAGGTACGCGCCGTCGCCGCGCGCCGCGAAGATCGGCGCCCCGAGCCCCATCGCCTTCATCGCCCGCACCGGCGAGTTGACGCCGCCCGGGATCAGCCCAAGGGCCCGCGCGTAGAGCTCAGTCGCCGTCGTCACTGAGGGCGAACAGCTCGCGGAGCGGCTCGGAGCCGGCCTCCTTCGCGCGCACCGTCGGCGCGTGCAGGAGCTTGTTCACGATCTGCGCAGTGAGCGTCTCGACCGCGCGGCGCTCCTTCTCTGAGAGCTCGGCCAGGCGCGGTTCGGCGCGGGCCAGCTCCTCGCTGCGGATCTCCTCCGCGTGACGCCGCAGCGCCGCGATTGCCGGAGCCGCCCCGCGCGAGCGCCGCCATTCGGCGAAGCGCTCCGCCTCCTCGGCGACGATCCACTCGGCCTCGCGCACGTCCTCCTCGCGGCCGACGAGCCCCTCGCCGAGCGCGTCGATGTCGAAGAGCGTGCAGCCGTCGAGCCCGCCGATCTCCGGGTCGAGGTCGCGCGGGACGGCGATGTCGACCAGCACCAGCGGCTTCACGCGGGCCTGCACCGCCTCGGCGTGGAGGATCGGGTACGGGCAGCGCGTCGCCGAGATGACCAGGTCGGCGCCGGTCAGCTCGACGGCAACCGCGTCGAAAGGCGCGGCGCGGCCGCCGACCCGCTCGGCCAGCTCCTGGGCGCTCTCGAGCGTGCGGCTGGAGACGACCACCTCCGCCCCGCGGCCGCGCAGGTCGCGCGCCGACAGCTCGCTCATCCGGCCGGCTCCGAACAGCAGCGCGTGCTTCCCGTCGAGCCCGCCGAGCGCCTTCTCGGCCAGGTCGACCGCCGAGGCCGCGACCGACTCCGGCATCTCCGCCAGCTTCGCCTCGGTGCGCACCCGCTTGCCGGCGTGCAGCGCGTCCTCGAAGAGGCGGTTCAGCACCGGCCCGGTCGCTCCCGCCGCCAGCGCGGACTCGTAGGCCAAACGCACCTGGCCGAGGATCTGTCCCTCGCCGGGAACGAGCGAGTCCAGCCCGGCGGCGACGCGGAAGAGGTGCTCGACCGCCTCGTCTCCCTCCCAGCTCGCGAGCACGTTCGCCAGGTCGAGCCGGGAAAGCCGCTCGAGCTCCTCGCGCGCGCGTTCGGGGTCGCCTCCCAGCGAGTAGATCTCGGTCCGGTTGCAGGTCGAGAGGACGACCGCCCCGAGCTCCTTCGCCAGCGCGATCGCGTCGCCGTCGCCGAGGAAGAGCCGCTCCCGCACCTCCAGCGGCGCGTTGCGATGAGACACGCCAACGGCGCGGAGCGGAGCCGATTCGTCAGGGCTGAGCAAGGCCACGTGAACCGGGGTCGATGCTACCTGCGCCCTAAGAATCGGCACGCCGGTTGCCGATGGAGGGACGTGGGGTTCGTGATCCCAATCGTCGGCTTCACCGTCGGCTTCTCGGTCGGGCGCTGGTGGGCGATCTTCGCCGCGGTGCCGTTCGGCGGTTGGATCGTCGCGACCAACAACCTCGACGGCCACATCGGCACCCTGGTCGCAGGCGTGCTCTCGGGCCTGCTCGCCCTGGCGATCGCCGCCGGCGTCGCACTCCGCCGACTGCAGGCGCGCAAAACCTAGGCGCCGAGCTCGGCCAGCAGCGAGCTCGTGTCCACCGGGTCGAAGCCGATCCGGCCGGCGATCTCCTCGCTCGAGGGCTTGGTGCCCTCCGCGAACAGCGCCCGCAGCCGCTCGCCGGTCTCGGCGCTGCGCCACCACTCCGGCCCGACCTCGCCCTCGAGGTACGAGCGGAGCTGCGCGGCGCGGATCCAGGCACGCAGGTAGTCG
>Ga0066670_10000698_pt1 | contig 10504 bp, 8 predicted proteins | sample GraSoiAngelo_119_FD_66459 | JGI IMG/M metagenome (GOLD analysis project Ga0066670, IMG submission 66459) | Grasslands soil microbial communities from the Angelo Coastal Reserve, California, USA - 14_0919_05_20cm | ecosystem: Environmental > Terrestrial > Soil > Grasslands | place: USA...
TCCGGGGTGCAGACGATCTCGGCGCCGGTCTCGAGCGTGACCTTCACGACCGGGTCGTTGCGACGGACGAGCCTCGGCGCGCGCAGTGGCTTGATGCGCACGTTGCGGTGGGGATCGACCGTGAAGATCTCGGCACGCAGGCCCTTGTGCGCCATCTCGACGAGCTCCGTGAAGGGCTTCTGCTCGCCGTTATAGAGCTCCACCTTTGTCTCACCCGTGAAGCAGCCAAAGTTTCCCTGGCCCTGCACCAGCGGGTACCGGGCCGCGAAGTCCTGCGCGAGACGGACGAGCGCGTCGTAGATCGGCACGTCGCCATGCGGGTGGTATTTCGCCATCACCACGCCGACGACATTCGCCGACTTGCGGAATGGCCGATCGTTGCGCAGCCCCTCCTCGAGCATCGTGTAGAGGATCCGGCGCTGTACCGGTTTTAGGCCATCGCGGACGTCGGGGAGCGCGCGCGCGACGATCACGCTCATCGAGTAATCGAGGTACGCCTGGCGCATCTCGTGCTCGAGCTCGACGCCCACCACGCGCTCGTTCGTTGGTTCTTCGATCACCCTGCTCTATTCACTCTCTAGGTTCGTCCGTGTTCTCTCGAACGTTCTTCGCGTTCGACCGCGGCTCTCACCCGCGCAAATGCGTCCTCGGTGCCCGAATAGCGCTGCTCGAGCTCGCGGCGGCGGCCTTCGGGCATCCGGAGAAACGTCGCCTCCGCCTCGGCCAGCGTTGTGCCGTCTTCCACACGCTCGACCGTACCGTGCGTCTCGATCACTCTGCCTCGGTCGCGCGCGATCTCGCCGACCACGCGCAGATCCACGCCGATCGGGACCGGCTCACGGAACGTGACGCTGATCTTCGCGGTCACTCCCCAAATGCCTTGGTGAAAGATCGCCCAGCCCATGGCCTCATCGAGGAGCGCAGTCACCACGCCGCCGTGAAGCAGCCCGTCGTAACCCTGATGGCGCTGCAACGCGGTGTAGCGCGCCACGGCACGATCGCGCGACACCTCAAAATCGAGGTGCAACCCACCGGAGTTGAGCTGACCGCATGCGAAGCACCAATGCTGAAAGTCGACCCCCAGCTCGGACAGCTTCGCCACTAGATGTCGAGGTCGGCTTTGCCGGCGTTCGCCATGATCCATTTCTTTCGGCCCTCGACCTCACTGCCCATAAGCTCGTCGAACACAAGGTCCGCCAGTTCCGCGTCGTCGAGAGTCACGCGCCTCAGGGTCCGGGTCGCCGGGTTCAGCGTCGTGTCCCAGAGCTGTTCCGCATTCATCTCACCGAGGCCCTTGTAGCGCGCGATGGCGGGCTCACGTCCGCCCTTGCCGTCATCGGTGCCTTCGTCGGTGTTGGTGGACGGGGTTTCGGCCTGCTCCACAGCCTCCTCGGCCGCGCGGCGGCGCGCGCGGGCGGTCGTCGTGTCACCTTCAGCGGCGGCTTTCTCGCCGGCGGCCTTCTTCCGGTCATCGCGCTTGCTCTTCGCCGTGGCCTTGAGCTCCTTGATCGACTTGTCCCGTTCGTGGTCCGAATAGGCCCAGCGAACCTCTTTGCCCAGCTGCAGCCGGTAGAGAGGTGGCTGGCCGATGTAGATGCGGCCGTCTTCCACGAGCGGACGGAAGTGCCGATACAGCAAGGTCAGGAGCAACGTGCGGATGTGCGAACCGTCGACGTCGGCGTCGCAGAGAAGGATCGTCCGGCCGTAACGAAGCTTCTTGATGTCGAAGTAGTCCCCGATCCCGGTGCCGAGCGCGGTGATGAGCGCCTTGATCTCTTCGTTGCCCAGCATCTTGTCGGCTCGTGCCTTCTCGACGTTGAGGATCTTGCCGCGGAGCGGAAGGATCGCCTGGGTTCGCCGGTCTCGGCCGCCCTTCGCGCTGCCGCCGGCGGACGGACCCTCGACGATGAAGAGCTCGCACTTTTCGGGGTCGCGCTCCGAGCAGTCGGCGAGTTTTCCGGGCAGAGAGAAGCCATCGAGCGCACCCTTGCGCTGTACGAGATCGCGTGCTTTGCGCGCCGCTTCCCGGGCCCGGAACGCGGTGAGGCACTTCTCCACGATGCGCTTCGCGTCGGCGGGGTTCTCCTCGAGGTACTGACCGAGGGCGTCGTTCACGGCCGTCGCGACCTGGCCCGCCACTTCGGCGTTGCCGAGGCGCGTCTTCGTCTGCCCTTCGAACTGCGGTTCGCGGATCTTCACGCTGATGACCGCGGTGAGCCCCTCGCGGACATCATCGGACGTCAGGTTCGGGTCTGGATCCTTCAGCGCCCCACTCTTTCGCGCGTACGCGTTGATCGTTCGGGTGAGCGCGGTCCGGAAGCCGGTCAGGTGCGCGCCACCGTCGATGGTGTTGATGTTGTTCGCGAACGTGTACACCTTTTCGGCGAAGGTGTCGTTGTACTGGAGCGCGACCTCCGCAATGGTGTTGTTTTCGAATGTGCGCTCGACATAGACGGGCTTCGGGTGTAGGTTCTCGTGCGACCGATTAAGGTGGCGGACGAAGCTGATGACGCCACCGTCGAAGTAGTAGTTCTCTTCCGACCCGTTGCGCTCGTCGTGCAAAGACAGCCAAAGACGCTTGTTCAGGTAAGCGGTTTCGCGCAGCCACTGCGTGATGATCGTGGTGTCCCACTCGATCACCGGGAACATCTCTTTGTCCGGCGCAAAGCGCGTGACCGTCCCCGTGACGCGCGCCGGCTGGCGCCAAGGCACTGACGGCGGCAGCGGCAGCTGGGGCTTCGTGATCGCGCGGACCGCACCCGTAGGTTTCCCGCGCTCGTATGACTGCGTAAACAGCTTCCCGTCTCGATGGACCTCTACGACCATTTCCGACGCGAGAGCGTTCACCACCGAAACGCCCACGCCGTGTAGTCCGCCCGTGACCTTGTACCCGGCTCCGCCGAATTTCCCGCCGGCGTGAAGGATGGTCATCACGACCTGGAGCGCGTCCATGGGCTTGCCCTTCGCATCCTTTTGGGTCGGGTGGGGGCCGACGGGGATTCCTCGGCCGTTGTCGGCCACGGTGATTTCGTTCGTCTTGTGGATCCAGAGATCGATGCGGTCGCACGTTCCGTTCATCGCCTCATCGATCGAGTTGTCGAGCACCTCGCGGACGAGGTGGTGCAGGCCGCGCAGATCCGTCGTCCCGATGTACATGCCGGGTCGACGACGAACTGCCTCAAGGCCTTCGAGCACTTGGATGTCGCCCGCGCCGTAGGACGGCACCGCGGTCGGACGGCGCTTGCGCCGGTCGCCCCCCGGTATGTCTTTCCTTACGGCCACCTTCAGACCTTCCCGGCCCGCACGAGGATCTCGTAGAGACGCTCGAAATCCTCGTCGGAGTAGAACTGGATCGCGATGCGCCCGCCGCGTCGCCCGCGCAGGATCTCCACTTTCGTGCCGAGCGCCGCGCGGAGCTCGGTGGTGACTTGACTGAGGTCCGGATCGCCACCGCGGAGCCGAGGTCGCGTCCGACCGCGGCGCGTCGGGTGGACCATCTTTCGCGCGAGGGCCTCGGCTTCACGAACCGACAGGCCCCTGCTGATCACGCTCGCCAGTGCCTGAAGCGCATCCGAAAGAGGTAGCGGTAGGAGAGCCCGGAGATGACCCTCGGCGATCTTGCCTTCTATGACCGCATCCTGGAGCGCTTGCGGTGCGGACAAGGTTCGCAGCATGTTGGCGACGGAGGAGCGCGATTTCCCCAGCCGCTCGGCGAGCTGCTCCTGGGTAAGGTCGTACGTCTCCATCAACAGCTTGTAGGCGCGAGCCGCCTCGATGGCGTTGAGATCGGAACGCTGCAGATTCTCGATGAGAGCCAGTTCGAGCCGGTCCCCTATCTCGTCGCGAATGACCGCCGGAATTGTGGTCCTACCGGCGAGTCTTGCCGCGAGGACCCGCCGGTGGCCGGCCACGAGCTCATAGCCGGCGCCGTCCTGTGATACCACTATTGGTTGCAGCACGCCGTGGCGAGAAATCGAAGCGGCGAGCTCCGAGAGGCCCTCCGGGTCGAAGGCGCTCCGCGGCTGATGACGATTCGGCCGCACCTGCTCCAGCGGGATCTCGCTCGTCGACGGACGGTCGACGACGGGCGTGGCAACAGCAGCAGCCTGCCCAAGCAAAACGTCGAGGCCGCGGCCCAGACCGCTACGCGCCATCAGGCGATCGCTCCACCGAGAGCGATCGGCGCGCGGGCCCGGAGCCGCGCCGAGACCTCACGCGCCAGGTCGTCGTAGGCCTGCGCAGCTGCGGATCGGCGGTCGTAGATCGAGATTGGAAGACCATGGCTGGGCGCCTCCGCGAGTCGAACGGCCCGAGGGATTCGGGCGTCAGCTACAAGGCTGGGAAAGTGCCTGCGGACCTCATCGATTACCTGGAGGGAGAGTCGATTGCGCCGATCCTCCATCGTCAAGACGATCGCCAGAATCTCCAAGTGATTGTTAAGGCGAGCGCGGACCGCTTCGATGGTCGAGAGCAACTGCGCGAGACCCTCGAGCGCGTAATACTCGCACTGCACGGGGATGATGACGGCGTCTCCAGCAGCAAGGGCGTTGACCGTCAAAAGCCCAAGCGACGGCGGGCAGTCGACCAGTACCGTGTCGTAGTTTCGCGCCGCCCGCAGAGCGGTGCGAAGGCGATATTCGCGCGCCATCAGCGGGACGAGCTCGACCTCGGCTCCGGCCATATCAGGACCGGAGGGGACGATGTCGAGGCCCCTCAGCCCAGTTGGCACGATCGAGTCCTCTATTGGTCGCTCCTTCAAAATGAGGCCGTAAACACGATTCGGCGGGGCCTTGCTAACTCCGAGCCCGCTTGTGGCGTTCGCTTGAGGGTCCAAATCGACGATTAGGACCCTCTCACCCTGTTCGACGAGGGCAGCTCCAAGGCTGATTGCTGTGGTCGTTTTTCCGACTCCGCCCTTTTGATTGCTCACGACAAGAACCGTCATCCGGTCGGCCTTGTCACACGTGAAACATCCTGAGGAAACTGGGTAAAACTGGGGGCCGGAGGGGAGTCTTCGTGCCCTCCATTCTAGCCGAGGAGGGGCCCTGCGACCACATGGCAATTGGGTTTCGTCACGACTCCCCGGCGGTCCGTCTGCAACCATTTTAGATAGCGAGGTAGCGACCGATCGGACCCCACCAACCCTCCGGGCGGGCTGATAATCCAGCGACAGCCATGGGAGCCCGTTGGAGCAGTACGACCAAGCGCGTCGTCGTCGCTCTATTCGCGCTCGCTGCGCTCTACATCGTCTATCGCGCCGGAGACATCGTGCGGCCATTTGTCTGGGCGGGCGTGTTGGCGTACGTGCTTCTCCCAGTGGTCGCTCTCCTCGAGCGCCGTCTTTCCCTTCCCCGGACCGCAGCGGCCGCGATCGTGTTCCTCGGGCTCCTCGCAGCCATAATTGGGGGCGGCCGGCTTCTGGTCCCGCTGGCGATCGATCAGGTGCGCGAGCTCCAACGCACACTGCCAACCCTCGTCGCCAATGCGCAGAACACCCTTGCCGAGACCGCCGACCAGGTCGGACTCGAAGACCTGGATGCGCTGATCGCCAACGTTGGAGGAATCGGCGACCTCACCCAGATGGTTGCTCGCGGCGCGGTCCCATTCATAGTCGGCTTCGGTCACTTCCTGCTCGAGCTTCTGGTCTTCCTCATCGCGACGTTCTTCCTTCTGCGTGACGCCCCACGTCTCTTTCAGTGGTTCCGCCGCATTCTTCCGGCGAGCCAGCGCAATGAACTCATTCCACTCTTTGCGCAAGTGAACACGCTGCTCGGCCGTTACGTGCGAGGGCAGATGTTCCTCATCGGTGTGATGTCGACCGTAACGTTTGTGGGCCTGTCGATCCTGCAACTGCCTTTCGCGTTGCTGCTGGCGCTCATGACAGGCGTGCTTGAAGTGATCCCGATCGTTGGGCCGATCACGGCGGGCGCCATTGCCTGCCTCGTCGCTCTGGGGCACCCGGCGCCCTGGGGACTCTCGCAAATCTGGTACGTCGCGATCGTCGCAGCGATGTACACGGTTCTTCGGCACTCGGAGGACTACTTCGTGATCCCGCTGGTCATAGGCCGGATCGTCAAGCTACATCCCGCCGTCGTGATCTTTTCGCTGCTGACCGGTGGCGCGTTGTACGGTCTGCTCGGCGTCCTCATCGCGGTGCCCGTCGCCGCGACGCTCCGGCTGGTCCTGATCTACGTTGGCGCAAAGCTCCGCGACGAGGATCCGTTCCCGCAGCTCGAACAGGAGCTCGAGGTCCACCATCCCACGCCCACAGCGGCGGCCCGCGCCCTGGGCCGGCGCGCGCACTCCTGAGCGGACAGCGAACGAAGGCGTGTCCACCGCGACGTGGTCCCGCGAAGGGGGAACGATGCGTTTTGTTCTCGGCGTCCTGATCCCGCTCGCGGCCGCTCTTCTCCAGGGAACCGTTGCGCCGCTCATCGCCGTGGGCGGCGCTCGTCCGTCGCTACCGATATTGGTGGCTGCCTCGTGGTCGATCGCGGCCGGCGCGCGCGAGGGAGTGTGGTGGGCTTTCCTCGGTGGAGTCGTCTCGGATCTGATCTCAGGAGGGCCCCTGGGCGCGTTCGCGCTCGCGTCACTACCGCCCGTGGCCGCGGTGGGCCTTCGCGAAGGCGGTCCCGGACGTCCCACGCCGATCCTCCCAGGGGCGGTTCTTGTCGGCCTGGCCGCGTTGGCAGCAGGCCTCATCTACGTCGGCATCCTCGCGGTCACCGGGGCGGGCATCTCCTCAGCACCGCTCGCAGCGGGGACAGCGGTGGCGAGTGCCCTCTACACCGGGCTGCTGGCGCTCGCGATATATCCCGTTGCGCGACTTCTCCGCCGCGCCACCGAGAAGCAGGGGGCGTTAGGAGTCTGGTGAGACAGCCGTCGCGGGCCTTTGTATCGGTCCGGCGCTTCATCGCCTTCGGGGTAGCTATCGTCGTGATCTTCTCGACGCTCACGGCGCGGCTCTACGACCTCGAGATCGTCCGTGGGGACTATTACCACCAGCTGTCCGAGCAGAACCGCATCGTGCGGTTGCCGGTACCCGCCGAGCGCGGTGGGATCGTCGACCGCAACGGGTACGTCCTGGCGCGCAACATCCCGGGATTTGCGATCAGCGTGATCCCCGTCGACCTTTCACGCACGCGCGAAGACGAGCTCTCGCAGCGGCTCGCCGCGCTCCTCGATCTCCCGAGCGATGCGATCGGCGATGTCATCCGCGCACAGCGAATCCGCAATCCGTACGAGCCGGTGCGCATCTCCAAGACGCCGGTGCCTCGCGAGATCGCCCTCGTGGTGACGGAGCGCGCCGAGCTCTTCCCCGGTGTCCGGGTCGACCCGGAGAGCATTCGCTTCTATGTCGACGGCACGCTGTACGCGCCGGTGATCGGCTACACCGGCCCGATTACCGAACAGGAGCTCGCGAAGCTTAAGGACAGTGGCTATCTCCCTGACGATGACGTCGGACGTACCGGGATAGAAGACGTCTACGAGCAGTTTCTTCGCGGGACGTACGGCTGGCGCGAGATTGAGCGGGACGCCGCTCAGCGCGAGATCAAGACGCTCGCGCTCCAGCGGGCGACCGTCGGCAACACCGTTTCGTTGACCATCGACGACCGTTTGCAGAAGCTCCTCGATGCCGAGCTTCGCAAGGGCGTCGACGAGGACAAGTTCACGCAAGCGGTCGGCGTCGCGATGAATCCACAGAACGGCGAGATCCTGGCGATGGTGTCCATCCCCGGATACGACAACAACATGTTCGCGCGCGGCATCAGCACCGCGGAGCTCGCCGCACTGAACGCAGACGACCGCCATCCGCTCGTGAACAAGGCCATCGGTGACCGCTACCCGGCGGGCTCGACCTTCAAGATGGTCACCGGGCTCTCTGCGTTGTCCGCGGGCACCGCGACGAGGGACACCGTAGTCAACGTGTCCGCAAGCTCGTTCAGCGTTTCGGGCACGACGTTCTACGATTGGCGAGCCCACGGGTCGCTCGATTTCGTCCACGGGTTCGCGCACTCGAGCGACATCTACTTCTACACGTTGGCTGCCGGGACTCCCTTTGCGCCGAATGTTCACGGGGTAGGTCCCGACGCGATCGCGAAGTACGCTCGCATGCTCGGGTTCGGCGCACCGACCGGGATCGACCTCCCGGGCGAGGACGGCGGAATCATGCCCGACCCGCAGTGGAAGATCGCGACCTTCGATGAACCATGGACGATCGGCAATACGTATCAGGAGGCGATCGGGCAGGGCTTCGTCGCCGTCACCCCCCTGCAGCTTCTGAACGCGTACGCCTCTGTCGCGAACGGTGGCACGCTCTGGCAGCCGCATCTTCTAAAGCAGGTGACCGACGCGGCAGGCAAGACCCTGCCGATTCCACAGTGGACGTCGCAGAAGCTCGACATGACCCAGGAAAACCTCCGCCTCATCCGCGAGGCGGCGCGGCGCGTGGTGACGATCGGTCACGCCTACATGCCGAACCTGAAGATCCCGATCGCCGGCAAGACCGGCACCGCGGAGTTCGGCGCCTCGGCCGGCAAGGACAGCGCCGGTCGCAACAAGCTCGGGTTCCACAACTGGTTCGTCTCGTTCGTCCCGCAGGCAGACAACACGGACCCCACCGCGCAGATCGCCATGGCGATCTTCACGTACGACTCTTCGAAATCGCTCTGCGAGCTTTGTCTGAACCCGGCCGTCGGGATGACCCAGCGGATCCTCGAGCAATACCTCGGGCCGAACAAATGAGCGTCCGAGCAATGGCCTTGCCGCGTCCCGCGACCCCGCTGCATGACCGGCCGGCTCCGCGCCGCTGGACCCAGATCGACCCGATCCTGCTCATCGTGACCCTGTTGCTCATCGGGTACGGCCTCGTGATGACGTACTCGACGACCGCCGAAACGCGGACGTTCACGGGCGATCCCATGCAGTTCGTGATCCGCGGCGCGATCTGGGCCGCAGTCGGTATGGCCGCGATGGCCGCGATCGCGCTCTTCGACTACGCCTGGCTGGGCGCGTTCGCTCCGCTGCTGTACGTCTTCACGCTGGGGCTCCTCTCGGTGGTGCTCGCGATCGGCAGTTCGAGCCTCGGCGCGCAGCGCTCGGTCAACATCGGAGGCCTCTCGTTCCAGTTCAGCGAGGTCGCGAAGGTCCTGATGATCATCGTGCTCGCGAAATTCTTCGCCGACCGGCGCGCATCGATTGGGTCCCCGCTCACGATGTTGGTCGGGCTTGCGTTGCTCGCCCCCGCTGTGTTGCTCGTCTACCGGCAGCCGGACCTGGGCACGAGTCTTGTGTTCATCGCGATCTTCTTCGGCATCGCGTTCCTCGCCGGTGCACGGATCTGGCAGCTCGTGGCGCTCGTCGCGATCGCCGCCGCGTCGTTCCCCCTTGTCTGGGCGCTCCTCAAGGACTACCAGCGCGCGCGGCTCTCCGCGTTCCTCGATCCATACTCCGATCCGCAGGGCGCGGGCTGGAACATCATCCAGTCGCTCATCGCGGTCGGATCGGGGGGTGCCACCGGCAAAGGCCTCACCGCCGGGACGCAGTCGCCGCTCGGCTATCTACCGATCGCCGAATCCGATTTCGTGTTCTCCGGCCTCGCCGAGGACTTGGGCTTCGCCGGCGCGGTCATTCTCTTCGCGCTCTACATCGTGCTGCTCGTCGCAGCGCTCCGCGTTGCGCTCCGCGCGAAGGACCCCTTCGGGATGCTGATCGGTGGCGGCGTGGCGACCATGCTTGTCTTCCAGATCCTGGTGAATGTCGGCATGGCCATCTCGCTCATGCCGGTGACCGGTATCCCTCTTCCGTTCATCTCGCACGGCGGCAGCTCGCTCGTCTCGGTCTGCTTCGCGCTCGGCGTCTTGCAATCGGTGTCGATGCGGCGCGAGCCTGAGGGGCCTTAGTCCGTATACTTTTGAGCCAACGGCCACGAACGGGAGCAGTACGCGAAATTCCTCGACAAAAGAGAGCCGGCGGCAGGTGCAAGCCGGCGTCGCAGGAGCGCGGAACTCGCCCGGGAGCCGCGGGTGCGAACCGCTAGGCGGCTAGCCCTCGCCGGGGTCACGCCCGTTATCAGCGTGCTCGAGCGGAGAGCATCGGGGCTGTGGCGCAGTGGGAGCGCATCACACTGGCAGTGTGGGGGTCGCGGGTTCGAATCCCGCCAGCTCCACTAGGACACCGGCTCTCAATTGGGGTGGTACCGCGGAGGTCTTTCGTCCCCTTGGATGGAAGACTTTTTTGTTTGCTGAAAGGAGGTCGAGTTGACGAGCGAAGTGGAAAAGAAGATCGATCGCTACACGCCTGCCGCCATCGAAGAGAAGTGGCGCGAGCGCTGGGCCTCGTCCGGCCTCCACAGCACGCCGGACGTTTCGGATAAGCCGAACTTCTACTTCCTGACGATGTTCCCGTACCCCTCGGGCGAGATCCACGTGGGGCACTGGTACGCCTTCGCGCCGCCGGATGCCGCCGCGCGTTTCCTGCGCATGCGCGGTCACAACGTCCTCTT
>Ga0066670_10000714_pt1 | contig 10429 bp, 6 predicted proteins | sample GraSoiAngelo_119_FD_66459 | JGI IMG/M metagenome (GOLD analysis project Ga0066670, IMG submission 66459) | Grasslands soil microbial communities from the Angelo Coastal Reserve, California, USA - 14_0919_05_20cm | ecosystem: Environmental > Terrestrial > Soil > Grasslands | place: USA...
GAAGGAATGTGTTCCACGACCTCGCGACTCGGAGCGTCGATGGCGGTTTCGACGATCGTTTCTTCTGCCACCTGCGAGTACCTTTGGGGATCGGACGTGAAGTATTGATAGCCAGTGCGGTTGCGAATGTTCAGCGCGAGGCACCAAAGGAAGTTCGTCGTAAAGCCGCCGATCAGCACCACCACCAGCACGGGAAGCCCTTGCCACAACGGCGCCGTGCCGTGCTTCAGGGTTAGCGCTTTGATGGGTGCGCCCGCCGCTAGGCCGTACGCGAAGCAAGCGCTCATGACTCCCGACAGGGTCGCGACGGCAAGGCCCTTCTTCAAGTCAAACTCCTCAATGGCGGCCTTCTGTTGTTCCGGCGACATGGCTCGTTCTTTGAAAATCCCGGCCAGACCTGCCGCCGCTATGCCCAGCAAACAGACAAAAATCCCGAGAAGAATGACTCGTCCGGAGCTTGTGCCTAGAACCTGCGTGGCGAACACACCGCTGAAGATGGGGGGCATCAGCGTGCCGAACGCTGCGCACAGCCCGAGGGCCACGGCCATCCCAAGGGAAAGACCCAGGAAGCGCATGGTAAGGCCGAACGTCAGCCCACCGATTCCCCACAGCAGGCCGAAAAAGAATGCCCAGAACAACGTGCTTGTGGGGGCCTCTGACAAGACCGAGAGCAGGTCTCGCGTCATCAGGTGACCGAGAAACCAGGGAGCGATGATCCAACTGAAGAAGCCACCAACCAGCCAATAAGTCTCCCAGGACCAACGGCGGACGCCGCGATAGGGAACGTAAAAACTGCCCGAGGCGAGCCCGCCTAGCCAGTGAAAGAAAACGCCAAGTACAGGATTAGCTGACATGTCCGTCCTTAACCATTCGAGCTAGAGATGAAACACCTCTTCGAGCGGCTCCATAGCCCGATCGGGCAAGACACCAGCCGGTTGCACAAAAAAGCCAGCCATCTCTCTTTGCCAACGTTCATTGACCTCGCGGCCAGCCATACCCGCGCGTGCCCGTTCAAAGTCTTCGGTTTCGAGGTACCCGACCAGCAATCCGTCCGGACGCAAAAACAGCGAGTAGTTGTTCCATCCCGTCTCGCGCAAAGCCGAGAGCATCTCCGGCCACACGCGGCGGTGGCGGGCTTTGTATTCCTCCAGCCGTTCCGGTCTTACTTGCAGAACGAAGCAAATACGTTTCATGTGGTTAACCCAAGACTTGCTCTGGCCCGGCAGCGGCCAGCAATTCGTTCCTGGCACCCTTTAGCGCAAGAAAGCCTCCGGCAGCCCGCCATCAACGGGAATTACATGTCCCGTCGTTTTGGCGCTCGCTTCGCCGGCCAGCCAGACGATCGCGCTGGCACAGTCTTGCGGGAGAATGCGGAGCCGGGTGAGGGTGCGTTGCGCGTAGAAGTCGGCCAGTTTCGAGCGGAGTTCTCCGGTAGATTCAGTTTCTGAGAAAGCGATTTTGTACTTCTCGAGCGATTGGATCACCCGGTCGCGTGGAAACATCGTGGAGCCGGCAACCACCGTGGCAGGAGCGATTCCGTTGACCCGAACCAGCGGGCTAAGCTTGATGGCCAGCTCCCGGATCAAATGGTTTAAGGCCGTCTTGCTGGTATCGTAGGCTTCGCTGCCCTTTTTGGGTACCACAGCATTGGCAGAACTGGCGAGGACCATGGCAGCTGGCAGATTTTGGTCGGCGAAGACCCAGGCTGTTTCGCGGGCCAACCAATAGTTTCCGGTGACGTTCACCAGAAAGGTCTTCGCCCACAGCGCATCGGACAACTCTCCCTCTGCTCCTGCGACGGGGTAGACGGCGGCGGTATTCACAATTCCGTCGATGCCGCCGAATTGCAGGATCGTGAATTTTGTGGCTTCGAGAAGGCTTTGCGAAGAACCGAGATCGACCGCCGTGTGTGCGGCGGATTCGGGTGATCCCAGTCGGCCGGCTTCGGCCGCAACTTCCTTGACGCCCTCCAGATCGAAATCGGCGACGACCACGTGGGCGCCTTTTTTCGCAAGCAGGAGTGCGGTTTCCCGGCCGATACCGTTCGCGCCTCCAACGACGAGAAAAATCTTCCTGCTGAACTCGGCTTCCACAGGCATGCGTTGCAGCTTGGCCTCTTCCAATGCCCAGTATTCGATGCGGAAGGCTTCAGAACGCGGGAGGGCGACGTAATTGTGAAACTCGGTGAACTGCTTGGATTGTTCAGCCGTGCGTGCCTGAGGCAACGGACTTGGCGCTTTACCTTCCTCAAGCGCATTCGCTCCGGCCATGACGTGAATGGCGTTGATGAAAAACTCGGTTGTGATGCGTGCCTCTTTTTTGTTTTTGCCGAAGCCAAACAGGCCCAATCCCGGAATGATGACCACGGATGGATTAGAATCCCGGAGTTTAGGAGAATCTGGAGTTGCAAAAGACTCATAGTACTGCTTGTAGGCGGCGCGATACTCGTTGACTTGATCCTGGATCCGTGACTTCAGGGTTGCCACGGTCTCCTTGTTCGCATCCCAGCTTAAGAACATGGGGCACACGCGTGTTCTCAGAAAGTGATCCGGGCAACTAGTCCCAAGCCTTGCCAAGTCTCTCGCCCACTTTGCACCTGCGAAGGTCAACGCGTCCGGGTCATCGGAATAGTGGGCGATCACACGTCGCGTGGAGGAGAGAGCCCCACGCAACGTTGGCAGAATCTGAGCGACGATTCCCTGGCGATCCTGAACGGGCGCGCCGTCGGGCCCGCCGAACCGGGCTCCTTTCTTAGCCTGGTGCCGCTCGATGAATTCGCCCATCTGATCAATAATGTGAATCGAGTTCAGGTAGCATTCGCGTTGTGTCATTCCCCAGGTGAAAAGCCCATGTCCGCCGAGAATGATGCCGTCCGTACCCGGGTTTTCCCGCACCGCCTTTTCAATCAGCAGGGCCAGGTCGAATCCCGGACGTTGCCAAGGGACCCAGACAATGCTGTGGCCGAAGAGCCGATTGAATTCATCGAGTTTGTTCTTGCCGTTGGCGCTTGCCGCCAGCGCGATCGCCCAATCGGGGTGCAGGTGGTCGACATGGGGGAACGGCAAGAAGGCGTGTAAGGGTGTATCAATGGATGCGGCAACACGGTTTTCGCCAAACGCCGCTAAAGGATAGTAACCAACCATCTCATCTTCGAACGGTTCGCCGCGGTAAAGACCCTTGAGCGCTTCCAGGCGATCCAGATAGAGCAGGGCAAAGCCGGCCTCGGTAATGGACCCCAGATCACCGCCGCTTCCTTTGACGGCCAGAACGCGCACATTCTTGCCCGTGAATGGGTCGGGGAGTTCAATCTTGGAACTGGTGTTTCCGCCCCCGAAGTTTGTGATGCGCAGGTCTGCACCCAGGAGATTCGACCGGTAACGCAGCATGGCGAGCTGGTTTGCGGCCATCTTCTTCGCGTGTTCTTCATTCCACAAATCTTTCAGTCGGCTCGTCTCCCTAATTTGCGGCATAGGTCACCTCGCTGTAATGTTGGAAGCGCCTGGCCTGTTCCTCCCATCGCTTGGGATCCATGGGGTTGAACACCTCGGTTGGAAAAGACCGATCGACGATGGCGCGAACTTCTTTCAGGGAACCGGCGCCTCCGGTGGCCAGGATCTGGACTGCCACGTTGCCTAAAGCGGTTGCTTCGGCAGGACCGGCTAAAACCCTTAGGCCCGTTGCCTCGGCAGTGAACTGGTTCAGCAGGCGATTCTTCGACCCCCCGCCGATAACGCGAATCTGTTCGATGCGCTTGCCGCAAAGCTGCTCGAGGCTGCGGAGAACCGCACGATACTTCAAGGCCAAGCTCTCTAACACGCAACGCACGTAGGCGCCCGGAGTCGATGGCGCCGGCTGGCCGGTCTTCGTGCAGAAATCGTCGATGGCGGCAGGCATATTGGCCGTCCGCAGAAAGCACTCGTCGTCAGGGTCCACCAGATGTCGGAAGGCTGGCTCGCGCCCGGCCAGTTCCACAAGCTCGTGATAATCCGCGTTCTGTCCCTGCGTGCTCCAGTAACTTCTGCAGCCTTGCAGCATCCACAGCCCCATCACGTTCTTTAGCAGGCGCGTCGTCCCATGCACGCCGCCTTCGTTTGTAAAGTTCAGCTTCAGTGCCTGAGGCGTTACGATTGGTGCGTCGAGTTCGGTACCGATCAGAGACCAAGTTCCGGAACTGAGGAACGCAGTGCCATCGCGAGCTGTGATCGCCGCAACGGCCGAACCGGTATCGTGGCAGGCGGGAGCAATAACCGGTGTTCGAGCCAAAGAAGAATTTTGCGCGATAGAAGACCGCAAAGTTCCGAGGATCGTGCCCGACGGGACGATCGATGCCGGGAGCTCAGAACGCAGCCCAACCTTTTGCATTAAATCAACTGCCCACGTGCGCCGGAAGGGGTCGACGAGCTGGGTGGTGGTTGCGTTCGTGAATTCGCAAACGGCATTTCCCGTGAGCCAGTAATTGAAGAGGTCGGGAATGGTAAGCAGTCGCTTGGCTGCCGCAACGATGGTCGGCGTGTCGCGCTGCGCGGCGAGGAGCTGGTAGATGGTGTTGATCGGCATGAACTGAATGCCCGTTGCCCGGTAGATCTCCTCCTTCGATAACCTTCGAAATACCTCTTCCATGATGCCCTGCGTGCGGCGGTCGCGATAGTGATACGGATTCTGGAGCAGCTCTCCGCGTTCCCCAAGTAAGGCGTAGTCTACCCCCCACGCGTCCACGGCGATGCCTGCCAGCTCCGCCTCCTCCACACGGGTCAGGGCCTTGCGCACTTCGAACCACAGACGCAGGACGTCCCAATGCAGCGAACCTCCGTATTCGACGGGCTCATTGCCAAAACGGTGCACTTCTTCAGTCGTGAGAATTCCCGACCGCAGATGGGCAAGAACCGCACGTCCGCTTTCCGCTCCGAAATCGAAAGCCAGATAAGCTTTGGAGTGAGGGAGGTCAGGCATAGGATGAAACGTTGTGGGCGTTTTTGGCTGCCCGTTGCTTCGTGATGCGCTCGAGGTAGCCGCTCTGCCGAAATGCCTCCAATGAATCTTTGGGTAAACCCTTGGAAACTTTCCAGTCCTGGATCACGGGCCGGACATCGGTCGCGAAAGCGTCCTGCAGCAGCGACTCTGCTTGGACCAAATTGCAGTTCTTCTGCGCGGTCGCGAGTTTCTTCCCGTCCACCAATGCCGCCTTAGCAAACAGCTGTTGAGCCATCGCCACGGTCTGAATCATGGCTTCGATCTTGCCTTTGAGATTATGGCTTTGATCCACCATATAGGCGATGTCAGCTCGCCGATCCGTCTCCCACTCAAAGAAATGGATTTCGTGGAAGATCCGGAAGACTTGATATGGGTCAATCGATCCCAGGGTCAAATCGTCGTCGGCGTAGCGACGGTCATTGAAATGAAAGCCCCCGAGCATGTCTTCGGAGAGCAGCCAGGCGACGATTTGCTCAATATTCTGGGCCGCGTAGTGGTGTCCGGTATCAACAAGAACCTTGGCTTGTGGGCCTGCGGCACGCGAGAGGATGAAAGCCATCCCCCAGTCGGCGATGTCCGTGTGATAAAAGGCGGGTTCGAAGGGTTTGTACTCAACGAGCAAGCGCTGGTCTCGGGACAGCTCTCCGTGCGATTCCTTCAGCGCTTCCGCAAACCACTTCTTGCGCTGACGGATGTTTGCCGTCCCGGGATAATTCGAACCGTCCGCAAACCAAAGCGAAATATCCCTGCTGTTTAGGCGCTTGGCGATTTCGATGCTGTCTTTGGTGTGCTGCAAGGCGCGGCGTCGGAGGGAGCTGTCAGGATTTCCAAACGATCCGTACTTATATTCCTGATCCTGAAAAAGATTGGGATTAATGGATCCCGGCGCGACTCCGTAGCGGCTTGCGAAGCGCCTGATTTCCTCCGTGCTTTGTACGCCTTCCGGACAATCCCACAGCACGTGCAAAGCGACCGTCGGGCACACTCCGGTGAGGAGGTGCACTTGACCAGCATCGCTGAACTTCTCCTCGGTGGTGGTAGCGGCCGCAGGCTGAATGAATTTTCCGAAACGAGTTCCGGTATTGGCGAAGCCCCAGGAGGGAAGTTCGATGCGAAATGTCTCCAGCGCAGCAAAAACCTTGTCAATCATCGGCGAGTCCATGCGCACCTCTTTCGGGAGCGGAAGATTACAATCGTTTCGGGGAAGCGGTCACGCTTTTCCGGAGCAACTTTTTTCGTTTTGCATTGCGAAATGAAAAGGGCTCGACCGCATGCCCCAAGGGGCACAACGGCAAAGACCTTTGCGGCTCGCCGCACCGAAGGTGAAAACGCAGAAGCACTCGGTAATTTCGCCTTGTAGAATCCCTGCTTGCCTATCTCCCATCCGCAAAGCGATTTCCGTTGATCCTTGCGCACATCCCAGGTTATCGGTTTTCTTGGAATCCGTGAAGGGGTGAATGCCGGCGCTCTCTTTCCAGGATTTTTCGCTCCCTGGCCTTTCTTCGCGGCCAGGGCGGTTCCACGCGGGCATCTAGGCAACGGCCTGCGCCGCTCGACCACCCATCGCAAATTTCGCTTTGCAAAATCGGCAAAATAAATCATGATGTCCGAACCGTATGGCTTCCGCCGGTCAGACGCGAGACCGATACCTGGTCAAATCCCTGGTGCACTCCTCTCAGCTGTTGGGCGCTTTTCACTCTCCGGGAGAAGCTCTGCCGCTCAAAGAGATTTGTGCGCGATGCGGCCTGCCCAAGACCATGGCCTTTCGTCTTCTCTATACCCTCGAGAAATGCGGCATGATCGATAAGGTCGGTCAGAATCTCTATCAATCACGGGTACGACCGTGGAAGCAGAGGCTCTACCGGCTAGGATACGCGGCCCAGGGCACCGATTATCAGTTTTCCCGGGAAGTGACGGAGAGTTTGCGGCGGGCCGCTGCCGCCGAGGGAATCGAACTCATCTGCCTCGATAACCGCTACAGCGCCAAGATTGCTCAGCGCAACGCCGATTTGCTGGTGCGCGAAAAAGTCGATCTGGCGATCGAATTTCAAACCAACGAAGAGGTCGCGCCAATCGTTGCGGCGAAGTATCGCGAGGCTGGCATTCCCATGATCGCGATTGATATTCCTCATCCCGGGGCGACATATTACGGCGCGAACAATTACGAGGCTGGATTGATCGGCGGGCGTTACCTGGGCCGCTGGGTCAAGGAACTCTGGCACGCGGAAGTGGACGAAATTCTCTTGCTCGAACTGAAACGCGCCGGCAATGTTCCCCATATGCGACTGTCAGGATTACTGGTGGGAATCAATCTAGTACTGCCAAGCGCGGCGAATTGCCGCGTGACTTACCTGGAAGGCGACGGTGAACTGGGGCCCAGCTTTGAAGCCGTGCGCAAGCACCTGCGTTTCTCGCACCCCGGGCATGTGGTGGTCGGGGCCATTAATGATCCGAGCGCACTTGGCGCCCTCCGCGCTTTTCAGGAAGCGGGCCGCACGGAGAACTGCGTCATTATGGGGCAGAATGCCTCGCCGGAAGGGCGAGCGGAACTCCGTCAGCCCAAAACGAGATTTGTCGGTTCGGTGGCTTACTTCCCCGAGCGGTACGGTGAGAATCTGATTCGCGTCAGCCTCGACATCCTTAACCAACGCCCGGTGCCCCCCGCGGTTTTCGTAGAACATAAGCTGATCACTCCTGCTTCGGTCGATCATTACTATCCCAACGACGCTCTGGCACAGTTGGTTCGAACAGAACCTCACGAATCCTCCCATCAACACCTGGCGCACTGAAGCGACTGCTGTCCTTCGGCCCACTGTGGATTTGGGATTTTCCTCCAGAAGGCCCGTCTCGTAAGCCTGTTTCTACACTGCAAAACGATAGGCGGCACACGCCCGATTCGCCGAACAGCGGATGTCGCTCAACCGGCCCTCTGAATTGCTTGCCCAACAGCACTTTGGCGGGCCTGCCTTCCCGCAGGTCCTCAGTTTCTCATAGCGAAATGCGGAGAGTTCGTGTGTTGGAAGTTGACCCTCGCTGCGAGCAGTGGGAGTATCCGCGGCCAAGTACACTGGTACAACCGTGTGGGGCAGGGGCGGGTTCCGCGAACGCGATTTCTGAGATTCGGAATGCAACTCCCACCGAGTTGGGGGTGTCACGAGGAGGGAAGAATTATGTCTGCGAAGACACGCATTCTCTTGCTCTGCCTTTTGATCACTTCGGCGGCGGGAGTTCTCTACGGCCAGGGCGGCGCGAGCGGCACCATTCTTGGGACGGTTACGGACGCCACAGGCGGGGTCATCGCCAACGCCCAAGTCGAGGTGACGAACACTGCGACAGGACTTGTGATTCGTACCCAAACCAGTTCGACTGGAGATTACACAGTTCCGTATCTTAATCCGGCAAATTACAAAGTTACCGTGACGGCGAGTGGGTTCCAAAAGTCGATATCGAACGAGTTTACGCTGGCGGTGGATCAGCAAGCGCGCGTAAATATCGTGCTTAAGCCTGGCGCAGTCACGGAGGTGGTGCAAGTGCAGGCTAGCGCCGTTGCTCTCGATACTGACAACTCCGCGGTCTCTAGTTTGATTACACAAAAACAAGTGGAGGAACTGCCTCTGAACGGGCGTAACTTTGTGCAATTGCTCCTTCTAGGAGAGGGCGCAGTGACTGTCGGTGGCGAGCAAGGCACGATGCGTCAAGGGCAGGGTAACGCGATTAGCATCAACGGGGGCAGGCCGACTTCGAATAATTACACGCTAGACGGTTTGGTCAATACGGACACATCCCTGAACACACCCGCCGTGATTTTGTCGCAGGATGCAATCCAAGAATTCAAAGAGGTAGGCGGCACTTACTCGGCGGAGTACGGTTTTAGCGCCAATCAGGTCAATATCGTGAGTAAGAGTGGCGGCAACCAGGTGCACGGCACCGTATTCGAGACCGTCAGGAACGATGCCTTTGATGCCAGATCAGCCTTCCAGACAAAAATTCCGGAACTGCGACAAAATCAATTCGGGTTTGTCGCAGGGGGCCCTGCCTACTTAGGAAAGCTTTACAATGGAAAAGACAAAACGTTTTGGTTAGCGAACTATGAAGGCTGGCGGATTCGCAACGGATTCAGCGTAACGGGCAATGCTCCGGACCCGGCACAACTCACCGGAGATTTCTCTGCGTCGGGTCTGCCCCCATTTGGTTCAGCAGCCTGTACCGCGGCTCTGGCGCAAGATCAGCCCTGCATGCCAGTCGACCCGACTACGGGCTCGCCTTTTCCAGGCAACAAAATCCCGTCGACGAGCTTTTCTCGGCTGGCACAAGTTACTGCTAAGCTCTTTTTTCCTGCTCCCAATGCTAATCCCGCGACCAATGGTGGAAACAATCTCCGGGTGACTGGGGCCTTCCCCCTTACTTCGAACCAGCAGACGTACCGGCTTGACCAGAACCTGGGTCGGTGGGGCACGATCTTCGGACGGGGAACGTATGCTACATATAGAAACACTAGTTTTAATGGGACAGTCTCGCAGCCGGAAGGCTATCTTTTCTTTGAGGAAACTGCCAAGAGCTGGATGGTTTCTCATACCATCACCTTAGCGGGCAGCACTGTCAACAACTTCCGCTTCGGTTTCCTCAGAGCCATTGCCAATGAGGGCGCTACCGCCCCACCGGATTCTGCCATTGCCGCGCTAGGGCTTACAGGCACATTTACCAAGTTTGTCGCTGGTCAGACGAGTTGGCCTTACCTTACCTTTTCCCAATTCAGCAATTTCGGTGGACCGGTCAACGCTTATACGGCAAGTAATCAACCTATGTGGGAATTTGCCGATTCCGTGAGTAGGGCCCGCGGTCGGCATACGATCTCTGTAGGCTTGGATTACCGCCGCTGGCATCTCATTCGCAATTTGGATAATGACTTCTTCGGTGAATACACCTTTACAAATAATCTGGTTTCAAGCAATGGTGCGAAGTGCCCCAATGCTACAGGCCCCAATGGTACACCGCTTTGCGGTACTGGGAATGCCATCAGCGATTATTTGCTCGGTTACTATCAACGCGCCTCAGGTTTCTTTCCTGCTCCCTTGAGCAGCACGACCGTTGCCGGCAACCCGCAGGACCATGTCTTCAGTTACTTAGCCCCTTACGTAGAGGATGATTGGAAGATGAACAACCGCCTGACATTGAACCTCGGCCTGCGTTGGGATTATCGGGCAGCGGCCTATGAAGCCAGCAACCACTTTTTCTGGTTGGACGACAAGAACCCACAGGGAGGTCTCTGTTTCGCCGATAAAACACTGTTAACTAACGGTGTCGCGCCTGCGGGGAACGGCGTCTACGAGTATTGTGGCTCGAACGTTCCACACCCGGGTCAAAAGACACCCTTTGCCCCGCGCCTTGGTTTTGCGTACCGGCCGTTTGGACAGAAGACGGTAGTTCGCGGTGGCTACGGCATTTTCTGGGACTCCTC
>Ga0066670_10000716_pt1 | contig 10423 bp, 3 predicted proteins | sample GraSoiAngelo_119_FD_66459 | JGI IMG/M metagenome (GOLD analysis project Ga0066670, IMG submission 66459) | Grasslands soil microbial communities from the Angelo Coastal Reserve, California, USA - 14_0919_05_20cm | ecosystem: Environmental > Terrestrial > Soil > Grasslands | place: USA...
CGATGTCCAGCTGCGAGTCCTGAAGAAGCTCGGTGCCAGGGCCGACGAGTCGCAGTTTCAGATTAGGAATCACGGACTTTATCCGAGACCAGCAATGATCTATGAACCATTGGATGCCATCCCGATTGGGTTCATGATCAAGTCTCCCCACAAATCCGATCCGAGGCGGATTGGCCAGGGCCCGCGTCCAGTCACCGAGCGGCTCGTCGAAACCATTGGGTATGACATGAATCGGTCGGGCGAGACCTAGATCCTTCAAATACCGCTTATCTTCTTCGCTGCAAACACTCAGCACTGAAAAGCGATCGCCAAGCAGTCTTTCTCGCCTACGCCAGGTAAACAAGCGCCTTGCCGTAAGTATGCGTTCTCCCAGACCGCCAGCCATTTTCAGAGTGCGGCGCTCATAACTGCTGGGTAAGTCATCGATGTCCACAACAGAGGACGGCCAACTCCCATCTGGAAACAGGTCTGGGGAGACGAGCTTGTAGAACCAAACCAAATCAAAGTCTCTGGCCTTATTTCTCACATACTGTGCGTCTTGCTCCGATATGGACCAGCCGTTCGGATAAGACCGTTTTGGGTCGATCGTCCATGCGAGCTGGTCCACAAACCCGGAGTTGGGTTGGGCATTCACGCGAATGGCCGCTGAATGCCGCAACCAGCGCCCGCGTCCCAATGCAAGATCTTCGTCCCTGTTTTCCGCATTCAGAACCAACACTTCAACAGATCCCATCTGTTCGAGGCCGCGGAGCAGATTCAGGGAGCGAAGATGCGCACCTGTACCCGCAGCATCGGGCCAGCGTGACGTTACATAGAGAATGCGCGGCGATCTGCTCATATCAAAATCGGACGGTTATCGAGGTGATCGTCAGCGCAAACCGCAGCCTTACTTCATTGCATGCCAATCGTAAGGCGGTTTTGGGAGTGGTCCTGATCATTGAGCGGGCCCGATCTCGACAAGCTGTGACGCATCCCTCTGCGAGCTGCACAATTCCGGAGCCGCCTCCTGCGGCTCTCGACGGGGCTTCTTCTGCTCAACTCGTTCCAGCCAGATTTCCCGCCAATAGGAATAAATGCTTCGCGGACAAAACATGCGGCACTGACTGTAGCGTGACTGACAAATGACGTTGTCCAGGATGATGCAGGGAGTTTTCATCTCCTGCATAAATCCGGTCTGCTCGTTCACGATCTTGGTGACGCGGTCCAACACGCGAAAGGTCTTACCGCAGTACGGAACCATCTCTGCATCCCAACGCATTCCGCGATTCGAGCAATCCGTATTTAAAGTGCGCAGGATCTCATCATGCGACTTGACGCGAACAAGTTCCCCGGGCTGAAGATCCAAAACCGCTGCAGGCGTAGCCTGTCCTTTGGGAATTGACCCTGTCCTGCGAGGAAACTTCTTGCCTCCACGAAAAGGATGAAAGAGGTCGTATAACTCACGCAGTGGAGCTCCTAAACCGATACCCGCTTGGATGAGGTTGTAGTACGCGGAGTAAGCCAGACCGCAAACGATGCGCCAGAGGCCGATATTGCCAGAGGTGTAGTCTTCCAGGTACTGCCACAATTCCCACCACTTCAGATCGCTCGTGTAATACGGCAATTGCGTTGCCTGGCACATATACTTCGGACCCGATGTTCCATTGTGAGGCCGAGCGTTATTCCAGACATCGGATTCGGTGCAGCCTGATGACCTTTTCGAGGCGCTGGCAACGTTGTCATTCCTTGCCTCAGGGTCCTTCGGGCTTCCATCGTCGTTGAGCGGAATCAGCCATGCTGTCTTCCAAAAGAGAAGACATCCAGCCTGGCACCCGCCGTGCGCGGCTCCGTTGCAACGGGTTTCCAGATGAACGGTATCTGCCACGCGTCGTCCGCGGATCGGAAATACAGTGTCACAAGTCTTGTGTGCGCGCTTGTAGACCCTGAATTTCTTGCCGCAGAATGCAAACATCTCGGGCATGAACGGCATTTCGTCCAGACAGCCTCGAGAATCCAGAGTTCGCAGGATCTCCCCTCTACCACGGACCTGCACCCAATCACCCGCGCTCAACTTCTCCTTACTCTTCACATACTCTCCATGAAAGAATTTCTAACCTTCATCAACACAACCATCAGCTGAAAACAAGATCAAGGCGCCTGGTTCGGCTGTTCCTCACCTGCGATCCTGGGGAGAGAGAAAGAGGGTCGCCAGCGCTTCTCCGACGCATGAAAAAACCTTGCGTAAGCCCGCTTCGGATTCAGAATCAAATTCAAGGCTTTGGTCACAAGAGCCCTGGCAAGGCGGCTGCCTTCAATCGACAACCCAACTTCGCTGAGACGCTTCTGGTGATAGTCCCAGTAACTCCTGGGATAGCGATGTACCAGCGCCGTGGCCAGCGTGCCGTAGTACTCGTTCATCAGTTGACGGAATCGCTCGCTCTGCTCTTCGGGCGTCCCATAGGCGCCGGCATACCGCTTGAGAAAAGCGATTTTATCCAGCAGGAATGCGTGTAATTGCCGTTGTCCACCGCTCAGAGCTTCGTCATGAACGCGCTCGAACGAGAGAATCTGATGCACAAAGCCGAAATCCCAGTCGCGCAAGATCTCGTAATACACAGCGGCATCGGCAGACGGAGCCGTTCCGGGAAAGAAGTCTTCGCGTTTCCGGATCACCTCGCTGCGATACAGCACAGCCGAAGGCGCTCCCATGACCTCGGGGCCTCCAAAGAGATGGGAGCGGCAAACGTCGTAACCGCTGAATATCGACTTGCCCACAGGAAGCCCGGCGAGCGTTACACCGCGGCTACTAACAACGTAGGCTCCAATCACAGCCGCCGATGGATGTTTCTCTCCCACCTCGACCATGCGGCTTAGACATTCGGGATAGATCCAGTCGTCGGCACAGACAATCTTGCAGTACTCGCTTTCTTTCGAGATCAGCCGGAATCCGATGTTGTGATTCTCAATGACGTTGACGAAGCTGGAATTGGTGACAACCCGAATTCTTCGCTCCGAAGCAGCGTATTTCTCGGCAATCTCCAGCGTCGCATCCGTGCTGCAGTTGTTGACGATGATGTATTCCCAGTTTTGATAGGTCTGGGACAGCACGCTTTCAATGCACTCGACGAGGTACTTCGCCCCGTTGTACACAGGGGTGACAACGCTGACCAGAGGCTGTGAAGTGTCCATCATGCCTGATAGGAAATCTCGAAAACGCGCGATCCGGCTGGAGGCGGCCGAGGGGCTTCTAGCCCCCGGACACACATCCGCGCAGCCGCTTTGCGCAGCGACGTCCTCTTGCGATCACCCTCACGCCTCGGAATGCACGTACCCTGCCACTTGGAAGAGAGACGGCAGCGCCTGTCCACCGAAGAGTCAATGGCAAAATTCTTATTTTCAGCTGCTTAGACGAGGTCTAAATTCCCGCGCTGAAACTTGAGCAGGTAGCGTGTGCAAGAGTTTGCACATCGCGGAGACACAATTCTGCATGTTCTTCCGTGGTTCAGAAGCGCTCCAAGCGGAGCAGAGACGCAGATCATCCGTCTCTGCCCTAAGCCAGAGCGCCATTTACGGCAACAGACCAAATGCAGCAAACTGTCCCGTGGTGGCGACATAGACTCTGCCGTTCGCCACGAGCGGAGCCGACCATTTCGCTGTGAAATCCAACGTATCCCGCGCGCCGCTGGCCTGATTGCTGTTGTACAACTCCTTGGTCAGATCAGTGGCGTCAAAGGCATGCAACGAGCCTGGGCCTCTCACTCCTCCTCCGTCAGGATTCAGATCCACCCGCTGAATTGCCCAGAGTATTGCGTTCGTAAGGCCATTCGCGGATAGTCCGAGCGTGGCGCCGGGATAATTCAGGAAAAGTGAGGATGTCGATACTGGGGCAGTCGACATTAATCCATTGTTCAAAGTAAAGCACTTGATGTTATCTGCGTCGGCGCTGAAGAAAAGCCTGCTATTCCAGTGCACCGCCGCTTTGAAGTTTCCAGTACTCTTCGTGCCGTTGGGAAAGATGTTAACAACGGTCTGAACAATCTGATTGTCGTTATTAGAGTTGTAATGACCCATGTTGTCGCGATCGACAAGATAAATTGTTCCGTTCTTACCAGCTGTGATCGCCATGTGCGGGTGAGCGCCTGGCTGATCGGGAAGGAGAATTACGCCGCCTGATCCAAGATCGATATCCAAATCATTCATGTTCTGCTGGTCATGTGGCGTGAAGTAATCAAGCACCTGGCCGGAGGTACTGAGTTTGACGAAGCTATCTCCATAGTCCGGACCTCCAGTGTTCACATCAAAGATGCCGTTTCCGGTGACGAAGAAAATGTTGCCGGTTGAATCAGTCGCCAAACCGTCACCGCTCTGCCACACTCCGGCGCCTTGACCGCCTCCAGTCACACGAACCCCATTGTCATTGGGACTCGCGAGGAACTTCATCACTTGTTGCAAAGTCGTCGCGTTGTAACCAAGGATCCAGCCGTGGTACGGGCTTACATCGCCGTGACCACCGAAGGCTATATAAACAACGCCATTATTCAGCAGTAGCGCTGCGCGTTGGTTTTCGCGCAACGGCTGAAAAGCAATCTGACCGCCCGAAGAGCCAGCACCGCTTCCAGGCGCACTCGCCTGAATGCTCACGGGTCCGCCCAGTTTTTCGGCGCCTGTGCTCAAATCGAGAGCGTGCAGACGATGGAAGTAGTTGGTTGATCCACCTTGGACCTCCTTCGTCTTAACAACGACGTACAAGGTGTTTGTGGAAGGATCGATGACGGGTGTGCCTGTGATCCCAATCTCCGGAGAGATATCGCAGCACTCGCCCGTATCACCAGGTGGAACACTCGTAATCCCGCTTGAAGGATTGATAAAGCTTCTCTGCCAAAGCGGAGCTGTCTGGCGTCCATCGGCATCGAAGGCGTAGACACTATCGTGTTCTGTAGCGACATACACAACATTGTGGAGAACGCCGGAGATGTTCACGGAGGGAACATAGAGCGGGGACGCATCAGCAGTTCCATCTATGGCATTACTGAATAGTTTCCCAAATTGAACCGCATTCACGTTCGTGGGTGTGAGCACAGTTTCGCTGGGATTCAGTCCAGTTCGCAGCTTATCGAAGTCACGGGTATAAGTTCCAGGGTAGTTGGAAACGTATGCCGTGGCATTCACCGACTGAACGGGACTCGAGCTGGTGCCGGTAATCGTATGTGTGCCCGAAGCCGAAGGAGGTGTATATAGCCCATTTGTCGAAATCGTGCCGGAGGTTGCATTACCGCCAACCACGCCATCGACTGACCAGGTGATTCCTGAAGTGGTAGCCGTAAATTGCTGAGTCAGAATTGGGGTTAATGTCGCCGTTTTTGGAGTTACCGTAAATCCAAGCGTCGTCACTGTGGCGGTGCCTGAGTACGGACTCAGATTTCCCGCGGAATCAGTAGCTCGAACGCGATAGCTGTAGGTCACCCCCGCCACCAAGCTGGTATCACTAAAGCCAGTAGCAGTGGAGGTGGCAATCTGCGCAAAATTCGAGCAACTCGCACCTTGACACCGTTCTATGAGGTAGCCGGCCACTCCAATGTTGTCCGTTGAAGCTGTCCAGGTGAGATCTACCTGACTTCCGCTTATCGCATTCGCGAGCAGGTTAGTGGGGGCGGTTGGCGGCGTTGAATCAGCAACCACCGGTGCTGCCCGGAATGCTACGAGCTGCATGATCCAGGCTCCCGCAGGGCTTACCGGCGCAGTGGCTGAATAGGTAGTCGCCGCGCTCACAATCTGATCTTCTGCGATGTCCGCATCTGGGCTTGACAGCACACGCGTGCTATAGCCCGGCCCCGGCCCTGTGGTCAGGGTCTGAACTGTGTTGCCGGCCACGAGAAGGTCGTTCGGGTTGACTGTGGTAATGCTGCCACTCGAACTTGTTGCGCTATTTCCAGTAAGCCCACCGGCTGTATCCAGCGGATTAAGCGTATCGAGACCCGAGTATTCCAGAATGCGAATATCCGGAAACGACGCTGAATTCGTGAAGGTCACCGTGACCGCATTGCCGCCTGCGGCCGCGGAAGCAATATTCTTTGCGTAGTAGATAGTCTGCGTGGCAATGCCGGAGATCGAGATCGGCGCTGCAGCTACCGTGTAGTTGTTTCCTTTGGTGTCGGTTACAGAGGCTATGTTGGAGGTCGAGTTATTCCAGCCAACAATCACGATGTTCAGGTTGCCGCTGCTCTGTGCGCTGGTGTAAGGCACTGACAGAGTCGTTTGCGAAGACTGAGGATCAGCGTAATTCCCCTGGACAAATACGATTGGTTGGGATGCGCCTCCGGAGGTTGTTGCAGTTGCGGGATTCGAAGGCGTGCTGAGGGTTCCGGCAGTATCCTTCGCCAACACTTGATAAACATATGTAGTGTTCGACGCTAGACCCAGGTCACTATAGCTCGTCCCGGTCGGCGTAGCCACTTGCACGAAGTTCGTGCAACCGGCTCCTTGACACCGTTGCACGATGTAGTTCGCGATTCCGACCGTGCTGGTTGACGCTGTCCAATTCAGGTTAATTTGACTGCTGTTGATCGTTGTCGCCGAAACATTTCCCGGTGGCGAAGGTGGTCCTTGTGTAGTAGGTACCACTAACGGCGTGTTCATGTCCGCCTGGATTTCGGCTGCTGACAAGGCTCGGCTGTAGACTCTCACCTCGTCAATTGTTCCGTTGAAGTAAAAGCCTCCAGTGCGGCGGCCGATGTTGACGTTTATTCCGGTCGGGAGTACCTGAGCTGCAGGCACGGTTCCGCGCAATACGCCGTCATCGAGTACTCCGTTGACGTAGATGTCCAGCGTCTGGGCGGCGGCGTTGTACACGCCGGCCACGTGGTACCCCGTATTCAGCGTGAGCACAGTTTTGCTATATCGCTGGACACGTCCAGCTGTGCTCGAAACGGCAACGCCAAACGTCCGCGGACCAGTATCCGGACTCGTCTTCAACTGCCACCCGGTCGTGTTGGAGTAAGCGATGATCTGTCCATCGTCCGATGGATTGGCAACTGCAAAGACCCAGGCTTCCCAAGTCATGCTGGCCGTGGTTCTAAGGATCGAGGGTGCGCCCAAGTCCACATAGGAGGAAGAGCCATTGAATGACAGCGCATTGCCGTACTTTCCAGCTGAAGTCCAGGTAGTGGCCTGGAGGACTCCTGTAATGCCGGCGCCGGATACGTCGACGGTTGTCGGCCCCGAGCCTTCATTCATTGGATACGCCACCAGTAGCCCGACTGAGGACAGGGTCGTGGCTGTGGCAACGTTCGAAAACGGCCCAGCAACAGCCGCATTGTCGATTGCCTGGACTTGATAGCTATAGCTGGTTCCGGCGGAAAGGCCTGTGTCGCTGTAGCTCGTTCCAGTTGGGGAAGCGATTTGGGCGAAGTTCGTGCAACCCGTACCTTGGCACCGCTGCACAACATAATTGGCCAGGCCCACGTTGCTGGTCGAGGCTGTCCAGCTGAGATTGATTTGACTGCCTCCGACTGCCGTTGCGCTGAGATTACCCGGGGCCGAGGGAGGTTGCGGAGTCTGAGTTGTCGCAGCCGCTACCGCTGAGAACGCGCTCAGATTGCCTGCCGTATCGATGGCCTGCACTTGATAGTTGTATGTGGTGGTACTTGTTAGGCCGCTATCGTTGAACGTGGTTGCGGTCGGCGTGCCAACCTGCGCAAAGTTCGTGCAGCCGGATCCCTGGCAGCGTTGCACGATGTAGTTCGCAAGGCCAACTGTGCTCGATGAGGCGGTCCACGTGACTGTGATCTGCGTCGCGCTGGTCGCGTTTGCATTCACATTGCTTGGCGCGCTCGGCGGAGTCTGCGTGGTAGCGCTCGCTGAGTTGGAAAATCCGCTCAGATTCCCATTCACGTCCTTGGCTTGGACCCGGTAAACGTAGGTCGTGCCCTGCGCGAGGCCGGTGTCACTCAAGGAAGTGCCTGTCGGGGTTCCAATCTGGGAGAAGTTTGTGCAGCCCGCTCCCTGGCATCGCTGCACGATGTAGTTCGCCAGGCCCGCGCTGCTGCTTGATGCATTCCAGCTCAGGTTAATCTGGGTGGCGCTTATGACAGTTGCCCCCAAATTCGTAGGTGTGGATGGCGGACCTTGGGTTGTCGCGCTTGCGACATTGGAAAACGCGCTCAGGTTGCCGGATGTGTCGCTGGCCTGGACGCGGTAGCTGTACGTGGTGCTCGCGGTAAGTCCGGTGTCGTTATAGGTCGTAATGTTGGCGGCGAAAGAGGCGATCTGCGCATAGTTCGTGCAGCCAGCGCCCTGGCAACGCTGCACGATGTAATTTGCCAGTCCCACCGAGCTCGTCGATGCTGTCCACGAAAGATCGATCTCTGTCGTACTGGGTACCGAAGGCGTCAGATTGCCTGGCGCACTCGGAGGCGTCTGTGTAGTCGCGCTAACCGCGGTTGAAAATGCGCTCGCGCCATTCGCATTGCTCGCCTGAACACGGTAGCTGTAGCTGGTTCCACTTGCCAGATTCGTATCCGTGTAGTTCGTAACTGTGGGCGTGGCGACCTGGGCGAAGTTGCTGCAGCCTGCGCCCTGGCATCGCTGCAGCGCGTAACCGGTAGCGCCTGCGGATGCGCTCCAGCTGATGCTGATGGAGGTTGCACTATTGGCGGCCGCGCTCAGATTCGTCGGCACCGGAGGCGGACTCAGCGTCGTGGCACTGGCGACGTTTGAATAGTTGCTGAAATTGCCTGCAGCATCCGTGGCGCGCACCCGGTAACTGTAGGTTGTCCCGCTTGCCAGGCCTGAGTTATTGAAGGTGGTCGTGGTGGAAGTACCGACCTGGGAAAAGTTTGTGCATCCCGCTCCCGGGCATTGCTCGACCAGATAATTCGAAACGCCGACATTGTCCGTTGATGCCGTCCAGCTCAAATTGATTTGCGTGGTGCTGGCGGCTGTGGCGCCGAGATTGGTCGGGGCGGTTGGAGGTGTTGTATCGACGACTGCTCCCGCAGCGCGGAAGGCAGCCATCTGCATGACCCAGGCGCCGGTGCCGCCGAGCGAGGCTGTGGCGCTGTAGCTGCCGGCAGTCGTTGTGGTTCGATCTTCCGCGATGTCGGAGTCCGGATTTGTGATCAATCGGCTGGTAAAGCCGGTTCCGGCGCCCGTAGTAAACGTCTCGATAGTATTCCCTGCAACTAACAGATCATTCGCATTGGTGGTAGTAACCGCGCCGCTACTTGTAGTGCTCGAGTTGCCAGTTGAACCGACAAAAACATCCAACGGATTAGCCAGATCAAGGCCCGCATACTCCAGGATCCTTATGTCCGGGAAAGCTGCCGCCACCGAAAAGGCAACGGTTACCGCATTCGCAGATGCCGCCGCGCTGGCGATGTTCTTAGCGTAGTAAATCGATTGAGAGATAGCGGGGTTACCAGTTCGGATGGTCGGGTTCCCTGCGCGCAGGTACTGATTGCCCGCTGTGTCGGTTACAGAAGCGATCGTCGCCGTGGCGTCATTCCAGCCAATGACCACTACATTCAAGTCGCCCGCAACTTGTGCCTTTGTGTACGTCACTGCCACGGTCGTCTGTGCCGACTGCGGACACGAGTAATTGCCCTGCACGTAGCTAATGGCAGCGGTTAAGGAGCAAGGCATGAATACAGAAAATGCAACGGCGGCAATTGCGGCGGCGGCAAAGCGCCGACGGTTCGTCAGTAGCACAAAGGACCCCTTATTACTTTCGAAGAATGGAAATGTCGTTGATCAGCTACACGACGGCTAAGAGGTAGCTATCTCTCGTTTGTCCGGAAATGTCCGCTCCCAAATGTGCAAGAACATTGCCAAGTACGTCTGAAGTTGGTAAGCGTAAGTCGTTGGCTGAGAAGCGGTTCGAGGTAACTTGAGCGTGGTTCCCGGGTTAGCCAGTGAAATCATTTGCACTTTTGTGGCAACGAGATTCTGGCTGGTAGCCGCGCTTGGAGCGAATCAGGCTTGCGCTGGATGCGACTTGGCGTGTGCAGATGCCCGAGGCCGGGAACGAATGCAGGGAGGACAAGTTGAACCAGGCTGGCGGAAGGAAAGACTCCGCTTTCGCGGTTTTGAGCGCTTGACCTTCCGACGAACGGGTGAGTTCGTGCCGGGTCGCCGTTCCGCGCTCTGCACCACCGAACATAGTTCGGTGCTACCACATTTCCAATTAGGGAATCAATCAGAATTTTGCGCGACTACGCTTAGGCGGTGGGACACGCCTCGTTCACATCGAGAACTCGAAAGGCGAGCAACGGATTGGAATTTGAGAAATTCACTGCTAAATCACTGTTTTTCACTGTTCTCAAAACGGGTGTTGCGTCGGCATGGGCGGTAACTGTGTGTGGCTGCAGGGGTTGGCAGTTTTATCCGTTGCTCGCAGACGCGCGCAACAAAAATTCGCTGTTAAATTCGCTGATAAATTCGCTGTTCC
>Ga0066670_10000732_pt1 | contig 10364 bp, 8 predicted proteins | sample GraSoiAngelo_119_FD_66459 | JGI IMG/M metagenome (GOLD analysis project Ga0066670, IMG submission 66459) | Grasslands soil microbial communities from the Angelo Coastal Reserve, California, USA - 14_0919_05_20cm | ecosystem: Environmental > Terrestrial > Soil > Grasslands | place: USA...
TTGGGTCGCTTAAGAGCTCGGTGAGCACAACCGGCACCATCACCACTTGGCGATCTTCCAGGGCACGGTCGAGCAGTTGTGCGTCCTCGCCACGGCTCCCGTCAAAAAACGCGATCCAGGTGCTTGTGTCGGCTGCGATCACCGGTCGGCCTTCAGCTCCGTCAACCTTCGCGAGAAGCGAACCTTGCCTCGCAGCTTGCGCAGGCGCGCGTAAGTTCTCGAGGCCGCAACCAGTTGTAGTCCAGTACGAACGGTCTGAGTAACCCCTGTACCGCTGGCTTGCTGCGCTCTTTCAAGAAGCGCCACCGGTACCTCCACAGTGATCTTCCGGGCAGTATCCATAGTGCCTCCGATGGTACCATATTCGATACCAGCACTGAATATGGTGTTTCGTGTTTGCCCTGGCAGCAGTTGCCAGAAATCCCGAACCGCCAGAAATCCCCGGGACAGACGCAACGTAACATCGCGTCTGGTTCATAGCTAGTCTCGTTTTGAATCAACTCGTCCGTCCCCTCCGAGAAGTGACGCAACCATCCTCTTTGCCCACCCTCCGAAAACACAGAGGGTAGGCTAGCCACTTATGATTCATCCATCAAAAAGCGAGACTAGCGGGTAGAGCACCCGGCCAAAACCCGGAAACAAAGCACTGCTCAATTCGAGGGTGTTCCACCCGTCCTGAGATAGTAGCCGTTCTACGGTTTGGATTCCTGCAAGAGAACCGTGTCTGACGAAATGTGCCCGCGGACAACTCCGAGGCCCTTCCTGTCCGGTGTGAATCTGACTTGGAGTATCTGGTCAGATTTAAAGTTGGTGATCTGGTGCCCGGGTGAACCGTCGAGAGGTTCGACCCATATGTTGTCTACGCCTCCCACGCCGATGGGATAGGCGAGGCTCTTTCCGTCGGGTGTGAATTGTGGGCCGCCTGCCAGTCGCGGATGGGTATCGAGCACTCGAGAACGCCGCGTTTCTACATTGAGCAGGGCTACTTTGTTGCTGTACTCGTTCTTCTGCGGATCGAGAATGCCGACGGTAAATGCCAGCGTCTTTCCATCCGCTGAGATATCGTTATTCTGGCCGCTTATCGTTCCGTTTAGGTCCAATCCTCTGACGACGGTTTCCGGCGCGCCTGAACCCTCGATGGGAATCCGGCAAATCCGATTGCCACTACCATCGCGGTAGTAAACCCACTTCTGATCGGGAGAACAAACTGCGAGGTGGTCGTTGGCACCGCTCGTCAATTTCACCGGATTTGATCCATCTGGATTAATGCGCCAAATGTTGACATTGCTTCCACCGTTTTTCCGTCTCCAGGGGAAGACAATGTAGTTGCCGCAGGTTGAGGCAGTTGCCATGAATGAGCTGTTCTCGAGTGCTATCTGCGTGGCCGCAGCTTCGCCGGGCCGCAGCCGCCACAATCGAACGCCCTCGCTTGCCAGCAGAGTGCCGTCCGCCATCCAGCGAAAAAATCGCGTATCCGCTAACTCTTCTGGTACCTGCTTCACCTCCGGCTGGCTATTAGACAGTGGAACAATAGCGAACGTCTGGACAAACCTCGCCTGCACTGTTGCGAAAGTCTTTCCATCTGCAGATGCGCTCAGGCTCGAATATAGGTTCGCATCACGGGTAATCGGATGCATTTCCCAATTGGGATACTCAAGGAATGCAATTTGCGCCCGGGTCGGGGGGAACTGCGTGCCCTTCGGACTGTAGATTGTAAAAACTCCACTGCTGTCAGGTGCCCACGTCAATGCTCCAATAAATTTATCCGTGAATATTTTGGCGCGCTCGACTCTGCCCGAAGCGACGTCGAATAAAGCGACTCCATCCACTCCAGCCGAGTTATTGGCCGCAAACACGATATGCGATCCATCAGGAGACCATGCCGGGTGTCGGGGCATTTGGATCTCGGGTACGATCTGCAGGATCTTTTCGTCGCTTCCATCCATTGCAGCAGAGACGAAACGGGCCTTACCCACTTCAGGATCGTTGGCACGGGCAAAGACCATTCTGCTTCCGTCCGGGGCAAAGGCGACATCCGTATCGATGTCTCCGACAAGTTTCTGCGGAGTCCCTCCCAAAACGGGTATGCGATAGAGATTGAAGGCGTTATGGAGCGCGGTCTCTACTTTACGAAAATAGATATAGTTGGCGTCGGCGGAAAAGACGAGGCTCTCATATTCGGATGCAGACGGTGGCATGATCTGCGCGTCGCTGCCGGTGGCGATATTGTGTAGCTTGAGGCTTTGCAGGCCATTCTCCCTGACAGCGCTTAAGAGGAACTTTCCGTCCGGAGAAAGCGCGACAGCGACTACGTTTCCCGAGCTACTGACCTTCGTGATTGTGAAGTTCTGAAACGGGAAGGAACGCGGACGATGGAGCAGAGAGTAAACTCCGACACTGGCCACAGCCAGAATACTGACGAGGGCAACTCCCGCGCCAAACACACCCCACTTGTGCTGCCTGGCCACAGCGGCAACGACGGAGCTGCCGCTTGCTGACGTCGTTGATGCAGCGCCCGTCGACGCCTGCCGTCCAGACTCCAAATCGCGTTTCAGGCGCTGCAAGTCCGTGCGGAGTTCGGCAGCTTGCTGGTAGCGAAGGTTGCGATCCTTGTCGAGAGCCTTATTAATTATGTCTTCCAGTTTGACCGGAAGGTCATGGTTCAATCGTATGGGAGGCACCGGCGCACGGTTCAAAATGGAATCAAAGATCTCGCCCGAGCTGTCTCCGCGGAACGGCAATGCGCCCGTTGCCATCTCATACAGGACGGCGCCAAAGGAAAACAAATCCGTACGCGCGTCGAGCACTTTGGCTCGCACCTGCTCCGGAGACATATAAGCGATCGTCCCTACTGCTGATCCGGGGCTAGTCAGATGCTCGGCACTCGACTCCATGGTCGGGCCCGACAGCGCCGGTTCCAACTTGCGCGCGCCTACGGTTACCTTTGCCAGGCCGAAGTCCAGAATCTTGGCATGGCCACGCCGGGTCACGAAGATATTCGCGGGCTTGATGTCGCGATGGACAATTCCTTCGGCGTGGGCGGCATCGAGACCGTCGGCGATTTCAATGGCCAAGTCCAGGATGAAGCCTGTCTCCAGCGGAGAACCCGCGATGCGATGCTTCAGCGTCATTCCATCCAGAAATTCCATGGCAATGAATGCCTGCCCGTGCTGATCGTCAATTTCGTAGATCGTGCAGATATTCGGATGGTTCAGCGATGACGCAGCCTTTGCCTCGCGCTCAAACCGGGCGAGGGCCTGCGCGTCTTTGGCTACCTCGTCGGGCAGAAACTTGAGCGCTACAAATCTGCCGAGTTTCAGGTCCTCCGCTTTGTACACCACGCCCATGCCGCCGCCACCAAGTCTCTCGATGACGCGATAATGCGAGATCGTCTGGCCCAACAACGGGGATGGCGTAGCCATGGGCGGGAATGTTAGGGGCGCTGCGAAGGCAAGTCAACTACTCTTTCCAAAGTAGAGGGAAAAGGGGATCGCTGTGCATAACACAAAAGAATCGCCCAGATCAGGCCGTCCCCTTTTGGTCCTCGGAAACCGCCGATGCTAGGGCACCCACTTTTTCTCCCGGCTAGGCCACCCGCCGGCGAATGCTGCCTACATACTCGAGCCAGTCGCGGCGGCTCGAGCCGCCGCGGTCTCGCGCTCCTTGATGTCGAGAAAAAGAAGCGTATTCAGCGTTCCAAAGACCACGGCAACCAGCGGAGCAACCAGGAGCAAGCAAAATCTGGAAACGAGTTTCGCTGCCTCTTGGTTTGCCAGACCAAGGGCAAAGATCGCGAAGAAGATCAGTATTGCGGTGAGCAGCAGCCCACCACCAAGGGCAAGCACTGCGCCTCTAGATTGCCGTACTAACGCGGCGCTCCGCCGCCACGCTGAGCGCATCCCTTTCCCTTCGAGCATGATTGCCGGGACGGCAAAGGTGGTGATCGCAAGCACCGCCAATCCGGGAAGCACAAAGACTTGAAACCCAAGAGTGGCTAACATTCCCACCGCAAACGATAGAGCGACCAAGCGACCCAGAGCCCGCACCACTCTCTGAAGCGCGCTACCAAACGACAGCTCCGTTCCTTCCTGCTCGGCAGAGACAATCTCGGAAATGCCGGCCAAGGCCAGCATCGGTGAAAGAAAAAAATAGGATATGTAGGAAAGTATCCAGGTAGATTTCATGAGCCAGCTCATGCTTTTCCAAACCTGGATCGGATCCAAGGAACCATCGGAGGCGGTAGATCCTGTCGTTCGTACCAGTAACATCAGCCCTGCGAAACTCAATGCGAACGGCCACAAGGAGACTCCAAACAACACTGTTCCCCGCCGCCCAATAATGCTCGCGGCACGCCCAATCAGCGAAGCGCTCCCAGTCGCCATTAGGCCGCCAGTGTATGTCGCGAAACGAAAATGTCAAGGCCGGATGCTCTACCCTCTGGGGGTTCAAGGGTGGGGTTGCGAGAATATATCGAGTTCGTGGTCTGGGGCAGTTCCGTTTTGGATAGATTCGCAATAAAGTTAGCAAGAGTCTTAAGTCTGAACGTGTGGCTATCCACCTTTGGCGAAACCAGCGAAGGACGGAACACCCGCACAGAGGTCGAGTTTCATTATGGAATATCTGATTGGGTTGATATTGGCTTTGGCGGTGGCTGGCTTCGCGGCGGTTTTGGGCTTTGACCGCGAGCGGGTCTTCTATCCGACGCTGCTGATCGTAATTGCCTCATACTATGCGTTGTTTGCCGTGATGGGAGCTTCTGTGCGAACACTCGTCATGGAAAGTGTCATCGCCGGTGGCTTCCTGGTTCTTGCGGTGGTCGGTTTCAAACGAAGTTTGTGGTTCGTAATCGCCGGCCTCATCGGGCACGCAGCCTTTGACTTCTTCCATCACTTGTTCATTGGAAATCCTGGAGTACCGCCGTGGTGGCCGGGTTTCTGTTTAGCATTCGATGCGACTCTGGGTGTCTTGTTGGCCATGCGCGTCATCAGGGAAGCCGCCCCGCAACGATAGAATGTCGATCATGCGGCGGATCTTACTCTGGGTAATTCTTCTCTTTTCCCTTGCCCCGGGTCGTGCATTTTCCCAGGGCGTGGCCATCACCTTCGATGATTTGCCGCTGAACGGCGAATTGCCGCCGGGCGTGACGCGAGTGCAAATCGTCAAGGATGTGCTCGCGATACTGAAGCAGCGCAAGACGCCTCAGGTTTTTGGTTTTGTGAATGCCAACAAGCTTGAGAATAATCCGGATGCAGCGGCTGCCTTGGCGGAGTGGGTCGCGGGTGGGGAGCGCGTCGGCAATCACACCTACTCCCACATGAATCTCCAGCAGAATACGGCGGAGGCATTCGAGCGCGATCTGGCTCAGGACGAGCCCGTTTTGGAACTGCTTTCTCCCGCAAATGATTGGCACTGGTTGCGCTATCCATTTCTTCGCGAAGGCGACACCATGGAGAAGCGCCGCGCCGTCCGAGGGTATCTGCGCGATCGCGGATACAAGATCGCACAGGTCACCCTCGACTATGAGGACTACGCCTGGAATACTCCGTACGCTCGCTGCGCGGCGAAGCGGGACGCACGATCGATGGAGTGGCTTATCTCGAATTACCTGAGCATCGCGTCGGCTTACATCGATGGCGATCGCGCCATGGCTAAGCTCGTTTACGGACACGATATCAACCATGTCCTGTTGTTGCATCTGGGCGCATTCAGCAGCACGATCCTGCCGCAACTTCTGGACATGCTGCAGGAAAAGCGCATGCGTCTCATAACGCTCGAGGAAGCAGAGAGCGATCCTGCTTACCAGATCGATCCTGATGTCCCAACCTCACGATTCGGCGATTCGTTGCTCGAGCAGATGATGAACGTGAAGAAGCTGCCTTACCCAAAGCTCCCGCCGAAGCCGTTCAAAGAACTGGAGAGCATCTGCCGTTAGAAGTGAATGCAGATCGCTGGTGCGAGATTTGTCCAGAGCGGTCGGCGAAGAGCTGAGTCCCACCTTCTATCCGCTGTCCCCCATTCTTCGGCTCCGCAAGCTGCGACTCCGATGTTCACATTCAGACGCACGTGTTCGGAATTGAACAATCTTGAAAGCGAATCCGTGTATCAGTTTCAGTTGGAGCTGTCTGCTGAGAGTGACTTAAGCGGATTTTCCTATTGATTCTCTATAGGTCGCTAACCTATCCTCCTACAGAACGTCGATAGGAGCGTGCACGTGGCGCCTGAACAAACCGCATTACTGCAGGGAACTCTGGATCTGCTCATTTTGAAATCTCTCGCGCTTGACCAGATGCATGGACTGGGAATTGCAAGACGGGTTGAGCAGATTACCAGGGGAACTTTTCAAGTAAAGCCCGGATCGCTTTTTCCTGCTTTGCACCGCATGGAAGAAGAAGGCTGGGTAACGTCGGAATGGGGCGAGTCGGAGAACAACCGCCGAGCGAAGTACTACCGGCTTACGAAAACTGGACGCAAACAACTCGAGACTGAAAGTGAGCGCTGGAGTCGCATTTCGCTAGCCATCGCCCAGGCGCTGGCAAGTTCTTAAATCAAGGAGGATGCCATGAAGAGAAGGGAACTACTCAAGAACGCGGCAATGTTTGGTTTCGCGTCAGCCATGCCGCTGTCGGTGGCAAAGCTCAATTCCATTGTGGAGGCAGCACCAGAACGGAACACGCCGCCGCCGACTGCGAATCCGTTGCAACCGCCAAAAGAAGGGAGCATCCCAGTGGCTTTCGTGATCTCAGACGGAGCCGTGATGATCGACTTTGCGGGTCCGTGGGAGGTCTTTCAGGACGCAGGTATGGCCACGAACCCAGGCCAAATGGTGGAAGCCTTCAAGCTCTACACGGTGGCCGAAACCACTAAACCAATCAAGGCGAGCGCCGGGATGAAGATTATTCCTGACTACAGCATTGAGAACGCTCCAGCGCCGAAGGTAATTGTTATTCCCGCGCAACACCATGCAAGTAAGGCTGTCCTGGATTGGATTCGCAAATCCTCGCAGAGCGCTGACCTAACCATGTCGGTCTGCACAGGCGCCTTTGTCTTAGCTGAAACGGGATTGTTGTCGGGAAAGACGGCAACAACTCATCACAGCTCCTACAAAGTGATGGCCATGGAGAATCCCGACATTCACGTGAAGCGCGGAGCCAGGTTTGTCGAGGACGGAAACATTGCTACCGCTGGTGGGCTCTCGTCTGGAATCGATCTGGCATTGCGAGTAGTGGAGCGCTACTACGGCCGCGAAGCCGCTGAGCGCACGGCGTACGACATGGAGTATCAGGGCAAAGGCTGGATGAATCCGGATTCGAACGAGGCATACGCGAAGATCCCAGTTTCCACCGAAGATCATCCGCTTTGCCCGGTGTGCGAGATGGAAGTAAACGCGGCGGGTTCGCCGAAGTCAGTTTACAAAGGCAAGACATATCACTTCTGCATGCAGGACCATAAGCAGGCATTCGATGCTTCGCCCGACAAGTATCTGAATGCAACCTAGCGGCTTGCCGAAGTAGTCTAGTTCCAATCCGGGAATTATGCAATGAGCCAAGGATTAACACTCATGTCTCTTACAAAGATCGGCAGCTTTTTTCGCAACCTGTTTCGTCGGGAAGACATAGACGAACAGCTCGATCAGGAAGTGTCGTCGTATGTAGCACTGCTGGCGGATGAAAAGATGTCTACCGGCATGAGCCGCGAGCAAGCTCTCCGCGCGGCCAAGATCGAGCTCGGCGGATCCGACCAGGTGAAGGAGCACGTGCGTGAAGTGCGTGCCGGGGCATGGGCCGAGAGCCTCTTGCAAGATCTCCGCTTCGGCTGGCGGATGGTCATTCACAATCCAGGGTTCTCGGCGCTGGTAGTGCTCACGCTTGCCCTCGGTATCGGCGCGAATACTGCGATCTTCAGCGTTGTCTACGGCGTGTTGCTGCGTCCCCTGCCTTACACGGACGGATCGAAGCTTGTGGTGTTGAAGCAGCAGGCGACCAAAGCGAAGCTCAATAACGTGCCGTTCTCTCCCAAAGAGGTTTTCGACTATCGCGATTACAACCATACCTTGCAATCCGTAGTCGAGTATCACAGCATGTCCTTCCTCCTTTTGGGAAAGGACAGCGCAGAGCGGGTTCAGACTGGGGTTGTTTCCGCAAACTTCTTTGACGTCCTCGGAACCAAGCCGCTGCTGGGCCGAACATTCGTAGCGGCCGATGAGACCAAGGGCGCTGACGCCGTGCTGGTGCTCAGCTACGAGTATTGGCAGCGTCACCAGGGCGGTGATGCCAATGTTGTGGGCAAAGTATTTCAGATGAACAACCGCCCGCACACCGTCATTGGTGTTCTGCCTCCGATTCCTCAATATCCGTCGGAAAACGATGTCTACATGCCGACCACGCAATGCCCATTCCGGTCGAATCCACGAACAATTGAGAACCGGCAAGCGCGAATGCTGCCGGCTGTTTTTGGCAGACTCAAGCCCGGCGTATCTCTGCAGTCGGCACAGGCAGATCTGTCGACGATCGCCCGTCAACTCGAGAGCTCTTATGCAAAGGACTATCCAAGCGGATATGGTTACGGACTGACAATAGCTCCATTGCAGGACGAGCTGATCCAGCGAGCTCGGTTGACGCTAATCGTGCTTCTTGGAGCTGCGGGTTTCGTTCTGCTCATTGCGTGCGCAAACGTGGCCAACCTGATGCTTGCACGAATTCTGAAGCGAGAACGTGAACTGGCCGTGCGCAGCGCTTTAGGCGCCAGCAAGCTACGTCTAATACGCCAGCTATTGACCGAAGCGGTCATGCTTGCTGTTGCCGGGGGCGCTTTGGGACTATTGATCGCTCCTCCCGCTTTGGGATTGCTGGTGAAGTTTGCGGCACGCTTTACAACGCGAGCCGTTGAAGTGAAGATCGACTGGCCGGTGCTGCTGTTCACCCTCCTTGCCTCCATAGCAGCGGGAATTCTGGCTGGATTTGTGCCTGCAATCTCCTCCAGCAATCAAATTACTGACGTATTGAAGCAAGCTACCGGGCAGACGACCGCAAGTAGCAGTCGTCAGCGAATGCGAGCCGCGCTCGTGGTTGCTCAGGTGACAGTCTCCTTCATGCTGTTGGTTGGCGCAGGCCTTATGCTGCGTAGCATCGCGAATTTGCAGAGAGTGGATCCGGGATTCCGCGTGGATCACTTGCTTACTCTGCGAATGAGCGCAAATTTCTCGAAGTACACAACCAATCAGGCCTTCGAGCAGCTTGCCGATAACATATTACGTAGGGTGAGCAGGGTCGGTGGTGTGCAGTCGGCAGCCATCGCGAGCAACTATCCGTTCAGCAAACAGGGGATCATTTCGGGACCTGGCAACACGGGCATACAGATCGAGGGCCGGCTACTTGCTCCGGGAGAGACGCCGCCGCAAATCGATCTAACACTGGTTTCTCCCGATTACTTCAACGCGATTCGCCAGCCGCTGCTTGCAGGAAGATTCTTTAGTGATCATGACGACCACAAGGCGATTATCGTCGGCATCGTGAATGACACGATGCGGCGGCACTTCTGGCCCACCGAAGATCCGATCGGCAAGCGCCTTTCTCTGGACCAGGGGCAAAGCTGGATCAAAATAGCCGGCGTAGTGGGTGATGCGCGAGAGTACGGCTTACAGCGCGATGTTCTGGACGAGCTGTACGTTCCGGTAAAGCAGTTCGGAGGCGCTGGCCAGCTTATTGTGCGCACTGCCACAGATCCTATGAGCATGGTTCCGCTGGTTCAGGCCGCTCTTCATAATGTCGATCCACAGTTGGCGATCGATCGAGTCGAGAGCATGGATCGTCTCGAACAAGATTCCATGAGTTCGCCTCGAACGACGACAATCCTGCTTGGAATATTCGCCGGACTTGCTCTTCTGATCAGCGCTACGGGCATTGCTGGTGTCATGGCGTTGTCAATCAATCAGAGAGCGCACGAGCTGGGCATACGTTTGGCTCTGGGAGAATCGAAAACTTCCATTCTGCAGATGGTCGTTCGCCAAGGGCTTGGCCTCGCCGTCCTCGGTACTGTTCTGGGAATCATCGGAGCACTTGCTCTTGCTCGGCTACTATCTTCGCTGCTCTACAAGACCAGTCCAACTGATGTTTCCACTTATGCTGCCGTCGCAGTTGTATTTCTTGTAGCCGCGGCAATCTCATGCTTTGTTCCTGCCCATCGAGTAACGCTGATCGATCCTTCGCAGGCCTTGCGTCAGGAGTGAGATGTGCCACTAGTGTGGAACCGAACTGGCACTAAGAGCCCTTGCGCATTTACTGCATCTACGTCCGCCGAAGGAAACAATAGTGCATCGCTATAGATACAGCCGATCCATCAATTTCTGCGCAGTCTCAGTTACAACA
>Ga0066670_10000737_pt1 | contig 10334 bp, 6 predicted proteins | sample GraSoiAngelo_119_FD_66459 | JGI IMG/M metagenome (GOLD analysis project Ga0066670, IMG submission 66459) | Grasslands soil microbial communities from the Angelo Coastal Reserve, California, USA - 14_0919_05_20cm | ecosystem: Environmental > Terrestrial > Soil > Grasslands | place: USA...
TAGGTATCTCTCTTCCGACGCTCTACTCCCACGTGAGCCGGGGCATGCTGCACTCAGAACGGGTCACAGGCAAGTCCCGAGTCAGGCGTTATCTGCGGGATGACGTACTCCGGCTGGTGGAGCGGAAGGAGTTTCGTAGCAATCCGACGAAAGCCGCCGAAAAAGGTCTGCATTGGGGAGGCCCGGTGCTTCAGTCGGCGCTAACTCTCATTGACGGTGGTCGGCTCTTCTACCGCGGTTTGGATGTGATCGAGCTCGCTGATCATTCGACGCTGGAGCAAGTCGCCTCACTCCTTTGGACTGGGGACGCGAAGCGGTCCCTTGCTCTGTTCGCTGATGATGACGCGACGCCACCGTCCATAGCTGCAAGTCTATTCAAATCGATTCGTCGCCTCGGACCCGTCGAGCGGTGCCAGTTGATTCTGCCGCTCGCAGCTAGTTCAGACCTGTCGGCACACGATCTTCGTCCGGCAGCAGTTGCCAAGACCGGAGCGCGCATTCTCCGATTGCTCTTTTCGGCCGTGGTCGGTTTCCCGGCAGCGCCTCCACTGGAACAGGCGCTTGTCCGCGCTTGGACTCCGAACCGACGATCAGTTGCGCCCGCTCTGCGCGCCGCGCTGATCCTTTGTGCCGATCACGAACTCAATGTTTCAGCGTTCACGGCTCGATGCGTAGCCTCAGCGCGAGCCACTCCTTATGAAGTAGTTCTGGGCGCTCTCGCGGCCTTTCGCGGTCGCCGCCACGGAGGCATCTCAGAGGAGGTCGAAATGCTCTTTCGTGTCGCCAAGGAAATGGCCGACTGCCGCCGGCTTGTTGGTACTCGGCTCCGATCCTCTGGTCATGTCCCAGGCTTCGGCCACCAGCTCTATCCAGACGGCGATCCGCGAGGTCAGAAGCTAATTAGCCTTGCCAAAACCTATGGCCGACCGAGGGAAGTCGAATTGGCGAAACGGCTAATTCAGGCGTCGCACGCGCTCACTGGCGACTATCCAAATTTGGATTTTGGCTTGGCTGTGTTCGCGCGTGCACTCAGCTTGTCGTCCGAAGCGCCCATCGCGATCTTTGCCTTGGGACGTACCGTCGGCTGGATCGCCCACGCCACTGAGCAGTACGCAGATGATCAACTCATCAGGCCACGAGCGCGATACATCGGTCCGAATCCGGAAAATTATTCCTGATAGGTGCTGTATGTTTTCAATTCAGGAGTGGGAACTTACGATTCAGCTGTACCTCCGTTGCGCTTCGACACCAATTTCTGAGCGAAGAGCGACAGGAGGACAGGTTTCTGTCCTTGTTATCGACACTACCCAAGAGTTCCCGAATCACGGGCAAGCCTTCCGTTATGCCTTCAGTGGAAGGGTTGCCGACAACCCACTCAGAGCCATCATCAAAACGCCGCAGCTTTTCGAGTGCTAAACTGCCATGGCGTGGCAAACCCTTACAAGTCGAATGGCTACGAAGACGTCGCAGCAGAGTTCATAGCCGGGCGCGGTAGGAACAGTTCAGGTGTCGGAGCATCAGTTGTGGCTGACTGGTCCCAGACGTTGCCTAGTGGCGCAACCGTTCTCGACCTGGGATGCGGAACCGGCGTACCAATTTCGCAAGCTTTGATCGAGCGTGGGTTCAAGGTGTATGGCGTGGACGCCTCACCCACGATCGTGGCAGCGTTCCGAGCCCGTTTTCCAAGCGTTCCCGTGGAGTGTGCCGCTGTCGAAGATTCGGACTTTTTCGCGCGAACTTTTGATGGCGTGGTCGCCTGGGGGCTCTTCTTTTTGCTCGACCCAGAAGTCCAACTTGGATTGATCAAGAAAGTTGCCGGCGTGTTGCAAAGCGGTGGCAGATTGCTGTTCACGGCTCCGAATGAAAGCGGTTCTTGGCCCGATGTCATGACTGGGCGATGTCAATTCTCCCTGGGCTACGAGGAATACCGAAAAGCGCTGGAGGCCGAAGGCATGTTGTTGGTTGGAACCCACCGTGATGAAGGCGAAAACCACTACTACTTAGCGCAGAAGATGTAACTCCCGTAACGTTGTACAGCCCTTACCCCCATCTTTATCGGATGACGGGGTACTCTTACCTAATCCGGTAAGGTAAGGGTGGCCGGCAACTTGCTCAAAATTCCCCGGACTTGTGAGCCCCGAGGATGTTAGACGTGTGTATATGGAGAGTTCCTACAACGAATCGGAATAGGTCCCCAGCGAACGTTGAGGGTCCGCTGAGAGACTCGGCAATTTAGGTTGGAAACGCAGGGGCTGAAATACAACGAAATGAGTGAATTGCGACGCTCGCCGCTATTCTTCTCGCAGCACTACCATCGGATCGACTGCTGTGGCGCGCCATGCGGGAATCACGGTAGCTGCGAACGCCACCACCGCTAACAACACCGGCACCGCAGCAAAAGTGGCCAGGTCGGTTGTGCTTACGCCAAAAAGTAGGCTGGCCATCACGCGCGTCAGCGCCGCAGCACCGGCAAGTCCCACTACTATTCCAGCGCCCGCCAGTTCAATCCCTTTCCGCAATACAAGTCCGATGATGTTGCCTGGCCTCGCGCCTAATGCAACGAGCACACCGATATCGTGAGTGCCCTGCATTACCAGGTGCGACATCACACCGTACAAACCTACGGCCCCCAGCAGCAAAGCGAACACCGCAAACGCCCCAAGCATGGAGCTTGAAAAGCGCTGGCGGGCCAGCGAATCGTACAGACGCTCCTGCATGGTCCGAATTCCATAGATCACCACATCCGGATCGACCGCGTGGATTTCACTTACGACTGCTGAGGAGAGTCGTGCGGAGTCGGATGATGTGCGGACCGCCAGAAACATTTTGGGATCGGGCCGCTGGTTTTGCGGAAAATAGGTTGCGATCTTGCCATCTATCTCTAAGCCGTATTGTTTGACCGCGCCAACCACACCCACAATCGCGATTGGCTTTTTAGGATCGAACCACACATGTTTTCCAATGGGATTGCTGTCTGGCCAGAAGCGTTGCGCGAATTTTTCGTCGATGATCGCGACTGGCGGCTTATCCTGCGTGTCATCCTCGGTGAAAAATCGTCCCTTCTTAAGTGGAATCTCCATCGTCCGAAAATAGTTCGTGCCCGCGATGCGCATGTCCGTTTGTAACTCTTGCCCAGGGGGTGGCGTGTACCCCTCCACATCGATCCCTCCCCAGCCTACCTCACCCGTGAGCGGCAGTGCCGAAACCACGCCTTCCGTCACCACGCCCGGGAGGTGCGCGACGCGGTTCTCGATTTCCTTGTAGAAATTGATGGTTGGCGCATCGTTTTTATCGTTCTGATACTTCCGGCCCGCTGCGGCCACCTCCATCGTCAAAACATGATCGGTCGTGAATCCAGGCGGCACGCTCTGCAACCGTATGAAGCTGCGAATCAAGAGCCCGGCTCCGATCAAGAGCATCAAGGAAAGCGCTACTTCCGAAACGACCAGCAACCCCCGCAAACTGTGCCTTCTTAAATGCAAACCACCGTCGCTTTGGCCGCTGCGTCCTCCTGCCTTTAGAGAGGTGTTGAGATCCATCTTGATGGCGCGCCACACCGGGGCCATGCCAAACAGACCGCCGGTAACCAGCGAAACCACAAGCGTGAAAGCTAGAACCGTGGCGTTGATCGCAATGTCCTCCAGGCGCGGAATGTTGCCCGGATTCATCGTGCGGACCACGTAGAGACTCAGTTGTGCGACGAGTAGCCCGGCCGCACCCCCGAGGAGCCCTAAAAACATACTTTCCGTGAGTAGCTGACGTGCTAAGCGCTGCCAGGCCGCTCCCAGCGCCGTCCGGATGGCCACTTCTTTTTCACGTCCCGCTGCGCGCGTGAGCAGAAGGTTTGCAACGTTGACGCACGCAATCAACAGCACCAAGCCCACCGATCCCAACAACACAAGCAGCGCCCGGCGTACGTCACCGACCACCTGTTCCTGCAGCCCTATTACCTGCATGCCGAAACTGGCGTCACGCTTGTCTTTCTCACGGATACGGCTGGCGATCACGTCAATATCCGCCTGTGCCTTCTGCACCGAGACGCCGGGCTTCAGCCGCACGATAATGTTGTAGTTTTCATCGCCTCTTTTTTTCACAGCGTCGGCTCCCAGAGGCAACGGGGCAAAGATGTCCATTTTGTCCATGGGGAACTCCGATGGCATCACTTCGGCATCGAGCCTGAAGCCCGGTTGCAGCACGCCCGCTACCGCGAACGGGTTGCCGTTAAGCACGATGGTCTTGCCGATGATCGCTAGGTCCGCGTTGAAGAGTCGTTTCCACACTCGATCACTGAGAATCGCCACATCCGCTTTGCCAGGTCTATCGTCCTCCGGCAATAACAAACGACCAAGTCTAGGTTTTGCGCCGAGCATCTCCAACAGGCTGGACTGCGTGCGCATTCCACCGATGCGCACCGGCTGGTCGCGGCCCGTCAACACAAAGTTCCGGCTCTGAGCCAGTGCCATAACCTCGAAGGAATGGTTCTCGTTCTGGACATCGATGTACTCGCCCGGCGACGGCCAGTCGCGCAGGATGCCGATAGCGGGTGAATGCAACCACACAGCGGCCAGGCGGTCCGCATGGGGATAAGGCAGCGGACGCAATAGCAGTGCGTCGACTACGCTGAAAATGGCCGAATTTGCTCCGATTCCGATAGCTAGAGACACAACGATTACCAAGGTCAGCGTCATGTTCTTGCGAAGCATGCGAAAGGTATATTGAAGGTCCTGGAACAAGGTGTGTCTCATCCTCCCGGCTTTGAGTGATTGTATGGCCTGCAAGGCTTTGGGGCTAACAAGGATTTTCGCCGGTGTGCAGCCGCCACTCCCCCGGCACCTCCGACGTGGTTTCGGTCGGTTGACGGGCTACTCTTACCTACTCCGGTAAGGTCAGGAAGGAACCGGATCCGTTGGGCACCAGTAAACGGCAAAATACGAGTTGCAGTCGAGTTCGGCTGCTCTGCCCCAGGCAACTAGTGGCAGTTCGGGAATTTGATCGAAGCCAGTTGCGTGCTCCAGGCGAATCCAGCCGTCACCGTGTAGAACTCGTTCGTGTACCAGAACGTGCAGTCGTCGGCGGCGTCAAGCGCCATACTGGTGTAATCGCCCCAGCGGCTTCCGGTATCTTTCTGCGAGCCAGTGCCATTGATGATGGTGGCCTCCGACTCCATAGTGCCCAAGGGGTCGCCCACTGTTTGCCCCGTATAGTTGATGGACGGGAAGATCAATCGGCTGGAGAAGCTGTAGCCGAGGGCAATGTCGCCCATCTTGTCCATAGCAATAGAGCCCATCCAGCGAAAATTCGTATCGCCTGGCGGACCGGCGAAAGTCCCCGACTGATACACGGTGGGGACGGACGAGGTTTCCGGCGCGCGGAATTCATACCATCTCTCGCCCACCTGGCCGGAGGCGGTAGTCACGTCGTGGCTCACTAGCCACGTCTGGTGATCGCCGAAGTTGCGGTAAGCCAAGCGGTACATGAGCCGGTCGCCCAACGATTCCAATAGAGAGGCATTCGCCTTTTGTGGCACGCAATTGCCGAAGCCAGAACCTCCACAGGACAAAGTGAAAATGGGGACACTGATCGGCAGTGTTCCGCCAAAGCCGGTGAAGGTCGATCGGCTGGGATGGCTGAAGTCCACGTGAAACAGGTAGGCGTAAACGACGTTACTGGTGGGGGGCGTGTTGTCGATGCTGCCCAAGAACAATTCGGGTTGTCCGGTAGGCGGAGGCGTCGACGCCGAATCAATGTCGGCGGGCAGCATGCTGTCATCAAAGATGGTAGGCGCGAAGAAACAGATCTGTGCCGCATTCGGAAGGCCCTTGAGCATGCGGGTGCGATCATAAGCGCACGGCTCGGAGCCAAAGCCGTTAGGCCCGCCGAAAGCGTTGTTGTGCTGATAGTAGGCATCGCTCCACACGCCCCATTTCGGGTAGTCGGGGAAGCCGTTGTTCTGCGGGAATGAATAGCGGAAGTAGCTGCCGGTGGCATCGGGCGATGTCGAGACGGCGACGCAGGTCAGGTAGGGAGACGAGAACACGTTCTGCGACATCAGCCAGCGGTGCGCGAGTTTGTCCCACTGGACGATGATGTCGCCGTCGTTTTCGCTCTGGCAGCGACCGCCAAAGCCAGCCCAGAATTGGTTGCCCGCAATAGGTCCGGCGATGACTGCACCTGTCGCTTTATCAAACACCGCGAAACAGAGGTTCACCCATTGCACGACCTGTGTGTCACCCACCGCCAGGTTGTCATCCGGAGGGGCAACGAGGAAACCCAACTGGTTCGAGCAGTTGAGGACGGATCCCGTCATGCTCACTCCCTGAACATTCACGCCAACGCCAGCGCTGACCAGCGGCGCGGGCCCAGTCTGGATCGCGCCATCAACCGCCGCGACCGCAGCCACATTTCTCGATTTGGGCGGTAGCACCCGGTGGATCAGTCGAGGACCCTGCGGAAGCGGGGCCGTGCGCGCCAACTCGCTCACCGGCGGTGAAACGTCAAAATGCGTGGCCAGGTTGACTTGCGGATTGGTAAGCAGCAGATCCTGCGCCGAAGCTGGAAAGGAGGACAGGGTCGCAAGACTCAAGATAGACAGAGGGGACAAGAAAAAAGCCGAAATTCTACATTTGTTCTGCACCATGATTCAATTCCTCCCTTGAGCCGAGTGGCTTCGCGGAAGTGGGCAGCGACGGACGTGGGTTCCCTTGGGATGGCCGATTAGGTCAGCGGAGCACACGACTCTTTTCTGAGAAAAGTGTCAAGAGCGGCTGGCTCTCTTAAACTGGCAGCGGATTATGCTTCGGTAATGGCAGTGAGTCAAGGGATAGGAAGCTGAAAAATTGGTTACTCAAGTGTCCAATACAGTCTTCCCGCAGATGAGCGGATCGATGTGGTTAGGTGGTGTTTGCAGGAGGAGCAATCTGCAAGCGCCCTGGCGTGCGCCGGTAGACCTCTTATCGGGAAAACGGTATGGGACGCCTGACCGAAGTCCCGTCCGAGGTCTCGACCCCGTTTCCGGTTTCCGAGCCGACAATACGGGAGTTATCGTGCGGTCGCTCGAATCAAAAATGCCGCGTGAGATGCAAGAACGGGAAGGCGGCAAGACCGGAACCGCCGACAATTCGCTAGAAGGTTACCTTCAGCCGCGTCGACATGCTGCGTGGCGGCGCAACTGCCGTCCCGGAAAACAGACTCGCAAAGTTGATCACGTTCACGCGATCAGTCAGATTAGCCGCCTGAATTTGCAGGGTCGCGCTCCGCTGTTCCTTACGATAGACCTCTACACCCGCCGCCACATCCAGAGCATAGTTGGGTTTCACCCGTCCTCGGGCCAAATTCACTTGATCAAGAATCGCGGGGCCATATTGCGCTAACAAGAAATTTGGGTCGGCACCCGTATCTGCGGGCAATCCGCTGCCGTACTGGCCACCTATCGCGAACCACAGGCGGTGGGCAGCCTGAAAACGCGCACGAGCCCTCGCCGTATTACGCTGATCCTGAGTAACAGGAAAGCGGTTGGTATCCGCGATACCACGCACCGCATCGCTTCCGAGAAACAGCCCTCCAACAATCGGTCCCTGCCCGATTCCCACCTGGTTCGCGTAGCTGACGTAACCCGAGAAGCGGCCCCAGTGAGGAATCTCGACCCACACCTCTTCGCCCACGATGCGTGCCTCTGCAAAAGCGATTGGAAAACTGACGCCCGTATCCAACAGCACATCGTCATCGGAATAGTTGCGAAAAGCGCGACGGAACACGTTGGCATCAATCCGAAGCTTCCCGAACACACCCTTAGTGAAGCCCACTTCATAGTAGTTCGCCCGCGCCGGCTGCAGCGGTAACCGCACCACGATAGAATTTGCCGAATCGAGTTGCGGTGAACTGGCGAGGAGAAGATTCTCCACGGCGGGAGTCTGAAACACGCGGTCGTAGGACGCGTGAATCAAGAAGCTCAGCGACGGAAAATAACGAGAAACACCAAGCCGCGGACTCCACGCCGACTCATGAACGGCAAAACCATACTGGTCAGAGCGTAGTCCTGCACTGACGCTCCAGTTGCCTAGACGTATCTGATCCTGAGCATAAGCAGACGGCTCGACATCCCAGCGATGATCGGAAAACTGAAATTGCCGCTGAGTTTGAGGGTCGAATTGTGTGGGGTCAGTGATGATGTACTGCAACTTTTCACGAACCGGATTGAATACGCTGTCGACGCCCACTTTCCAGTCGTGATGACCGCGGTGCCCGGAGAGGTCTCCACGGGCATAACCCTCACGGTATCCACGATCTTGGAAAACGATGACGGGCGTGGCTAGCTGATTGGAGGAAAGCGTTGCAGCGGCATCTCGGACACTCCCTGAGAAGCTCAACAACAGGTCAGGCGAAACAATGTGCTGAAAATAGACCTGTCCGCTTGTCTCAGTGTTCGAAACGTCTTGCCGTTGCCCAACCTTCTGTTGAACCAGATAATTCGGCACGAGAAAACGAACCGCGTTTCGCGTAACCGTCACGCGCAAACGATCACGATCTGAAAAGTCATGTTCATACGAAGCGAAGAACCCTCCAGCATTCGCGTGATTCGTGTAGTTGGCCAATACTGGTGGGTCCAGGAAACGGTCGGTGTGAAACCCGTCACCGCTGATCGAAAAACGGTCTTTCAAGCGTGCATAGGAAACTCCAGTAGAGCCGTTCACGGTTCCAAAACTGCCACCGCTCGCATCGAATTGCCCGTGCAGCCCGAAAGGTACGTTCTTCTCCGTCACGACTTCCACAATCCCGCCAAGCTTGCGACCGTACTCTGCGGGATAATTTGCTGTCCGGATACGCATCGAATCCACACCATCCGCGTCGAGCGACGGCGCAAAGGCTGGTGAGCGGTTTTCGGTGATCGGCAGCCCGTCGACCACGTACTGCACGTCATATTCCGAGCCGCGCGCGTGTAAAACACCATTCGCTTCGTACAACCAACCTGGGAGGCTGTCCACTAAATCGCAAAGGTCTCGCCCAGGCTGAGTCGAGAGGCTTTCGCCAAGTGTCTGCCGCCCGATGGAATAAACTGTTCCCGCCCGAGACGGATCAACCAGAGTTGCCGAGTCGCTGACTTGTACCTGTGTCGCCACGGGCGCAAGCCCCAGCGTTACGGAGATACGGACAGGCACTTCGGAGCGCACTTCGACCAACTCGGACCACGGAGCAAATCCCTCAGCTTTCAAGCTCAGCCGGTAAATACCGAAAGGAATGTCCTGCATGACGCAGCGTCCGTCCAGCCCGAAATGAATTATCCGGCGGAATTGATTGGCGTCGCTCACTAGTTCGGCCTTGGGGGCCAGCGCCGCTCCCTGCGGATCACGCACCTCTATACGCAGTTCGCCATGCACGCGCTGGGCGTTTGTAACTCGCACGCCAAGAAGCAAAAGCGCGAGCGGAGCAACGAGAACGGCATGCGCCAGAAACTCGAACGATTGGCGAGCAGTTCTATTAGCGCGTGTCACGAGCCATTCACCTCTCGACACCACTTCCGAAGCTAACAGAGAGACATTCTTTGGTGCAATGATCGTCCGCCTTCGTGTTCATGGTTTGCCGTGGGTTCTAGCATGACAGCGAGCAGTCCCAGTTCTCGTTACGCGCTGGGCAGCCCCGATGCGGAGCACGAGCGCTTAGCTCAACAGGCTGCGTGTATCGTTCCATGCACCGAACGATTTTTTCGATTGTGCCCGGATCACGGACAATCCGTAAGTAATCCCGGCAGACCTGGTCGCGCAATTACTTCCGCTTAGCCGACGATCCACTGGAGTAGCCGCAGGTAAAGCCGCGTCTCGATTCGTCGAGTTGGTCGTCACGCCTGGGCATCGACCGTCTGCGTTGGGGTGCCCACCCGTCGCGCAAGGTAACGATCAGTTGCGAGGCGCTTAATGATTGCTGTCAGATCACGAGCAATTCTTCCACAATCCGATAGGGGAAGAGTTGCCGACCGACCGCCCACGATGCGGCGGAATAGGGACAAGAAATCCTAATGCAGAGCAGGCGTGTTCCTCAGCCAATAGTAACCAGCCACCGCAGCCAAGTCGCCACGAAGACTCGCCAGGAAAAGGTTTCCATGCGCTTCCATTCGTTGATTTCATCAAGGTACACGATGGCCTGGCGCGAGAGAGCTATCTTGCAATCGCTGCTGCCAGCAAAGAGAGGGGCATCCCGTTCGTGGGCCACGTGCCAGCTTCGATGACACCAGCTGAGGCGTCGGATCTGGGCCAGAAAAGCATCGAGCACTTTGAGTTCGTTCCGAAATCCTGCCACGTGCTCTTTGAATCCGTAGCCGGAGGCGCTCCGCGACATCTACC
>Ga0066670_10000740_pt1 | contig 10318 bp, 10 predicted proteins | sample GraSoiAngelo_119_FD_66459 | JGI IMG/M metagenome (GOLD analysis project Ga0066670, IMG submission 66459) | Grasslands soil microbial communities from the Angelo Coastal Reserve, California, USA - 14_0919_05_20cm | ecosystem: Environmental > Terrestrial > Soil > Grasslands | place: USA...
TTCGGTGCCAAGCTCGCCCTCTGGTGCCTCCAGGCCGACCGCGACCGTCGGCGTCTCGAGGCGGCGCGACGGGCCGTGGCCGTCGGCAAGCTCTCCGGAGCCGTGGGCACGTACTCCAACATCGACCCGGCCGTGGAGGCCCGCGTGTGTGCCGCCATGGGCCTGCGTCCGGTACCGGCCAGCCAGGTGGTCGCTCGTGACCGGCACGCCGAGTACCTGTGGGCCTGCGCGTCGGTCGGCGCCAGCATCGAGAGCTTCGCCACCGAGATCCGGCACCTGCAGCGCACCGAGGTTGGTGAGGTCGAGGAGCCGTTCGCGTCGGGGCAGAAGGGCAGCTCGGCCATGCCCCACAAGCGCAATCCCATCGTGGCCGAGCGGCTGTCGGGCCTGGCCCGGGTGCTCCGCGGCTACCTGGGGGCGGGGCTGGAGGACGTCGCCCTCTGGCACGAGCGCGACATCTCGCACAGCTCGGTGGAGCGCGTGGTCCTGCCCGATGCCAGCCTCCTCGCCTATTACCTTGTGAGGAAGATGACCGCGCTCGTCGACGGCCTCGTCGTCCACCGTGACCGGATGCTCGAGAACCTCGATCGTTCGCACGGGCTGGTGTTCAGCCAGGCCGTGCTGCTCGCCCTGGTGGCGTCTGGCATGGACCGGGACTCCGCCTACCGGATCGTGCAGCGCGACGCCCGCCTGGCCTGGGACGAGGCCAAGCCGCTGCGCATGGTGCTCGAGTCCGATCCCGAGGTACCACTCGACGCAGGGCAGCTCGACGAGGCCTTCAGCCTCGAGCGGGCCCTGCGCCACGCCCGGCGAGCCGTCGACGCCCTCGACCGGATCGGCTCGATTGACGAGGAGGCCCCGTGACACTGACCCACGTTCACTCCGGCAAGGTCAGGGACGTCTACGGCCACGGCGACGAGTGTCTGCTGATGGTGGCTACCGACCGGATCTCGGCCTTCGACGTCGTGCTGGCGGAGCCCATCCCCGACAAGGGCCGCGTCCTCACCGCCATGACCGTGTTCTGGCTGGACCAGCTCGCCGATCTCGCGCCCAGCCACCTGGTGAGCGCCGATCCCGCCGACTTTCCCTCCGACGCCAGCCGACTGGAGCAGGTCGACGGACGGGCGATGCTCGTGCGAAGGGCGGAGATGCTCCCCATCGAGTGCATCGTGCGCGGCTACCTGTCCGGGTCGGCGTGGAAGGAGTACCGGCAGTCGGGCACCGTGCACGGGGTGCGCCAGCCGGCCGGCCTGCGGGAGTCGGACCGGCTGCCGGACGCGCTCTTCACGCCCTCGACCAAGGCGACCGAAGGCCACGACGTCAACATCGGCTTCGACGACGCCGTCGCCATGGTCGGCGCGGCGGTGGCCGAGGAAGCCCGCGACATCTGCCTGGCCGCGTACCGACGCGGCGCCGAGTGGGCGGCTGCCCGCGGGATCATCATGGCCGACACCAAGTTCGAGCTCGGCTTCATCGACGGACGACTGGCGCTCTGTGACGAGGTCCTCACCCCGGACTCGTCGAGGTTCTGGCCCGCCGACGCCTGGGCACCGGGTGCCACGCCGCCGTCGTTCGACAAGCAGCCCGTCCGCGACTGCCTCGAGGCGACGGGCTGGGACAAGTCGCCGCCCCCCCCTCCACTGCCCGACGGGGTGGTGAAGGCCACCAGCGAGCGCTACCGTGCCGCCTACGAGCAGATCACGGGGCTGCGCCTGGCCGACTGGTACGGCGACGGAGCGCGCCCGTCGTGAGGTTCCACGCCCTGGTCGAGGTGCGGCTCCGCGCCGGGATCGCCGACCCCCAGGGAGCCACCCTCGAGCGGGCCCTGCCCGCCTTGGGCTTCGAGAGCGTCGAGGGTGTGCGCGTCGGCAAGGCGATCCGCTTCGACGTCGACGCCTTCGACGAGGCCGCGGCGCGCGCCGAGATCGACGAGCTGTGCCGGCGGCTGCTGGCCAACCCGGTGATCGAGGAGGCCGACGTCAGCATCTCGCCCGAGCCGGGCTCGATGGCGGCGGGAGGTCGTGCCGGGTGAGCGGGCGCGTGGGCGTGGTGGTCTTTCCGGGATCCAACTGCGAGCACGACGTCGTCGAGGCGATCGAAGGTCTCGGCGGGGATGCCGAGCTGGTCTGGCACGGCGCCCGGTCGGTCGCGCAGGTCGACGCCCTCGTCCTGCCGGGTGGGTTTGCCCACGGCGACTACCTCCGCCCGGGCGCCATCGCCCGGTTCTCTCCCGTAATGGACGCGGTGCGGTCGTTCGCCGCCGACGGTGGGCTGGTACTGGGGGTGTGCAACGGCTTTCAGGTTCTCACCGAGGCGGGCATGCTCCCCGGCGCTCTCCAGAAGAACCGTCACTTGAGGTTCCTCTGCACGACCGTGAGCGTCCGTATAGAGCGCAGTCGATCCTTCATCTCACGGTTGGCTCGACCGGGAACAGTGCTCCGGCTTCCCATCAATCACTTCGAAGGGAATTACACCTGCGAACCAGAGACACTGGCCGAGCTTCGCGCCGAAGAGCGAATCGTCGCCCGCTACTGCGACAATCCCAACGGCTCGATCGACGACATTGCGGGGATCACGAACGAGGCTGGGAACGTCGTCGGGCTCATGCCCCATCCCGAGCGTGCTTACGACGCTCTGCTCGGGTCCTCCGACGGAGCGATCCTGCTGCGAACGATGGTGGAGCCGCCGCGAGGGCGATCGCGGGCTGCGACCGCCGAGGCAGGGGCTACCCCTGGGCCCGCTGGATCCCGGCTCGTCTGAGCACGGCGGCGCTCACGCCAGCCTCTCTCCAGGCCGCATAACTGATGCCTTTGCGCTCGCCGTAGGAGGGCGCCGCCTTGACGAACTCGCGCTCGAGGGCGGCGATGTCGACGGAGCGGTCCTTGCGATCGAGCTCCTCCTTCAGGTTCCTCCGCTCTTGGACCAGATGGAGCCGATTGAGCGGATCGGCCGAATCGAGGCGTTGCTCCACCGCGGCCAGCTGGCGTTTCACCGAGTCAGTGGTGCGCTTGCGGCCTCGTTTGGGCCGGTTGGCCTCGAGGGCTTCGAGATAGCGCCGGACGGCCCTCCCCTGTTCACGACCGACCGCCAGCGCCTCTTTGTGCTGAGCTGACATGGGAGATTTCGCGCGCTTCTGCGTCCGGGCCATCGATGAAGTATTGCGCAGTGACCACGCGGAATTCAATTCGTGATTCGGGAAAAACACGGTTGCTTGAGCGATGAGGGAAGGCCCCCGATTACGGTGTCGGCGTGGGTGAGGTGATCCATCGGGCACTGGGGTTGAGCGACGAGGAAGCGGCGGAGATCGAGTCGGTGCTCGGCCGCCCGCCCAACCATCTCGAGCTGGCCATGTTCGCCGTGATGTGGAGCGAGCACTGCTCGTACAAATCCTCCCGGCTGCACCTCCGACGCCTGCCGAGCGAGGGGGAGGCGGTCCTCGTCGGGCCGGGAGAGAACGCCGGTGTCGTCGATGCCGGTGACGGGATCGCCGTCGCCGTTCGCATCGAGAGCCACAATCACCCCTCCGCCATAGAGCCATATCAGGGTGCGGCGACCGGTGTCGGCGGGATCCTGCGCGACGTGTTCACGATGGGCGCCCGGCCGATCGCGGTGATGGACTCCCTCCGCTTCGGGCCGCTCGACGACGCCCGGAACCGGTGGCTCCTCGAGGGCGTGGTGAGCGGCATCTCCGGCTACGGCAACTCCGTCGGCGTCCCCACGGTCGGCGGCGAGGTCGGCTTCGACCCCTGCTACTCGGGGAACCCGTTGGTGAACGTGTTGTGCCTCGGCGTGCTGCCCGTCGGGCGGTTGGTGCGGGGTCGCGCCAGCGGCGTCGGCAACCTCGCCGTCCTCCTCGGTGCGAGCACCGGCCGGGACGGCATCGGAGGGGTGAGCGTGCTGGCGTCGGCGGGCTTCGGCGCCACGGGCGATGGGCGGGCACCGTCGGCCAACGGGTCGGAGTCCCTGCGACCGAGCGTGCAGGTCGGCGACCCCTTCGAGGAGAAGCGGCTGCTGGAGGCGTGCCTGGAGCTGTTGGACGCGGGCCTCGTGGTGGGGATCCAGGACCTCGGTGGCGCCGGCCTGACCTGTGCCACCTCGGAGACGGCCGCGCGCGGTGGTGTGGGCATGGACGTCGACGTGTCGGCCGTGCCGCGCCGCGAGCCGGCCATGGAGCCGTTCGAGGTGATGACCAGCGAGAGCCAGGAGCGGATGCTGGCCATCGTCGCTCCCCGCGACCTGTCCCGCCTACTCGAGGTGTGCGCCCGTTGGGAGGTCTCGGCCAGCGTGGTGGGGCGGGTGACACCGGGCCAACCCGACGGCGGCGGGGGCCGGCTGCGGGTCCTCGACGGGTGGGACGGAGCGGTCCTCGCCGACGTCCCCGCTGCCGCCCTGGCTGACGACGCCCCCGTCTACGACCGGCCCCGAAGGGCTCCGGCACCGATCGCCGCGGTGGCGCCGGACGGGCCCGAGGCCGACCGCACGGACTGCGGCGCCGACCTGCTCGCCCTCGTGGCCGACGCCTCGTGGGTGTACCAGCAGTACGACCACCAGCTGTTCCTCAACACCGTCGAAGGACCCGGTGGCGACGCTGCCGTGCTGCGTCTGAAGGCACCCGGGCTCCCCGCCAGCCGTCGTGGGCTCGCCCTCTCCACCGACGGCAACAGCCGGTGGTGCCGTCTCGACCCCCGCCAGGGCGCGGCGATGACCGTCGCCGAGTCGGCGCTCAACGTGGCCTGTGCCGGAGCCCGGCCGGTGGCCGCGGTCGACTGCCTCAACCTCGGCAACCCCGAGCACCCCGAGGTCATGTGGCAGCTGTCGGAGGTCGTGGACGGGCTGGCCGAGGCGTGTCGCGCCCTCGAACTGCCCGTCGTCGGAGGCAACGTCAGCCTCTACAACGAGAGCCAGGGACGCGACATCGATCCGACGCCCGTCGTCGGGGTCGTCGGGCTCATCGACCGGCTCGAGCGTCGCCTGCCGGGCCTGACTCTGGTGCCGGGGGAGCGCCTCCTGCTGCTGGGGCACACCGTGGCGTCGCTGAGCGGGTCCCGGTGGGCGGCCGAGCGCGGCAGCGGCGCCGCGTCCGGTGGCGGGCGTCTGCCACCGCTCGATCTCGCCGTGCACCGCGCCCTGGTCGAGCTCGTCGTCGACCTGGTGAGCGACGGTGTCGTGACCGGCCTGCACGACGTGTCCGACGGGGGCCTCGGTGTAGCCCTGGCCGAGCTGGCCGTGCAGTCGGGGACGGGTCTGGTCGCGCGCGGGATCGCCGGTCATGCCGAGCTGTTCTCCGAGTCGCCGTCGCGCGTCGTGGTGTGCACGGCGAACCCCGAGGGGATCGCCGCCCGGGCCAGGTCGGCCGGGTTGGCGGTGAGCGAGCTCGGCATTGCCGGAGGCGACCGGCTCGTCGTCGAGGGCCTCGTCGATGTCGCCCTGGCCGACCTCGAGCAGGCCTGGCGATCGACGTTGCCCGATCGCGTCGCCGGCCGCCACTAGTGGTGGCTCTAGGGGCGACGCTCGGCGAGGGACGTGACCGTCGTCTCCGGTACCGACAGGTCCCCCTGTCCCGTGCCGACGGTGAGGTCGGGCTTGTACGTGCCGTGGTAGTCGGACCCGCCGGTGGCGACGAGGCCGTGACGGTGGGCGATGTCCGCCAGTCCCGCCCGCTCGTCCGGTGAGTACCGGCCGTACAGCGCTTCGAGGCCCGAGAGCCCGGCGTCGGCCAGCTCCGCCACGGTCGAGTCCAGCTCGCGCTCGCCCAGCTGCAGGCTGAGCGGATGGGCGAGCACGGCGACGCCACCGGAGCCACGGGCCTGCTCGGCCACGGTCCTGGGGGAGAGGCGGGCCTTGCTCACGTAGCCGGGCCGTCCTCGGGCGAGGTAGCGGTCGAAGGCCTCCTGGACGGATCCCACGACGCCCTTGCGAACGAGGATCGACGCCATGTGCGGACGCCCGGCCCCGTCACCGCCGGCCTCGGCCGCCAGCTCCTCGAGGGTCACCGGGAGCCCCAGAACCGACAGGCGCTCGACCATCTGCCGGTTTCGCTCGGTCCGATCGGTCTGGAGCCGGGCCAGCTCGTCCTGGAGGGGCCCCTCACCCGGCTCGACGAAATAGACCAGCACGTGGAGCGTGCCCGGCGCCCACTCGCACGAGACCTCGCACCCCGGGACCAGCTCCACACCCAGCGCCTCGGCCCGCGCCCGGGCCTCCGCCAACCCGTCCAGGCGGTCGTGGTCGGTGAGGGCGACGGCGCTGCACCCGGCCGCCGCCGCCAGCTCGGGTATGCGCGCTGGTGGATCGGATCCGTCGGAAACGGTCGAATGGGTATGGAGATCGATCATGCGCAGAGCAGGCTAGCTTCGCCTGGCCGAAGAACGGCCGGGGCTGTGGGAGACTGAAGTAGTGAGGGCAGGCCAGCCGGGCGGGGAGAAGGCGCACCTCACGTCCCCGACTCCAGTGCCGCTACCGCGGCCCGGCCTCCGAGATGATGCCCTGCGGGAGGCCTGCGGGGTGTTCGGCGTGCTCGCGCCCGGTGCGCCGGTCGCCCAGCTGACCTTCGACGGGCTCTATTCCCTTCAGCACCGGGGGCAGGAGTCGGCCGGGATGGCGGTCAGCGACGGCGAGACCATCACCGTCGTCAAGGACATGGGTCTGGTCACCAACGTGTTCGACGAGCGGACGGTGGCGGCGCTCGAAGGCGACCTCGCCATCGGGCACACCCGGTACTCGACGACCGGGTCCAGCACGTGGCGCAACGCCCAGCCGGCCTACCGTTCGGTCGGCACGGCCGGCTTCGCCCTGGGTCACAACGGCAACCTCACCAACACGGCGGCGCTGGCCGAGCGGGCGGGGATGCTGCCCGGCGTCGTGGCCAGCGACAGCGACCTGGTGGCCGAGCTGCTCTCCCTGGCGTTCTCCCCCGACGGGGCGGACGGCGGTGGTGAGCTGGAGGCGACGCTCACCAAGGTGTTGCCCGACATCGAGGGAGCGTTCTCGTTCGTGCTCATGGACGCAGAGCACCTCGTCGGTGTGCGCGACCCCAACGGCTTCCGCCCGCTGTGCCTGGGGCGCCTGGACGATGGCTGGGTGCTGGCGTCGGAGACACCCGCGCTGGACGTGGTGGGCGCCCGCTTCGTGCGGGAGCTCGAGCCGGGCGAGATGGTCCTGATCGACCGGACCGGCGTGCGCTCGGTCCATCCGTTCCCGGCGGAGAGGGTCGATCCCAAGCTGTGCATCTTCGAGCTGGTGTACTTCGCCCGCCCCGACAGCTTGCTCTACGGCAAGGAGGTGCACGGGGCCCGCCGGCGCATGGGAGAGCTGCTGGCCGAGCAGGCTCCGGTCGACGCCGATCTCGTCATGGGCGTACCGGAGTCCGGCGTACCCGCGGCCGAGGGCTACGCCCGTCGGAGCGGCATCCCCTACGGGCAGGGGCTGGTGAAGAACCGCTACATCGGGCGCACGTTCATCGCGCCCACCCCCGAGGCGCGTGCCCGAGGCGTGCGGCGCAAGCTCAACCCCCTACGGGAGAACATCGTCGGCAAGCGGCTGATCGTCGTGGACGACTCGGTGATCCGGGGTACGACGACGCGCGCCATGGTCGAGATGCTGCGCGACGCCGGCGCGGCGGAGATCCACCTCCGGGTGTCGTCCCCGCCCTACGCCTGGCCCTGCTTCTACGGCATCGACACGCCCAGCCGGGAGGACCTGCTCGCCGCCCAACTGTCGGTGGAGGAGATCGGCGCGTACCTGGGGACCGACTCCATCGCCTACCTCACCCTCGACAACCTGGAGCGGGCCATCGACGCTCCCGGGGCCGGGTTCTGCAGCGCCTGTCTCACCGGTGACTACCCGGTCGAGATCTCGCCCGCTCCCGCCAAGGAGGTCCTCGAGGTTGCCATCCGGGCCTGACGGGGCTGGCCCGGGCAGCCGCGGGCTGACCTATGCCGACGCCGGCGTGGACATCGGCGCCGGCGAGCAGGCGGTGAAGCGCATCAAGGACGTCGTCCGGACGACCTACCGGCCCGAGGTCATGGGCGACCTGGGCGGCTTCGGCGGCATGTTCGCCCTGGCGAGCGAGCGCTACCGCCAGCCGGTCCTGGTCGCCGCCACCGACGGCGTCGGGACCAAGGCGCTGCTGGCGTCGATGACGGCGCGGCTGGACACCATCGGCATCGACCTGGTCGCCATGTGCGTCGACGACCTGGTGTGCCAGGGAGCCGAGCCGCTGTTCCTGCTGGACTACCTGGCGACGGGGCGGCTGGACCCCGATCGCGCCGAGCGGGTGGTCAGCGGGATCGCCGAGGGGTGCCGGCAGGCGGGCTGCGCGCTCATCGGCGGAGAGATGGCCGAGCACCCCGACGCCATGGCCGCCGACACGTTCGATCTCGCCGGCTTCGCCGTCGGGGTCGTCGAGCGGGACGAGGTCCTCGGCGCCGCGCGCGTCCGTCCGGGCGACGTGCTCATCGGCCTGGTGTCCCCGGGGTTGCGCTGCAACGGGTACTCGCTCGCCCGGCGGGCGCTGCTCGAGGTGGGAGGCCGGTCGCTCGACGACCCGGCGTACGCGGGAGCCGCCCACAGCCTGGCCCAGGAGCTGATGGAGCCCTCGGTCATCTACGCCCCTGCGGTCCTCGCCCTGGCGAGGGAGGTGGGGGTGAGGGCCCTGGCCCACGTCACCGGCGGAGGCATCGCCGCCAACCTGGCCCGGGTGCTCCCCGGCGCATGCGACGCGGTGGTCGACCGTTCGACCTGGGAGGTGCCGCCGCTGTTCGCGGAGATCCAGCGGGCTGGCAGGGTGCCCGATACCGAGATGGATCGTGTCTTCAACCTCGGGGTGGGTATGGTCGCTGTGGTGGATGCCGCGGACGCTGGCCGAGCTCTTGACGTGCTGGGGGAGAATGGCCGGCGGGCCGTACCCGTCGGCCGGATCCTGTCGGGCGGGGCGGGACAGGTCCACATGGAGGGCTGAGCGGATGCCCAGGGTGCTCGTGGTGGAGGACGAGCCCGTCATCCTGCGTCTCCTCGAGGAGACGCTGGCGGGTGACGGTGCAGACGTGGTCACCGTCCGCGACGCCGACGAGGCCCTCAAGGCCCTGGGTCAGCAGCGGTTCGACGTCGTGCTCGTCGACCTGCTGCTCCCGGGCCAGCCGGGCTGGAGGGTGGTCGAGCAGTTGCGGGACGGGACCCCGGTGGTGGTCGTGTCGGCCCGAGCCACCCCGACCAACCTGACCCGGGCCTTCGACCTCGGCGCCGTCGACGTCTTCGGCAAGCCCTTCGACCCGCTCGAGCTGAGCGCCTGCGTGAACAAGGTCGCCGGGCTGGCGGCCGAGGGTCTCGACGCCCACCGGCAGGCGGCGCGGACCCGGCGCAACGCGTGAGGCCGGACGCTCCTCCTTCCCTGTCGGCCCTGCGTGACCACCTGCTCGCCCACTCCGTGCGTCGCGGCGACTTCGTGCTCAAGTCGGGCCGCCGGAGCAACTGGTTCGTCGACGCCAAGCAGACGGCGTGCCGGCCCGAGGGCATGCTGCTCATGGTCGACGGCGTGCTCTCGGTGCTGCCCGAGGACGTGACGGCGATCGGCGGGCTCACGATGGGTGCCGACCCGGTGGCCTTCGCCACCGCGGCTGTCGGCAACCTGCGGGGGTGGTCGCTCAAGTCCTTCAGCGTCCGCAAGGAGGCCAAGGACCACGGCGGCGGCGGGCGCATCGCCGGCGCCGTCGACCCCGGAGACCGGGTGGTGCTGACCGAGGACGCCGTGACCCGGGGGACCTCGCTGCTCGAGGCCGCCGCCGTCGTGCGGGCGGCCGGGGCCGACCCGGTGATGATCGTGACGGTCGTCGACCGCGGTGGGACGTGCGCGGCCATGGCCGAAGCCGAGGGCATCGACTTCCGTGCCCTCGTCACCGCCCCCGACCTCGGTTTCGACTACGAGGGGCCGTAGGCCGGCTCGACCGTTTCTCCTCGCGACAAGTTCGGCACGCCGCAGCTCCGTCAGGCCAACCTGCAGTGCCTATACCGCATTTCCGTGGCATCAACGCGACGAGAACGAGTCGTGGCGACGGGTGGGGCGAACCTGCAGCGGTTGGACCCGGGCCCCGGACTTCCGGCGCCCGCCGCCCTCGTGCTACTCCGCCAGCAGAGAACGCGCCGCGACCAGGATCTCGTCGGTGCCGATGGAGACGGCGGCCTCGAGGGGGGCGGCGTAGGGCATGGCGGGGACGTCGGCCATGGCCAGGCGTCGCACGGGCGCGTCGAGGTCGAAGAAGGCGTCGGCCGCGACCAGGGCGGCCACCTCGGCGCCGACCCCGAAGCTGACGTTGTCCTCGTG
>Ga0066670_10000744_pt1 | contig 10304 bp, 9 predicted proteins | sample GraSoiAngelo_119_FD_66459 | JGI IMG/M metagenome (GOLD analysis project Ga0066670, IMG submission 66459) | Grasslands soil microbial communities from the Angelo Coastal Reserve, California, USA - 14_0919_05_20cm | ecosystem: Environmental > Terrestrial > Soil > Grasslands | place: USA...
GCGCCCACAATCTCGGATCCCACGTGATCGGCGCCGCCGTGGAGCGGGCAAATCTGACACCCGACCGCATCGACGAGGTGTTCATGGGCTGCGTATTGCCCGCCGGACAGGGGCAGGCTCCGGCGCGCCAGGCTGCGCGCGGCGCCAGGTTGCCGGATGCGACCGGCGCCACCACCATCAACAAGGTCTGCGGCTCCGGTATGAAGGCGACCATGCTCGCGCACGACATCCTCCAGGCCGGTTCCGCCGAGATCGTGCTCTCGGGGGGCATGGAAAGCATGACCAATGCACCGTATCTGCTGGCGAAGGCACGTGGCGGCTACCGCGTCGGGCACGACCGCATCATCGATCACATGCTAATGGACGGGCTTGAAGATGCCTACGAGACCGGTCGCTCAATGGGCGATTTCGGAGAAGCGACAGCCGAGGCCTATCAATTCACCCGTGGCGATCAGGACGCCTATGCGATGGAAACCCTGAGCCGCGCTCGCAAGGCGGTCGAAGGCGGCGCGTTCAGGAAGGAGATTGTGCCGATTGCCGTCAAGGAGAAGGCCGGCGTTCGCGTCGTCGAGAATGACGAACATCCGCTCAAAGTCGATCCCGCAAAGATTCCTGGCCTGAAGCCAGCATTTCGCGCCAACGGCACCATCAGTCCGGCCGCGTCTTCGGCCAACGCGGACGGCGCGGCCGCGCTGATCCTGACACGGCGCTCACTTGCCGATCGCGAGGGCTTGCCTTCCCTGGCCGAGATAAAGGGCCACGCTACCCACAGCCAAGAACCGCAATGGTTCACCACGGCGCCGATCCCTGCGATCCGTAAGCTACTCGACAGAATCGGCTGGAGCGTCGGCGATGTCGATTTGTTCGAAATCAACGAGGCCTTCGCTATCGTGGCAATGGCCGCGCAGCGCGATCTCGGAATTTCGCGCGAGAAGCTGAACATCAATGGCGGTGCCTGCGCGCTCGGCCATCCCATCGGTGCCACAGGGGCGCGCCTGATCGTTACGCTGCTGCATGCACTGGAAGCACACAATCTGAGGCGCGGCATCGCGGCACTGTGCATTGGCGGGGGCGAAGCCACCGCTATCGCGGTCGAGCGCGTTGTTCACTAAGGAAACAATGAAAAGTTCTCACCATTTTTCCCCGAAGGGCCGAAGCTCGGTTAGGAACGACCATGCCGAGGGGTCCTGGCTATAGACATGCCACAGCTCGTCCGCGATCGGGACGGCTGGACGAGGAATTCATCCGGCGCCTCGCGCAAACGCTCGCGCATCCGGGGAACATCGATCACGGCGTCGATCAGGACATAGGCGACATGGATACCGCGCGGCCCGAGATCGCGCGCGATCGATTCCGACAGAATACGCTGAGCCGCCTTGGTCGGGGCGAAGCCGGCAAAATTCGCCTTGCACGCGGATTGCGGAAGTGTTGCCGGTAACGAGAATCGCGCCGTTGCCAGATTTGATCATCTCCGGCGCCACTTCGCGCGCCAGGTACAAGAGACCCATGACATTCACCCGAAAGTTCCGTTCGAGCATCTGCGGCTCGATTTCGAGAAACGTTTCCCCATCCACCTCCCACAGCATCATGGATCAGCACATTCGGGGATCCATACGAGTTTCGAACGTTCGCGACGGCGTCAGCGACCTCGCGTTCACTCGAGACGTCGCAAACGATCGCGCGGGTGTCGGCCAATTCCTGCTCTAGCGCGCGGATGCGATCCGGCGATCGAGCGAGCGCGATGACACGAAATCCTCCGGCCGCGAAACGCCGCACAATCGCAGAGCCGGTTCCGGGACCGACACCCGTGACCAAGGCAATTGGCTTGTCTTCGCCTACGTTGAAACTGGACATGCGAAGGGAAAGGTCGTCATCAGAGTGGGGGAATAGAACGGGGGCGGTTCACCGCCGGATATCGTTCGTCACGAACTGCGCCGCATCCGCGACCGCCACCGAAGCTGTCCTGCGTCTCCAGTGTGACAAATGTCCTTGTGACAGCGGGTCGTCCCAGCGACTGACCAACGCAGAGCCGACCTTTCAGTTTCTTTTCACGAAATTGCACAGTCCCGCCCCAAAAAAAACACCAGCGTACCGTCTCGGAAGTTTCGGTCATTCCATATCGATCATTACGCGAGAACTCATTCTAGAGTGGCTTGATCGCCAACTTTCTTCCGCGACCGTGCAAAACGAATTACGTCGCTTTTCGCGACGAAAGTCTTTGGGACATTCGAATGGCCTCGAACGATATGGATTTTCCTCAAAGTTAGCTGACCGAATAGCCGAGGTTCTTTCGGAATCTGCTTTTCACGAAGACGCCGTCGCGCGGCGGCAAGACGCGCTCAGGATTGCCAGGAGCAATCTTGATTCTGGCGAAGCGCGGGCCATCGCTCAGGCTATGCAGCCTCGGCCGATAATCGGCAATTCCATCGAGGTCGACGATTTCGGTCACCGACGGAAAGCCCGCCCCCTGTGCAATAACGCTCAGCCGGACGCCAAGCCCCGAATGGCTGAGCTGCATTCCGGTTTCGCCGAAGTGACCGTTGTCGAGGACGGCGACCGTGAAATTCCTGGGTTTTCGCACGGCGACCGTCAGCAAACTACCTAGGCCCATCATCTGTTCGCCATCGCCCGTAACCACCACCACGGGTCGCTTGGGTTGAGCCAGGGCAAGACCTAGTCCAACCATTGCCGCCCCGCCCATGGCGCCCCACAGATAGAAATTCCCGTCGTGCTCCCCTGCTGCGAAGACGTCGTAGGATGGCGACCCGAGACCGGTCACCACGAGAAGATCCTTTCGATCAGCGAGAAGCGCCTTGACCGCCTCGCGGCGGTCCAACGAACCAAAACTGTGCGACATCACCTTGGCTTCACCCATTTCTTCTTGCCGAGCATGCGTTGTGAGAGGAGCACCGCGACTTGCCGATCGCCATCGAATGCAAGCGAGGCACCGGCCGAGACGACTTCGGCAGATTCATCCGGAGATTGGATCCGAAGTACCGTCACGCCCATGAGTTCGAATGCTCCGGATGCGGCGCTGCCCATCGGAATCTGCCACGGATTGAACTCTGCCCACTCGCCGCGCATCGTGACGAGCGTTAACAGCGGCATCCGACAGGAACTCATCAGGGAAAGCATATTGACGCAGTTGCCCACACCGCTGGATTGCATTAGGAGGACGGAGCGATCACCGCCAATCCAGGCGCCGGCACAGAGCGCAATGCCCTCTTCTTCTGTCGTCAGGACGGTGGTTTTGATGGCTTCGTCGTCGTGCGCGAGATTGATCAGCCTCGAGTGCCCCGCGTCGGGGACATAGGAGATTTGTGCAACGCCATACTCCTTTAAGGTATTGAAAATGTCGAGCGGCCAGTCGGGGGGCGAGGCGGCTCGTGTTGAGCTAGACATATTCCATTACTTTCATTTTCTATGCTTTCATCTGTTTCAAGCGGCCAAACCATCTTTATAGTTCCTGCGAATCCGCGGCCCATTTCGGGATTCCATCAGCAATCGGCGCTTCGGTGAGCATACCGTCGGATCATCCGAAGCAACTGCGCGGAGCGGAGTACTTGTGGAGCGCGGTTGGATCGCCGGCACGATTCGCACGTAACCACGGCAATCCATAGAGAAAATCGGGAGATGTCTCCCATCACAAGATTGTATGGGTCACTGAAGGAGTATGCTGGTTAAGAAGCTTGACAGGGGAGCGTAAACGCAAGGTCGCGATCGGTGCCTCGCTTCGATTTTGCACAAAGGCAAAACGGACAATCATCAACCGGGAGGATACCTATGTCTCTGCTCGATCGCCGCACCATGTTGGTAGGGTCTGTCGCCGCTGCTTCGCAGTTGGTTGTTTCGCGTCCTTCGTGGTCCGAGGAAATCCCCGGCGTCACCGCCACCGAACTCCGGATCGGCAGCACGGCAGCCTTGAGCGGACCGGTGTCCCTGCTCGGAACGATCGCAAGATGCCAGGCCGCTTATTTCGACATGGTCAATGAAGCCGGAGGCGTCGGCGGACGCAAGATCAAGTTCATCTACTATGACGACGCCGCCAAGACGGTCGAGCAGGTCCGGCGCCTGATCGAGTCCGACGAGGTCGCGTTTCTGTTTTCGACGCTTGGCACCGCACCAAACTCGTCGATCGCCAAATACGTCAACGCGAAGAAAATTCCCCACCTCTTCCTCACCACCAATGGCGACAAATGGGGGGATTACGAAACCTACCCCTGGAGCATGGCCTTCGCGCCGAGTGCCCGGACCGAAGCCAAGATCTTCGCGACACACGCCCTGACGGAGATGCCGAATACAAAATTCGCGCTCCTCTATGCCAACGATGATTTCGGAAAAGATTTCGTTAACGGACTGCGCGACGTCCTTGGAGACCGTTATAGTTCGACGGTCCAGGCCATTTCATACGAGAACACCGACCCAACCGTCGATTCGCAGATCGTGGCCCTTCGGGCTGGCAATGCGGACGTCCTGATCACTGGCGCCACCGCAAAATTCGGCGCCCAGTCGATCCGCAAGGTCAGCGATATCGGTTGGAAGGTGAAGCATTACGTCACCAGTGGCGCCTCCTCGGTCTCCTCCAGCATCATGCCGGCAGGCCCCGAACGGGCCAAAGGGATCATCACGTCGGCCTTCACCAAGGACCCGACCGATGCCGCCTGGGCCGGCGATCCTGCGGTGAAGACCTACTTTGCCTTCATGGCCAAGTATTTTCCGACCGGAAACCCGGAAGACCTGTTCAACGCCTATGCCTTCACGGTTTCCAACGTCATGCGCCATGTCCTGGAACAGTGCAAAGGCGACTTCCGCCGCGAAACCATCATGCGCGAGGCCAACAGCATCAAGGATCTCGATGTGCCGCTGTTGCTGCCCGGGATCAAGGTCAACGTCAGTCCGACCAATCATCACCCGGTGCGCCAAGTCCAGTTGCTGCGTTGGGACGGTGCTCGGTGGACCGCTTTCGGCGACATCATCAACGACTCGAACATTTAGCTTCCCGGGCGATCGGGAGCACTCGTGGCAAGCCTTTCCGACCGATCTGCTCCCAAGCCTTCGCGGCGGAGACCATCTCTCATGAATACAGCGTTCAAGGACTCACTCGGCAAACCAACGCTGAAGGTCGGGGCCTTCCTCGTCGAGTTCGTCTCCCCCGGCATCGGCGAAATCTGCAAGGTGGCGGGGTGCGATTTTGCCACACTGGACCTCGAGCACACCGGATTTACCTTTGAGACGGCGAAATCAGTCGCAAAATACATGCACGCCGCCGACCTGCCGCTGATCGTCCGCATCCCGTCGCGGGAATACCATGACATCTCGCGCGCGCTCGATGTCGGCGCCGACGGCGTGATGCTGCCGATGGTGTCCTCGATTGAGGAAGCGAGACACATCGTGAAAAGCGCAAAGTATTTTCCAGAGGGCATGCGGGGCGTCGCGGTGGGGTTGGCCCAGGACCGGTTTCGGTCGAGCCCGCTGCCCGAGGCCTTTCGCAACAACAACCGGCGCACTATTCTCGCGCTGCAAATCGAGAATACCGCCGGTGTCGAGGCGGCGGACGCGATTGCCGCGCTCGAAGGCGTCGACATATTGTGGGTCGGCCATTGGGACCTCAGCGTCTCCCTGGGGATCCCGGGTCAGCTCGATCATCCCGAGTTCAAGAGAGCGATCGAGCGCGTGAACATGGCGTGCCGAAAGCACGGCAAGTCGATGGCCCGCGTCGCCAACAGCGTCGAGCAATCGATCGAACTTTATCGCTCAGGTTTTGACGTGCAGACCTATCAGTCCGATGTCGCCCTTCTCAAGAATGCCATGACCAAGGGCATCTCCGAGATGCGCAGCGCCTGCGCCTCGGCAAAGGCGAACGCCAAATGAACCGCCTTCGTGTTGGCCTTTCACGCGCTTTTTTCAAGCCCGACGGCGCGCCGACGTATCCTGATTTTGACCTGTCAAAACTTGAGCGGAATCCGCAGGTCGAGCTGGTCAAGGTGAGTAGCGGCGGAGAAATCTCGCCCGATCACATCCGCGACCTCGATGCCATTATCCTCGGTGTTGAGACGTTTGCACGCGCCGCCATCATTCCCAATGGCCGGATAACGCTCATTGCCCGGTTCGGCGTCGGCTACAATGCCGTCGACATCGGCGCTTGCACCGAACACGGGATTGGCGTTGCGATCACGCCGGACGGGGTTCGCCGCCCCGTCGCGGTATCGGTAATCGCCCTCCTCCTCGCCCTCACCGGAAAGATGTTTTGCAAGGACCGGCTGACGCGGATGGGCCCGGCAGGTTTTGCGCAGCGAAGCGCGTATATGGGCATCGGCCTGGTCGACCGGACGCTGGGACTTGTCGGCCTCGGCAATATCGGCCTTGAAACCGTGCGATTGGCAAAACCGTTCGGCTTGCGCTTCATCGCACACGATCCCTATGTTGATCCCGCGGTCGCGGCCGAAATGAACGTATCGCTCGTGGACATCGATACGGTCTTTCGCGAGTCCGATTTTGTATCGCTCAACTGCCCGCTCACGCCGCAGACGACCCATCTCGTCAATGAGCGCCGCATCGAGCTGATGAAACCCAGGGCCTTCCTGATCAACACCGCGCGAGGCGGATTGATCGATCAGGCGGCGCTGACGCGGGCGCTTGTGGCATGCCGCATCGCAGGCGCCGGATTGGACGTTCTCGATCCCGAGCCTCCCGCCGCAGACGACCCGATTCTAAAGCTTGATAACGTGATCCTCGCGCCGCACGCGCTGTCTCACACGGACCAATGTTTTGCGGGCATCGGCGCCTCGGCCGTCGGCGCCGTTCTCGCAGTGATGTCAGGCGAGCCGCCGCGTTGCCTGGTTGACCGCGCGGTGCTGGAAAATCCGGCTTGGCAAGCAAGGCTTGCGGACTACAAGACGCGCTTTCTGGCCAAAGCGCCGACCTGAGCCGGGTTTGGCCGGCGCGCCAGCATACCGCCGCAAGCCCGCGAAGTCTTCCTCTCAGCAACCGAGCTTCGTTGCGAGTTCGGTGAAGCTGACCGCCACTATGTCGACGCAGGATGGATCCGGAACGACGTCGATCTGCTGATGCGGACCGTGCTCGGTCAGGCGCGGCACAAAGACGGTGCCGAGCCCCTGCGCCTTTGCAGCCCGCAAATCCCCGTTGTGGGCCGCCACCATGAGCACCTGCGACGGCTTGAGGTCGAGCATGCGGCAGGAAGCGAGATAGGCCTCGGGGTCCGGTTTGTAGGCGCGCGCAGGCTCGGCGCCAAGCACGCAGTCCCACGGCAGGCCAGCATATTTCGCCATGTTGACGATCAGCGCGATGTTGCCATTCGAACAAGGTGCGATGATGAACCTGGTCTTCAGCCGCGTCAGGCCGGGCACAGAATCGGGCCAGGGGTCGAGCCGGCGCCATGCATGACTCATATGAAGGATATCGGCTTCACTCAGACCCGTGACGCCGAATTCGCCAAGGAGTTTGACGAGGCTCTCCAGATGCAACTCGTCGAGAATCGTCCAGTCACGCCGGCGGCTGCGCACTTCGTCCATGCTGGGACGGTACTGCTTGCGCCAGGCGTCCGAAAATTTCAGCCAGTCGATGCCGGTGATGCCCTTTGTTGCGGTGAAGGCGGCAAGGTCCCGGCTGACGCTCGTGCGCCAATCCACGACGGTGCCGAACACATCGAAAATACAAGCTTTGATTGCTGTGATCATGGTGCCCGAAATGCATCCCTGCGATCGACATGAAGCCGATTTGACCCTTCGCATGGACCGGAGGCATTTCGTAGGGAAATTAGCCTATCGCTTCCATCGCAACATTTTATGGGGAGAGGGTGTTCTCCGCATCCGTCGAAGGGCCAACCCTTCCCCGATCTATAATCAACTTGGATCGTTGCCGCATAAATTTGCGATTGGACCTCGCACCGCCTTGATGGCTCATTTTGCATCAAATCCGTCGCTTTTTCGGCGAACCCACCATTTGCCGGGTGTCGGCCAGACCGGACGGGACGGCGAGCAACAGAGCGAAAAACCTATTGACGAGGGCCACAACACGACCAGAGAGGAGCGCCCGGCATGGATATCAGGCAGCTACGTACGTTCGCCACTCTTGCCGAAACCGGATCGCTGGGTAAGACCGCGGACCGGCTTCGCGTTGCGCAACCCGCGCTGTCCCGCCAGATCCGGTTGCTGGAAGAGGACATTGGACTTCCCCTCTTCAACCGGCACAGCCGCGGGATGCAGATCACCGAAGCGGGCAAGGAGCTTCTTGTCCGGGTTTCCGGCCTGATACGTCAACTGGACCAGGCCTTGAAGGAAGTTCGCGAGTTGAAGACCGCGGTGTCCGGCGCTGTCGCGATCGGCCTCATTCCGAGTGTCAGCAGCATCCTTGGCGGGCGGCTGGGGCAACGCGTCGCGACCGAGCTACCCGGCGTTTCCCTTCGCCTGGTCGACGGCTATGCGCGGCATCTGATGGAATGGCTCCACGACGGCGAACTCGATGCCATCGTGACCTATGGGCCGGGAGCAAATATTCATTGCCAGACATTTGAACTCCTGGTCGAAGAAATGCTCCTTGTCGGTTCCAGCACCAGCGGTTTGGCCGCGCAGAGCCCCATACCGTTTGACGCGGTTGCAAACTATCCGCTCGTGCTGCCGAGCCGTCCGAATGGGCTGCGGGCGATCGCGGACGAGGCTGCCGCGAAAGCCGGAATTACGCTGAATGTACGCCTCGAGGCCGACACCTACTCGGTCCTGAAGGAATTCGCGGTCAGCGGCTCGGGTTTTACGATTCTTCCGGCATCGTCGGTCGAGAAAGAAAATCGCGAGCGCCTCGTCAGCGTGGCGTCGCTTGCAAAGCCGCGGTTGACCCGACAGCTCGTGCTGGCCTCCCCGCTTGGATCGGTCGAGAGCAGAGCGACGCGAGCGGTCATGACGATCCTAAAGGAGGAAGTTTGCGCGCTGATCGAGACCGGCCGCTGGCAGGCCGCGCCAATGGGCGATCTTCGCCGGCTCATGAATAACGGCGTATCTCCGGTGGCAACCGCGCACCGAGCCTTCATACCAAACGGGATCACACGACGGCTTGAAGCCGGTAAGTCCGGGCCGCCGTGCCGTGGAACAGATCGGCTTTCTCACTAGCTGACGCGTCGCGGGTCAGGCGCTTGAACGCGTTCCACAGCACCCCGTAGCTGTAGGATCCCTTGTCGACGGGAAAATTGCTCTCGAACATGCAGCGATGCGGGCCAAAAACCGTGATGGTTTCATGAATATAGTCCCGCCACGCGTTGGCGAGATCCTCCGAAGTCGGCGGCATCTTGTGTTCGTGAAAACCAAATCCGTTGATCCGCATTCCGAGGCCGCCGGCCTTCACGACGGTATTGGGCAATTCGGCGAGCAGCCGAATATCCCTGCGCCAATCGGCAAAGGCCTCCTGACGCCGTCCCGCATAGGGACCGACGCCGAGCGGCCCACCTAGATGATCGACGACGATCGTTATCTTCGGAAACGCCTTGGCAAATCTGGCGAGGTCCGCGAGCTGGTTCTGGTACAGCCAGCAGTCATAGGCCAGACCAAGCTGGCCGAGCGCGGCAAATCCCGCGCGAAATTCCACATCTTCCAGCAGATCCCTGGAATACGGCACCGACGTGCTGCGGACCACGGGATTCCGATGCCATGCGACGATATTGCGAATTCCGCGCAGCCGGCCGTCTGAAACGGTGAGATGCTTTTCGATCACGCCCTTCGCCCGGTCACCGAGGCGAAGGTCAACATATCCGACAATCCCCTCGCACACGCGCGTTGCGCCATAGGCGCCGCTCTCGCTCATCGCCGCGATCCCGTCGACAAATTTCGTCTCGCCGAGCGACTTCAGCGCTTCGTCGCCGGTCGTCCGATACATCGCCCGGCACTCGACAAACACGCTCGAGACGATGTTGTGGCCGGTTCGAAAATCAGCCAGCAACTCGTCCAGTAGATAGCGCGGCCTCGGCGCATCCCAGAGGTGATGATGCGGATCGATGATCGGCAATAGCGGCTCGAGCGGCTGCTCTGCGTATTGGTCAAGCCACGCCTGGTTCACGGCAAGATGGGCAGGCGTGCCGGCGGTCTTGGCTGGTGCATTCATGGCGTGGACTCGACTTTCGGGGAAGCTATCGACTGTAAAAACATTCTGGCGGCGTTGCCCGCGAGAGCAGCGCGCTCATGATGGGCCAAGTTCGCATACTGCTTGCAGGGGGCCTCGACCTCAATCGGAATTTGGGCAGGCAGGCTTTGTGCAAACGCAAGAAGTGGAAGGCCGCCGGCTCCGACATCGAGACGATC
>Ga0066670_10000746_pt1 | contig 10296 bp, 12 predicted proteins | sample GraSoiAngelo_119_FD_66459 | JGI IMG/M metagenome (GOLD analysis project Ga0066670, IMG submission 66459) | Grasslands soil microbial communities from the Angelo Coastal Reserve, California, USA - 14_0919_05_20cm | ecosystem: Environmental > Terrestrial > Soil > Grasslands | place: USA...
ATCTTTGATCTGGACCGAACCCTCATCCCCGGTTCCAGCCTCGTCCACCTCGGGCGGGCGCTGGCGCGGCGAGGGCTGCTCAGCCCGTGGACCCTGCCGACGCACGTCGCTCGCAACCTCGTGTTCCAGCGCTGCGGGGCCAGCGAGTCCAAGGCAGAGCGTGTGCGGGACAGCATGCTGCGGGCATTCTCGGGTACCGCACAGGCCCCCCTGTTGTCCGCTGTCACGGAGGTCGCCGCGGACGTGGCCCGAGACGTCTACTCCGGCGCCGGGTGGCTCCTCGAGCAGCACCTCGACCGGGGCGATTTCTGCGTGGTGCTGTCCGCCAGTCCCCACGAGCTCGTGTCGGCGGTCAGCGGCCTCCTCGGCGCCCACCGTGGTGTGGGCACCGTCGCCGAGGTGGTCGACGGTTGCTACACGGGTCGACTGTCCGGGCCCTTCTGTCAGGGCCGGGGCAAGCTCGATCGGCTGGCCCAAGAGGTCGGACCGGTGCAGCTCTCCGAGGCCGCGGCCTACTCCGACTCTGGCTCAGACCTCGCGCTGTTGCGTTCCTGCCGCCGCCCCGTGGCCGTGAACCCTGACCGGGCGTTGCGGGCTGCGGCGCGGGCGTCGGGCTGGCCGATCCTGCGTTTCAGCTGAGCTCAGGCGCGGGCCGGGCGCTCAGTGGAACCGGATGATCATGGCCCCGCCGAAGAGGATGCAGTAGACGGCGAACGGCCAGAGCTTGCGGGTCTCGAAGTACCGCATGAGGAAGCGCACCGCCAGGTATGCGGCCACGCCCGCCGCGATGCTGCCCACGAGGATCTGACTGCGCACCCCGTCGCCGTTGTGACCCAGTAGATCGGGGAGCTTGTAGATGCCGGCTGCGAGGATCACGGGGGTGGCCAACAGGAACGAGAAACGCGCCGCGTCCTCGTAGTCGAGACCGCGCACGAGCCCGGCCACCATGGTGATGCCCGAGCGACTGATCCCGGCGAACAAGGCGAAGACCTGGGCGACGCCGATCACCCCGGATTCTCGGAAATCGAGGGTGTCCAGCCGCCGGGCCGGCGCCCTCGCCGCGCCCGGAGCACCGACGGGCTGGTACGCCTCGGCCCGTCGGCGGGCTGCGTCGCCGACGAAGAGGATGAGGCCGTTGATCACGAGGAAGGTCGCGGCGGCCAGCGGCTTGGCGAACACGGTCCGAAAGACGTGCTCGAAGGCCAACCCGACGATGCCGGCGGGGATGGTGGCGACGATCAGGAGCCAGGCCAGGCGCTGGTCCGACGTCTCGATGCGCCGTGTCCGCAGCGTCACGAAGAAGCCCCGGATGATCCGGATCCACAGGTCGCGGAAGTACAGGAGCAGGGCGAGGGCCGTGGCCACGTGCATGCCGACGAGGAAGGCCAGGAAGAACGACTCCGACTGCGACTGGGCCGCGACCACGTCGCGCCAGCCGAAGAGCGCCGGGAAGATCACGGTGTGGCCCAGGCTGGAGATCGGGAACAGCTCGGTGATCCCCTGGAGCAGCCCCAGAATGACGGCCTGAAGATAGCTCAGCACGATCGCGGTCCCTTGCTCCTCGTCACCCGGCGCCGGCGATCGGGCCAGCGCTCTCGGCGGGTGATCGAACGGGAAGATCGTAGGCCAAGATGCTGGTTCGACGGCCCACCGACACCGCTCTCGCGGTGGCTGGCGTCCTGTCGGTCGTCATGTTTCCTTCGGCGGCGCTCAGCTCGCCCGGCGGCACGCAGACCCGAATCCCGGCCGGGCCGACACTGCTCGCGGCGCAGCACCCGTCCACGACGGGGCGTACGACGCGACGCGCGAAGAAGCGCTCCGGCTCGGTCGAGTTGTGCGCGACAGCGCGTGGTGAGGCCGAGGGCTCAGCGCCTGGCGGTCTTCCTGGCGCCGGCCTTCTTCTTCGCCGTCTTCTTCGCCGCCGGCCGCTTGGTGGTGGACTTCTTGGCGGCGGCCTTCTTCTTCGCCGGGCCCGCCGATCCGTCCAGCACCCCGCGACCGAGCTTGGGCGCCCGCGATGGGTTGAGCACGGCGTCCTTGAAGCCCTTGAGCGCGGTGATGCGGGCCCGCTTGGACGCCTTGATCCGGATCTGTTCGCCGGTCGCAGGATTGCGGCCCATGCGGGCCGCCCGCTCCACCTTGGCGAACTTGGCGAACCCGGAGATCGATACCGGCTCCCCCTTGGACACCGCGGCCGTCACCACGTCGGTAAAGCCCCGAAGGGCGGAGTCGATGCTCTTCGTCTCCTGGCCGGTCTCGGCCGCTACAGCTCGCACGAGGTCTCTGCGGTTCATCCTCGCCTCCTTCGTCCTCAGCGCCCGCCCATTCTGCGATATCTGGCGAGAGAAGGCGAGGATAGTCCTACAACGGGGCTGGGATCAGAGCTCCACGGGTTGCCCGACGTCGACGCGACCACCACGGGTCACCCGCGCCAGGACGCCGAGATCGGCCGAGTGCGCGGCGCTCAGATGGCGCATGATGTCGAGCTCCCGCGGGAGGCCGCCGGGCTGTGGACGCGTGGTCATCACGCAGCGCCCGCACGGCCGCAGCACGTCGAGCTCCACCTGACCGAGCACGACCCGCCGGCCCATCCAAGCGGCCTCGACGAGCTCGGTCCCCTCGGCCTCGATGAGCACGTTGGGCCGGAAGCGCAGCACATCCCACCGCAGGTCGGGACGTTCGGCGGCCACCGCCCGGAGGCTGGCCGTGGTGAGGAGATGGACCGGGCTCGAGTCCACGAACGAGCCGTACGGGCCCTGCCACCGCACCGGCTCGGACCCGTCGTCCTCGAAATCGGCCGGACGCTCGAACGTCCCCCGCCCGCCTGCCCTGGCCTCGACGAGGTGCACGGTTCGCCCCAGCCACGCACCGAGGGCGGCGTCGACCGCAGGGCCCGTACCGAGGGCCGTCTCCCCGGTGGGAAGCCGCACGGTGAGCTCGACGCCGACCAGCATGGCCCGAGCCTCGAGCAGGCGCCCGTCCTTCTTGGCCGACACGATCGTTCCCGATGCGGGGTCGAGCACGCCGAAGCGGCGGTCGCCGTCGACACCGTGCTCGTCGAACCGCAGGCTGTCTCTGGCCTCGCCCTGCATGGACTTGACGGGGTAGCGCCAGAGCCCAGCCACCTTCATGCCCGCGACGCTAGTGGCCTGGTTCGCGGCTCCCTCGTACGGGTACCTACAGGTAGGAGAAGGGGTGCGCGATGGCGAACTCTGATCACATGCCGGATGCCCCCAGGGCACCGTCGTCGACGTCGGAAGAGCCGACCTCGGAGAGCCCATCCGAGCCCTTCCAGCCCCTGCCTGCCGGTCATCCTGGCATCGGCTTTCTGATCATGCGGGCCCGTCGCCGGCGGTCACGGGAGACGGCGGAGCTCCTCGCCGGGGTCGACATGCACCGGCGGTCGTCAGGGCCTCGTCCGCCTGCGGGTGGCGACGACAAGGACCGGAAGGCCTGACTCGGCGAGCCTGACGTAGCTGCTCACGGGGGCGCCGCGCGCACGCCGCATCGCCGGTGGACGGCCGCGACATGGACCGGATGCACGACCCGTAGAATGAACGCGGCGGCCTCGAGGCGGATGGCTCCCTGGCGGATGACGTGATCTGGCGGATGGCGTGATCTGCGGGTGAGGCCGGTCGCCGGTGGTGGCGCTGCACGCCGGGTGGCTCGTCGACCGCGACACCCGCGGCGGGCGGCTGATCGGCGGCGCCAGCGGGATCACGCCCCCCGTGCGTCAACGCTGCAGGTTCGCCCCCGCCCTACCTGAACGACCGTTCCTGTCGTGAGCAGACCCCGTTTCTGCGGCATGCACGCTGCAGGGTCGCGCCCAGCGGCCTCCCGAGGCCGTTCCTGCAGCGTTGACGCCCGCGGCCGTCACCGCTCACCCAGGCGACGGAACGTGTTGAGCGAGAACTCCTCGAGCGTCCGGGGCAGGTCGGCGCGGTCGGGATGGGCGTTCTCCCACCACGTGGCGCGCAGCGCTCCGCGCCGGGAGAGGACCTCAGGCACCCGGGTGGCCTCGTAGGCGTCGGGCGGGGAGTCGGACATCTCGAGGTACAGACCAGCGGTGATGCGGTCCTCCATCGACGTAACGTCCCCCCTCCCCGTGCAAAAGGCGTTGACGAAGCTAGCAGCGGCCTCGAAGCTCTACCCATGGACGGCGTCGTCGCGGGCATCTACCTCAGCGCTGTCGCCGGCGGCGCCATGCAGCACCGGGACGAGGTGGAGGTGGGCCCTGGAGGCGTGGTGGGCGATCGCTACTCCTCCGGGAACGGGAGCTGGTCGTCGAAGCCCGCGTCGGGGCGGGCGTTGACCCTCATCGAGGAGGAGGCCATCGAGGCCGTCCGCCGGGACTACGGGGTCGAACTGGCGCCGGGAGCGACGCGGCGCAACGTCGTGACCCGAGGCGTCGCCCTCAATCACCTCGTGGGCCGGACGTTCCGTGTCGGCGAGGCCGAAGTCGTCGGAGTGCGGCTGGCCGAGCCGTGCGCGCACCTGGAGGCCCTCACCGCGGCGGGCGTCCGCCGCGCCCTGGTGCACCGGGGCGGGCTGCGGGGTGAAGTGGTGTCCGGTGGCTGCGTGCGGGTCGGCGACCCGGTGCGGCTCCTCGAGCGCCCCGAGCGCACCGAGCGCCACGAGCGCCCCGAGCGCCCCGAGCGCCACGTGGCCAACGAGTAGGCCACCCCGCTAGCCCACCCCGCCGAAGCACACCCCGCACGCACGACCCGGGGCCCCGGCCCCCTCGCCGGCCCCTTCCGGTTGTACACGCGATATATCTTGACTGCGGCGCAGTCGCGACATATCGTGTCGCACGGCGGCGAGGAACGGGTGCCGAAGCGGGAGGGTCAGCATGGACTACATCGTCGAGCCGGGGAGCGACGGCCTGCTGTTGGACCTCGAGCCACTCGACGAGGCTGAGCTGCGCCTCGTCGGCGGCGAGGTGTCCCTGGCGGGCACCTCCTCGCCCGCCCGCCTGGAGATCGACGGCGTGACCGGCGCGCCCGTCACCGTGTGGCTCGACGACGGTGTCCTCACCGTCGAGCAGCCGGGGCCCTTGTCGAGCGGGCTCGTGCGTCCCCGTGCGACCGTGGCCCTCACCGTGCCGCCGGCTGCCCGGGCGACCGTCCGCACCGAGTCGGCTGCGCTCGTCGCTGCCGGACTGGCCGGGGAGATGTCGTTCTCCACGGTCTCCGGTGAGCTCACCGGCACCTGCCTGTCGGGCGACGTGAGGGCCCGCACGGTCTCGGGCGAGGTTGCCCTCGACGGGGTCGCGGGGCGCCTCCGCACCGACTCCGTCTCGGGTCACGTCACGATCGTCGGCGGCCTCCTGCAGGAGCTGGCCGTCGGCACCGTCACGGGCGAGGTCGTCGCCGATCTGGATCCCCGACCGGGCGCCCGCTGCTCGTGCCGCACGACATCGGGTCCGGTGACGGTGCGACTGCCCGCCGATGCCAGCGTCGAGTTCGAGGCGGAGTCGCTGTCGGGCCACGTCGACGTTCCCGAGCAGGCCGAGACATCCGAGGACCGCACACCCCCGTGGGGCAAGGCCTGGTCGGGCACGGCGCAGGCGTGGGCGGAGACGGCCCAGGCCTGGGCCGGCCGAGCCGGCGAGTGGGCCGGGCGCGCCGGCGAATGGGTCGACACGCTGGCGGGTGCGGGAGCGCGGCTTCTGGGCGACGCTCCGTCGACGTGGGCCAGCGGCTGCCTCCCTCTCGGCGGTGTCGGGCGCGTCGTGCGCGGCCGACTCGGCCATGGGGACGCCACGTTGCGCCTGGCCAGCCTGGTCGGGAACATCTCCGTGGTGAGCGGTGCACCGGTCGAGGCCGTGGCGTGAACCGGGTGTTCTCCCACGGCCGCCTGCGGCTGTTCCTGCTCCTGCTGCTGGCCGAGCACCCCCGTCACGGCTACGAGCTGATCAGGCACATGGAGGACCGTTTCCTCGGTCTCTACACGCCGTCAGCGGGCACGATCTATCCGCGCCTGGCTGCGCTCGAGGAAGAGGGCCTCGTGGAGCACGAGGAGGCCGAAGGCCGCAAGGTCTACCGCCTCACCGACGCAGGGCGGGCGGAGCTCGATGCACACAGGCACGAGCTGCGCGATCTCGAGGCACGGGCCGCCGAGTCCGCCCGCCATCTGGCACACGAGATCCGCCACGAGGTGAAGGCATCCGTCCGGGAGCTCCGTCAGGAGCTCGGTGCCGCCATGCGCGACGTTCGCAGAGAGGATCGGCGGACCGCCCGTGAGGCGGCGAAGCAGCGCCACGACCGGATCCGTGACGCGGCTCGGAACCGTTGGGGAAGAGAAGACCGGTGGGACGAGCCCTGGCGCGGCGCACGACCCGGCGGCAGAGGCATGGATAGCGAGCACCGGCACGCTGGTGACCCGGGGGCTGCTGACCGTGACGAGCACGACGGCGACGAGCGTCGGCCCGAGGAGGGGGGCACGGCGGCGGATTCCCCGGATCGGCTCGTGCTGCGGTCGCTCGGCGGCGACCTCGAGGCGTTCGTCACCGACGTGATGACGGCCGCTCGTCGCCGACCCATGGATGGCGAGCAGCTGCGTGCGGTCAGGGAAGCGCTCCTCGCCGCCCGTGAGGCCGTCATCGGCGCACTGAGCGCCGACGGCTCGACCTGAGCCCCGTCGTTTCAGGTAGTCACAGCGGTCTGGACCATCGCGACCAGTCCCGGCTGCAACCGCCGGAGCCCGTTGCGGACACTCCAGAAAACGCGCCGCTGGTTCATGATCTTTCAGTCGGGATTCATCAGCGCCTTAGCCAGCAGGAGGAGGGGAAGCGATTACCCCATAGGGGTGGAGCAGGATTTCCCCTCGCACGAGGAGGCAGGACGTCCTATGGTCGGGGTCGGGCCGTAGGACGCTGTCGACAGGGGGGCGCCGGGTCCGATGGTTCACGGACGGGTCCTGCGTCGTTGGGATCCGGAGGGGGGAGACGTGGGGAACGAAGGGCGGATCTGCAAGGCCAAGACGGGCAACGGGCGGGCGTGTCGCAATCCGGTTGCGCCCGGGAGCCAACTGTGCGGGCGCCACGATCGAGGCGACAAGCTGTCGCCATGGTGGTGGACGAACGCTCCCGAGCTGTTGCGAGCATGGGACGAGGAGTCGCTCGAGGCTGACGACAGACAGACGATGGAGCTGAAGCGGTTGTTCGGGCCACCTCGCCGTCGGAGCAGGCGCACGGGCAGGAGCGGGAGCGACCACAGAACGACGAGTCGTCCGCCAACGGTCTAGCGCCGGCGCGACTCGGCCAATAAAGCGCGGTAGACGCACTCGGTCAGCACCTGGCCGCGGAGGTCGAGCGCGCCGTCGTCCGCACAGTCGTCCACCGCACGAGGCGTCGAACACCTCATTTGAACACGCCCCTCGGCGAGTCGCAGTTGGGGCAGATGACGACCTCCTGTCCGTCGCGGCTGGCGACGAACCGCAGTTGCTCGCGGCAGTGCTGGCATATGTTTCGCTTGAGGAACGGCCACGGGTTGGGACCGATCGGTACGCTCACGGAGCCCTCCAGACACGCCGAGAGCAGGCGTTTCGATGACAGCAGCGTCGATCTGACGGCCACACTCTCTCTCCGACGCACTGAGCGCCGGACTTGGTCTGTATGCCCATGGCGCCCCCCCTCGCCTAGGGCACAAAGGGCGACCGGGAGTCCCCCCCAGATAAGGCTCACGCCCGTCCCTTATGCTGGTCCATCAAGGGTAGCTGTCGGTCGCCGTTTTCGCTTCCGATTTCGTCCGGGCAGTAGCCTGACGACGTGGCGAGGTCGAACAAGACAGCGGTCCTGATCACCGGATGCTCCAGTGGTATCGGGCGCGCCACGGCCGAGCGGCTGGCCCGAGGCGGCCACGCGGTGTACGCCACGGCCCGGCGTCCCGAGGCGATCGAGGACCTGGCCCGGTCGGGCTGCAAGCTCCTGCCGCTGGACGTGTGCGACGACGAGTCGATGGCCGCAGCCGTGAAGGAGGTCGAGTCAGCCGAGGGCGCGGTGGGCGTGCTGGTCAACAACGCCGGCTACGGGCAGGACGGCGCGGTCGAGGCCGTTCCGATAGGGGAGGCCCGTCGCCAGCTCGAGACCAACGTCCTCGGTCCGCTGCGGCTCACACAGCTGGCCCTGCCGGGCATGCGCCGAGCGGGCAGGGGGCGCATCGTCAACGTCAGCTCGATGGGCGGGCGCGTCACGATCCCCGGCGGTGGTGTGTACCACGCCTCCAAGTACGCGCTGGAGGCGCTCAGCGACGCACTGCGTTTCGAGGTGCGGGGCTTCGGCGTCGATGTCGTGCTGATCGAGCCCGGGCTCATTCGTACCCGCTTCGGTGACACCGTGATCGGTGGTCTCCCGGGCGGCGAGGACGGCGGGCCGTACGCGGAGTTCAACGAGGCGCTGACCAAGCAGGTCCAGAGCGCGTACTCCGGCCTCGTCGGCAAGCTCGTGGCCGCGGGACCCGACCGGGTTGCCAGGGCCATCGAGAAGGCCATCTCGGTCGAGCGGCCGCGGGCGCGTTACGTCGTGACGCCCACCGCGAGGCTGATGATCGAGATGCACCGCCTCCTGCCCGGTCGAGCGTTCGACCTCCTCATGCGGACGCAGTTCCCGACACCCCGTCAGCGGAACGCCGAGACCACCGCGATCTGAGCACGTCCTCGGGGCGCAGACCCTTCCGTTAGCCAGTTCATCGGGCGTTCACACCGGGGCAATAGGCGCGTGACGACTCGCGGGTTGAATGAGTCAAGACCGGCACGGGAGGCCGGTGTGACGGTGAGACGGTGAGGAGAACCATGGATCAGTTTGCGGCGCCGAACGGAGACGGCTACCCGGTCGTTGGGCCGGAGGTCGGCGAGCTCGTGGAGGTGGCGACTCGTTTCACCGGGAGCTGGAGCCGGGGCTTCGTCGTTGCCGACGTCGAGCAGCAGGCCTACCGCTTGCGACGGCTGTCGGACGGCCAGCTGCTCCCGATCGCCTTCGCCGCCCACGAGCTTCGTGCCGACCCGCGGCGTCGCGACGCTCCCCGCGTCGGGGCGGCGTAGCCCGCCTGGCAGCGGCACCCACGACCACCACTGCCAGGCGGCATCGACCCGCCGAGGGGCGCGAGATCGGCCCGCGCCGGGCCCCTTCTCCCGTAGCGGCGTGAACGGTTTCAGCGGGTCAGGTGGCTCAACGAGCCTCTTTCGGGGGCATCTGGCGAAGGTCACTGAGCACGTGGCCGCCGTTGACGTACAGGATCCCCAGGCCGAGAGGCTTGATGCGTCGACGCAACCGGGTGAGCTGGACGCGGAGGGTGTCCCGCTGCCCGCCGCCATCGGGCCAGCCGAAGGTGAGCAGCTCGGCATCCTCGACCACCTGTCCGAACGCCTCCACCAGTGCGCCCGCAAGCCGGGCCGTCACCCCCGACAGGGCCACCCAGCGCCCGCCGTGGAACAACCGACCGTTCTCGTCGAGCTGGGGCACCGTCGCCACGCGTCGACGGTCCGCCACCCTCCGGGCCAGCGCGGCGAGACGGGCCTGGGTCTCGCCGAGGTGCACAGGTGTACGCACCCAGTCCTGGAGAGGATCGTCGAGCCACGGCACTGGCTCGTCCCCACGGGCGAGCACGAGCCGTGCCGTCGACGACTCTGCCAGCCAATGCAGAAGCTCTTCGTCCTCGGGCCAGTGCACGACGGCCACGATCACCGGCTCGGAGTCGGCGTGCGCCGATGGGGCTGCCCCGTACGAATGCCCCTGGAAGGCCCCGTACGAGGACGTCGCTCGGTCCAGTTCCCGCAAGTGGACACCTCCTCGGTCGTGAGCGGATCGTACGACTCGGCTGTTTCGTGCCTCTTCAGTGCATGTAAACGGCGCGTTAATCAGAGGGCCCCTTTGTTTCAGTTCCGAGCGCCAGGCTGTTAACGCGCTGTTAATCAGCCTGTCGAACGCCTGTGACGTACGAGCCTTACCTTCTCCGCCATGCCTAACGGAAGGGTTGGCTGACGTGGCAACGAAGACATCGCATGCAGTTCTCGACCGATCTCGGTCCGGGGGACGCGAACGCAGCGAACGCCCTGGGCCCCTGACGATCCGCCTGGCCGACCGGCACCGGTGGGTCGGCTTCCTTGCGGCGCTCACCGCTGCTGGAGGTTTCGCGTTCCTCTGGGTGCCGAATCTCGGCAACCGGGTGGCGACCGGCGCCACCGGGACCAGCTACCTGCTCATCGGCCTGGCGCTCTCCGGTCTTCTCGTCGCTGCGAGCGTCACTCGTCGCGGCGTGCTCATGGCCGGAGGCGCGCTGCTGGTGGCCGTCGGGCCGT
>Ga0066670_10000756_pt1 | contig 10253 bp, 6 predicted proteins | sample GraSoiAngelo_119_FD_66459 | JGI IMG/M metagenome (GOLD analysis project Ga0066670, IMG submission 66459) | Grasslands soil microbial communities from the Angelo Coastal Reserve, California, USA - 14_0919_05_20cm | ecosystem: Environmental > Terrestrial > Soil > Grasslands | place: USA...
CACGCCGGACGGTGTCGGCCGCTACAACCACTTCGCGGGCGGCGGCTCGATCTACTGGACGGCCAACACCGGCGCCCAGCTCATCTACGGCGCCATCAAGGACCGTTGGCAGGCATTGGACTGGGAGCGCTCGTATCTGGGTTATCCCGTGACCGACCTCTTCGACGTCCCGGGCGGCACGTGCAGCAACTTCCAGCACGGCTCGATCCGCTGGAATCGGAGTACCGGCGCGGTCACCGACTCGCGCACGCTCTGCGCCAAGCCGTAACCAGGTGATACCGGCCGCCCCGGAGCCCTTCCGGGGCGGCCGTTTCCACATAAGGGGGTTTACCCGAGTGTCCACAAAGTACAGATCCGGCCTGACGCGTGCCGTGGTCACGGCCACGGCGATCGGCGTGCTGGCCGGGCTCGCCGCGCCGGTGGCGACCGCCGCCGAGCCGACGCTGAAGGCGACGAGCATGGCGGCAGCCGCGCCGTTGCCGGAGGCGACGCAAGAAGAGAAGGTCAACGCGATCCGCGCGCTGGGTGTCGACATCGACAACACCTGGCTCGTGCTGCGTGACCGCGACTTCGTCTTCAAGATCTTCGACACCGCGGACAGCGTGCGCTTCCCGCTCGTCAAGGATGGCGCGCTTCAGGCTTACCGCGACGGCGACCAGGCGTCGACGCTGTTCATCCGGACGACGATCACCGAGCTCGCCGGGCGTGATCGCGACAACTACGCGCGCAGCCAGCTGGAGCGTGATCAGGCGCGGAAGCTCAAGCAGTCCGCCGCCGCGCTGATCGCGATGCCGGTCACCGACCAGCAGCTCGATCTGGGCTACCGCGACTTCATCTACGAGCTTTGGCGGTTCGCCACGGGCTATCCGAAGGTCAAGGCCGCCGCGCTGACCGCGTTCGGCGCGTCCGAACCCGACCAGAAGATCTTCCTGGCCTCGGGTCTGCTCGCCGCGAAGCGTCAGGACCAGCAGGACGCGATCGACGCCGACAGCCAGAAGACCGAGGCGGAGAAGGCGCGCCAGAAGGCACGCAACGCGCGGCAGAACGCCGCCACCGTCGTCGCGCTGGCCACCAACGACACTCTGCTCGACCTTCCGGACGACTTCTTCATCCGGAAGCTTCTCGAGAAGGCCGTCCCCGGCTCGGAGGTCGCGATCGCCGGGCAGGCCGCGCTGAACAGCTCGAACCCGGCCGACTGGACGGCGTACCTCGCCACCGGAATCTTCGCGGCGAACCAGCGTGACATCGAGATCGCGCGGCAGAAGAAGGCGGCCGAAGACCGCCGGATCACCCGCGAGATCAAGGCGAAGGCCGAGAACGGCCTCATGCGGCCGCGGCTGGTCGCCGCCGCCAACGCGGCGCTCGCCGGTTCGGACGACGCCGTCGCGGCGTTCCTCAAGGACGGTCAATACGCCGTCTCGGAGCAGTCGATCGAGGCGACCACCCCGGGCCTCAAGGGCTTCTACGTCCAGAGTGCCGCAGGCGACGCCTACATCAGGTCGGGCGACGCGGGCACCAACGGCAAGGCTCAGCTCGACGCGGCCACGTGGAAGGTGAAGGACGGCCTGGCCGACCCGAACTGCTTCTCCTTGGAGTCGACCCAGTCCGAAGGCAATTACCTGCGCGTGAACGGCGTCAACGTCCAGCTCGCCGCGAACGACGGCAGCACGGCGTTCAAGAACGACGCCACCTGGTGCTCGAAGCCGGGCAACAACGGCTTCGGCGTCTCGCTCGAGTCGAAGGCGCAGCCGGGCCGGTTCCTCCGTCACTGGGCTTCCAGCTGTGGGCCGCCAACAGCTCGGACGACGTCTACTACGACGCCAGCAGGTTGTTCATGGAGGACACCACCTGGACCATCGTCGACCCGAACCCGCAGGTGTCGACGCCGATCACGATTCGCTGGAAGAACGACGACGCCTTCCGCGCCCTCGTCGGCGACCCGAAGGGTGACGAGGTCTACGACGCCTTCAACGGCGGAGTCCGCTACCGCGACTTCACCAATGGCCGCGCGTACTGGAACGCCGCCACCGGCGTGCACGCCGTGGTCGGTCCGTTGCTGGAGAAGTACAAGGCCGCCGGCGAGTACCACATGAAGATGCCGGTGATCGACACGACGTACGCGCCCGACGGTGTCGGCAGGTACACCCACTTCGAGAACGGCATTTCGATCTACTGGTCGCCGTCGACCGGTGCGCACCTGGTGTACGGCGCGATCCGCGGGCTGTGGGAGCAGCTGGGCTGGGAGAAGTCGTACCTCGGCTACCCGACCGAGGACGAGGCGCAGGCGGGCAACCTCCGCCGCAGCACGTTCCAGCACGGCAACATCGACCACGACCCCTCGACCGGCCGGACCTGGGACTACCGCGTCTGACCCTAGTTGTCCGTGAAGGCCACATTGAGGAACTTAGAGTTCCTCAATGTGGCCTTCACGAACTTGGGAATCAGGAGGCTGTCCACTGTGGACGGCGCGGGCTGATCAATACACTGGGTGGTCGCTGAACTTACGCAACGTCCGCTCGGACGGCTGGACGTAGAACACCCCGGTGATCACACCGATGAACACCATCACCAGATCGGCGATCGCGCCGATGTCGGGCGTGCGCGAGCCGTCGTGCCAGACGCTGAAGAGGATCGGCACCATCATCGTCACGAAGACGAAGACGCCGCCGACCAGGAACCAGAGCAACAGCGCAAGCTGGACCGCGCGCGCCCGGGCGACGACCAGGTAGCCGCCGCTGAGGCACCGGCGGCACAGCAGTACCAGCGCCGCGATGACGAGCACGACCGCAGGCGGCACGATCATCGCTACCTTGCCGAGGATCGAGTCCGGCAGCGCGTGATCATGGCGAAGATCGTTCATGAGCGCGCTCGTGCCGAAGAGCAGGAGTGTCCCGCCGAGCAGCGAGAGGCCGACGATCGTCGAGCCCGAGCGCACGCGCGCGGCGAACCGGGGTGGCAGCGGGATGTACTGCTCCTGCTGGAAATCCGTCTGCACGGCGCTCACCTCCGTCAGAGGGTCCGTGAATGCCACATTAAGGGAAGTAGCGTCCCTCGATGTGGCATTCACGGCTAGTCGGGCCGAAAGGGTTAATCCGCCGCCAGCAGGTTGGCGCAGCGGATGAGACCGATGTGCGAATACGCCTGTGGGTGGTTGCCCAGCGAGCGTTCCGCGATCGGATCGTACTGCTCCGGCAAAAGGCCGGTCGGACCGGCCGCGTCGACGATCTGGGTGAACAACTCTTCGGCCTCGTTGCGCCGCCCGGTGAGCAGATACGCCTCGATCAGCCAGGCCGCGCAGATGTGGAAGCCGCCCTCACCGCCGGGCAGGCCGTCGTCGCGGCGGTAACGGTACACAGTGGACCCACTGCGCAGCTCCGCCTCGATCGCGGTCACCGTCTGCTGAAAGCGCTCGTCAGCGGGGTCGATCAGGCCGGTCAGGCCCACGAACAGCGACGCCGCGTCGAGGTCGGTGCCGTCGTAGGCCGTGGTGAAGGCCTGGACGTCGTCGTTCCAGCCGTGCTCGAGGACGTCCGACTTGATCCGGTCGCGCAGCACCGGCCACGCGCCGGGGACGCCGCGGCCGTACTTCTCGCCGAGCTTCACCGCGCGGTCGATCGTCACCCAGCACATCACGCGCGAGTAAACGCGGTGCCGCGGAACGTGCCGCTCTTCCCAGATGCCGTGGTCCGGCTCGTTCCAGCGCCGCGTAACCGCTTCCGCCATCGCGCGCACCATTTGCCAGTCCTCGTCACGCAGCTCGCCGCGCGCTTCGGCGAGGGTTCCGACGAGTTCGACGACCGGGCCGAAGACGTCCAGCTGAACCTGGTGGTTCGCGAGGTTGCCGACGCGCACCGGCCGCGAACCGGCGTATCCGGGAAGCGACTCGATGGTCGCCTCGGCGCCGATCACGCTGCCCGCGAGGGTGTACAGCGGGTGCAGCCGCTCCGGGCCGGCGAGCGTCGCGAGAACGCCGTGCAGCCAGCGGAGGTAGCCCTCGGCCTCGTCGAGCGAGCCCAGATGCACGAGCTCCCGCACGGTCATCGCGGCGTCGCGGATCCAGCAGTAGCGGTAGTCCCAGTTGCGTACACCGCCGATTTCCTCCGGCAGCGAGGACGTCGCCGCCGCCAGCACGCCGCCGGTGTCGGTGTTGACCAGCCCGCGCAGGGTGAGCGCCGAGCGCAGCACCAGCTCGGTCTGCACGGTGGGCAGCCTCAGTTTCGTCGCCCAGGTGCTCCAGTACTGGCCCGCCCGGTCGCGACGCTCCACTTCGGACAGTTCATGCGGGCCCAGATCGGTGGTGCCGCAGCGCAGCTCCAGCACCACTGGCTCGTCCTTGGTCGGCCTGACCAGCGCGGACGCGGTGTCGTGCAGGCCGTCGGAAGTGATCGTCCACTCGACGCCCGGCGCGCGCAGCACGAACGGCTCGGACGTGCCGAGTACGCGGATGCTGTCGCGCTCGGCCACCAGCTTCACCGGCACACCGCCGAACTCGGGGCGCGGCGCGAACACCACGTCGGCCTCGGTCTCACCGGAGATCACGCGCACCAGGTCTGTCCGATGTGGAGCGCTCTCCGGCTCGATGTAGTCGGTCACCAGCAGGCGTGACCAGCGCGTCTCGACGGTCATGGTGTTCGGCAGGTAGCGCTGGCCGAGCGGGAGGCCGTTGCGATGCGGGTTGATGGAGAAGTGACCGGCGCCCTCGCCGCCGAGCAGGTCGGCGAACACCGCGGGCGCGTCCGGGCCCGGGTGGCACAGCCAGGTCAGCCTCGCGTCCGGCGTCAGGAGCGCGACGGAACGCTCGTTGGCCAGCATCGAAAGCCGCTCGATCGGGGGCGCCGATTCGCCGTACAGCCAGTTTCGGCGCTCTTCCAGCATGAACGCGAGCACCAGCGCGACGTCCACAGTGTCCGGAACGCGGTAGGTGGCCAGGGTCTCGCCGTCGCCGACCTTGATGCCGACGTCCGGGCCGGAGAGCCGGGCGAAGGCCTTCTCGTCGGTGACGTCGTCGCCGAGGAAGATCGCCGCGGTCGCGCCGACCTGGTGGCGGAGGATGTCCAGCGCGCGGCCCTTGTCGGTCTGGACCACCGCGAGCTCGACCACCTCCTTGCCGTCGGTGGTGGACACACCCTCCCATGTGGATGGTCCATTGTGGACCGCGGCGAGTACGCGGCGGCCGGCTTCGTGCTCGGCGCGGCGCACGTGGACCGCGATGCTCGCCGGCTTGACCTCTAGTGTCACGCCCGGGACGTCGAGTACCAGCTGTTCCAGCTCGGCTTCGAGACGCCGGTGCAGTTCGCGGGCCTTGCCGTCGAGCGCGTGGATGAAGCCGATGTCGAACTCGGAGCCGTGGCTGCCGACGAGGTTGACCTCGGACGGCAGGCGGGACAGCGTCGCGAGATCGCGCAGCGCACGGCCGGAGATGACCGCGGTGGTCGTCTCGTGCAGGCCGGCCAGGGACCGCAACGCTCCCACCGACTCCGGCAGCGGGCGGGCCTCGTCCGGGTTCAGCGTGATCGGGGCGAGGGTGCCGTCGTAGTCACAGGCGACCAGCAGGCGCGGCGTCCTCGCGATCTGCACGATCGCGCGTCGCAGCTCGGCGGGCAATGCCTCGGCAGTCAACACTCCTCCTCAGGAGCTCGTGCGTGCGGGGGGTGTCAGTCTCCCGGCTCGGCACCCAGCGCCTGTAGGAACGAGCGCGCCCAACGGTCGACGTCATGTGTGAGGACCTGGCGACGCATGGCGCGCATCCGGCGACGGCCCTCTGCTGGGTCGAGGGTAATGGCTGCCACTAGAGCATCCTTCACCCCGTCCAGGTCGTGCGGGTTGACCAGGAACGCACTGGAGAGCTCGGCCGCGGCGCCGGCGAATTCGCTCAGGACCAGCGCACCGCCAAGATCATGACGCGCTGCGACGTACTCCTTGCAGACGAGATTCATGCCGTCACGCAACGGTGTTACGACCATTACGTCAGCGGCACAGAAGAAAGCGGCCAGTTCGGCGCGGTCGACGGACTGGTGCAGGTAGTGCACGACCGGATGCCCGATGCGCGAGAACTCGCCGTTGATCCGGCCGACCATCTGCTCGATTTCGCCGCGCATCCGCTGGTAGTGCTCGACGCGCTCGCGGCTCGGTGTGGCCAGCTGGACGAACGTGACGTCGTCGGGTTGCAGGCGTCCCTCGTGGAGGAGTTCGTGCAGCGCCTGCAGCCGCAGGTCGATGCCCTTGGTGTAGTCGAGGCGGTCGATGCCGAGCATCACCGTCTTCGGGTTGCCGAGGTCACGCCGCAGCTGCGCGGACCGCTCGGCGACGGCCTTGGTGCGGGCGAGCGCGTCTAGGCCGGCGGCGTCGATCGAGATCGGGAAGGCGCCGACGCGCACGGTCCGGTCGCCGACCTGCATGGTGCCGGGCCGGGACCGGATGCCGACCGCGCCGCGCGTCGACTCGAGGCCGACCAGCTGACGGGCCAGCCAGAGGAAGTTCTGCGCGCCGCCGGGACGGTGGAAGCCGACGAGGTCCGCGCCGGTGAGGCCGCGGATGATCGCGGCGCGCCACGGCAGCTGCATGAACAGCTCGACCGGCGGGAACGGGATGTGCAGGAAGAAACCGATGCGCAGGTCGGGACGTAGATCGCGGAGCATCGCGGGCACGAGCTGCAGCTGGTAGTCCTGGATCCACACGGTGGCGCCGTGTGCGGCGACTTCGGCGCTGGCCTCGGCGAAGCGGCGATTGACCTTTACGTAGCTGTTCCACCAGGCGCGCTCGAAGACCGGGCGCGCGACGACGTCGTGGTAGAGCGGCCAGAGCGTCGCGTTGGAGAAGCCTTCGTAGTAGTCACGGACGTCTTCGTTGGTGAGCGTGACGGGGTGGAGCACGAGGCCGTCGTCGTCGAACTCCTCGACCTCGACGTCCGGCACGCCGGGCCAGCCGACCCAGGCGCCTTTGCGGGAGCGGAGGAACGGTTCCAGCGCGGAGACAAGACCGCCGGGACTCGCCGTCCAGCGGCGGCTGCCGTCGGCGGTGCGTTCGAGGTCGACCGGCAGCCGGTTGGCCACCACCACGAAATCCGCGGAGTTCGTCTTGTCTGCTCCGGAAAGAACCTCAGTCACGTCAGCGCTCCTCGGGTCGCGGCCCAGAGTTGAAACCCTACAGCGGCGCCGATGAACAACCGGTGACCAGTGCGTTACTCCAAGCGCCGTTCGGCTGGCTGAAGTGGCCCGGCGAGCCGAGGCCCGGAGAGCTTCCGTTCCAGCCTTCCCAGGCCCGTGCGAACCGGTTGCGCGAGCCATTCGCCGAATACCACGCCCGCGGCCAGCGCAAGCCCGATGGCGACGGCCGTCATCAGCGTTGAAATATTGCTGCCCTGCTCCACGCCGAGCTGGTACAGCCCACGGTAGGTGGACAGACCGGGGAGCAGCGGGGTGATCCCGGACACGGCTACCACAAGTGGGGTAACTCGCAGCCGTCGCGACAGGACGCCGCCGCAAAACCCCACGAGCGTCGCCGCGATGGCGGACGAGCTGACCGCGTCGAGCTGGGCAAGAATCAAAGCGCCATAGACGCCGGCACCGATCCCGCCCGCGGCCGCGGCCACGAGCATTGCGCGCAACTTCGAATAACTCGCCAGCGCGAAGCACGCCGACGCGCCCGCGCCGCCGATGACGATGACGGGGAGCTGCTGCGGCGTCGAACCGATGACCTCGGGCAGCGGCGTGCGCGGCAGGCCGAGCAGGACGGCGATCCGCAGGGCCAGCACGACGCCGCTGATCAGGCCCGCGGACATCAGGACGGTTTCCATCGTGCGTCCGGCGGCGGTGACGTTGTAGCCGGTGATCGCGTCCTGGACGGCGGACACAGTGGACAATCCGGACAGCAGCACGGTGACCGCGGCCGCGACGACCACGGTCGGCCGATCCGTGGTCAACAGGTCGGTGTTGACGATGGCCATCGCGGAGAGCGTCGCGACGAGCCCGCCGACCACCTGCTGGAAGAAGAACGGCAGCCCGAACCGGTTGAGGAACCGGCCGATCCGGTCGATGACCGCGCTGATCACGAAGGCGACGACCGCGGCGTCCGGCCCGGCGCCGAGGAGCAGCGTGACGAACGCGGCGACCCCGCCCCAGGCGAAGGTGGACACCCAGCGCGGATACGGATGCGGTGCCTCGGTGATCCGCTCGAGCTGGGCTTGCGCCTCCTCTGCGCTGATCCGGCCGCGGACGATCTTGCGGACGAGGATCTCCGCCTCGGTCAGCCTGGTGTAGTCGAGACTGCGGCTGCGCACCACCCGCAGCGCCGTGACCGGCTGGAGTTCGGTGCCGCGGTGGCAGGTCACGGTGATCGACGTGAAAATGACGTCGACCTCGCAGTGCGGCAGGCCCAGCGCGGACGTGATGGCCAGGATCGTCGCCGTGACGTCGGAGGCCCCGGCGCCGCTGGCCATCTGGACCTCGCCGATCCGCAGAGCCAGATCAAGTACGAAGTTGACGGTCGCGTCGTCCGGCGGCTTCGGGCCGATGGTGTGGTTGATCTCGACCGCGGGCAGCTCGCCGGTGGGTGCCTCGAGGATGTGCCACGGCCTGCGCAGGAGGAGATTCGGCCGATGCTGCCGGTGGCCGCGTTGCCTCGGCGCTTCGAGAATGTTCCATTTCTCCTTCATGCCGACCCACCTCCTTGATTACTTAGGCCCTTTGGAGCATCGCCACCCCTGCCCCGACCGTTGCACGGATCGCATAGTGGCGTCCACCACGTCCTGATCTTGCGGCAGACTGATCGTCATGGGGAACTCTTTGACCAGGCGGACCGTCCTTTTCGCGGCCGCGGCCGGGGTCGCTCTTCCGGGGGTCGCTGCGGCCGACCCGTTGCCTGTCTTCGGACACGGCGTGGCTTCCGGGGATCCGTTCCCGGACTCGGTTCTTTTGTGGACGCGCGTCACTCCCACTTCGGACGCTTTGCCCGGCTCCGGCGTCGGGCCTTCGGTGGACGTACGGTGGGAAGTCGCTTCGGACGCTTCGTTCGCTGACGTCGTTTCGTGCGGCGTTGCGCGTACGAGCGCTTCGCGCGATCACACGGTGAAGGTGATCGCCGAGGGGTTGTCTCCTTCGGCGGCTTACTACTACCGATTCCTCTGTGGCGGCCAGACGTCGCCAGTTGGACGTACGCGCACTGCGCCCGCTCACAACGCTTCGCTTGCTTCGCTGCGCTTCGGCGTCGTTTCGTGCGCTAACTGGGCCGTTGGCCACTTCGCGCCGTACCGGTACCTCGCGTCGCGCGACGACCTCGACGCCGTGATCCACCTCGGCGACTACATCTACGAAGGCTCGCCCTCACCTGGTGATCTGCGCGTCGTCGTCCCGCCGCACGAGCTGGAGACCCTGGCCGACTACCGGCAGCGGCACGCTTCGTACAAGACGGACCCGCACGTTCAGGCCGTGCACGCGCGGCACCCGATGATCGCGACCTGGGACGATCACGAAGCAGCCGATAATGCCTGGTCCGGCGGCTCGCCCTCGCATGATCCCGCCACCGAAGGCCCGTGGGCCGTCCGGATGGCGGCCGCGCACCAGGCGTACTTCGAGTGGATGCCGGTGCGAGTCCACGGCACGCGGCTGTACCGCAGGCTGCGCTTCGGCACCCTCGCCGACCTGACCATGATGGATCTCCGCAGCTATCGGACCCAGCAACCGGCGCCCGGAGCGGAGGACCCAGCCGGGACGATCTTGGGTGCGACGCAGCGTGCGTGGGTGGTGGACGGCATCGCTCGCGGCAAACCGGCCTGGAATCTGTTCGGCAACTCGGTGATGTTCGCGCCGCTCAAGGTCCCTGTGCTGCCCCCGGCCCACGCCACTGTTGTGTCGCGGATGCTGGCCGACCAGCCCCAAGCGACAACGGTCAACACGGACCAATGGGACGGCTACGCGGCCGACCGTCGCGTGCTCGTGGACGCCATCCGCGCCCAGGGCCGGTCGAACTCGGTGTTCCTGACCGGGGACATCCACTCGACCTGGGCCCTTAACGTGCCCTCCGACCCCGCGGACCCGCTGTCGCCCCCGGTGGCCGCGGAGTTCGTGACGACGTCCATCACCTCGGACAACTTCGACGAACTCCTGCATGTCCCGCCCCGCACGGCCTCCCTGGCTGTCGAAGCGGCGTTCCGCGCCCTGAACCCGCACGTCCAGTGGGTCGAGCTGGACTCACATGGCCCGTCGGTCCTGGAAGTGACCCCTTCGACGGTCCAGATGGACTGGTACTACGTCGCC
>Ga0066670_10000765_pt1 | contig 10198 bp, 8 predicted proteins | sample GraSoiAngelo_119_FD_66459 | JGI IMG/M metagenome (GOLD analysis project Ga0066670, IMG submission 66459) | Grasslands soil microbial communities from the Angelo Coastal Reserve, California, USA - 14_0919_05_20cm | ecosystem: Environmental > Terrestrial > Soil > Grasslands | place: USA...
GAGGAGCTGCGCGACGAGGTCGGGCTCGACCGGAACGCCCTCGTCGATGAGTTCCAGGAGGACGCGCGCGAGACCTACGCCGAGAAGGAGAAGGGCCTCGGGCTCAACCCGGAGACCGAGCAGCCGCTCCTGCGCGACGTCGAGCGTTTCGTGATTCTGCAGGTGGTCGACGTTCACTGGCGCGAGCACCTCGAGAACATGGACTACCTCCGCGAGGGCATCCACCTGCGCGGGATGGCGCAGAAGGACCCGCTCGTCGAGTACACCGCCGAGGGGCACAAGCTGTTCGAGGAGCTGAACGGTGCGATTCGCGAGGAGGTCGTGCGGACGCTCTTCCACGCCGAGATCGAGGTGGAGGAGGTCGACCAGCTGCAGCGGGCGCAGGCGGCGCAGGCTGTCGACGGCGGCGCGGTCGCCTACGAGCACGAGTCGCTCGCCGGCGCCCAGGCGATCGCAGCGGCCGGAGCCGGCTCGCTGCTCGGCGGCAATGGCGAGTCTGTCACCACGGCGGGCTCGCTCGAGGCCGGGGGCGGGGGAGTGGCGACGCAGCAGCGGGTGGTCGGCGAGCGCGACAAGATCGGCCGCAACGACCCGTGCTGGTGCGGCAGCGGCAAGAAGTTCAAGCGCTGCCACGGCGCTTAGTAGCGCCTCGAAGTCCGGCTTCGGCTTCGCCGAAGACGACTCCAAGGCGAGGACCGATCCAAGAGGCGTAGCGAGCGCTGCCGAGCCAAGCCCGGCAGCGCGGCGGCTTGCCACGACCAGGGACTGTCCCTGGTGTGGGGTCGTGTGGGCACGCCCAAGGTGTGACGAAAGCGTGACGATTCGTCCACGGGTCGGCTCGGCAAGCCGTTCTGCCTGCACACTGTCTTCGGCTGCAACTGCTTGGCGTTGAAAATGCCTGCACGAGTGGTTCGGCCGTTCCTGCGCGGGCACCCATGGAAAGAGGCGCGCCTGGCGCTCGGCTACCATCGACGCATGGCCGACCAGACGCCGTCACAGCCGCTCGACCAGCAGCTCCAGGAGATCGGGGCCCAGCTCGCCTGGGTCCGTGATTACCTTTGACCCCGAGGCGCTCGAGAAGCGCGTCGCGGAGCTGGAGCAGGAGCTGGGCAGCCCCGGCTTCTGGGACGACCAGCAGCACGCGGCGCAGGTCAGCGCGGAGCACGCTCGCCTCACCAAGCGCCTAGAGCGCTACCGCCGGCTGCTCCAGGACTACCAGGACGCGCAGGAGCTGCTCGCGATGGACGGCGAGATGGCGCGCGAGATCGAGACCTCGATCGCCCCGCTCCGCCATGAGCTCGACCGCCTGCAAGAGGATGCACTGTTCTCCGGCGAGTACGACGCGGGCGACGCGCTCGTCACGATCCACGCCGGCACCGGCGGCACCGACGCGCAGGACTGGGCCGAGATCCTCCTGCGCATGTACCTGCGCTGGGCTGAGGCCCGCGGCTTCAAGACCGAGCTGCTCGAGGCCAGCCCCGGCGAGGAGGCCGGCCTCAAGTCCGCGACGTTCAGCGTCAGGGGCGAGAACGCCTACGGCATCCTCAAGGCCGAGCGCGGCGTCCACCGCCTCGTCCGCCTCAGCCCGTTCGACCAGGCGCACCGGAGACACACGAGCTTCGCGCAGGTGATCGTCAGCCCGCTCCTCCCCGAGGACGTCGACGTCGAGATCGACGAGAGTGACCTCAGGATCGACACCTACCGTGCGAGCGGCGCCGGCGGCCAGCACGTGAACAAGACCGACTCGGCGGTCCGGATCACGCACATCCCGACCGGGATCGTCGTCCAGATCCAGAACGAGCGCTCGCAGAGCTCGAACAAGCAGACCGCCCTGCGCGTCCTCCGCTCCCGCCTGGTCGAGCAGGAGCAGGAGCGCCGCGAGCAGGAGCTGGCCAAGGAGCGCGGCGGCGCCCAGCAGGCCGACTTCGGCAGCCAGATCCGCAGCTACGTCTTGCATCCGTACCAGCTCGTCAAGGACCATCGCACCGACCACGAGACCGGCAACACGCAGGCCGTGCTCGACGGTGCTCTCGACGACTTCATCCACGAGTACCTGCTGGCAAAGGCCGCCGGAAAGGTGGTCTAGCAGGAGCTTTAGCTAGACTCGGGCGTCCAGTCGACTTCGGCGCACCAGGCCGCGCCGACCCTCCTCCCTTGCAGGAACCGGACCTCCAGCACACAGACGAAGCCATCTCGACGGCCGTTCTCGATCACGAGCCCGTCCAGCCGCCGCCTGCGCCGACGAGCTCGGCGATGGTCGTCTTCGAGAACGTCACCAAGATCTACGAGCCCGACGTCGCGGCGCTGCGCGACGTCTCGTTTGCGATCGACAAGGGCGAGTTCGTCTTCGTCGTCGGCGCTTCCGGCTCGGGCAAGACGACTGTCATCCGCCTCGTGCTGAAGGAGCTCGAGGCGACCTCCGGCAAGATCATCGTCGGCGGCCGCGACCTCAGCCGGCTGAAGCGATCGAAGGTGCCGTTGCTCCGCCGCAACGTCGGCTGCGTCTTCCAGGACTTCAAGCTGCTGCCGAACCGCACCGCCGCCGAGAACGTCGCCTACGCGCTCAAGGTGCAGGGCGAGAGCAGCAACTCCGTACGCCGCAAGGTGCCGGAGGTGCTGAACCTCGTCGGGCTCGCACACAAGATGACCTCGTACCCCGACGAGCTCTCAGGCGGCGAGCAGCAGCGCGTCTCGATCGCGCGCGCGTTCGTCAACCACCCGCCGCTTCTGATCTGCGACGAGCCGACCGGGAACCTCGACCCCGACACGAGCGTCGGGATCATGCAGCTGCTCTACCGGATCAACCGCTCGGGGACGACGATCCTGATGGTCACCCACGACCGCGAGATGGTCGACAAGATGCGCAAGCGCGTGATCGCGCTCGAGGAGGGCAAGCTGGCCCGAGACGAGCGCCGCGGCGGCTACACCTCGGAATGAGCCGCTTCAAGCTGATCGTCTCCGAGGCGGTGCGCTCGCTCGGCGCCAACCTGTCGACGACCTTCGCGGCGACGACGACGGTGCTGATCGGGATGTTCATGCTCGGTCTCGTCGTGGGGCTCGGCAGCTGGGCGATCTCGCTCAGCGACCACTACAAGAAGCAGCTCGTCGTCAAGGTCTACTTCTGCACGCGGTTGAGCGCGTACAGCGAGAAGCTGAACCATCAGCCGGTGATCTGCGCGAACAACGCTGAGGCCAGCGACGCCCAGATCAACGCCGTCGGCACCCAGCTCCGCACGATTCCGCAGGTGCAGGGATTGCGCTTCATCTCCAAACAGCGGGCGCTCCAGCAGGAGCAGAAGCAGAACCCGCAGTACACGCAGAATCTGACCGGCAACCCGCTCCCGAACGAGTTCGAGGCCGTCCCGAAGAGCGGCGACCAGATCGACAAGATCGCCGCGCAGCTCAGCCCGCTGCCCTCCGGAGTCGAGAAGATCTGCCCGTCACCTCCCGGGACGACGGAGGCGAAGAGCGCGACGGGTGTCAGCTGCAACCGGATCAACCACCGCGTGCTCTCGGTCGCCCGGTTCGTCTGGATCGCCGTCCTGATCGCCTTCATCGTGCTGCTCGTCTCCTCGACGCTGCTCGTCGCGAACACGATCCGGCTCTCGATCTTCGCCCGGCGCCGTGAGATCGAGGTGATGAAGCTCGTCGGCGCGACCAACTGGTTCGTGCGCGGGCCGTTCATGATCGAAGGCCTGATCTGCGGATTCGGCGGCGCGCTCGCGGCGGTCATCCTCCTCTTACTGGGGCGGTCGATCTTCCTCGGCCACGTCATCCACCTGCACGAGACGGCGGTGCACGCCTGGCCGTTCGGGATCCACGTCCTGATCGTGCTCGGAGCGGGGCTGCTGCTCGGCGCGCTGGGCTCCGGCCTAACGATAAGGCGTTTCCTCCAGGTCTGATCCGCTCGTAGTCGAGCTTGCCCGCCGGGGCAAGCTCCTCGTCGGCGAGCCCTACTTCACGCCCGGTGTGCCGGTCGTGCTCGACAAGCGCGGCAGCGGCGAGGCGCGGCCCGGCGACCTCGCGCTCGTCCGCACCGGCCGTGGCCGGGCGCGGTTGGAGCGCGTGCTCGGGCGGGCTGACCGGATCGAGACGGTGCTCGAGGCGCTGCTGGTGCAGGAGGGCGAGCTGGCCGGCTTCGAGCCCTACGATCCGCCGCCGTTCTCGACCGAAGGGCGCGTCGACCTGCGCGGGGAGCTCGCGTTCACGATCGACCCGGAGACAGCGAAGGACTTCGACGACGCCCTGACCCTGCACGACGACCGCGTGCTCGTCCACATCGCCGACGTCTCCTGGTTCGTGCCCGCCGGGTCGCCGCTCGACCACGGCGCCGGCCGGCGCGCGTTCTCCGTCTACGTGCCGGGCCTCGTCTCGCCGATGCTGCCGCCCGAGCTCTCGGACGACCTCTGCTCGCTCCGCCCGGACGTCGACCGGCTCTGCGTCACCGTCGAGGTCGAGCTCGCGTCGGGCAAGGCGAGCTTCTACCGCTCGGTGATCCGTAGCCGGGCACGGCTGACGTACGCGCAGGCTCAGCGGATCCTCGCCGGCGAGGAGCGTGCCGAGCCGGAGCTGACCGAGGCGCTGCGGCGCGCGGAGCGGGTCACCGCGGATCTGCGCGATCGACGCTTCGCCCGCGGCGCGCTGCGGATCGAGACCGGGGAGGTGGCGTTTCGCTTCGACGGCGAGGGCGGCGTTGCCGATGCGTGGCGCGAGCAGGAGCCGAAGGCGCACGTGCTGGTCGAGGAGCTGATGATCCTCGCCAACGAGGCGGTCGCAGGGCTGCTGGCCGGCCGCCGCCGCGAGGCGATCTACCGCGTCCACGAGCGGCCGGATCCCCAGGCGATCTCGCTGCTGCTGGCGAAGCTGCACGACCTCGGCGTGCCGACGCCGCCCGCGCCCGAGCGGCTGACCCCGGCCGACGCCGCGGCGGTTGCGGCAGCGGCAAGCGAGCGGGTGACGGACTACGCGACCCGCTCCGGCCGAGGCCGCAGCGCCTTCCCGTCGCTCGTGCTCCAGTCGCTCAAGCGGGCGCGCTACGACCCCCAGAACCTCGGCCACTCGGGCCTGGCGAGCACGGCCTACTGCCACTTCACCTCGCCGATCCGCCGCTACCCCGACCTCGTCGTCCACCGAGCGCTGCTGCGGGAGCTCGGCGTCTCGGACGAGCCGCTGCCGGAGGACCTGCCGGAGCTTGCCGAGCACGCCTCGGTCCGTGAGCGCACGGCCGCGCAGCACGAATACCTCGCGGACGAGATCTGCCTCGCCTGGCTGCTCGACCGGAGGCTGTTCGAGCTCGGCTGGGAGACGGCGTTCGAAGGCGAGATCACCGGTCTGATCCCCTCCGGCCTGTTCGTCCGCTTCGCGGAGGTGTTCGAGGGTTTCCTGCCGGCCAGGCGTCTGCCCGGCGACTACTTCGAGCTGAACGAGCTCGGCACCGCCCTCGTGGGCCGCCGCGGTGGCCGCAGCCACAGGCTCGGCGACCCGATCGAGGTGCGCGTCCAGGAGATCCGCCGCAACGAGGCCAAGGTCGAGCTCGCGCCCGCGCCGGCCCACGGTTAGTTACACGCACGCGCATCCCCACCCGGGTGGGGAATTTTGTCCACCCGCCACCCGCGGCGAGCGTACCGCGGAAATCCGCACGCGTGTGAGACGCGGGTGTGCCGAAAGTGGTGCAACCTAGAATCGAGCGCGTGGCCGGGAACACCCCCGAGAAGTTGATCGTCGAGAACCGCCGCGCGCGGCACGAATACAACCTGCTCGAGCGCGTCGAGGCGGGGCTCGCGCTGGCCGGGAGCGAGGTCAAGTCTCTCCGGCAGGGCCACGCGATCCTGCAGCGCGCCTATGCCGACGCGCGCGACGGCGAGCTCTGGCTGGTCGGCCTCCACATCCCGCCGTACGAGCAGGCCTCCCAGCCCCACGACCCCGACCGCGCCCGCAAGCTGCTCCTGCACCGTCGCGAGATCGACCGGCTCTCGTCCCAGGTCGCCGAGAAGGGCCTGACGCTCGTGCCGACCAGGCTCTATTTCAAAAACGGCCGTGCAAAGGTCGAGCTCGCGCTTGCCCGTGGCAAGGAGGGACGCGACAAGCGCCGCGACATCGCCGACCGCGAGACGAAGCGCCGGATCGAGCGCGAGCTCAAGTCCAGGCGTCGCTGACCAACTCGAACTCGAGCTCCTCGCCGTCCTCGTCGTCCCAGTGGCACCCGACCTCCTGGAACCCGAGCCGTCGGACGAGCCTGAGCGACGGCTCGTTCTGCGGCGAGACCGACGCGATGAAGCGCGTGACCCCTTGCTCCCGGGCCCAGGCGAGCAGCGCACGCACGGCCTCGCCTGCGTAGCCCTGCCGCCGGTGCGGCGGGAAGATCGTGTAGCCGACCTCGACCGCCTCCGCCTCCCGGCGCGCATTGATCCCCGGCGGCCCGTGGAAGCCGATATGGCCGATCATCTCGCGGCTCTCCGGCAGGACAAGCGCGCGCACGAGCCACGGCGCCCGAGCCGGGTCGTCGCTCGTCTGGCGCAGCCGGAATGCGAGGAAACGGCGGTCGTGGTCGTCGGGCCAGTCGTCCGGGACGGCGAAGGGCAGCTCGTCTCTGCGGCCGTCGAGGAGCGCCCCGATCAGCTCGGGCGAGAGCCAGACGAGCTCGAGCCGCTCGCTTGCGATCGGGTCGGTCACGCGAGCGGCCCGCGCATGAAGATCCGCCCGATCCAGGGGCGGTAGCCGAGCTGCTCGTTCAGCCGGCGCATCGCCGTGTTGCGCTCGTCGTTCGTCGTCTTCAGCTGCTCGAAGCCGTTCGCCTTCGCCCAGCCGATCTGCGCCGACTTCAGCGCCCGGGCGATCCCGCGGCCGCGCCAGGCTCGCTTGACCGCGGTCAGGTCGTGGTAGGCGCGCGTCGGGTCCGTGCTGGAGAGCGAGAACTTCGCGTAGCCGACCGCCTCGTCGCCGGCGACTGCGACGAAGGTCGCCTCCGGCCGGTCGCCGGGGCCCTGCATGTCGTGTGCCAACCAAGCCTCGAACGGCTCGTGCGTCTCGTCCTCGTAGCCGGGCACGTCCGGCGAGGCCTCGACCGAGATCTCGAAGAGGGCGCGCGCGAGCTCCGGCCGGTCGGCCCAGCTGACGATGTCGACGCCGTGCGGCGGCTCGACCGGCGGCGGCTCGATCGCCGTCAGGTCGAGCGCGACGCCCTTCTCGTGGCGCTCAACGGTGAAGCCGCGCCGTTGTGCGAACGCGAGGCTGTCCGGATCGTTGTCGGCGAGCACCGCCTCGAATGTCTCGAGACCGCGTTCGCGCGCCCAGTCCGAGAGCGCCGAGTAGAGTTTCGTGCCGGCGCCGAGGCCTCGATGCGGGGGCGGAACGGTGACCATCACCCGCGGGCTCTCCGGGAGGCCGACGAACAGCGCCGCCAAGCCCGAGCCGAGCACGGCGCCGTTCTCGCGAGCGAGCAGGTCGCAATGGTCGAGCAGGCTCGCCTTGAACGCCTGCACCTCGGGCAGGCCGAAGCTCTCGTGCGGCCACGTCTCGAGATAGGCGTCGAGCGAGCGCTGCTCGTCCGCCTCGTCGGCGCAGGGGGAAACCTCGATCACTTGGGCAACCATACGACCCCGGCCACGAGGGGGGCTTGTGGCCCGGCCTCGCCGGAGCTACGCTGGTTGAGCCGCCATTTTGTTGTCTCGAAAGACTTTCCGTTCCCGCTCAGGGATCGCCGTCGCGGTGAGTCTCGTTCTCATTGCTGCGGGTTCCGTTCTGTTCGTGCTGCTCGACCAGCGGAACGAGCGCATCGCGGCTGCGGCGGGGCTGTTCGCAGGCGCCGCGTTGGTCCTGATCCCGCTAGCGATCCAGGGGCGCCGCCGGGAGCAGGAGCAACGGGCGGAGATCGATCGCGCAGAGGCGCGCTATCGGGCGCTGCTCGACGGCTTGCCCCTCGTGACCTGGCTGACCGACTCTGGCGACCGGAGCTCGTCGCTCTACGTCAGCCCCTCGATCGGCGACCTGACGGGCTACTCACCCGCCGAGTGGATGGAGGAGCCCGGCCTCTTCGCCAAACTCCTTCACCCGGAGGATCGAGCGAGGGTTCTGGCCGAGCTCGAGGGCGCCGTGAACGGGACTCCCGTCCGCATGGACTACCGGCTCCTCGCGCGCGACGGGCGGGCGGTCTGGGTGCGCGACGAGACGGTGACCGTCCGCGACCCGGCCGGCGAGGCGCTCTACACGCAGACGTTCCTGCGCGACCTCGGTGAGCTGCGCCGTTCCGAGGACCAGCGCGAGCGTCTCCAGGTCGCGGAGCGCGCCGCGGCCGAGGAAGTAGCCGAGCGGCAGTCGCGCCTCGATCTCGTCCGCCGTGCCGGCCAGGAGCTGTCCTCGACCCTGGACCCTCGGGCGGCACTGTCGAGGGTCGCGGACCTCGTGGTGCGGGACCTCGCCGACTGGTGCGTGATCGACCTGATGGACGAGGGCGACCTGAAGCGCGCCGTTGTTGCACGAGCCGAGGCAGCCGAGGTCGACGGACGCCGCCCCGGCGACAAGCCCAGCAGTGAGATCGGGGCCGTCGCGGAGACTGGCGAGGCTCGGATCCTGCCCGCCCTCGGGGACGGGGCAGACGGTGAGCCGGTTCGCTTCCTCGACGGCCTCGCCGCGCGGTCGGTCATCTGCGTGCCCCTCCAGGCCCGGAAGCAGCCGTTGGGTGCGGTGACCATTGCCCGGACGGGACGAGGCGCCAAGTACGACGCGGACGATTTTGCGCTCGCCCAGGACCTCGCGGTCCGGATCGGCCTCGTGCTCGACCGCGGCCGGCTCCACAACGAGGTCGAGGAGCGGGCAGACGCGGCGCGCGTGCTCGAGCACGTGGGCGACGGGATCTTGCTGCTCGACCGTAATGGCGTCATCAGGCTCTGGAACCCGGCCGCCGAGGCGATCACGGGAATCGATGCGAAGAGCGTCCTCGGCCGATCCGCCGCCGAAGCGATTCCGGGCTGGCAGAACGCGGCTGACCAGGTGCCGGTGCTCGGGTCGCCCGATCCCGGCCACGAGGAGATCACGATCCCGATCGACACCGGTCGGGGCGAGCGCTGGATCTCGATCTCGGGCGTCGGCTTCTTCGGCGGCACGGTCTACGCCTTCCGCGATCTAACCGACGTGCGGCGGCTGGAGGAGATCAAGGCCGACTTCATCGCAACCGCGTCACACGAGCTGCGCACCCCGCTGGCGGCGATCTACGGTGCCGCGCAGACCCTGATGCGGCACGACTTCGCGCTGGACGAGGGGGGTCGAGAGCGCTTCGTCTCCCTGATCGCCGACGAGTCCGAACGCCTCGGCCGGATCGTGAACGAGATCCTGCTCGCCAACCAGCTCGACGCGGGCAGGCTCGACATGGAGTTCGAGCCGTTCGACCCCGCGGATCTCGCCGAGCGGGTCGTCGAGGCGACTCGCGCCTACGCACCGCCGTCCGTGACGTTGACCTACTCGGCTCCGGAAGGTCTGCCGCCGGTCTCCGCCGACCTCGACATGGCAAGGCAGGTGCTGGTGAACCTCGTCGAGAATGCGATCAAATACTCGCCCGACGGCGGCCACGTCGAGGTCGAGGTCGACGAGCACGATGGCAACGTGCGTTTCGCCGTTCGGGACGAGGGCCTCGGCATCGCGCCCGACGACCAGGACCGGATCTTCGAGAAGTTCTACCGCGCCGACCCGCAAATGGTGCGCGGCGTGGGTGGGACCGGCCTCGGCCTCTACATCTGCAAGGAGCTCGTCAGCCGCATGGGCGGCACGATCTGGGTCGAGCCGAACTCCGACACTGGCTCGGCGTTCTTCTTCGAGCTTCAAACCGCAGACGTGCTCGCGCACGGGAACCCAGAGCCCGGACGGCTACACTTCAAGCACTGACATACGGGGGCGACCTGGTTTCGACGTGGTCGGTTCTCCGGCAGAGCTGCAAGCGGAGGTCCCCGGTCGGCCTCCTAAAACAACCGGGACACAACGCAAGTGCGAAGAACACAAACGCACTCGCTCTCGCTGCCTAACCCGTAGCGAAGCGCGTCGCTCCGAGCTCGGCCCGTGGCTCGGGTTTGCGGCGTCAGAAACGGGCTCGGCGCCTAGGGAGAGCCAATCGCCCGAAGCGCGACACCAAAGGATGGCTAGCCCGGAGGTTGGTCGGCTCCCAACCGGCCGCCGGGCGAAACGCAACGGGAGCCTAAGCTTGTAGACG
>Ga0066670_10000768_pt1 | contig 10186 bp, 9 predicted proteins | sample GraSoiAngelo_119_FD_66459 | JGI IMG/M metagenome (GOLD analysis project Ga0066670, IMG submission 66459) | Grasslands soil microbial communities from the Angelo Coastal Reserve, California, USA - 14_0919_05_20cm | ecosystem: Environmental > Terrestrial > Soil > Grasslands | place: USA...
ACTATGTTGAAACCATTGCTCAACAATCCCAATCTCCTTCCCGAAGAGCACGAGCAAATCGCGGCAAATCTGAAGCGGCTAGGAGTGGACGTTTTAGCAGAGTTGGGGACCCGCACCGATGTCGAAGTAATCTCCTGGTTAAAAGAGCACAGGCCTGAACTTGAATCGGAAGAGGAGGAAGCGAAACCCTTCGTGCTGCTGGGCGGAGCGGATGAACTCGGCGACGAAGAAGGGACTGTCATTACCATTCAGTCCCTCCAAACGCAAAAAGGCAAGAGCAAGGAAGAAGATGAGCGTCTTTCCATCTTGCAGAAGCTCGCGCGCATGAACGTCGGCGAGCGCATCAAAGTTGCCTTGCTCGGCAGCAGGGAAGAGCGCGGCATCTTGATTCGTGATGGATCAAAACTCGTTTCCTCCGCAGTGCTGGCTTCGCCCAAACTCACCGAGCAAGAGGTAGAGAGCTTCTCCAACATGAAGAACGTTCGTGAGAACGTGTTGCGCGACATCGCTCGCAGCCGCAAGTTCATGAAGAACTACGTGGTGCTCAGGAATCTCTGCAGCAATCCCCGCACCCCACTTGATCTCTCACTGAGCCTGATGAAGAACCTGTTGGGCCCAGACCTCAAGTTGCTTTCCATGAATAAGAACATCCCCGAGACGCTGCGCAGAATGGCGATCCGTCTTGCGCAGACCAGAACCACAGGCGGTGGAGCTGGATAAGTGCTTGAGAATTCCAGCTCCGGTTAGGTCTTGCCCGAAACATTAGAGAGCTTTTCTATCGTGAACTCGGTGCTGCCGCACGCTGAGCAGGACCTGGCCGAGCCTCTCGGTCCCGTACACTCCGTACAAGCTCATTGTAAAAATCTTCGACATCTTCCATGACTGTCCGATACTGCGCGCGATCTCTAACTAGCTTTCGGTTCCCGGCGGTCGCCCGCTTACGAAGATCAGAATCCTCCAAGGCGCGAATGATGCAAGCGGCAATCGCCGCTGGATCGCTTGGATCGCAAAGGAGCCCATTTTCGCCATGAATGATCCATTCGCGCAGAGACTCGATATTTCCTGATACGGGAAAACAGCCGGCGGCCATGGATTCCAATAGCGTATTTGGGGTGCCATCATGGGAGCTTGGCGACACCGATACATCACCGGCAGCAAATAGGGAAGCGAGCTGCTCTCGGGTTAACGTGGGAAGCAGGCGGACAGACGCGGCAATGTTCATACGTCGAACCCAGCGCTCGGCCGCGGGATTCCCCAGCATTCCCGTAGCGATAATGACAGCTCTTGGAATTCTCTTTAGAACGAGGGGGATCGCTTTGAAGAAAGATTCGTTGCGAACATATGTTCGAAATCCCCGGGGGTTGATGACCAAGAGAGAGCCTTCGGGAATGCGGAGTTCGCGTAGCAACGAATTATCGGGAGCAGCATCGAAAAAGGACTGATGAATGCCTCCGTTGCCGGGGAGCACCCGCCAGGGCTTGGATCGCTGGAATTCCAAAGTAAATGCCATGTTTAAGTCGCGATTGCAGTCGCAGTGAAGGGCGTCTGCGCGTTGCAGCGCGGATCGAGTAAGCGCGGCGAGCGTGCGATGCCGGCTTGCAAACAGAGTGAAGTCATTGCCCCAGACGGACAGCGCGAGGGGAAAATGCTTCACCGATGCTGCTGTCAAATATCCCTCAAAGGGCAAACGCATGGCATGAACAATGTCTGGCCTGAGATCGTCGATTAACGCAGAGAGGGCTGCTGTTTTTCGGCGAATGTCGATCGGGGCTAGCCAGGTTCGAACTCGTTGCGAGGCAGCTAACAGCTTCGCGCCGCGAAGTTCAGCCAGAATCCTATTTTGAAAGGAATTAGCCTTTGCATTTCCATTTCGAGTCATTCCGGAAAGGGAGCTCAGGGCAATCGGGAACTGGATAATTCTAGCTCCGAGAATTTCGTCGGGCCCGCACGGATAAGAACTTATGACTGTCACTTGGTGATTGCCGGCGACGAAGTAGGAAATCCAATTCTTGGCTATCGGGCTTCGTGCGTCAGCGACGTAGCAGATGTGCATGGGCTCCGCCAAAGTCCATTTCAGGAAGAGTCAGAAATACTACCGGGAGAGCGCAGCTTGTGGCAATCGTGGAGCTTGCAGTGGGAGCGTTAGCTGGAATGAACTTTAGCGGGAATACCGTAGGCGGTCTGGTGTTCGGGAATGTCGGAGATCACAACCGAGCCGCCGCCGATTACGCAACGCGCACCTATTCGCTTCAGGGGGAGTACGGACGCCCCCATGCCAATATGGGCATAAGCTCCGATCTGTGCGCCGCCGCCCGCGGCGGATTTGGGCGAGAGGTGAGCAAAGCGGCCGATTCGCACATCGTGCTCCACGATCGCACCGGTATTAATGATGGCTCCTTCGCCAATTTCACAGTCGGGATTCAGCACAGCTCCGGGCATAATCGCAGCGCCTTCTTTGATCCTGGCGCTGCGAGCAATCACCGCAGCCGGATGTACCACAGTTAAGATCGCGCAACCGGCCTGTTGTGCCCGCACTGCTGCTCGCTCCCGCGCCACGTTGTCGCCGATGCCCAGCGCCACTCGGCCGTCGGGATGAGAAAACAGCCATTCCGCGGCTGGATAGACTGGCAAGCTAATAACCTCTGTGCCGGACACCTTGTCATCGATGAAGCATTCAACTTTCTGGCCGCAGGCCGCCAGGATCTCCGCTATTACCTTTCCGTGTCCGCCCGCGCCATAGACCACACAAAGGGAAGTCATCTCGAGTTCGCGGACTCCAAAAGGCTCTCTGATTCCTTTGCTGATGTTGGAAGTAGCTCATCGAGAAAATTCGAGATGACCGTGTCGGGATCAAAGCGCTGGCGAGCTACTTGCCGGGAGTTCTCGCCAGAGGCCTTCAATTCTCCAGCGGAGAGCGAAAGCCACTGCGATATAGCTTTCACGATAGATTGAGGATCGCTGACATCAAAGAGGAAGCCGTTCCGTCCAGTCTCCAGGCACTCAGGATGATTTCCGACTCTTGATGACAGCAGCAGAGGCAACCCCGCCCACAACGCTTCAATTACCGAAATGGGATTGGGATCGAAAATGGATGGCAGGCAAAATCCATCAGCTCGCGCGTACAAGTCGGCTAATTGCGATTGGGTTTGCTGGCCCCCCAATCGAACATCGAGACTATGCTGCGCCATCCATTGTTCCAGATGACGCCTCAGGCAGCCTGAGCCTGCGATGAGTACAGTCAATTTCGATTGATCGTCGGCGCTCAGTTCTTCGAGTCCTTTCAGGAAGGGAAGCAGCCCCTTTTCTTCTGCCAGACGAGAGACGATCAACAGTACTCTGCGGCCATTGCGGTCACTCGCAGAAAAAGAAGTATTGTCGGCAGCGCGCAGATTAACGTCGTTCTGGAACAGCGCAGGATCTACCAGATTCGGCAGATAGTGAATTTGAGCTCCAGGCGAATGATGCGCAACATACTCTCTCGCTAGCTGCCCAGGAACCGCAAATTCCCGAAAGCGTGACAGCACCCATCGTCGCGCCATGGCAGTGATGAAGCCGGTCCAGTGCATCGATCCAAGGTGGGATTCCGACCAGAAGATGGTTCGCGCTGGAGTCGAGGAAGCGGTCGCAAACAGAACCGTCGGATGGATCCACGCTCCCGCAACCAGCAAGATGTCCGGACGTACTTCCACTTGCAGATTGTTGATTTCAGGGTTCCAATACAGCGTTAGCGAACCGAATTGGAACCGCTTTCCACTCAGGAACCGGTGATGAAACTTGAATTCCGAACGCTCGAATGGCCAATGCCGCTCCGGTTCGGAGTGTCCCATGAACCAGACTTCGAATTCCCAGCCGCGCTCGCGGAGCCTCTCGCACATCCTGCGGAAGAGAAACAGCCGATACGGCGTAGGAATATTGGTCAAGCAGACGAGTCTGGACGCGGTCACGGAGCATACAACCTATCACGCGGAACAAACCTTGGAACCGAAAACCGGAGAATCTACAAGGGCAAAACGAGCACTAAGGGAGAACAATTGCTCCTTCGTGACTTTCGTGTCCTTCGTGGTTTCATCCCGGATTTTGGGCGCTGAAACGCTATACTAGGCGTGATGTCCACCGCACAGAAAACGTTTTACCTGGAAACCTTCGGCTGCCAGATGAATGTCCATGACTCGGAAAAAGTCATCGGCACGTTGGTGCAGCAAGGCTACGCTCAGGTGAACACCGTTGAGTCCGCTGACCTTGTCCTTTACAACACCTGCTCAATTCGCGACAAGGCCGAGCAGAAGGTCTTTCATCGTCTCAACGACTTCAAGAAATTGCAGGCCCAGGGCAAAAAATTCGGGGTGCTTGGGTGTGTCGCACAGCAGGAAGGCGAAAAGATCTTCGAGCGCGCACCGCACGTCTCACTCGTTGCCGGATCAGCCTCGTACCGCAATCTTTCGCAAATGGTGGTGCAGATCGAAGCAGGGGAGCGGCGGGTAACCGGACTCGACGATCGCCAAACCGATCAGACCTTTGATACCCCATTCACCGTTCGGACGAATCCTTACCGCGGCTACATCACCATTATTGAAGGCTGTGACAAATTTTGTGCGTACTGCGTGGTTCCTTATACACGCGGCAAAGAGCGCAGCCGGACATCTGAGTCGGTCCTTGAGGAAGCCCATCGTCTCGCCGATAGCGGATACAGCGAGATTCAACTGCTCGGGCAAAACGTGAATTCTTACCGCGATCCTACTGATAAAAAGACGTTTGCTGAATTACTAATTGCGGTCGCCGAAGTGCCGGGAATGCGTCGAGTGCGGTTTACCACGTCGCACCCGCGTGACTTCACGAAAGACATCGTCGAGGCAATTGAGTCGACTTCAGCACTATGCGATCACGTACATCTGCCGGTACAGAGCGGGTCAAACCGTGTGCTAAAAGCAATGCTTCGTGAATACACGCGCAACGATTATCTCGAGCGCATCTCTTGGATGAAGGCCTCGAAGCGGCCGATCAGCCTGACGACCGATATCATCGTCGGCTTTCCAGGAGAAACCGAGCAGGAGTTTGAAGAGACGATCACGCTGCTACACGAGGTCGGCTATGACGGAGTCTTCTCGTTTAAGTACTCACCCCGTCCAAACACGCCTGCTATTCGTATGTCAGATAGCATTCCCGACGCAGAAAAATCGAAGCGCCTAAGCATCCTTCAGGAGCGACAAAGGGAGATTCAACGGGTTAATTATGAGAAACACATCGGGAAAGTTCTGGAAGTAATGGTTGAAGGACGAAACGAAGCTCGCGGACAGATCATCGGCCGCAGCACGCAAAATAAAACCATCAATTTCACGGCAAATTCGCCGATATTGCCGGCCACCGGAAGCTACGCCCATGTGCTGGTAACAAAGAGCTTCCCGAACAGTCTCATCGGCGAGATGGTAATGAACTAGCCGATTGGCGGGTGTTGAATTCGCGGAACGCTGGTATTAACGATGGATCGCCGACGCGTTCCAGCACAGCGAACGCACGACGGAGGTCACTGATGGAAGTCGAGATGAAGATTCGCGGGCTGATGATGGACCCCGTCACCAACATGCCGATCGTCGTGCTGAAGGATCCCTCGAGCGACGCCGTCCTACCGATCTGGGTAGGGATTTACGAAGCCAACGCGATCGCTCTGGAGATAGAGAAAGTCGCCACGCCCCGTCCCATGACGCACGATCTGATCAAGAATGTCCTGACCGGACTTGAATCGAAGGTTCACAAAGTAGTTGTAACTGAGCTGCGCGACGACACTTTCTTCGCCGTCATCTGGATCGAACGCGAGGGACGTTTCATCAGCGTCGATTCAAGGCCGTCCGATGCGTTGGCGATCGCTATGCGACTCGATTGTCCAATCTTCGTGGAAGACGATGTGTTGAAGTCCTCCAAGCTGGCTGCCACGGTTTCCGATCGGGTCTCTAGCGAAGAGCTGCGGAAACTACTCGAAAATATGAACGACGAGGACTTCGGGCGATACAAGATGTAGCAGCAGGCGGCAAGCTGCAGCTTAAAGATGGATCCTTCCGAAATCCTCCAATCCCTCTATCTGGCGGGCTTCGAACTCCAGACCTTCGATCGTTTTCCCAGAGCAATTTGTGTCGTCAAAGGGAATTGCATCGCGCTTCTTGAGCCTGGCGGGAAAGGTTTACGCTTCATTGGAAAGCCTGGATGGCGCCTGGGCGAAGTTCTTGGCGTCCTCACCACAAAGGCCGGTCAGCAGGTCTTTCAAGCCAAGGATCAGTGTGTGGAGGCGACGGCAGAGCGCCTGAAGCAATTACAGGAGTTCGAAACGGAACTGGCAAGTTTTCTAAACCCAAAGCCGAATTGATGAGGTTTTTGCTGCAGTGACTACGCTGCGCGTCTGCTTAGATCACGCCGCGGAGATCGCAATACGCGAAGTGGCAGAGTCACGATCACCCAAAAAAGTTTCAGGACTCCGTCAACAGTAATACCAATGATTCGAAACGGCAGCAAAAACAACCAGACAATCGGATAAAGGCAAAGCGCCGCCAATGCGACCGGCCAGCAAAGCACGAACAGGATGCACCACAGGACAAAAGTAAGCAACGCAAACCTCCTGAAGCAGAATACGACAGAGAACCTGCAGGAGTTCCTGCGGCAGATACACCAGATGCCCGACACAAAAGTTGCGGATTCATTGGGGCAGAGTCCATAGTTCACAGAATATCTGTTATCGGACATTGACTATAAGGCTGATCAGCCATCACGACTCTCAACCACATCGAGTCCATAGCCTTGCTGGCTACCTAAGCTGCTCTCAGCACTACTTTCGGTTGAAACAGTGTTCCAGCGATTCGGCTCGCAATTGCGATCAGCTCTTCCTCACCTAGAAATACTTTCACCTGCCGCGCTCCAGAAAACTCAGGGAGATTCACGGCGCGGCCATTTCCTATGAGACCCGCCGTCTCATCGTTGACAGTCACGGATGGAATCTGGGGCAGAATCTGCCTCGGGTGTAGCGAGATATTGGATAACGAGTCAGGCAAGTTCCTTTCATGCTGTAACCCGTTCTTTCTGATCTCGGATAACCGTTCAAGGGTGACGGCCTGATCGAGAGTGAACTCGCCTGAACAGGTACGACGCAGATCGGCTAAGTGGGCTCCTACCCCCAGCTTTTGTCCGAGCTCATCCGCGAGCCCTCTAACGTAAGTTCCGGCGCTCACCTCGGCTGTGAACCTTGCATGATCCCCTTCTAGGTTCTGAATCTCAAACCGATGAACGAAGACTTTAACTTTTTTGAGTTTAACGTCGCGATCTTTCCGGGCGAGTTTATAGGCCGGAACTCCGGCGATCTTCTTGGCGGAAAACTTTGGTGGCTGCTGCTCGATCTCGCCCGTGAGCGTCTGAGCCGCATTTCGTAATTCTTCAAGTGAAACTTTACCTAGTTGGGGCGGGCCGAGTGGCTCACCTTCGGCGTCCCAGGTATCGGTAGCGAAGCCAAACCGGATTACTCCCTCGTAGGTCTTGTCTGCAGCCGTGTAGAACTGCGCCAGACGCGTAAAACGTCCGGTGAGCAACGGCAGGACTCCGGTTGCCATAGGATCGAGTGTTCCCAGATGTCCGACCGAGCGTTCGCCGAGCAAGCGGCGCACTCGAGCGACCACGTCATGAGACGTCAGGCCTGCGGGCTTGTCGATTACGAGAACGGCGTCCATGGTCGGTTTGTTATTGTGTTCTGTTGCCTTCTGACCGGGCGCATGGGCATTCGTGGACGGGAGTTCCCTCACATTCGTACGCCCTGATCTCTCATGATACCGATTCGCGACGACCAGCCGAGTTTCACAACGCCATTCATCAACTATCTACTGATTGCCCTGAATACGCTTGTGTTCTTATTCGAGGTTTCGCTCAGTCCGGCAACACGCAATGCTTTTGTTTTCCAGTTTGGAGTCGAGCCGATTCGCGTGCTCGCCGGACTCGGCTTGGCAGCCGCGCATGTGCCCGATCCTTCTGCGCTGCCGCTGTTCACATCCATGTTCCTGCATGCCTCATGGCTGCATCTAATCGGCAATATGTGGGTGCTCTGGATCTTTGGCGACAACATCGAAGACACCCTCGGTCACTTTGGATATATGGTGTTTTATCTCGTCAGCGGGTTAGCAGCTTCGCTGCTGCACATTTTCCTGAATCCCAATTCGACGGTCCCCAGCGTGGGTGCCAGCGGCGCGATCGCCGGCGTGATGGGCGCCTACTTCCTTCTATTTCCTGCCGCCCGCGTCTTAACGCTCGTGCCCCTAATTATCTTTTTCACCTTTGTGTGGCTGCCGGCCTGGATCGTTTTGGGATACTGGTTTGTGCTCCAGTTCCTAAGCGGCGCTGCCACTGCGATCGCATATTCAAGCGGTACTCGCGGCGGCGGTGGAATCGCGTTTTGGGCTCACGTGGGGGGATTCGTGGCTGGAATAGTGATGATTAAACTCCTGCCTAAACGAGTCCGTCAGAGATCTCGATACTCATATTAGGCCCCGGCGCTAGCCAAAAAACCCCTTTCACGGTTTGCCCTTTCTTCGCTATAACTCGTTGCGCGGTATGTGCCGGAATGGGAAAAATAAGAGAGATCACGTCACGCCTGACTTCCGTCTCCATCCGTGCGGTTCAATCGCTCGGGATTTCACGGGATATCCCATCCGATCCCGGGGGTCACACAGGGATATCGCCGGGGATCAGCTGGGGATGCGGTAATTAACTCCTTTAATTCAGGGAATTCAGAAAAAAGGCGGCACTACAATCTCAAAGCGATTCTTCATCAACCTGGTTCGCGCTGTTCGCTATCGCACAGTGGCGTTTCGTCGTTGCTCATTGCGGATTGCTGAACCAACCCCAGGCTCTTCCTAACCTCCTGATTTCTAAAAGTTTCGCTCAATTACTCCTCGGCGACTGACTTGCACGCGGAAGTGTAATGGATACGCTCATTCAGGATCTCCGTATCGGAATCCGGCAACTGCGCCGGACACCCGCCTTTGCCGTAGTCGCGATTTTGACGCTGGCTCTTGGAATCGGAGCCAACACCGCGATCTTCAGCGTGATGGACGCAGTTCTCATGCGCGCACTGCCGGGATTAAACCCTGATCGGCTCGTATATCTCCACTATCAGGATCAGCCTGAGCGCACCTCGCAAACCGGCTACGACGACGCTTCCATAGCGCAGCCGGTGTTCGAGCAGTTGCGCCAGGATCACCGTATCTTCAGTGAGCTGATGGCTTTTGTTCCTCTGTCGGCGGGCAAGATAGGAATTCGCTTTGGGGACGATCTTCAGCAGGGCCGCGGTGACATGGTGAGCGGAAACTTCTTCTCCGGGCTGGGGGTTCGTCCCGCCCTCGGGCGAACGTTCATCCTGGAGGACGAAAAGAATCACACGCAAAGCGCCGTCCTGAGCTACGCGTACTGGACGACGCGCTTTAATCGCGACACGCAGGTGCTCGGGCAAACCCTATATGTAAAGGCAGTTCCCTTCACCATCGTCGGCATCGCTGCTCCAGGATTTACCGGCCTGGAGCGCAAAACCGCCGTCGACGTCTGGGTCCCATTTCAGGACCGTCCGGACCTCAAGCCCTGGGGAGCTTCGCCTCAGGAAAAAGTGTCGATGTATGGCAGCCCCGATTGGTTCTTCCTGATGATGATTGGACGGCTCAATCCGGGAATTACCACGCAACAGGCACTCGCGCAGATCAATGGTGAGTATCGCAACATCATCGAGCAGACAGTCGGTAAGCAGACGAAGCCTGAGCACAAGATCGACCTTTACTTCACTCCCGCGCGAGGCATCGAAGGCCTTAACAGCGAATACAAGCAGCCGCTTTATATGCTGATGAGCATGGTAGCGCTGATCCTGGTGATCGCTTGCGGGAACGTTGCGATGCTTCTCGTCGCGCGGAACACTTCCAGGAGCCGCGAATTCAGTGTGCGGGTGGCGCTCGGCGGCAGCCGTGGACAGATCCTGCGTCAATTGCTGATTGAAAGCGCCGTGCTGGTAGCAGCAGGGGCGCTGCTCGGATGGATCTTTGCGAGGTGGGCAACCGATGCCCTTGCGAAATGGTCGGAATTACAAGCAAGTCTCGCTCCTGATCGAATAGTTCTGCTGTTCACCGTGGCTATTTCAGCTGCTGCAGCCTTGCTATTCGGACTGGCGCCGCTCCGC
>Ga0066670_10000780_pt1 | contig 10130 bp, 9 predicted proteins | sample GraSoiAngelo_119_FD_66459 | JGI IMG/M metagenome (GOLD analysis project Ga0066670, IMG submission 66459) | Grasslands soil microbial communities from the Angelo Coastal Reserve, California, USA - 14_0919_05_20cm | ecosystem: Environmental > Terrestrial > Soil > Grasslands | place: USA...
CGTGGCCTACCGCCGCGTGACCCTGGCGGCCGTGATCGCCCTGTCGCTGATCGTGGTCACGGGGGGCGCCGTCCGGCTGACGGGGTCGGGGCTGGGTTGCCCCGACTGGCCCACGTGCACCGGCCATCGGATCGTGGCGGCCTGGAGCCTCCACCCGATGATCGAGTTCACCAACCGGGTCATCACCGTGGCGGTCACCGCCGCCGTGGTGGCGGCGGTGGTCGGCGCCCTGGTGCGGCGGCCGCGGCGGCGCGACCTGGTCTGGCTGTCGAGCGGTCTCGTGGCCGGGGTCCTCGCGCAGGTGGTGCTGGGCGGACTCACCGTGCTGTACAAGCTCGACCCCCCCTGGGTCATGGGCCACTTCGTGCTGTCGTTCGCCGTGCTGGCCGACGCCGTGGTGCTCCACCACCGAGCCGGCCGACCCGTGACCCGCGCCCGCCCGGTCGTCAGTCGCGACCTGGTCAGGCTGGGGTGGCTCGTCCTGGCCACCGTGGGCGTCGTCGTGATCCTCGGAACCGCCGTCACCGGCAGCGGCCCCCACAGCGGTGACATCCACGCCAAGCGGCTCCCGTTCCACTTCCAGGGCGTCGCCGAGCTCCACTCGAGTGTGGTCATGGTGCTGATCGGTCTCACCATCGCCACGCTGTTCGCCCTCCACCACGCTCGCGCCCCGGCGGACGTCCAACGCCGGGCTCGCATCGTGCTCGGGGTGATCGCCGCCCAGGCCGCCATCGGGTACACCCAGTACTTCACCCGGGTGCCGGCCTACCTGGTCGCCATGCACCTCGCCGGGGCCACCGCCCTGTGGATCGCCGTCCTGCGCTACAACCTCGGGCTGTTCGTCCACCCGGCCCCGGCGCCGGCGAGCCTCGCCGAGATCGCCCCCGACGAGCGCGCCCCGGAGGTGCTGGCGGGCACCTGAGCCCGAATCGGGCCCGACCTGGGGATTCCCTCACCCCCCTCGGAGGGGGCAGAATCGGGGTATGCCGACAGCGGTGCCGGACACGCTTCCGACCGAGATCGAGGAGCCCGTCGGGGGCCGCGCCGTCGAGCCCGATCGGCCGTGGATCGTCATCGTCTGGAACGACCCGATCAACCTCATGTCCTACGTCACCTTCGTGTTCCAGAAGCTGTTCGGCTACAGCAAGGCGAAGGCCACCAAGCTGATGCTGGACGTGCACCAGAAGGGACGCGCCATCGTCTCGAGCGGGTCCCGGGAACGGGCGGAGCTCGACGTCTTCCGGCTGCACGAGCACGGCCTGTGGGCGACGATGGAGCACGAGGCGTGAGGTCCGGGTGAAGCTCGGCCGCCGCCTGCGCCGCACCAGGGCGGGTCAGTACCAACTGCGACTGTCGAAGGCGGAACGGGACCTGCTCCGCTCGCTACCCGGCCAGGTGCGGGAGCTGATCGACTCGACCGATCCCGCCGATCCGAGCGTGCGTCGCCTGTTCCCCCCGGCCTACCGCGACGAGGAAAAGGCCGAGGCGGACTACCAGGAGCTCGTGCACGCCGAACTCCTCGAGCACCACCGCCAGGCCCTCACGGTGATGGAGGAGACCATCGACGCCGACCGCCTCGACGAGGGTCAGGTCGTCAGCTGGCTCTCGGCGCTCAACGAGCTGCGCCTCGTGCTCGGCACCAATCTCGACGTCAGCGAGGGTCTCGAGCCGGTCGACACGAGCGATCCGCGGGCCCCCGGGCTCGCCCTCTACGGCTACCTCAGTTGGCTCGAGGAGCAGGTGGTCGAGGCCCTCGAGACCACGCTCTGAGGAGCGGCGGGCGGCGAGCTCGGACAGTCCTGCCGTTCCACATCTGGTCGAAAGTGGTCACCGCGGCTGCGAGCGAACCGCCCACTTTCGACCAGATGCGGAACAGGAGGAGTGTGCGGACGGCGGCGGCCTCAGACGCCAGACGGGTAGTAGATGGCGCCGGCGGACCCTGGGCCCGTGTGGGCACCCACGCTGGGGCCGATCCGGTATCGCACCACCTCGAGCACCTCCGGCGCGTCCACGAGGGCTGCCTCGAGCGCGTGCCACAGCGGCGCCGCACCGGCGTCGGCGATCCCGAGCCCGACGCGCAGGGCGGTGCCGGCGTCGCGGACGGTCGTAGCCATGACCCGCGCCGCCTCGTCCATCGTGGCCACCTCGCCGACGGGCACCATCCGTCCCTCGGCCAGCGTGAGCACGGGGATACCAGCAGAGCCGCCGGACCCCGACGGAGCCGCCAGCCTCCCGCCACTGCGGGCCAGCTCCAGGGCCCCCACCACGAAGACGTTGCCGGTCCGTGCCGCCACCGCCTCGGCCACCGACGCCGCCTCCTCGGCCCCGGCACCCTTGGCCGCCGCCTCGGCGGCCTCCCAGACACAGCACGCCACTCCGAACGACGCCGTCCCGGTGTCGACCAGCCGCACCGGGACACCGGCACCGCGGGACGCCACGCGAGCCGCGTCCAGCGTGCTCGACACAGAGGATCCGAGGTGGACCGACAGGATCTCCGAGGCGCCCCGCTCCACCAGCGCCTCGTAGGCGAGCACGAACCGGCCCGGCGAGGGCGCCGCCGTCGACACCTGGGTCACCCCGTGCTCGAACCGGGCGTAGAAGCCGTCGGCGTCGAGATCGACCCCTTCGAGGAAGTCGTCACCGTCAAGGGTCACCGTCAAGGGCACGACCTCCACCCCGTAGCGCTCGACCAGCTCGGGTGGCAGCTGGGCGTTCGAGTCGGTGCACAGGCCGATCACGTTCACTCCTCGCGTTTCGGTGCGCGCGCGGTGGCGAAGCGGTACAGGATGACGGCGCTGCTGGCACCGACCGCCAACGGCAGCGCCGCCGTCGGGCGCGGCCCCCAGAGGTTGGGCCATCCTTTCCGCCACCACAGGATCGCCCCACCGATCCAGGCGGCCGACGAGAGCTGCGTGGCGACCGACGCGCGCCGCCGCCACGGCCCCGTCGAGCTCAGGGCGGCGACGGCGAGGTCGACCGGAAAGTAGGCGGGGAAGGTCGCGAGGCACTGTCCCACGCTCGCCGCCACGCCCTTGCCGCCTTTGAACCCGCTCGCAGCCGGGAAGCAGTGACCCAGGACCGCGGCGGTGCCGCCCAGGTGAGCACCGGTCCCGCCGCCCACGGCCCGACCGACGGCGCACGCCATCGCCCCCTTGGCGATGTCCGCCGCCAGGACGGCCGTGCCCCAGCCCCCGCCCAGCACCTGCATGGCGTTCACGGCGCCGGGGTTCCCCGACCCCGCCGTCCGCAGGTCGGTCCCGCCCCCGGTGGCCAGCCGGGTCGCCACGTCGGCCGAGGGCAGCCCACCCAGGGCGTACCCGGCGAGGGCGGTGCCGGTCAGGCGGGCAGCGCCGGCGAGGGGGCCACGTCGCGCTGCTCGCACGGCTCCCATCGGGCGTCACCCTACTGCGGTGTCCACGACGGATCGCCGGTGGGTAGAAGATGGTCGCCCCTATGGCACCGCCCACCGTGAACGAGCCGATGCCCGTCCTGATCGTGTCCTCGCGCCTGACCGACCGGCGCCGCTCGGCTCTGACGGCCGTTGCCGCGAGGGCAGTCGGCGTCACCCGTACCGACGTCGTGCCCGCGGGCCCCGATGTCCCGCCACCTGGGGGGTACGGGGCCGTGGTGGTGGACGGCGGGACCGACGGCCTGAACGACGACTGGCTGCGGGCGCTGCACGGTCACGTCGAGGCCGGCGCGTCGCTGCTGCACATTGGTGGCGACGGGCGCCTCGGTGCGGACGCCGGGCGCCTCGGTGAGTGGTTCGCCAAGGTGGTGTCGCCGACGAGCGTGCTGACCCAACGGGTGCGCGACGAGTTCCCGATCGTGGACCGCCTCCGGCCGCTGAGGTCGGCCCCGGCGGCGCAGGTCTGTGTGTCGGTGAGCGTGGGCTACGAGGATCAGCCGGTGATCACCGAGGTGGCCGCAGGACGAGGCCGGATCGTGACCTCGGGCCTCGGGAACACCGAGGGCGCGCTCGAGAACGAGGAGCTGGCGACGATCCTGCGTCGGGCCCTGCGCTCCCGCCATGCACCGGACCGCGGGGGCCGACCTGTCGGTCTGGCCGTCGTGGGGTACGGCCCCTACGGCGGCATGGGCTACCACCACGGCGCCGCCGCCCGGGCCACAGCCGGTCTCGACCTGGTGGCGGCCTGCGACGAGAGCGCCGAACGGCGCAAGGCCGCCGAGGAGGAGTTCCCTGGCATCCGGGCGTACACGACAGTGGCCGAGCTGGCCAGGGACGACGACGTGGAGGTGGTGGTGGTCGCCACCCCACCGGTGTCGCACGCCAGCATCTCGATCGAGCTGCTGCGCGCCGGAAAGCACGTGGCCTGCGAGAAGCCCTTGTGCCTCACCGTGGGCGAGGCCGACGAGATGCTGGCGACGGCGCAGGCGCACGACCGTGTTCTGACAGTCAACCAGAGCAGGCGATGGGACACCGACTTCGTCGCCATTCAGCGCGCCGTTCGCGCCGGGATGCTGGGCGAGCTGTTCAACGTCGAGACGTTCGTGGGGGGCTTCGAGCACCCGTGTCGGGCGTGGCACTCGGAGGAGTCGATCTCGGGGGGAACCGTCTTCGACTGGGGCTCGCACCACCTCGACTGGATCCTCCTCCTCATGGGCGACATGCCAGCCGTCGTCGAGGCCCACGGGCACAAGCGGGTCTGGCACGACGTCACCAACCTCGACCAGCTGCGGGTCCGCCTCCGGTGGGACGACGGAAGGGAGGCGGAGTTCGTCGACAGCTCCGTGGCCGGCATCAGGCGACCGAAGTTCTATCTGCAGGGTGCGGCGGGCACACTCGCGGGCTGGTACCGACCACGGACCTTCGAGCGCCTCGAGCCCGGGGTGGGTCTCGTCGTCGAACGGGCGCATCACGCCGAGGCGCCGGCCGAGCTCACGCTGGCCCGGTACGAGAGCGACCACGGCCTGAGCGAGACCCGCCTCCCGCTCGCGGCGCCGCAGCCCTTTGCCTTCCAGCGCAACCTCGCCGATCACCTCGCCCTCGGCGAGCCGCTGGCCGTCACCCCCGACGAGGGCCGGAGGATCGTGGTCCTCCTCGAGGCCGCCCACCGGTCGTCGGAGCGGGCCGGTACACCGGTCGACGTGCGAGGCGGTTGACGGTACCGGTGCCGGTGCCGGAATGGCCCTTCCGACCGGGACGTTGGCCACGGGTGTGACCCGCCTGCTCACCATCATGGGCTCGGGGGAGACCAGCCCCACCATGGTGAAGATGCACCGCCAGCTCCTGGCCCGCCTGGGCCCGCCGCCGGTCCCGGCGGTGCTGCTGAGCACGCCGTTCGGGTTCCAGATGAACGCGGCGGACGTGGCGGCGAAGGCGGTCGAGTACTTCCGGGAGAGCGTGAACGCCGAGATCGAGGTGGCCGACATACGGTCGTCCGCGGAGGCCGACACCGTCCGCAACGAGACGATGCTGGCGAGGCTCGGCGAGGCTCGGTACGTCTTTGCCGGGCCTGGCAGCCCGAGCTACGCCCTGCGCCACTGGACCGGAACGGTCGTCCCGCAACTGCTGGCCGACAAGCTGGCCCGGGGTGGGGTGGTGACCTTCGCCAGCGCCGCCGCCCTGACGCTCGGGGTGGCGACCGTCCCCGTCTACGAGATCTACAAGGTCGGCGCCGACCCGCACTGGCTCGAGGGCCTCGACCTGCTGGCCGCCACCGGCCTGCACGCCGCGGTCATCCCGCACTACAACAACGCCGAAGGCGGGAACCACGACACCCGCTACTGCTACCTCGGCGAGCAGCGGCTGGCGGTCATGGAGCGCGAGCTACCGGAGGATGCGTTCGTGCTCGGGGTGGACGAGCACACGGCCGTGGTGATCGATCTCGACGCGGGGGACGCCACGATCGCCGGGCTGGGCGTGGTCACGGTCCGCTCCGATGGTCGCTCGACTGAGATCCCCGCTGGGAGCACCGTGACCATCTCCGAGATCGCCGATGTGGCCGCCGGTCGGGCGCCTCGCGCCGATCGCCAGGCCCCTGAAGGAGACCGTTCCGACGCGAGCCAGCCGTCGCCGGTCGGGGACGCCGAGCCGCAGCCGTCGGGGTCGCCGCTCATGGAGTCGGTGCGCGCCCACGAGGAGGCGTTCGCCGCCGCCGTGGCCGCGCGCGACGTCGAGTCGGCGGTCAGGACGATCCTGGACCTCGACGGCGAGCTGCAGGCCTGGTCCCGTGACACGCTCCAGTCCGACGAGATGGATCGCGGGCGGGCGGCTCTGCGGTCGATGGTCGTGCGGCTGGGCGAGCTGGCCCAAGTGGGAGCGCGCGACCCGCGCGAGGTGATCGGGCCTTTCGTGGAGGCTGTCCTCGGCATGCGGGCAGACGCCCGCGCCGACCGGCGCTGGCACGACGCCGACGTGGCGCGGGACCGACTGGCCCAGCTCGGCGTCGAGGTGAGGGACAGCCCCAACGGCACCGAGTGGGTCGTCACCGGCCAGCCCAGGAGGTGACCCTGCTAGGCTCGCAGGGCCCGTGGGCAGCTCGAGCCCCCATCGTCTAGCGGCCCAGGACGCCGCCCTTTCAAGGCGGTAGCACGGGTTCGAATCCCGTTGGGGGTGCGCGGATTCGTCGGGACGCCGTCCCGCCAGCCAGGGACCTGTGGTGCAGTTTGGAGTGCACGCCGGCCTGTCAAGCCGGAGGTCGCGGGTTCAAATCCCGTCAGGTCCGCCAAACCCTCCTATCGCGGTAGGGTCACTGGCCACGGTCGGGTAGCTCAGTTGGTAGAGCGCGCGCCTGAAAAGCGTGAGGTCCGCGGATCGATGCCGCGCCCGACCACTGCGAAGCGGCTTGACGCAGGCCCGCCGCCAGCTTCTCAGAGGCCGAACACGCGCCGGGCGTTGCCGGCGAGGAACAGATCGGTCGCCTCGTCGTCGAGGCCGAGCGCGTCGAGCTTGGCCAGGGCCCGCTCCGGCGAGATCATCGGATAGTTGGTGCCGAACAACACCTTGCGCCGGCCGTGGCCTCGTAGGTACTGCACCAGCTCGGCCGGGTACCGGTGGGAGACGTAGGCAGAGGTGTCGATGTACACGTTGGGGTACTTGGTCGCCAGCGCGATCATCTCCGTGGTCCACGGGTACCCGATGTGCCCACCCACGATGACGAGGTCCGGCAGCTCGAGCGCGACGTCGTCCAGGTACGGGATCGGGCGACCGGTCTCCGACGTGCGCAGCGGCCCGGTGTGCCCGACCTGGGTGCAGAACGGGATTCCCAGCTCCACGCACTCGGCGTACAGGGGGTAGTAACGCCGATCGTTGGGCGGGAGCCCCCACAGCCATGGCACGACGCGCAGGGCCCGGAAGCCGAGATCCTGCACCGCTCGCCGCAGCTCCCGCACGGCGGCAACGGGTTGGCGGAGATCGACGGAGGCCACGCCGACGAGTCGGTCGGGGTACCGGGCGACGAAGCCTGCCACCTCGTCGTTGGTGATGAGCGGACCGTCCGGTCCGTACCAGGCGGATATGAGCCCACGCTCCACCGAGGCCTGGTCCATCGCCGCCATCGTGAGCTCCAGCGGAAGCTCCTCGGTGGGGATCTCGGTCCCCGCCCACCGACGCAACGACTCGAACATGTCCTGGCCGAGGAAGCGGAGCGTCGGGTGCTGCATCCAGGCGTCGATCACGGCCGTCATGGCCGCCATGGTGTCACCCGGCGGCGCCGCCGGGCACGCCGGCGAGGGGTCGTCAGCCGGCCGGGGTCAGGGGGCCCGGAGGGCTGTCCCTGACGACATCGTCGGCCCGGGCGATCTCGGCCACGGCTTGGGCGACCTTGGCCACGACAGACTTGTTGAACACCGACGGGACGATGTAGCTCGGGGAGAGCTCGTCCGAGGGCACCGTGGCGGCGATGGCCTCGGCCGCCGCCAGCTTCATGGGCTCGGTGATGGCGACGGCCCCGGCGTCGAGGGCGCCCCGGAAGATGCCCGGGAAACACAGGACGTTGTTGATCTGGTTGGGGTAGTCGCTGCGCCCCGTGGCCACCACGGCGGCGATGCCCTCGGCGTCCTCGGGGGCGATCTCGGGATCGGGGTTGGCCAGGGCGAAGACGATGGGCTTACTGGCCATCGCCGCGAGCTGGTCGCGGGTGACGAGCCCCGGTCCGCTCACTCCGACGAAGACGTCCGCGCCTGCAAGGACGTCGCCCATCGATCCCTTGCGCATCTCGGAGTTGGTGTTCTCGCCCATCCACAGCTTGGACACGTCGGTGTCGCCCCGGCCGGCGTAGATGGCACCCTTGCGGTCGACGCCCACGATGTGGCCCACCCCGGCCTCGGAGAGGATCTTGGCTACGGCTACCCCGGCCGCTCCGGCCCCGCCGATCACGATCGAGAGATCTTTCATCTCCTTGCCGACGACCCGCATGGCGTTGCGGAGAGCAGCGAGCACGACGACGGCGGTGCCGTGCTGGTCGTCGTGGAAGACGGGGATGTCGAGGCTGGCCTTGAGCCGCTCCTCCACCTCGAAGCAGCGAGGGGCGGCGATGTCCTCGAGGTTGATGCCTCCGTACACGGGCTCCAGGCGCTCGACCGCCTCGACCAGGTCGTCGGCGGAGTCCGCCCGCAGACAGACGGGCCAGGCGTCGATGCCGGCGAACTCCTTGAACAGCATGGCCTTGCCCTCCATCACGGGGAGGGCGGCGTGGGGCCCGATGTTGCCGAGCCCCAGCACGGCGGTCCCGTCGGTGACCACCGCCACCGTGTTCGCCTTGATGGTGTAGCGGTGGACCTCCGGGGGGTTGTCCGCGATGGACAGGCAGACCCGCGCCACCCCCGGGGTGTAGGCCATCGACAGATCGTCGCGGGTTGCCAGCGGGGACTTGGAGGTCACCTCGATCTTGCCGCCCACGTGCATGCGGAACGTCCGGTCGAGCACGCTGTGGACGGTCACCTCGCCCATGGCCTCGATGGCCTTGGTGATGCGGGCCACGTGCTCGTCGTCGACGGCGAGCACCGTGATGTCGCGCACCATACGGTCGTCGGCGACGTCGATCATGTCGAGCCCGAGGATGTTCCCCCCCGCCTCGCCGATCGCCGTGGTCAGGCGGCCGAGCGCCCCCGGCGAGTGCTTGAGAGAGACGCGGATCGACACGGAATACGACACATTGGGTGTCCCCATGGGCCGCGAAGGTACAGCCCTACCAGGAGGGCGGCCAACGCCTCGTCGCCCCCCACGCTTGCACCCGCCAAGAGCCCACCCCTGCCGGCCGCCACCGGCGCCCGTCACACCCGGCCGCCACCGGGTCCTCGAGAGTCGGTCGGGCCCGCTCGGCAGGCCCGATGGGATCGCCCCGGATCAGGCCTCTTCGTACTCGGTGCGATCGAGGCAGTCGCGGATCTCCGACGCCCGGAAGCGCCGGTGTCCCCCCAGCGTGCGGATGGCCGTGAGCTTGCCGGCCCGTGCCCAGCGGGTCACGGTCTTGGGATTGACGCGAAACAACGTCGCCACTTCGCCCGGCGTGAGCAAGGCATCGGGCTGGCCCTGGTCGGCGGAGCTCCCGTCGCGGGTGGGTGTCGGCTGTGGATTGGTTGGCATGGAGTTCCCTTCAGGGTCCGGTTTCTCCCTCGAAGGTACGACACGACCGATTGTTGGTCGATAGACCAAGCGGACCATCTCTGTGGCCCGGAGCGACTAGTTCCTGGCCAGGGACGCTGCCAACCGCCGTTCCCTGGGGCGCTCGGGACCGGGCGTCGGCGGGGCTACCCTGGATCCAGGTGCACCTCTTCGACCGCATCGCTGGCGATGGACACGAGGAAGTCGTGTTCTGCCACGACGGGGCGAGCGGCCTGCGGGCGATCATCGCCGTGCACTCGACCCAGCTAGGCCCGGCGCTCGGCGGCGTCCGCTTCCGCTCCTACGCCAACGAGGACGACGCCCTGGAGGACGTGCTGGCCCTGTCCAGGGCCATGACCTACAAGGCGGCGGTCGCCGGGCTCGACCTCGGCGGCGGCAAGGCGGTGATCCTCGGTGACCCGGCCCTGATCAAGACCGAGGCCCTGCTGCGGGCGTACGCCCGCCACGTCGAGCGCCTCGGGGGGAGCTACCTCACCGCCGAGGACGTGGGCACGACCCAGGCCGACATGGACCTGATGCGCCAGGAGACCAGGTACGTGAC
>Ga0066670_10000784_pt1 | contig 10111 bp, 8 predicted proteins | sample GraSoiAngelo_119_FD_66459 | JGI IMG/M metagenome (GOLD analysis project Ga0066670, IMG submission 66459) | Grasslands soil microbial communities from the Angelo Coastal Reserve, California, USA - 14_0919_05_20cm | ecosystem: Environmental > Terrestrial > Soil > Grasslands | place: USA...
CCATATCCATTCCGTCCGGCCCACGAAGGAGTGATAGATCGATCGCTGCAGCGGCCGCCAGCGGAACGTCGCGTCGACGCCGTATAACTGAGTAACCCGCGACCCGAGGTCCGGCGACGCGCTGTCGAACAGCAATCCATTATGACCGCGCGAATACGACGCGCCGAGATCGATGTTGCTGTTCTCGGTGATGTCCTGGTACGCGCGCAGATGTCCGACGTAACTCAGCTCGCTGCGCCGCGTCGTCTGGAACAGCGGGCTTCCCTCAGCGCCGGAATCGCCGCGGAAGACCTGTCCCGTCGCTTCGAGGAACAGCCACGGATTCGGAATCAGACGCGCGACCGAAAACCCCGCGTCGCTGATGCCGTCTTCACCGCCGACGAGGTTGTAATTGACGATCGGTCGATCGGTCCACGGCAGCACGTGGTTGTGCAGCGAGTTGACCTTGCCGAAGGCCGCCCGCATCCTGCCGACCCTCGTGAGCAGTCCGCCCGGCAGCGACGTGAACGTGACGTAACCCTCCTCGACGCTCACGCCTTCTTCGCCGAACGACAGGAAGAAATCGGCGCGCGCGTACGGATCGACGACGGCCTGAAAGCTCGCTTCCGATTCGTGCATCTGCAGCGGGAACGGATGATTGCTGCCGAGCGCGAACGGATCGGGCTGGACCGAATTCGTCCCGGCTGCGCCGAGGAAGTCGCCAATCACCGCCATGTCTGGGTTGAAGATTTTCGATGCCGCGGCTGCGCCGCCGTAGACGGGCAGCGCGCCTGCCGGCCCGCCCGCGCCTTCCGCCCCAGGCGGCACCTGCGCCGTCGGCTGCGCCGGCGCCGCTGCTACCGGAGGCGGGGTCTCCGCGGCGGGCGGCGGACCGCCGCCGAGCTTCGCTTCGAGCGCCGTCAGCCGCTGGTCGTACTGTTGCTTCAGCGCGTCGAACTCTCGACGCAGCTGGTCGATCTGCTGCTGAATCGATTGCGCGTTGTCCTGCGCATGCGCCGCCGATGGTTCCAGAACAAGACCACCCGCCACCACCGATGCGCAGACGAGACGCATGGGTCGCATCGTTTTCCTCCCGTGTCGAGCCGCGTGTTGTCTTCGGGAAAGCTGCGGTTACAGCGCGGCGGGAGGCGATCGACCGGTCGTCCGGACGCCGAGGAGCATTTCGCGGAAGACGATCTCGTCGGGCACCGCGGAGCCGGCGTCGGCCAGCGCCCACACGTCGAGGCTCATCGTCGGATTCGGATCCGATCCGACGACGCTCGACGTGCACGCCGTGCAGTGCTGCGGCGTCTTGAGCTCGCACGAGAGATCGTGGTGCTCGAACGGCGCGGTGAGCAGGAAGATGGCGTAGAGCGCCATCCAGAAGACGTCGAGGCGCCGGCGGCGATCTTTCATTGCGCCCAGCATGTCATTCGATGATATGCGCGATCAGCGGCCGACCACAAACTTCACGCGCGCCGCGAAACCGCCCAGGTCGTCCTCGCCCACGTCCTGAGAGATGCCGCCCCGGCCGAAGATGCCAGGAACGCGCGTGAACTGGACGTCGGTTCCGACCCCGACCCATGGGCTCAACCGGAATTCACCGCCGCCGTGCACGACGAACCCCGCGTGACGGGTGTCGAGATCCTCGCCGTCGGCCGCGAACTGCGAGGTCTCGCGATAGGCGTACCGCCCGACCCCGGCGCCGACGTACGGCACGAGCCACGGACGCTTCGTCAGGTGGAATCGATATCCGCCGACGATTTCGAACGGCGTCAGCGTCGCCGTCAACGGGATGCCGAGGTGAAACGTCTGGCCGGCGTTGCGGAACACGCGGTCGCCGTTCTTGCGGAAGCGCGAGGCAGTCAGCTCGGCGTAGTAGCGATCGCCGAGGGTGACCTGCAGGCCGCCGCCCCAGAACGGCTGATACGTGCGGCCGAAGACCGAGGTGAACGTGTCGATCGCGTTGAACGATTCCTCGGTGACTTCGGCGAACGGTCGCAGCGAGATCTGGGACAACGACTGCGCAGACGCAGGGACGGCCATCGCAAGCACGGCAATCGCCTGGAGCGTGAGCCTTCTCGACCGCTGTAGCCTTGGCGCAAGCACTTTTGGCGAGCGCAGCGCGAGGCCAGGTAGCGCGAGCCTTTTAGGCGAGCGGACCGGCAGCGTTCTTCGCGAGCGGGTGCTCATCGCGCGAGCCCCAGTCCGCGCAGCGCGTTCCGCGCATCGATCATCCCGAAGCCGAACAGATCGTCGCGCCCGGGTTTCCCCATGTCGATCGCGAATTTCTCAATCGCCGCTTCGACGGCCGCCGGATCCGTGATCCCCTGCTGCATCAGCATCGCGGCGATTCCGGTGACATGCGGCGTCGCCATCGACGTGCCGATGTAGCCGACGTACTGGATGATGTCGAAGCGGGGCGCGCGGAACTGGTTCGGCGGCAGTAGAAAAGTGTCGGTTTGTCTGAAGTCAAAGGTCTGCTGCCACACGAATCCGTCGCGGTCGAACCCTCTCTCCGATCCACCGGGCGCCGCGATCTCGACCCACGTGCCGCTGCTCGAATAGTACGCATGGCAGTCGGGCGATGAAGGCGTGCCCTGGCAACGCAGCGCGCCGGTCTGGCCGACCGCATGGCGATCGATCGCCGCCACGGACACCGCGCCCTGCACGCGCGACGCGATCTCGGCGACGATCTCCTTCGGGTTACCGTCCTCGAAATCGTTGCCGGCCGCGATCGCGATGAAGACGCCCTTACCGACGGCGTACCTGATGGCATCCTCGATGGCCGGCGCCGTGTCGGGCGGTCCGGTGCGCCCGATGCTCATGTTGATCACTTTGGCGCCGTTGTCCGCCGCGTACCGGATGCCTCGCGCCACCGTCGCGTCGTCTCCCATGTTCGGCGCGCCGAAGAGGTCGTCCCAGATGCTGTCGATGACCTTCACTGGCATCAGCTTCACGTTGAACGCGACGCCGGCGGTGCCGATGTTGTCGTTCGTGAGCTGACCGATGGTGCCGCTGACGTGGGTGCCGTGGCCGTCGAAATCGAGCGGCGGCATCGTGTCGTTGTCCCAGATGAAATCGTGCGGCGCGACGATCCGTTCCGGATGATCCACCGCCACGACTTGTCTGGCCGCGGAATACGGAATCGTCTGCCGGCCCAGCGCCGGGTAGCGCACGCCGAACTCGTCGCGAAACGCCGGAAGATTGACCTGGAGGGTCCTGTCCAGATACGCGAGCCCGCTGTCGAGCACGGCGACGGTAATGGCCGATCCGGCGGCCGGTTGAATGTCCCACGCCGGCTCCAGATCGAGCAGCGGAAAGTTCCACTGACCGGGCGTGAAATTCGCGGTCGATTTGTACATCGGATCGTTCGGCACGAACATCGCGTGGATGCGGTACGCCGGCTGCGCGTACTCGACTTCGCGGCGGGCGCGCAGCGCCGACGCCACGGCTTCGGCATCGGCCTGCGGATCGATGCGGACGATATCGAAATTGGCATACGACGGCCGCTCGGCAATCGCTGCAGTCGATGATGCGGACCGCACCGCGTCGAGTCGATCCGCGGCGCCGGCGCCATCGCGGAACTTCACGATCACACGGCCCGGCACGTAGCCGAGGGGCGCGTCATTCATCCGCTGCTGCTGCACTGCGGTCCGAATCGCGATTCGCCGGATAGCCTCGGCGGCTGAGGGAGAGTGCGTCTCCTCGAACGTCACTCCTGCGTCGACGGCGGGAAGACCGTTGCCGAGCACGATGAGCCGCTGGTCGACAGATGATTGCCCGTGCACGACAAACACAGTGAGGCCGGCGAGCGCGAGCGCGATCGGCACCAGGGAGAGGAAACGCGCGCGGGAAGGACCCATCCGTGTATTCTAGCTGCTGCGGCATTCACGCTGCGGCACCTCGACCATGGCCAACACACTTTTTCATAAAGTCTGGGATGCGCACACCGTTCGCCGGCTGCCGAGCGGGCAGACGCAGCTCTTTGCAGGTTTACATCTCATTCACGAAGTCACGAGCCCGCAGGCGTTCGACATGCTGCGACAACATGGCTGGCGCGTGGCGTTCCCCGAACGAACGTTCGCGACGGTCGATCACATCGTGCCGACCAGCTCGCAGCGGCGTCCGTTCCTCGACGTGATGGCGGAGGAAATGACCGTCGCGCTCGAGCGCAACTGCCGCGAGTTCGGCATCCCGTTCTGGCCGCCGGATCACGAGAACCAGGGCATCGTGCACGTGATCGGCCCCGAGCTCGGGCTCACTCAACCGGGAATGGTCATCGCGTGCGGCGACAGCCACACGTCGACGCACGGCGCATTCGGAGCGATCGCCTTCGGCATCGGCACCTCGCAGGTCCGCGACGTGCTCGCATCGCAGAGCCTCGCGCTCGATCCGCTGAAGGTGCGGCGCATCGACGTCAACGGCCGGCTGAATCCCGGCGTGTACGCGAAGGACGTGATCCTGACGATCATCCGGCGCCTCGGCGTCCGGGGCGGCGTCGGCTACGCGTACGAGTACGGCGGCGACACCATCGATCGCATGTCGCTCGAAGAGCGGATGACGATCTGCAACATGTCGATCGAGGGCGGGGCGCGCGCCGGCTACGTGAATCCGGACGACACGACGTTCGCGTTCCTGAAGGGCCGCCGGTTCGCGCCGCAGGGCGCCGCGTTCGATCGCGCGGTCGCGTGGTGGCGCAGCCTCGCGTCGGACGCGAACGCCGGCTACGACGATCGCGTCGGCCTCACCGCCGGGTCGATCGAGCCGACGGTGACGTGGGGGATCAATCCCGGGCAGTCGGTCGGCGTCGGCGAGCGCATCGACGGCGATGCGCGCGACGAGGCGTTCGCCTTCATGGGATTTCATCCCGGCGATCGCGTCGCCGGCACGAAAATCGACGTCGCGTTCATCGGGTCGTGCACCAACAGCCGCCTCTCGGATCTCGAAGAAGCGGCGCGCATCGTCCGCGGCCACAAGGTGGCGCCGCATGTGAAGGCGCTCGTCGTGCCCGGATCGCGTACCGTCAGTCAGGCTGCCGAAGCGCGCGGGCTGCACGAGATCTTCCGGTCCGCGGGATTCGAATGGCGCGGCGCCGGCTGCTCGATGTGCCTCGCGATGAACCCGGATCGGCTGGAAGGCCGTCAGATCTGCGCGTCTTCCTCCAACCGCAATTTCAAAGGGCGGCAGGGGAGCCCCACGGGCCGGACGCTCCTCATGAGCCCTGCGATGGTCGCGGCGGCGGCGATCGCGGGCGAAGTCGTCGACGTCCGCACGATGCTCGACGAGGTGACGGCATGAGCCAGGCACAGGCGATCCTGAGCGTCACCGGCCGCGGGCTGCCGGTGCGCGGCGACGACATCGACACCGACCGCATCATGCCGGCGCGCTTTCTCAAGGCGGTTTCCTTCGAAGGGCTCGAGCGTCACGTCTTCGAGGACGACCGCGCCGCCGATCCACGGCATCCCTTCAACGACGCGCGCTACAAAGGCGCGTCCATTCTCGTCGTCAACCGCAACTTCGGCTGTGGCTCGTCGCGCGAGCACGCGCCGCAGGGCCTCGCACGCTTCGGGATCGCCGCGGTCGTCGGCGAATCGTTCTCCGAAATCTTTCAGGGAAACGCGGCGGTCATGGGACTGCCCTGCTTCGCCGCCGATCGCGAATCGATCGATCGCCTGCAGTCGATTGTCGAGAAGACGCCGGAGGTGACCATCACGGCCGACGTGCAGTCCGGTGTCGTGACGGCCGGCGATGTGCGGATCCGCGCCTCGCTTCCCTCAGCGCTGCGCGACGCGTTCGTGTCGGGCCAGTGGAATCCGACGGCGATGCTGCTCGATCGCTTCGAGGAAGTTCGTGAGGTGGCGACGCGGCTGCCGTACGTGACCGGCTTCTAGGCATTTCTTACTCGCGTGGGGCCCCAGCTTGATTCGTCGCGGCGGGGCCCCACCCCCGCCGCTGTTGCTCGGCGCATGCGCGCCTCGCAACGGCTCAAGGCTGCCGCGCTGACGCGCTCGCGGCGTAAACCGCTCGCGCGTATCCAGAAACAGGACGTCACAACTCTGCTGCACAGTCCTACCCCACGTCGCGGATTTTTGAATCCTGCGCCACGGTCAGAAACGCATCGGCCGCGTGTGACCGATGCGCCTTGCGGCAGACGAGCGTCACCTGACGGCGCCGCGAGACGCCCGCCACCGGGATCGCGAAGAGGCGGCGGTTGGCGATCTCGGTAATCGCACAGCGGCGCGGCAGCAGCGCGACTCCCAACTGCATCTCCACCGCCCGCTTGATCCCGTCGAGGCTCGGCAGCGAGATCACCATCCGCAGCGGCACGTGCCGCTCCTCGAACAATCGCAGGACGCGCTCGCGCGCGGGCGACGGATCGTTGTGCGCGACGACCGGCTCCTCGGCGATGTCTTCCATCGCCACCTGCTTCCGCTTGGCGAGCGCGTGCGAAGGGGGCACGAGGAGCACGAGCTCGTCGCTGCCGACCGGGACTTCGAGCAGCCCCTGCTCGGCCGGGTGAAACGTGAGCGCGCCGAAGTCGAGGCTCCCCTGCAGCACCTCGACGGCGATCTGGCGCGCGGGAACGCGGCGCACGTCAATCGCGATGTCGGGATATCGCTGACGGAAACGCGCGACGAGCGGCAGGAGCGTGTGGACCGCCGCTTCGTTCGCGCCGATGAGGACGCGGCCGCGCCGCAGATCGCGCAGCTCGCGAACGGCCGATTCCGTCTCTTCGGCGAGGCGCACGAGGCGCTGACCGTAGTTCTGCAGCATGCGGCCGGCTTCGGTCAGCGTGCCGCTCTTCGACGACCGATCGAACAGCTGCTCGCCGAGCTCGACCTCGAGCCGGCGCACCGCCTGGCTGACGGCCGGCTGCGTGCGGTGCACCTTGGCAGCGGCGCGCGAAAAGCTGCGCTCCTGCGCAACGGCGAGAAAGATCCTGAGCGCCGCGAGGTCCATTCTTATTTGCGAGTGGGGAATCCACCCCCACTCGCCTGTCGTCGCTCGCCTTCGGCTCGCGACGGTATTCGTAGCCTTCTACCGCCCAATCAACATCTGGCGTGTGCGGCCATGTCCGCTCTTCGAGCAGCATAATACAGCGTTATCTTTGCGTAACGATTATCACTTTGACTTCTACGGGCCAGGCGGTTACAACAAAGCCATGCCTACTCCTGCACGCGTCGTCGTCTTCGACACCACCCTGCGCGACGGAGAGCAGGCGCCGGGTTTCTCGATGGACGTGCCGGCGAAGCTCGCCATGGCGCGCGCGCTCGACGCGCTCGGGGTCGACATCATCGAGGCCGGCTTCCCCATCGCCTCGCCGGCCGACGCCGAAGCCGTGCGGCAGATTGCCGCCGCCGTGCACCGCCCGGTGATCGCCGCGCTCGCGCGGACGCGGCGGCGGGACATCGAGGAGGCCGGGCAGGCGCTGACGCCCGCAAAACGATCGCGCATTCACACGTTTCTTGCGACCTCCGACCTGCACCTGACCGCGAAGCTGCGGATGTCGTACGACGATTGCCTCGCCGCCGCCGTCGAAGCGGTGAAGCTGGCGCGATCGTTCACCGACGATGTGGAGTTCTCGGCGGAAGATGCGACGCGGAGCAATCGTGATTTTCTGTGCCGCGTGATCGAAGCGGTCATCGACGCCGGCGCCACGACCGTCAACCTGCCCGACACGGTCGGCTACGCGACGCCGGACGAGATCCGTGAGTTCTTCGAGCAGATCATCTCCCGCGTGCCGAACGCGTCGAAAGCGGTGTTCAGCGCGCATTGCCACAACGATCTCGGTCTGGCCGTGGCCAACAGCCTGGCCGCGATTCAGGGCGGCGTGCGGCAGGTGGAGTGCTCGATGAACGGCATCGGCGAACGCGCGGGCAACGCATCGCTCGAAGAGTTCGTGATGGCGCTGCGCGTGCGTCAGGACCGGATGCCCTACGACACGGCGATCGACGCGACCAAGCTGTTCTCGACGAGCCAGCTGCTCGCCCAGATCACCGACGAGCCGGTGCAGGCCAACAAGGCGATCGTCGGCCGCAACGCGTTCGCGCACGAGGCCGGCATCCATCAGGACGGCGTGCTGAAGGACGCGCGCACCTATGAAATCATGCGGCCCGAGGACGTCGGGCAGTCGACTTCCTCGCGCCTCGTCCTCGGTCGCCACTCGGGACGCCATGCCGTGCAGTCGCGCTGCGAGGCGCTCGGCTTCACGCTGACCGCAGCGGAAGTCGACGAGGTGTACCACGCGGTCATCTCGCTCGGCGAGCATCGAAAGGCGATCGCCGACGGCGATCTTCGCCGCATCGTCGAACGCGTCCGCACGCCGTCGACGACGCCTCCGGGGGTGTCCTCGTCGCACGTCGAAGCGAGCGGCTACGGACACGGAGTCTGACGCTGAGATTGCTGATTTCAGATTGCTGATTTCTGATTGATTGCTGATTTCTGATTGATTGCTGATTGTCGATTGCTGATTGTCGATTGCTGATTGACCGCCCGATCAATCGACAATCAATCAACAATCAATCAGCAATCAATCAGCAATCTGAAATCAGCAATCAGCAATCTCGTAGAATGTCCGCATGATCCCCCTTCGGGACATCATCCCGTCCCGGACCGTTCCCTACATCACGATCACGATCATTGCCCTCAACGCCCTCGCGTGGCTGTTCGAGGTGTCGCTGTCGCCGGAGGTGCTGGAACAGTTCCTGAGGATCTACGGTGTCGTGCCGGCCGACTTCACCGCGCCGACGCTCATCACGTCGATGTTCCTCCACGGCAGCTGGATGCACGTCATCGGGAACATGTGGTACCTCTGGATTTTCGGCGACAACGTCGAAGATCGCCTCGGCCACGGACGCTTCATCGTCTTCTATCTGCTCTGCGGGATCGCGGCGGCGATCGGACAGATCGCGATCGATTCGTCGTCGACGCTGCCGACGATCGGCGCGAGCGGCGCAATCGCTGGCGTGATGGGCGCGTACTTCGTGCTGTATCCGCACTCGCGCGTGCTGACGCTCATCCCCTGGATCATTTTCTGGGAAGTAATCGAGCTGCCGGCCGTCATCCTGCTCGCGTTCTGGTTCCTGCTGCAGTTGATCGGCGGCGTCGGTCAAATCGCGGCCACGTCGGCCAGTCATGGGAGCGGCGGCGTCGCCTTTGCCGCGCACGTCGCCGGCTTCGTCGTCGGCGTGATCGGCGTATTCATCTTCAGGAAGCGCGAAGTCGATCGCTGGGAGCCGCTCGACTACTGACGCGGAGAGCCGGAACGACCGGATCAACGACCGATCTGCACCACCAGTCCCGCTGTCGCGCTGAGATGATGCACGACGCGGAATCGAACGTCGTCGACGGGCGCGAACGGGCCGGCCGTCGAGAGCTCGCGCAGATTGATCACGAGCGGCGACGGCGCGATGTGATCCGCGATCTCCAGCCTCACGCCCAGCCCTCCCGCCCCGAGCGGCACGCGGAAATCGGTACCCAGGCCGACGTTGAACGCGAAGACGCTCTCGGTTTTCAGTTCGCCGATCGAGACGAGGAACTGACGGCCGCCGTCCACGACAACGATCGTATTGGTGCCCGGACTGGACCGGGCTATGCCGCCTTCGAGGAAGCTCAGCGGCGGAGTGATCGTCCGTTTCAGGTTGTACGTAATCCCGCCGATGCCGACGAATCCGTACGGCCACACCGTTCGTGAAGGCGCGTAATCGAGAAATCCGATCGCCCCCCGGATGTCGTAGAGCCAGGTCTCGACGCCGACCGAGGTCGTGTTGCTCGCCGCCGACGACGAGGCGCCAGGCAGCGGCGCCCCACCGATCGTCAGCGACGATCGTGAATAGCCGGCCTGGGCGCGAAATCCATATCGCGCAATCCAGTACGTCGCGGCTGCTTCGTACTCCTTGTCCGGCTCGACGCTCATGCCGCGGGTGAAGACCTGCTCGAGAACGCCCGCGGCCGGCGCGATCGATCCGAGGAGCACGAGATCGGTCCATCGAGTCGGCACCAGGAAACCCGCCGAGGCGCTGATGTCGACGCGGGGCGGCCGGTCCTGCGGATCCGCCCACGGCTGCGACCAGTCCTGAGCGATACTGGACGCCGGGACGAGGGCCAGGACGACGAGTGAAATGAAGGC
>Ga0066670_10000788_pt1 | contig 10095 bp, 8 predicted proteins | sample GraSoiAngelo_119_FD_66459 | JGI IMG/M metagenome (GOLD analysis project Ga0066670, IMG submission 66459) | Grasslands soil microbial communities from the Angelo Coastal Reserve, California, USA - 14_0919_05_20cm | ecosystem: Environmental > Terrestrial > Soil > Grasslands | place: USA...
CCCGGCGTCGAGCAGCTGGTGCAGGCGGGCACCAACTTCATCGGGGCCCTGTCAGCAAATGACCTGGCCACCACCCTGCAGCAGGGAGCGCAGGCCTTTGGCGACCAGGGTCCCGCGCTGCACCAGTTCGTCGACAACCTCAACACCGTCGTCGCCGGTTACGCCCAGCACTCGGCCACCCTGACAGCGCTCATCAACAACGTGAACCAGGTCTCGGCCCAGCTGGCCCCATCGGCCCAGGCCAACGCCCAGGCCCTCAGCAACTTCGCCGCCACGACCAAGGAGCTCAACGACCAGAGCAACCGCCTGGAGGGCCTCCTCACTCGTCTCTCCCAGCTGTCGACCAACAGCGTCAGCCTGATCGGGTCGTACTTCCCCCAGATCAACGAGAACTTCAACGGCCTCCTGACGACCGTGAACCAGCTGGGCCAGCACCAGAAGGAGCTCTCCGACATCCTCGGGCAGTTCCCCATCTTCCTGAAGTGGTCGCAGGAGCTCACCCACCCCGAGCGGAGCCTCTCCCAGATCCCGGTGGTGTTCGACACCATCACCTGCGGGCTGCCCACCCAGATGGGCGGCGCCGACCCCAACGACCCGCTCACGTCCTGTCACGGAGCCAGCTAGCGATGGTCGTGTCCACGCGGATCAAGATCAATGTGGCCGTCTTCCTGATGGCCGCCGCCGCCCTGGCGACCTACGGCTACCTGTCCGTGCTGCACAACCCGTTCAAGAAGGAGAGCGACATCGTCGCCTACTTCCCCTCCACCGCCGGCCTGCGGGACCAGTTCTACGTGACCAACAACGGCCTCGTGGTCGGCGCGGTGAAGTCCGTGCAGCTGGCGGGCGACCGCGTCAAGGTCACCATGGCCATTCAGCCGGGCCAGCACATCGCCAACAACGTCCAGGCCCAGGTCGTGCGGGCCAACCCCCTCGGCGAGCAGGCGATCGACCTCATCCCCCCGGGGGGCGCGCCGCCCAGCGCCACGCTCCTCCGTGACGGGGCGATCGTGCCGACGGCAGCCAACTCCACGCCACCCGACGTGGGGCAGGTGGTCGACACCGCCAACCGGCTCTTCGGCGCCATCCCGACCCACGACCTCAACACCTTCTTCCACGAGCTGGGGGTGGCCCTCAACGGCCGCGGAGACGACATCCACAACCTGATCTCGTCGGGCGCCCAGCTGGCCCAGGAGCTCAACGCAAACCAGGCCCAGTTCCAGACCCTGCTGAACAACGCCCCGCCGTTCTTCGACACCCTGTCGGCCAACGGGCCCGCCTTCAACCAGGCCCTGACCAACACCGAGGTCCTGACCCAGGTGCTGGCCCAGCACAGCCACGACATCGTCAACCTCATGAACAACGGGGCCACGGCGGCCAGCGTGATCCAGCAGCTGGTGCTGGGCTCCCGGCCCAACCTGGCCTGCCTCACCCACGACCTCGCTGACTTCACCAACAACATCGCCCAGCCGACCAACCTGAGCAACCTGGCCGCGCTCTTCTCCGGCGACACCAAGTTCGCCACGACACTGAACACCATCGGCGTCAAGCAGTACCCGCTGGGGCCCAAGGCGCCGTCACCCGGGCCGACGGAGCAGCTGCGCATCCACATCCTCCTGCCGCCACCACAGCCCAGTGGCTCGGAGTTCCAGACGGCCCGCAACCTCCCGCCCGCCTACCTGGCCGCAGGCTGCAACACCGAGTACGGCGCCGGCGTGGGCCCGGCGACCCAGACCAGCGCTCCGCCGCAGGCGCCGTACTACTCGGGGAGCCCGCCGCAACCGGCGCCGGCATCGGCCTCCCAGGTCCGGGGCGGCGGTCCTCCCGTCCCTGGCCCCGGCGTACCTGCCGCTGCCCACCTCCCGGTCCAGGGCTGGACCGGAGCGCTCCCCCTCCTGCTGCTCGTCGTCCTGTCAGGTGCGGCGCTGCTGCGCAGGCGGCCCCGCATGGAGGACTTTCGCGTCCCGGGGGAGAAACTGAAGTGGCGCGACTCCATGGTTCGGCCACGCAGCTTCCTCCGTCGCATCAGCAAAACTGCCATTGATCGGAGTCAAACATGAGCAACCGCGGCGTCCGAGGCGTGCGGGTCGTCGGCCCCGGGTCTCGTCCCGGCGGGAAGCGGCCCGCCGACCACTCGACCGAGACCGTCGCCGAGAGCGGGCTCAACGGCGGCCAGCACGACCAGACGGCCGAGCTGGGCCCGGACGACGCCGCCGCCCAGGAGGCGGCGGCCGTCGAGGCCATCCAGGCCGCCGGCGGCGGAACGCCGGCCCAGGAGCAACCGGAGGCAGCCACAGCCGGCGAGGTCCCCGCCGACACCAGAGCGACCGGAAGCCGGCGCTGGCCCATGCGGCTGGCGACCTCGGTCGCGGTGCTGGGCGTCGCCGGCACCATCGGGTTCGGCTACGGGTACTTGCACCTGAACGGCCAGCAGAACGACGTCTCGGCGGCGAAGAAGCAGGCCCAGAACTACATCGTCGCCCTGACCAACTTCGATCCCAAGGGCCTCGACAACGAGATCAACAAGATCGAGTCGTACGCCACCGGGAACTTCAGGACCAGCATCTCGCAATTCTTCAGCAACGACGTTCGCAAGGGCCTGCTGGCGACCAACGCCGCCAGCAGGGGCGAGGTCCGCGCCATCTATCCCCAGTCGAACAGCGGTGGTCACGTCACGTTCTTCGCCGTGGTCGACGACACGATCGCCAACAACAAGCTGCAGGCGCCGGCATCGGACGAGATCGACATGACCGTGGACATGGTGAAGACCTCGCAGGGCTGGCGGGTTGCCAACAACACGTTCCTGCAGTCGCCGCTGTTCAGCCCCACCCAGCAGGGCTCGGGCTCGAAGCCTTCACCGACGCCACCGACGTCACCGACGCCGAGCTCGACGCCGGGCCACTGACGGGCGGGCTCAGGCCGTCGCCCGGCCGGCCAGCCTGCCCAGGTCGGTCCCGACCGTGCGCTCGAAGCGGCCCTTGTCGAACGAGCGGATGCTGACGTCGTGATCGCCCGCCTCGTCCCGGAGGGCGCGCACCGTGCAGCGCTCCCTGGCCCGCTCGGCGAACGGGTCGAACGAGTACCACCGCGCCGCGTTGCGCCACGCGATCTGCTCGAGCTCGTCCTCGGGCACCCCCTCGGCGGCCGACGCCAGCTCCTCCGGCGCGTGCGGCCACGACGAGTCCGAATGGGGATAATCGCACTCCCAGGCGATGTTCTCCATCCCGATCATGTGGCGGAGCTGGATGCCGACGGGATCGGCGATGAAGCAGGTGAGGAAGTGCTGGCGGAACACCTCGCTGGGAGGGCGATCGCCGAAGTCCTGACCGGTCCACAGGTGGTGCATGTCGTACGTGCGATCGAGGCGGTCGAGGAAGTACGGGATCCAACCCGTACCACCCTCGGACAGCGCGATGCGGATCCCCGGGAAGTCCTTGATGACCCGCGACCACACGAGGTCGGCAGCCGCCGAGCAGATGTTCATCGGTTGCAGCGTGATCATGACGTCGACCGGCGCGTCGGGGCTGGTGACGGTCAGGGACCCTGACGACCCGAGGTGGATGGACAGCACCACGCCCTCGTCGCACAACGCCGTCCACAGCGGGTCCCACGCCGGGTCGTGGAAGCTCGGGAACCCGAGGTTCGCCGGGCTCTCGGTGAAGGTCAACGAGTGGCAGCCCTTGGCCGCCACCCGCCGTACCTCGGCGGCCGCCAGCTCCGGGTCCCACAGCACGGGCAGGGCCATGGGAATGAAGCGACCGGGATGGGCACCGCACCACGACTCGATGTGCCAGTCGTTGTAGGCGCGGACGACGGCCAGGGCGAGGTCCTTGTCCTGGCACGCCGCGAACAGCCGGGCGCTGAAACCGGGGAAGGACGGGAAGCACATCGATGCGAGGACGCCGCCCGCGTTCATGTCCTTGACCCGCTCGTCGACGTCGAAGCAGCCCGGGCGCATCTCGTCGAACGCGGTGGGATCGACGCCGTACTCCTCGCGCGGCCGTCCGGCGACGGCGTTGAGCCCGACGTTCGGGATGACGCTCCCGTTGAACGTCCACACGTCGGCGCCGGCGTCGGTCCTCGTGACCTTCGGGGCGGCGTCGCGATAGCGCGCCGGCAGGCGCCCGTCGAACATGTCCGGCGGCTCGATGAGGTGGTCGTCGACGCTGACGAGGATCAGGTCACCGGCATCCATGTCGTCCTCCTCACGTGATCACGCCGTCGGCGCGCAGAGCGCCGAGCTCGTCCTCGGTGAGGTCCAGCTCCTTGCGCAACACCTCGCCGGTGTGCTCACCGAGCCACGGGACCCTTGTCTCGGGCCCCTGCGACACCTTGCTGAGCCGCACCGGGTTGCCCGGCGTCAGGACGGGTTGCTCCACGCCGTCGGGGCGAGCCATCTCCACCAGCATGTCACGAGCCGCCACGTGAGGGTCGTGGACGAGCTCCTCCTCGTCCAGGCACGGGCCCGCCGGGATGCCGGCGGCAGCGAGCGCCTGGCAGGCCTCGACCTTGCTCAGGGCCGCCGCCCACCTCTCGATGGCCGGGCGCAGGGTGTCCTCCAGGTGGTCGACCCACCCCTGACGGGTGGCGAACCGAGGGTCGGACGCCCACTCCGGGTGGCCGATGAACTCGACGAGCCGGGCGAAGTGCTGCTCGCGGCCGACCTGGATGATGAACCACCCGTCCGCGGCCCGGAAGCCGTCCAGGATGAAGCGGCCGACGTCGCCACCCTCGAGCCCCATCGACCAGAAGTTGGCCACGATGTCGGTCATGGCGACGGTGGCGTCGAGCATGGCCACGTCCACCTGCTGGCCCTCGCCGGTCCGGTCGCGGTCGCGCAGCGCGGCGAGGACACCGACGGCCGCGAACAGGGCCGCGCTCAGGTCGCCCAGCCCACCCACCGGCGCCACCACGGGAGGGCCGTCGCCCACCCGCTTCATCTCGTAGATGCCCGACATGGCCTCCACGATGGGAGCCATTGCCGGCCAGCTGGTGTACGGGCTCGTGCGGCCGTCCGAGCCCGCGGCGCCGAAGCCCGAGACGGAGAGGTAGATGACGGACTCGTTCACCGCCGCGAAGTCCTCGTAGGCGAGCCCGAGGGCGCCCATCGCTCCGGGCTTCAGGCTCTCGGCGACGACGTCGAACCGGCGCGCCAGCCCGAGAACCAGGTCGCGGGCCCGCTCGTGCCTGAGGTCGACGCACAGGCTCCGCTTGCCGAGATTGTTGCGCAGGAACGTCGCTCCCACCGGACGACCTTCCGGATCGGTCATCGCCGGCTGCGACGTGCGACCCAGGTCCCCGGTCGGCGACTCGACCTTCACCACGTCCGCCCCCAGACGCGCGAGCAGCTGGGTGGCAAAGGGCAGCGCCTGCATCTGCTCGAAGCTCAGCACCCGGACGCCATCGAGCGGCTTTCCCCGGTCGAGGAAGTCGGCGTTGGCGACATCACCCAGTCTCATGGTCGTACCACCGGTTATCTATAATATGCGATGTGGCCGATGCGGGGACCATCACCGACGAGGGCGTCGCCAGGCTGCGGGCCCGGGTGGGGGTACCCGAGCCACACCCGCAGCCGCCGCACTACCTGCGGCCCGACGCCGACGCCTTCCGCCACGTCGCCATCGCCTACGGGGACGACAATCCACTCTGGTGTGATCCCGCCTACGCGGCCGGCACCCGCTGGGGCGGGGTGATCGCTCCCCCGCCGTTGGTGGGAGGCGACACGCTCGTCGGCGAGGACGAGGTCGACTCCTTGCCTCCCGAGCAGGTCGAGCTGATGAAGGGCGACCCGCTTCGGGGAGTGCACGCCTTCTACTCCGGTAGCGCCCGCGAGTGGTGGGAGCCCCTTCGACCGGGCCGGCGGGTATTTCGCCGCAACGCCCTGGTCGCGGTGCTCGACAAGCGCAGCGACTTCGCCGGGCGGGCGGCGCACGAGTGGTCGGGGCAGGTGTTCCGCGACGAGACTGGCGCGCTGCTCTCGGCCCAGTACCGGCTCATGATCCGGACCGAGCGCGGCCGGGCGCGCACCCGGGGAAAGTACGAGGACATCGAGCTCGAGCCCTACACCGACGAGCAGATCGCCGAGATCGAGTCGCACTACGCGACCGAGCGGCCGCGCGGCGCCGAGCCGCGGTGGTGGGAGGACGTCCACGAGGGAGACGAGCTCGGGCCGCTCGTCAAGGGCCCGCTCACCGTCACCGACATGATCTGCTGGCACGTGGGCATGGGCATGGGCCTGTACGGCGTGCAGCCGCTCCGTCTCGCCTGGCGCAACCGTCAGCGCATCCCCAGGTTCTTCTACCGTGACGAGCTCAACGTCCCCGACGTCATGCAGCGGGTGCACTGGGACCCCGAGCTCGCCCGTCGCTCGGGCAACCCGGCCACCTACGACTACGGCCGCATGCGCGAGACGTGGCTCATCCACCTGTGCACCGACTGGATGGGCGACGACGCATGGCTGTGGAAGCTCGACTGCGAGTTCCGCCTGTTCAACTACGTGGGCGACACGCAGTGGCTGCGGGGAGTCGTCACACGTCGCTATCTCGCCGACGGAGGTCGTCCGGCAGTCGACATCGACCTGCGGGCGGACAACCAGCGCGGGCAGCTGACCACACCCGGCCACGCCACGATCCTCCTGCCGAGCCGGGCGCGGGGGCCCGTGCAGCTGCCCGACCCACCAGGGGGCGCCACCGACCTGCAAAGCGCCCTCGAGGCCATCGCCGAAGGCTTTGGGGAGCGGTGAGCGGGCACGGCTCCGCCGGGGTCGACGGCCTGCTGGTCCAGCTGTCGGACGACGGCGTCCTGCGTCTGGTGCTCGACCGTCCTGACAAGCGCAACGCCCTGAACGACGAGATGGTGGCGGCCCTCATCGAGGCCGTCGACGCGGCGGGACGAGACGAGGCGGTGCGGGTCATCCTGCTCACCGGCTCCGGTGACCACTTTTGCGCCGGCTTCGACATCGTGGGACGCAACGCGGCAGCCGAAGGCCCGAGGCCCCGTGCCGGCAGCGTGCAGCGCCGCCTGCCGTCGCAGGCCCATCGGCTCATCCCGCTCGTGACCTCGGTCCAGACGCCGGTCGTGTGCGCGGCCCGAGGATGGGTGGCGGGGATCGGGCTGCATCTCGTCCTGGCCGCTGACTTCACGGTGGCGGCTGACGACCTGCTGGTGTGGGAGCCGTTCGCCGAGCGCGGCTTCACCCCCGACAGCGGGGCCACGTGGTTGCTGTCCCGCCGGATCGGCGAGCTGCGGGCGCGGGAGATGCTGCTGCTCGGTCGGCGTGTCGACGGCGCCCAGGCGGAGGCGTGGGGCCTCGTCCACCGGGTCGTCCCTGCTCGCGACCTCGACGAGGAGACCGAGGCGCTGGTCGCCCGGCTGGCGGCCGGCCCCACCGTCTCCCTGGGGCTCACCAAGTGGCTCATGCACGCTGCCGCGGGGACGCCGCTGGAGGCGCACCTTCGCAACGAGGCCTTCGCCCTCGAGCTGTCGTCGCGCAGCGAGGACTTTCGCGAGGGCCTCGCCGCCTTCCGGGAGCGGCGGGAGCCGCGCTTCACGGGACGATGAGCCGGTGACCAGTACCCGGAGCGACCTGGTGGGCCGCGTCGCGATCGGTCCCGACACCAGTGCCGATGCCGCCGCCGAGAGGGTGCGGGCCTGGGTCGCGGAGCACGTGCCCGACGCCTGGCGCGACGCCGGTGACCGCGGCGGTGCGGCCGCTGTTCGCGCCGCCCGTTCGCGTGCGGAGTACGAGGCCTGGTACCCCGTGTTCGGACGTTCGGGCCTGGTCGTCCCAACCTGGCCCACCCGGTACGGCGGCCTCGACGTCAGCCCGGCTGTCGCCCGGGTCATCGAGGGCGTGCTGGCGCCCTACAACCTCGGGCGCCTCAACCCGCTCGGTCTCAACCTGGCCGCGCCGGCGCTGTTCGCCCACGGCACCGAGGCGCAGCGACGACGGTTCCTGGCCCCGATCGTGCGCAACGAGGAGCGCTGGTGCCAGCTGTTCAGCGAGCCGGGCGCGGGGTCGGACCTGGCGTCGCTCGCCACCCGGGCGGAGCCCGATGGCGACGAGTGGGCGATCACGGGCCAGAAGGTCTGGACCACGTGGGCGCACCGCTCCGACTGGGCCGTGCTCCTCGCACGCACCGACCCGCTCGCCCCGAAGCGCAAGGGCATCACGTACTTCCTGCTCGACATGCACCAGCCGGGCGTGACCGTCCGGCCCCTCCGCCATCTCGGCGGCGAGGTCGACTTCAACGAGGTCTTCCTCGACGGGGCTCGCGTGACCGACGACCACCGCGTCGGCGGGACGGGCGAAGGTTGGCGGGTCGCCGGCGCCACGCTGGCGGGTGAGCGGCAGATGGTCTCGGGGGCGGGCTCCGGCGGCGTCGATCGCATCGGCGGCCTCGGCGTCGACCACGTGGTGGAGCTCGGGACAAGGACGGGTCGCGCAGCCGATCCCGTCGTCCGTCAGCGGATCGCCCACCTCTACAGCGAGGAGCGGATCCGCGACTGGACCAACCAACGGGTGCGCGCCAACCGGCGGGCCGGCCGTCCGTCGGGCGCCGAGAGCTCCATCGGCAAGGTCCATCAGGGTGAGCTCAACCAGCGCGTCCAGCTCCTGGCCAGCGAGCTGCTCGGCCTGCACGGTCAGGCCTTCGCGGCGCTGCCGGGCGACTACGGGGCCTCGCTCCCCCGCGAGGTGCGAGGGATGCTCCGCAGCCGGGCGAACACCATCGAAGGGGGTACGACCGAGGTCAACAAGAACATCCTCGGCGAGCGGGTGCTCGGTCTCCCCCGGGAGCCCGACCCGTGGGCGGGCGTCCCCTGGCTCGAGGTTCCCCGCAGCTGATGGCGTACGCATCGCTGATCCTCGAACGCCGGGGACCCGTCGGCTGGCTCGTCTTCGACCGCCCGTCGGCCGGCAACGCCATGGACGCCACCATGCTGGGAGAGCTGGAGGCGGCATGGCGTGAGCTCGACGAGGACCCGGACGTGCGGGCGATCGTCAACACCGGGGCCGGGCCGGCGTTCCAGACGGGGCTCGACATGGTCCAGCTGAGCCGCGACCGCGAGGCCCTTCGAGTCCAGTCGCGACGCACCAAGCGGGCCGAGCTACGCCTCACCGCGTGGCACAACCAGGTCTGGAAGCCGGTGATCGCCGCCGTCAACGGCACGTGCGCCGGAGGCGGGCTGCACTTCGTCGCCGACGCCGACATCGTGATGGCGGCGTCCGACGCCACCTTCCTGGACCCGCACGTGTCGGTTGGACAGGTCACCGCCTACGAGCCCATCGGGCTGCTGCGCAAGATGCCGGCCGAGCCCGTCCTGCGCATGGCCCTGGTCGGACGCCACGAACGGCTCTCCGCCGCGCGTGCCCTGGAGCTCGGCATGATCAGCCAGGTGGTGGACCCCCCGGAGCGGCTGCGTGAGGAAGCCCAGCGCCTGGGCGAGACGATCGCCCGCAACTCGCCCGCGGCCATGGCCGCCACCAAGCGGGTCCTGTGGCGGGCCTTCGAGGTTTGCTCGGTTCCACATCTGGTCGAAAGTGGGCGAGGCGCCGGTGGCCGCGGTGGCCACTTTCGACCGAATGTGGAACAGGACCACCGAGGGGCCCGGTAGGGAGCGAGGCATGGAGTACTCGAGCTTCGAGTGTCTGACGGTCGAGCGGCGCGGACCCGTCGGATGGCTGATCAACGACCGGGCCGAGCAGCTGAACGCCATGTCGGCGGCCATGCGCGACGAGCTGGCGGTGGCCTGGAAGGAGCTGGACCTCGATCCCGAGGTGCGGGTCATCGTCCACACAGGAGAAGGCCGCGCCTTCCAGACCGGGGTCGACGTCACCGAGATCGCCACCGACGGCGTGGGCATGGAGCGTTACCGGCAGTCGGTCGAGGATTTCGATCTCCACTTCACGGCGTGGCACCAGCAGGTGTGGAAGCCCGTCATCACCGCGGTCAACGGCATCTGCGCAGGGGGTGGGCTGCACTGGGTGGCCGACGCCGACATCGTGATCGCCGCGTCCGACGCCACCTTCTTCGACCCGCACGTGTCGGTGGGACAGGTCGTGGCCCTCGAGGCCATCGGGCTGCTCCGCAAGATGCC
>Ga0066670_10000792_pt1 | contig 10072 bp, 8 predicted proteins | sample GraSoiAngelo_119_FD_66459 | JGI IMG/M metagenome (GOLD analysis project Ga0066670, IMG submission 66459) | Grasslands soil microbial communities from the Angelo Coastal Reserve, California, USA - 14_0919_05_20cm | ecosystem: Environmental > Terrestrial > Soil > Grasslands | place: USA...
AGGCGGCCGTCGAGACGCTGCTCTTCCGCGCACGCCGCTCGCTCGCCCGCAAGCTCGACCGCTCGCGCGGGAAGACGTGGGGCCTGAACCTGGGCCCGGGCCTTGCCTGGGCGAAGTCGCTCCTCGGCGGCGCCGCGGCCAAGGTGGCCGCTACCGCCCTCGTGGTCGCAGGAGTCGCCGTCGCCACGCCGGTGGTCCGGCACGACCTGACCCGGGCGTTCACCGGCGCGAAGCAGCACCCGGCCGCGCGTGCAACCCCCGCCTCCGCAACGAGCACGACCCCCCTCGCCCCCGCCGCCGCGAAGGGCCAAGGCTCCAAACGACTTAGTAACAGTCTGTTACTAAAGAAGTCCGGCTCGCAGGGTCACGCGCACGTGGTCGAGCCGCCCACCCCGGCCGGCTCGCCGGGGTCGCCGCCCGCGGGGATAGGCGGCCCGCCGACCGTGCCGCCGGCCACGGCGCCGCCGCCTCCGTCGCCCCCGAAGGTTCAGTTCCCGCCCGCCCCGCCGGTTCCGCCGCTGCCGAAGCCTCCGCCGGTCAGCATTCCGCCGATTCCGCCGCTGCCGCCGCCTCCGCCGGTCAGTGTTCCGCCTGTGCCGCCGCTCCCGCCGCCGCCCGTCCTGCCCTAGTCAGCCAGAACAGCGCCAGCGCGACCGCCGTGAAGACGACGTTCAGCGCCGTCGTGTAGTTCCACGAGATCCCGCGGTCGGAGACCGAGCCGAGCGAGGGCCGGTGCTCGGGGATCAGCCCGGCCCAGCTGAAGATCCCGTCGATCGCGAGCGCCGCGGCCACCATCGTCGCGAACATCACCGCGACCAGCAGCGCCGCCAACCGGCGCCCGTAGTAGCGCGCGTAGATCACGACCAGCGGCAGGATGATCAGGTCGGCGTAGATGAACGCGATCACACCGGCGAACGAGATCCCGCCGGACCAGAGCACCGCCGCCAGCGGGATGTTCCCGACCGAGCACACGAACGAGAGCACCGCGACGACCGGCCCGATCAGAACGTTCTCGAGCAGCTGCCCCGTCCCGCCGGTGTGCGTCAGGAAGAGCGAGTTGAAGACATGCAGCGGCAGAAGCGAGACGAAGCCGGCGATCAGGAAGCCGGCGACGATCTCCTTCCAGAGCATCTTCCAGTCGTGGCGGAAGTTCTTCGCGACGTCGCGCCAGGCTTCGAGCGAGCGCCATGGCGAGCCGCCGGCGGTGTGGTGCACATGACCGGCGTCAGCGGCGAGCGCGTGCTCCCGGGCGCGCTCCTCCGTGCGCCGTGAGACGAGCAGCCGCAATGCGAGCCACATCAGGCAGATCAGGATCAGTCCGCCGGCGAACTCGGCCAGCGTGAACTGCCAGCCGATGAAGATCCAGATCACGATGCCGATCTCGAAGACGAGGTTGGTCGAGGCGAACTGGAAGGCCATCGCCGCCGGCAGGCTCGCGCCCTTCTGGAACGTCGACTTGGCGATCGCCACCGCCGCGTAGCTGCACGACGACGAGGCCGCGCCGAAGCCGGTCGCGAGGCCCAGCGAGCGCAGCCCGCGTCCGCCGAGCAGCCGCTCCATCCCGTGCCGCGGCGCCCAGGCCTGCACGATCCCCGAGAGCAGGAAGCCGAGCACGAGCGCCCACCAGACCGCCCACGCCATCTGGAAGGCGTTCCAGAGCCCCTGGCCGATCTGGTCGAGGACGTCCATGCGCCGAGCGTAGCGAGCGTCCGGCGCGGGTAACGAACGGGTCATGCCCGAGCAGCTGATCCTCGTCGACGGCGCGACGTTCTTCTACTCCGCGCCGAACGGCGACATCTCGGAGAGCAAGCCCGAGGGCTTCTTCTACGAGGACGTGCGCCACCTCTCGCGCTGGACCCTGACCGTCGACGGAAAGCCGCTCGCTCCGCTCACCAGCCGGGTCGTCGACTACTTCTCGGCACGAATCGTCGGCGCGCGCCAGGACGAGCACGAGCCGACGCTGTCCGTCACCCGCGACCGGTTCGTGACGGAGGGCGTCCACGAGGACCTGGTCGTGACCAACCACGCCGACGAGGAGCAACGCGTGCGGGTCGAGCTCGCCTTCGCCGCCGATTTCGCCGACGTGATGGAGGCGCAGAAGCACGGGACCTTCCGGCGCGGGCGCTACTCGGCCGAGGCGGGCACACGTGCCGTCACGCTCACGCAGAACCGCGAGGGCTACCGCCGCGGCACCGTCATCCGCTTCCGCCGGGCGGGACGGCTGCGCCGGGATCGGGTCGTCTTCGACCTTCATCTCGGTCCCGGCGAAAGCTGGCAGACCTGCATCGACGTGATTCCGATGGTGGACGGAAGCCGGCGGCAGCCCCTGCTCGCATGCGGCTCGTTCGGCAAGCACGCACCGAAAATGCCGATCGGCCTGGACACGTGGCTCGCGACCGCGCCCGAGCTCGTGGCCGACTGGGACCCGGCGAGGCACATCTACCGCCAGAGCCTGCTCGACCTGGCGGCGCTACGGATCCGGCCGCGTGAGGAGCACCTGCGCTGGGCGATGCCCGCCGGCGGCCTGCCGTGGTTCATGACCGTCTTCGGCCGCGACAGCATCATCGCCGCCTACGAGACGCTGCCGTTCCAGCACGAGCTGGCCCAGGCGACGCTGCAGGCGCTGGCCGAGCTGCAGGCGACGGAGTGGGACGATTTCGCCGATGCCCAGCCCGGGAAGATCGTGCACGAGGTTCGCCGCGGCTCGATGGCCGCGACGGGCCGGATCCCCGGCGCCTACTACGGCACGCACGACGCGACCGCGCTCTTCTTGATCCTGCTCGACGAGTACGAGCGCTGGAGCGGCGACCGCCGCTTCGTCCGGGAGTTGGAGCCGAACGCGCGGGCGGCGCTCGCGTGGCTCGAGGGGCCGGCCGACCTCGACGGCGACGGTTACCTCGAGTACCTGAAGCGCTCCGACTCGCCGACTGCGCTCGACAACCAGTGCTGGAAGGACTCCGACGACTCGATTCCCTTCGCGGACGGCAGCCAGGCCGAGCCGCCGATCGCGACCTGCGAGCTCCAGGGCTATGCCTACGACGCCCGCCTTCGGACCGCGCGCCTCATGCGCGAGGTGTGGCGGGACGCGGAAAACGCGAAGCGGCTCGAGCACGACGCCGCCGAGCTCAAGCGCCGCTTCAACCGCGACTTCTGGATCGCGAAGCGCGGGCACTACGCGCTCGCCCTCGACAAGGACAAGCGGCAGGTCGACGCGGTGGCCTCGAACATGGGCCAGCTGCTCTGGAGCGGGATCGTCGACGAGCGACGGGCCGAGCGCGTTGTCCGGCGGCTGCTGCGCAAGGACCTGTTCAGCGGCTGGGGCATCCGCTCGCTGGCGGAAAGCGAAGTCGCCTACAACCCGCTCGAGTACCACTGCGGCACCGTGTGGCCGCACGACACCGCCCTCATCGCCGAGGGCATGCGCCGCTACGGTTTCCGCGACGAAGCCGGGCGGCTCTGCGAGGCACTCCTCCATGCCGCCGAGGCGTTCGGCTACCAGCTCCCGGAGGTCTTCGCCGGGTTCCCGCGCGACGAGACCAACGCGCCCGTCGAGTACCCGGACGCGCTCAAGCCGCAGGCGTGGGCCGCCGCCGCCCCGCTCCTGGCGTTACGCACGCTGCTCGGGCTGGACGCAAAGAACGGCAAGTGGCGCAGCTCACCGCACGTGCCCGACGCGCTCGGGAAGCTGCGGCTGCGATGATCGTTCGGTGGCGAAGGTCGCCGTCGTCGGGCTCGGCGGGATGGGCAGCCGCATCGCGCGGAGGCTGATCGACGCCGGGCATGAGCTGACAGTATGGAACCGGACACGCGAGAAGGCCGAGCCGCTCGGCGTTCCGATCGCGGCGAGCCCGGCCGATGCGGCTGCGCGCTCCGAGGTCGTGATCACGATGGTCGCCGACCCGCACGCGCTCGAGGCGGTCACCGAGGGATCGGACGGCGTGGCCGCCGGCGCGGCCCCTGAAACGACCGTGATCGACATGTCCACTGTCGGCCCCGAGGCGGTCAAGCGGCTCGCTGCGGTTCTGAAGGCCGGCCTGCTGGATGCGCCGGTGCTGGGCAGCCTGAGTGAAGCGGAGACGGGAACGCTCCACATCTTCGTGGGCGGCGAGCGGGAGCTCTACGAGCGCCGGCGAGAGCTGCTGAGCGTGCTCGGCACGCCGCTCCACGTCGGGCCGACCGGCTCCGGCGCGTCGGCGAAGCTCGTCGCGAACACCACCCTCGTCGACGTGATCGCCGTTCTCGGCGAGGCTCTGGCGCTGGCAGAAGCGATCGGGCTCTCCCGCGAGGCGGCCTTCGACGTGCTCGCGACGACCGCGATCGGCGACCAGGCGGAGCGCCGCCGGCCTGCGCTCGAGTCGGGCCAGTTCCCGCCGCGCTTCCCGCTCCGCCTGGCGCGCAAGGATGCCGACCTGATCGCCGAGCAGGGCCTCGACCTGCGTGTCACCGACGCCGCGCGCTCATGGCTGCAGGACGCAGCCGACGACGACCAGGACTACTCGGCCGTTCTGCTGACGATTCTGAAAGGCGCCGCTACTCGACGGTGACGGTCTTCGCCAGGTTGCGCGGCTGGTCGACGTTCAGGCCACGCAGGCGGGCGATCCGGTACGCGAGCAGCTGCAGCGGCACGACCGCGAGCACCGATTGCAGGAAGGCCGGTGAGCGCGGCACGTAGATCACGTCGTCGGCGTGGTGCTGGATGTCCTCGTTGCCGTCGGTGGCGATCGCGATCACGTGCGCGCCGCGGGCCCGGGTCTCCTGGATGTTGGAGACGACCTTGTCGTAGATCACGTTCTGGTCGGTCGCCACGCAGACGACCGGCGTGCCCTCTTCGAGTAGCGCGATCGGCCCGTGCTTCATCTCGCCGGCCGAGTAGGCGTCGGCGGGGATGTACGAGATCTCCTTCAGCTTGAGCGCGCCCTCGAGCGCGACCGGCAGGCCGATGTGGCGGCCCAGGTAGAGGAAGAACGGCTTGTCGAAGAAGCGCTGGGCGATCTCCTCGATCGGGTGGTCGCCGTCGAGGAACTGGAGGATCTTGTCCGGTAGCTCGTAGAGGCGGTCGAGGATGAACTCGACCTCGTTCGGCTCGAGCGTCTTGCGCACCTGCGCCAGCTTGAGGCCGATCAGCGCCAGCAGCGCGACCTGGGCGGTAAAGGTCTTGGAGGCACAGACGCCGACCTCGAGGCCACAGCGCGTGTAGAGCACGGCCGCGGCCTCGCGCGTGATCTGCGAGCCCATCAAGTTCGTGATCGCCACGGTGCGCGCCCCGAGCTCGCGGGCGAGCTTGATCGCGTTGATGGTGTCCCGCGACTCGCCGGACTGGGAGATCCCGATCACCAGCGTGTCCTTCGAGAGCACCGGATTGCGGTAGATCCACTCGCTGGCGATGTCGGGCTCGACCGGCAACCGCGCCCACTCCTCGATCATGTAGCGGCCGACGACACCCGCGTGGTATGAGGTGCCCGCGGCGACGATCACGATGCGGCGAAGGTTCTGCAACTCGGTCTCGGTCATGCCGAGGCTCTCGAGAACGAGTTTGCCGTGCCGGACGCGGTCGCCGAGCGTCTCGCCCACGGCCTCAGGCTGCTCGTAGATCTCCTTGAGCATGAAGGTCTCGTAGCCGCTCTTCTCGGCGGCGTCGAGGTCCCAGTCGACCTCGACCGTCTCGCGCTCGACCTCGCCGTTCTCGACGTCGAAGAAGCGCGCGCCGGCCTCGGTGATCGAGACGACCTCTCCGTCCTCGATCAGCTGGATCGTCCGCGTCTCCGCGATGAAGGCGGCCGCCATCGAGGCAAGGAACATCTCGCCCTGGCCGACGCCGACGAGCAGCGGGCACTGCAGCCGTGCACCCACGAGCTCGCCCGGGTGGTCGTGGTGGACGGCGACGAACGCGAAGTGGCCCTCGAGCTCCCGGTAGGCCGCACGGACGGCGTCGGTCAGGTCGCCGTCGTAGTGGCGCTCGATCAGGTGCACGACCACCTCGGCGTCGGTTTCGGTCCTGAAGGTATGGCCCTCGGCCTCGAGCGACCCCTTCAGCTCGCGGAAGTTCTCAACGATCCCGTTCACGACGATCGCTATCTGGCCGTCGTCGCAGCCGGTCAGCGGGTGCGCGTTCTGCATGTTGACCGCGCCGTGCGTCGCCCAGCGTGTGTGGCCAAGGCCCGTCGTTGCCTGCGAGCCGTTCGGGCCGGCCGCTTCCTTCAGGACCTGGAGGTTGCCAACGGCGCGCACATAGTCGAGGCGCTTGTCCTCGCGAAGCGCGAGGCCGGCGGAGTCATAGCCGCGGTACTCCAGGCGCTCGAGGCCTTGGAGAAGAAGGTCTTTACAGGGCCTGCGCCCGACGTAGCCGATGATTCCGCACACGCCGTAAACCTCCCTTGAAAACGCGAAAGGCCCGGCTGCTCCCCCACCCCTCCGTCGAGGCGGGTCAGCCGAGCTCTCGTGTCACGAGAGCGGAGATCCTAGCACAGGAAGCTTCGGCTTCCGTCGCGGTTTCGGCCTCCGCCAGCACGCGCACTACCGGCTCTGTACCGGACGGCCGGACGAGCACACGCCCTTTTCCACTGAGCTTGGAGTTGAGGCGCTCGACCTCTTCGAGAATGGCTTGCGGAAGCTCTCTGCGGGCGACCCGGATGTCCGCCTTCGCCTGCGGAAAACGGGTCATCACGGCGGCCGCCTCCTCGAGCGTTCGGCCCTCGAGCGCGCGGCAGAGGAGCAGGCCGGCGACCAGGCCGTCGCCGGTGACGTGGCCGTTCAGGTAGATCAGGTGCCCGGACTGCTCGCCACCGAGGACGCCGCCCTCCCGCCGGAGCGCCTCGAGCACGTAGCGGTCGCCGACGTCGGTGGTGACGACGCGAATCCCGCGCTCGGCGGCGAGGCGGTGGAGCCCGAGGTTGGTCATTACGGTCACTGCGACAAGGTCGACGCCGAGGTGCAGCATCAGGATCGCGAGAATCTGGTCGCCGTCTACGGCCTGCCCGCGCGCGTCCACAGCAAGCATCCGGTCGCCGTCCCCGTCGAACGCGATCCCGAGGTCGGCGCCCGAGCTGATGACGGTCTCTTGTAAGGCCCCGAGGTCGGTGGCCCCGAAGCCCACGTTGATGTTCGAGCCGTCCGGGCCGGAGCCGATCGCGGTCACCTCGGCGCCGAGCTCCTCGAACGCGGTCGGCGCGATCCCGGAATACGCGCCGTTGGCGCAGTCGACCACGACGCGCAGACCGGCGAGGTTGGAGCCGAAGCGCTCGACGATGTGCTCGAGGTAGCTCTCGGTGGCGACGCTGACGTGGTCGGTCCGGCCCGGCTCGGCGACAGGCGGCTCGTCGAGCAGCGCCTCGATCGCCTCCTCGGCCAGGTCGGTCAGCTTCTGGCCCTCGGCGTCGAAGAGCTTGACGCCGTTGTACTCCGGCGGGTTGTGCGAGGCCGAGATGACGGCGCCGAGGTCGAGTGCGAGCAGTGCGACCGCGGGGGTCGGGAGGATTCCGGCGAGGACGGCGTTGCCTCCGGCCGAGACGACACCGCGGGCGAAAGCCTCCTCGAGCTCGAGGCCGGACTCGCGCGTGTCTCGCCCGACGAAGACGCGGCCGCCGTCGGACCAGAGCGTCGCCGCTCGGCCGAGTCGCTCGACCAGGTCCGTGGTCAGGTCCTCGCCGACGACGCCCCGGACCCCGTCGGTCCCGAAGTAGCGGCGGGCCAACGAGCTAGCGCTTGGAGAACTGCGGCGCCTTGCGGGCCTTGTGGAGGCCGGCCTTCTTGCGCTCGACGATCCGCGCGTCGCGCGTCAGATAGCCGGCGCGCTTGAGCGGGATACGCAGCTCCGGGTCGGCGTCGACCAGCGCGCGGGCGATTCCGTGCCTGACGGCGCCTGCCTGGCCGCTCGGGCCGCCGCCCTGGACGCGCACGCGCACGTCGAAGGTGCCCTCGACGCCGGCCACCTTCAGCGGCGCCAGCGCCAGCTCGCGGTGCGCGGCCCGCGGGAAGTACTCCTCGATCGTGCGGCCGTTGAACCAGGTCGTGCCGTCGCCGGGCTTCAGGATCACTCGCGCGACCGACGTCTTGCGCTTGCCGGTGCCGCGGTACTGTGCCAACTCACTCATTGGGCGACCTCGCTCATGGCTTGAGCTCCAGCTCGGACGGCGCCTGTGCCTCGTGCGGGTGCTCGGGGCCGGCGTAGATCTTCAGCTTGTTGATCTGGGCGCGCGAGAGGCGGTTCCGCGGGAGCATGCCCTTGACCGCCTTGCGCAGCACCTCGGTCGGCCGGCGCTCGAGCTGGTCGCGGAGCGGCCGGCTGCGCAGGCCGCCCGGGTAGCCCGAGTGACGGTGGTACATCTTGTCGTCGAGCTTGTTCCCCGTGACGGCGATCTTCTCGGCGTTGACGACGACCACGAAGTCGCCTGTGTCGATGTGCGGGGTGTACTCGGCCTTGTGCTTGCCGCGGAGCGTGTCGGCGATCTGCGTAGCGAGACGCCCGAGCGTCTTCCCTTCGGCGTCGACGAGGTACCAGCGGCGCTCGACCTCGCCCGGCTTTGCGTTCCAGGTCTTTTGCATAAAAAGCGGCGAACTCACCGTCCGCCGGGGCGGAATCGTAGCAGCCCGGCACGGAATTCCGCCGCGCCGCCGTGGCTCGGGTGGCGCACGTACGGAGCGCCGAGCGCGGCCTCCGCACACCGGCCGACGGCGACCACGCGGCGGCCTCGGGCCAGCTCGCAGGCGAAAGGAAGGCCGGCCTCGATCTCGGCTCGGCGGGGCGCCCGGTTCGAGGTCGCGCTGCCCGGATGGGTGGGAACGACGTTCCAGAGCAGCACGCTCTCCTCGAGCCCCAGCTCCGCCAGCACGCGATGGACGATGGTCGCGCTCGCCTCCGCGGGGCCGCGGCCGGTGAGCTGGCGCTCGGAGGTGAACGGGATCCCGGAGACGCGGGCGCCGCGGTAGCCGGCCGCCTCGCCGACGAGCAGGATCGGCGCCTCGGCGCGGGCCTCCAGGTAGGCGCGGAGCCGCTCCCTCCGCGCCGCCGCGTCGCCCCCGTCACGATAGAAGTTGAACGTGGAGCCGATCGTGGCGCGCGTGAGGCGCTCAATGAGCGTAGGCTCGACGGAGCTCATCAAAGAGCGGAGGTGCCGGCTTTGCCGGCGCCGGTAGCGGAAATGAGCGTAGGCTCGACGGAGCTCATCAAAGAGCGGAGGTGCCGGCTTTGCCGGCGCCGGTAGCGGAAATGAGCTCTTCCATCAGCATCCGAACTCTGACTGACGGCGGCCAGCCGGCGTTGGAGGTCGCACATCTAGTCACGGAGTTCCTCGGTGCCGCGAAACGGTCGCTCGACCTGGCGCAGTACGACTTCAATCTCGCCCCGGAGACCGCCGCCCTGGTCGGCGGGGCGCTGAAGGAGGCGCACGCGCGGGGCGTGGCCGTCCGGATCCTCTACAACGTCGACCACCCGCGGCCGATCCCGGTGCCGCCGCCGTCGGAGCCCGACGTCGCCCTGATCTCGTCGCTGGGCGTGCCGGCGCGCGCCGTGGCCGGGGTGCCCGACCTGATGCACCACAAGTTCGTCGTCCGCGACCGGGAGGCCGTGCTGAGCGGATCGACGAACTGGACCGACGATTCCTGGTCACGGCAGGAGAACGTCCTCGTCACGGTGGGCTCCGAAGAGCTCGCGCACGCGTTCACGCTGGACTTCGAGGAGCTCTGGAAGGACGGCGACGTCGAGCGCAGCGGATTCGTCGAGCCGCGGCCGGTCGAGGTGGACGGGCTGCGAGTCCGGCCGTGGTTCACGCCGGGGTTCGCGGATGCGTTGACGCACCGGCTCGCGAAGAAGATCGGGCACGCCCAGCGGGTGCGGATCTGTTCGCCCGTGATCACCTCGGCGCCGGTCCTGGCCACGCTCGCGCAGCGGATCGCGGACGGGCACGCGGACATCGCGGGCTGCGTGGACGCGACCCAGGTGGACGAGGTGATCCACCAGTGGCAGGTGGACGGGAACGTTTCCTGGAAGCTGCCGCTGCTCCAGCAGGTCATGGCCGGCGATTTCTCGGGCAAGAACTCGACTCCGTGGGCGCCCGGCAGCCTGCACGACTTCATG
>Ga0066670_10000794_pt1 | contig 10063 bp, 10 predicted proteins | sample GraSoiAngelo_119_FD_66459 | JGI IMG/M metagenome (GOLD analysis project Ga0066670, IMG submission 66459) | Grasslands soil microbial communities from the Angelo Coastal Reserve, California, USA - 14_0919_05_20cm | ecosystem: Environmental > Terrestrial > Soil > Grasslands | place: USA...
CGGCGGATGGCTGGTGCAGGCGGGATCCTGGCGGCTGATCTTCCTGGTGAACCTGCCGATCACGGCGGTCGCGGCGTGGGTCGCCTGGCGTCACGTGCCGGAGTCCCGTGACCCGCAGGCCACCGGCCGGGTCGATCTCACCGGCGGTGTCCTGGTGACTGTCGGGCTGGTGGGTCTGACCTACGGACTCATCACCGGGTTGTCCGGTGGCTGGTCGCCGCCGTCGGTGCTGACGCTGGCCGGTGGTGCGGCGCTGCTGGTGACTTTCCTGCTCTGGGAAAGCCGGCGGCCCAACCCGATGCTTCCGCTGGCGCTGTTCGCGTCGCGCCGCTTCGGCGTGGCGAACGCGGTCACCTTCATCGTGTACGGCGCCGTCGGCGGGGTCATGTTCCTGCTGCCCATCGAGCTGCAACAGGTGGCCGGGTACACGCCGCTGCAGGCCGGTACCGCGTTGCTGCCGCTGACGTTCATCATGCTCGCGTTGTCCGGGCGGTCCGGCGCGCTGGCTGGGCGGATCGGGCTACGCCCCCAGCTGACCGTCGGTCCGCTCGTCACCGGACTCGGGCTGGCGCTGTTCCACCGGATCAGTCCGGGTGGCTCCTACCTGACCGAGATACTGCCCGCCGCCGTGGTGTTCGCTCTGGGCGTCGCATGCACCGTGGCCCCGTTGACGACGGCCGCGATGACGGCGGTACCGGCGGAGCACGCGGGTGTGGCATCCGCGGTCAACAACGACGTCGGCCGGGTGGCGAACCTCGTCGCGGTCGCCGTCCTGCCACCCGTCGTCGGCATCGTCGGCAGCGCGTATCTCGACCCGCACCGGTTCTCCGCGGGGTTCGGTACCGCCGCGTTCATCGCGGCCGGCCTGTGCGCGGCCGCCGGGCTGCTCGCTGCCGCGACGATGGGTACCGCCGGCGCCCCCCTCGCGCCGGCGGTACCCATGCACTGCGCTCTGGAGGCACCACCGTTGCGGCCCGGCCCGCAACCGACATTGGCGATGGGAGCTGACTCATGACCGAGCCCTACTATGTCGTCGCCGGCGATGCCAGCGGCGATCCCACCGGGGCACTGTGCTCCCATCTCGGGCAGCTGCACCGCGTTCAACCGTCCACAACGGACGGTTGCGAGGACTGTCTGCGCGAAGGCACCACCTGGGTGCACCTGCGGGAGTGTCTGGTCTGCGGTCACGTGGGCTGCTGCGACAACTCACCGCGCCGCCACGCGACCGCGCACTTCCACAAGACCGCCCATCCACTGGTCCGTTCGTACGAGCCGGGTGAGGTCTGGGCCTGGTGCTATGCGGACAAGCTGTTCCTGGTACCGGCGGCGCGGCGATGACCGCATCCGCGATCCGCGACCTGTGCCGGGTACCGGCGTCGGTCGTCGACGCGGCGCCGGCCGGTACCCGGTACGCGCGGTTGCTGCCCGACCTGCCGCCGCTCGTCATGGACGAGGAGACGCTGCGGGCACTGGGAGACACCGGCGGGATGTGTGACGGCGGGCCGGTCGCGCTTCTCACGGCCGGCCCCGAAGACGGTGCGGAGGCGGCCGGCTGGCCGTTCTTCGGGCAGTTCGTGGCTCACGACATCACCGCCGACCGCTCACCGCTGGGTACCCGGGCCGATCTCAGTGGGCTGCGCAACGCGCACAGCCCGTGCATCAACCTGGAGGCGCTCTACGGCGCCGGGCCGGTCGGCACGCCGTACCTGTTCGACCGGCAGGATCCGCCGAAGCTGCTGCTGTCGCCGAGCGGCACCGACGTGACCCGCAACGCGCAGGGCACCGCGGTCATCGGCGATCCCCGCAACGACGTGCACCTGTTCGTCAACCAGTTGCATGTGGCGTTTCTGCACGCGCACAACGCGTTGGTCGACCGGCTGCGCGCCGACGGCGTGACCGAGGAGGACCTGTACCCCGCCGCCCGGCGCGCCCTGCGCTGGCACTACCAGTACCTCATCGTGAACGACTTCCTGCCGCGACTGGTGGGTGGTGACGTCGTCACCGAGTTGTTGCGCGACGGCCCGCAACTGTTCGATCCGCCACCCGGCGCGGTGTATCTGCCGCTGGAGTTCGCGCACGCTGTCTACCGGTACGGCCATGGCCAGATCCGCCACCTGTACCGCATCCGCACCGGCGGGCCGCAGTACCCGCTGCTGCCCGACCTGATGGGGTTCGGTCCGGTCAGCGCGGAGCACGCGGTGGACTGGGCGCAGCTGTTCGACTTTCCCGGGGCGGCACCGGCGCAGCGCGCGAAGAAGATGGACGGCCGGCTGCCGGCGAGCCTCATCGGCCTGCCCCACGAGGTCACCGGCAACGTGCCCGTCGCGGCGTACCGGTCACTGGCCGTCCGCGACCTCGAGCGTGGCGTGGCGGCCGGGCTGCCCTCCGGGGAAGCGGTGGCGCAGGCCCTGGGCGTGGACCCGTTGACCCCGGCCGAGACCGGGATTCCCGGTGCGGTGGGTGGTACCCCGTTGTGGTTCTACATCCTGAAGGAGGCACAGCACCGGGCCGACGGAGACCGGCTCGGACCCGTCGGTGGCCGGATCGTGGCGGAGGTACTGGTCGGGTTGGTCCGCGCCGATGCCGACTCGTACCTGTCCGTCGACGCCGGGTGGCGCCCCACGCTGCCGTCGGCCGGACCGGACCGGTACACGCTGGCCGATCTGCTCACCTTCGCCTGCCGCGGCGCCACCGTGGCAGGCTCCACCGGACACGAGGGCTGAGCAATGCCCGGCCGGCCCGCACCCACCACTCACACGCGATGCAACACGACGACCGGGATGCGTCGCGGAGTCTTCGACTGGAAGGCGGCGAGGATCGGCGCGTGTGCGAGCTGCCGGGCGAACAGCCGGTCCCGCTCGATCCCTTCGGCGACGCTGGCGACCACGTCGAAACGCTCGCCGTCGATTTCCACCGTGGCCTGCGGATGCGCGCGCAGGTTGTGGTACCAGGCGGGGTTGTTGAGGTCACCGAAGTTGGATGCGAAGATGACCAACCGGTCGCCGTCGCGCAGATACGTCAACGGCGACGTATGGCGGCGACCGGTTTTCGCTCCGGTGTGGGTGAGCAGCAGGAGCGGTACTCCGCGGAAGCCACCGCCGACGCGGCCGCGGTTCGTCCGGAACTCCTGGACGACCGCCCGATCCGTCTCCGACCGACCGTTCATGTCGTCACGATAGTCACCGGACATCGACGTCCGGCAGGATCAGATACCGAATCACCGGGTACTTGTCCAAGTCGGCACCGAAGGAGCCGGGATGCCGCTCAAGGTACTCTTCGCGTCGGCAGAGGTGGCTCCGTTCCGCAAGACGGGTGGGCTGGCCGACGTCGCCGGTGCGTTACCCAAGGCGTTGGCGGACAACGGTGTCGACGTGCGGGTGGTGACTCCGTTCTATCAGGGCACCCCGACCGACGGCACCGAACGGCTCGACATGGCGGTGCCGGTACCGATGTACTTCGGCACCCGAGCGGCCGGCGTGCGGCGCGCCCAGCTGCCCGGTACCGCGGTCCCGGTGTACCTGCTGGAGAACGACCACTACTACGACCGGCCGACCCTGTACGGCTACGGCGACAACCTGGAGCGGTTCGTCTTCCTGTCGCGTGGCGCGCTGGAACTGACCAAGGTCCTCGACTGGGTACCCGACGTCGTGCACGCCAACGACTGGCACACCGCCCTGATGCCGGTGTACGTGAACACCGTGGAGTGGGCCCGCCCGCTGCACGGCGCCGCGACCGTGTACACCATCCACAATCTCGCCTACCAGGGGGACGAGGACGGTGGCGCGCACTTCGTCACGGCCCTCGGTCCGGAACACTTCAACGAGTGGGAGTTCGAACACTTCGGCAGGTTCAACCCGGTCAAGGCGGCGATCCGGCACAGTACCAAGCTGTCGACGGTCAGCCCGCGGTACGCCGGCGAGATCCAGACCAGTGACTTCGGCGGTGGCCTCGACGGCGAGCTCGCCGCGCGCCGCGCCGACCTGCACGGGATCCTCAACGGAATCGACACGACGGACTGGGATCCGGCCCGCGACCCGCACATCGCCGCGCACTTCGACCGCGACGACCTCACCGGCAAGGCGGTCTGCAAGGCGGCGCTGCAACGGGAGGCGGGCCTGGCCGAGCGCACCGACGTACCGTTGCTCGGCGTGGTCAGCCGGCTCACCCCGCAGAAGGGCCTGGACATCCTCGCCGACGCCTTCGGCCGGATGGCCGGCTGGGACCTGCAGCTGGTGCTGCTCGGCGCCGGCGATCCGGCCGACGAGTCGCGGTTCGCGGCGCTGGCCGCCGACCATCCGGACAGGCTGCGCTGCTTCATCGGCTTCGACAACGGCCTCGCGCACCGGATCGAGGCCGGCTGCGACTTCCTGGTCATCCCGTCGCGGTTCGAACCGTGCGGGCTGAACCAGATGTACAGCATGCGCTACGGCACCCTGCCGATCGTCCGCGCGACCGGCGGCCTGGCCGACTCGGTCGACAACTACGCCGGATCCACCGGTGCGGGCACCGGGTTCGTCTTCCACGACCTGACCGTCGACGCACTGGTGGGCACCGTCGGGTGGGCGCTGTCGGTCTGGCGCGACCGACCGGAGCACATACTCGCGATGCGCCGCCGGACGATGGTCCGGGACTGGTCGTGGCACCGTGCCGGGGCCGAGTACGAGCGGCTGTACCTGGAGGCGTATGCGCGGCGACGAGGACATGCATTCCGCGGTTGAGGTCAGCCGTCGCCGGTACCGGGCATCGCGGGCAGCGTGACCCAGTCAGCCTCGGTGTCGAGCAACGCCACACCGAGCAGCAGCCAGCACGCGTACCAGCCGGCGATCGCCGGATAGCTCACCGCACCGGTGAGGGCCTCCGCCGGATACAACACCACGAAGACGTACAGCCCGCAGGCCAGCGGTACGAACCGGCGCCAGCCGCGCCACCGTCCGGCCCGCAGCACACCCGCACCGGCGACGATCATCCCGAGCCCGGTGAGCGGGGTACCGGTACCGATGATCACCTCGCCCACGTCGACCGAGAACTGCATGACGAGTTGGGCGACACAGATGAGCAGGCATCCCACGCCGGCCGCGGGCAGGCCGAGCTTGGCGAGCCATCCGGTGCCGGCAATCCCGGCGCGGGCCAGCCCGACAACGCCGGCGACGACGAGCAGCTGGCCGACGGCGAGCAGAACGCCGCCGTACCGGAACGCCCCGGTACCGGGCCGACCCAGATCGGTCGCGGCAAGAGTCATCAGGCTGGTGGCACCTCCGACCAGCGCTCCGACGACACACCAGAAACCAGCTGAACGAACGAGGCGGTTAACAGTTATAACAGTCACCAACCGATTCCACCGTGCCGGATGAGGCGCGCAAAGCGGCCAGAAGTGTGCGCCGGGACTTCCGGAGGATTGACGGCACACTATCCGATGTCGTCTGCCGGCCTTGTGCAAACGGTACCGGTGCCGGAAGTCGGCGCAACGACTTGACGTAGAGAGCTCCTCAACGCCCCGCCGTATACTCCGGGGTCCTTCGTGTCGTTGACCGCTCCGCCGCCCGCGGCCACCATCACTTTGACGTTCATCGTTGTTACACGATCGCGCGGAGGCGGTTATGACTGATCATGCGCTGTATCTCGGCCGGGAGTGGAACGTCGAGCATGACCAGCGGGCCAAGGTGGACAACGCCGAACTCCGGTACGCGGTGCTGGGTAGCGGCGAACCGGTGCTATGTATCCACGGCACGAGCGTCGCCGACAGTCTCATCACGCCGATGAAGTTCTACCCGCCGTTGCTGAACGAGTACCAGCTCATCAGCTACTACCGGGCCGGATACAACGGCAGCACGCTGGAGAAGGACACGCTCAGCATCGAGGAGGGTGCCGAGCATGCGAAGCAGCTGCTGGATCATCTCGGTATCGACAAGGCCCACATCATGGCCTTCTCCTTCGGTGGCGTCATCGGCTTCCAGTTCCTGCTGTCGTATCCCGAGCGGGCACACTCCGCGGTGCTCCTGGAACCGTACCTGCCCCGCGAGGATAGCGCTGCCGTCCAGGCGAACATCGACGCGTACAACGACGCGATGAAGCTGTTCCAGGGTGGGGACAAGCTGGGCGCCGCGTTCCGGTACATGGAGGCGGTGTGCGGGCCGCGGTTCCTCGGATCCGTCGAGATGACCGGGCCGCTGGACGTGTGGCGGCGGGTCGAGGAGTGCGTGGACACGACCTTCACGGTCGACTTCCCGGCGATCGCGTCGTGGGGCTTCAAGATGTCCGAGGCGGACCGGCTGGTGCCGGACAAGCCGCAGATGCCGGTACTGGCGGCCATGGGTCTGGACAGCGAAGCGGCCATGCCGGGCTTCCGGGAGACCCAGCGGTTCCTCATGAGCTGGCTGCCGCAGGCCGAGCGGTGCGGGATTCCGTTCGCCACCCACGGGATGCAGAGCATGAACCCGGTCGCGGTGGCCGAGGCCGCATACACGTTCTTCAAGAAGCACCCGATCGCGTAGGGGTGGGACCGGATGCCACAGCAAGACTTCGTCAGGTTCCTCACCGCGGCCCGCGGAAGTACCGCCATGGTCGCCAGCTACGGACCGCGGAACCTGCCACAGCTGGTTTTCCACGCGAAGAACGACGGGTACGACTTCACCGCCGAGGACGTCGCGGCGGTGGTCGGGAAGCTGGAGGCGAACGTCATCCTGAACAAGGACGGCGACGCGTTCGACGGCAGCAGCCGGCTCTGGCGTGAGATGTGGGGCAGGTTCCACCTCGACTACCTTGTCGAGTGTTGTGTGTCCCGGCACACCGACGCCGAGCTGCGTGCGCTGGTCACCGGTGATGCGACATGACCACGACCAACGTCATCGAGTTCCTGCGTACCGTGGCCGCCCGGCCCGACGTTCTGGACAGCCTGAAGACCCGGAGCAAGGACGACGTGATCGACGCGGCGGCCGGGTTCGGATACCCCTTCAGCGAGGCCGACTTCGACTCCCTCATCTGGGACCTGGAGGCGAAGCTGGCCGGCAAGCGGGGCGAACAGTTCGATCCGCAGTTCTCCCTGTGGCAGACGATGTGGGGCAAGTACTACCTCGAATATCTGGTCCTCGACCTGGTGCCCAGCTTTGTGGAAACGGGTCTGATCTGACACGGAAAGGGCGCGCGTCATGGATATCTTCAACCTGGGTGACTTCAAGTTGCAGTGCGGGGTGACGTTGCCCAGCGCAAGCCTCGGATACCTCACCTTCGGGACGCTGAACAAGGCGAGGGACAACGCGATCCTCTTTCCGAACTTCCTGTGCGGCGCGCCCGAGGCGCTGGAAACGTGGATCGGCGACGGTCGCCCGCTCGACCCGAACCGGTACTTCATCATCCTGCCCGGTCACTTCGGGCTGCCGCCGACCTCGTCGCCCAGCAACACACCGGCGCCGTTCGACCGTGGCGCCTTTCCCGCGGTACACATCGCCGACGACGTGATCGCGCAGCGGCGCCTGCTCAGCGAACAGTTCGGCATCGATGAACTTCAACTGGTGCTCGGCTGGTCGGTCGGCGCCCTGCAGACCTACGAGTGGGCGGTCCGCTTCCCGCAGGTCGTCAAGCGCGTCGCCTCCATCGCCGGTGCGCCCCGGCCCTCGCCGTGGACCAGGCTCTGGCTGTACAGCGTTCTCGAAGAACCGCTGACCGGGGATCCGGCGTGGAACGGCGGCTTCTACGCCGACGCGGGAGCGGTGCAGGGCGGGACCCGCCGGATGGCGCACAACACCGCGGTGACCCTGCCGCCGCAGGGCTTCTACCGCGAGGGCGAGGAATTGTGGCGGGGTCTGGGGTTCTCCTCGACGGAGGACTTCATCTCCCGCTTCTGGGAGGCGTTCTGGTTGCCGCACGACCCGAACGACATCATCGTGCAGGCGCGCAAGGCCCGGGCCGCCGACCCGGCCGCGGGTGGAGACCTCGCCGAAGCACTGGGTACCATCACCGCGCGCACGGTCGTCGTCGGGTTCACCGGCGACCCGATGTTCCCGCCGGTGGAGTGCGCCCGTGACGCCGCTCGGATCCCGGGCGCCCAGTTCCGTGAGGTCGCCAGCAACTTCGGCCATCTGGCCACGTTCGCGCTGTCCGAGGACGACGTGAAGACCGTCGACGGCATCCTTCGGGAACTGCTCGCCGCCTGAATGCAACATCGAGGAGTGCCGACATGGACGTCGAGCGAAGCCATGACTACATCGTCGTGGGCGCGGGCGCGGCCGGCTGCGTCGTCGCCCGACGGCTGCTGGACAACACCGACGCCTCGGTGCTCCTGCTCGAGGCGGGAGGCCCGGACGAGCAGGAGACCATCCACCGCACCGACATCCCGTCGATGACGTCGATGTGGGGCTCCACGGACTTCACGTGGCCGTACGCGACGGTGCCGCAGCCGACGCTGAACGACCGGGAGGTGCACATTCCGCAGGGGAAGGTGCTCGGCGGCGGCACGTCGGTCAACGCGATGATGTATGTGCGCGGCAACCGTCGCGACTTCGACCACTGGAACTTCCTGGGCAACGAGGGATGGAGCTACCGCGACGTCCTGCCCTACTTCCGGCGCTCGGAGAACTTCGCCGGCGGTGCGTCGGAGTACCGCGGTACCGGCGGTCCGCTCGACGTCATCCGGTACTCGGCACCGTCCGAGGTGTCCCTCGCCTTCGCCGAAGGCGTACGGGAGCTCGGGTTCGACGGCGGCCCCGACTGGGACTACAACGGTGCGCAACAGGAGAACGCCGCGTTCTTCTACCAGTCCACGCGGACGACCGGCAACCGCCGGTGCAGCACCGCGACCGCCTTCATCGATCCGGTGCGCCAGAACTCCAAGCTCACCGTCGTCACCGGAGCGACGGCGACCCGGGTGCTGCTTTCCGGGTACACCGCGGTCGGGGTGGAGTATGTCGTCGACGGTACCCGGCACACCGCGGGGGCGACGGCCGAAGTGGTGGTGTGTTGCGGCGCGCTGGCCTCGCCGAAGCTGCTCATGCTGTCCGGCATCGGGCCGGCGGAAGCGTTGCGGGGCCTGGGCATCGACATCGTCGTCGACCTGCCCGGCGTCGGCCGTAACCTGCAGGACCACATGCTGTTCGGGGTCGGGTACCAGAGTCTGCGGGACCTGCCGTTCCCGCAGCTGCTGTCGGAGGCGGGCCTGTTCGTGCACACCCGGGACGGGTTGTCGGCGGCATCTCCGGACCTGCAGTTCTTCTTCGGTCCGGTGCAGTTCGTCGACGACCGGTACCGTGTCGACGGGCCGGGGTTCACGTTCGCGCCGATCCTGGCGCGTCCGCACAGTCGCGGTACCGTCTCGTTGCGCTCGGCCGACCCGCAGGACCTGCCGGTGGTCGACCCGCAGTACCTGACCGCCGAGGCCGACGTCGACGTGCTCGTGCACGGCATCTCGCTGGCCCGCGAGCTGGTGGGTACCACGGCCTTCCGGTCGTTCCGCGGCCGGGAACTGGCCCCCGGTGACCAGGTGACCGAACGCAAGGACCTGGTCGGCTACGTGCGCGACTCGGCGTCGACGGTGTGGCACCCGGTAGGTACCTGCAAGATGGGCGCCGACCGCGAGGCAGTGGTGAATTCGCGGCTGCAGACGTACGGCGTGGACCGGTTGCGGGTGGCCGACGCATCCGTGATGCCCACAATCACCGCCGGCAACACCAACGCGGCAACCATCATGATTGCCGAGAAGGCGGCTGAACTCATCATCGAGGCGGCCGGCTGACCCGGGTACCCCGGAAGGAGGCGACACACCATGCCCGACACATACGACTTCATCGTCGTCGGCAGCGGGGCGGCCGGCGCGGTGATCGCGAACCGGTTGACCGAGCTGCCGGATGCGACCGTCCTGCTGCTGGAGGCCGGCGGCCCCGACGTCACCGACGCCGTGGTCAGCCCGTCCCGTTGGAACGAGGTGCTGCTGACCGACCTGGACTGGGCCTACATGAGCGAGCCGCAGCCGGCGCTCGGCGGCCGGCAGGTCTACAACGCGGCGGGCCGCGGTCTCGGTGGAACCTCGAACATCTACCACATGATCCACACGCGCGGCCGGCCGGCGGACTAC
>Ga0066670_10000795_pt1 | contig 10061 bp, 10 predicted proteins | sample GraSoiAngelo_119_FD_66459 | JGI IMG/M metagenome (GOLD analysis project Ga0066670, IMG submission 66459) | Grasslands soil microbial communities from the Angelo Coastal Reserve, California, USA - 14_0919_05_20cm | ecosystem: Environmental > Terrestrial > Soil > Grasslands | place: USA...
GAGCCGATCTCGACCCAGGTGATCCCGCGCGACCGCCACGCGATGTATTTTTCGACCCTTGGCGTGATTGCTTCCTCGGTCGAGCGTCTCGCGGTCGAGATCCGCCACATGCAGCGTACCGAAGTGCTGGAAGCCGAAGAGTTCTTCTCCGAGGGGCAGAAGGGCTCCTCGGCAATGCCGCACAAGCGCAATCCGGTGCTATCGGAGAATCTCACCGGTCTCGCGCGCATGGTTCGCGCCTATGTGACACCGGCCATGGAGAATGTCGTGTTGTGGCATGAGCGCGATATCTCGCACTCCTCGGCCGAGCGGATGATGGCGCCGGACGCGACGGTGACGCTTGACTTCGCGCTGAACCGCCTCGCCGGCCTCATCGAGAAACTGCTGATCTATCCCGAGAACATGATGAAGAATCTCGACCGGCTCGGCGGCCTCATTCACTCGCAGCGGCTTTTGATCGCGCTGACACAAAAGGGCGCCAGCCGTGAAGATGCCTACAAGCTCGTGCAGCGTAACGCGATGCCGGTATGGCGCGGCGAAGGCGATTTCCAAACGCTGTTGAAGAAAGACGCCGAGGTGAGAAAATACCTGACCGACGCCGAAATATCCGAGCAGTTCGACCTCGGCTACCATTTCAAGCATGTCGACACGATCTTCAAGCGTGTATTCGGCGAGAGCTGAGCGCAGCCGATCATGCCCAACGTCGTCGCCGTCAGCTTGCGCGCCGGACATCACTTCAGCAAGCTGCCGAGCATGAGCGTTCGCCTGCTCCGCGGATTAGGTGTCGCCGGCGATGCGCACATCGGCGCGAGCGTCAGGCATCGCTCGCGTGTGCGCAAGGATCCGACTCAGCCCAATTTGCGACAGGTGCACCTCATCCACACCGAACTATTCGACGAATTGCGCGCCAAGGGCTTTAGGGTTGGGCCGGGCGAGCTCGGCGAGAACATCACGACGTCAGGACTTGATCTGCTGGCGTTGCCTGACGGGCAGCCGGCTGCATGTCGGTACGACTGCGGTCGTCGAGATCACCGGGCTGCGCAATCCCTGCATCCAGATCGACAAGTTTCAGAAGGGATTGTTGGCGGCAACCCTGGATCAGGACGCCGAGGGCAATCCAATTCGCAAGGCCGGCGTCATGAGCATCGTGATATCGGAGGGCGATGTCCGCCCAGGAGATCGCATTGTCCCCGAGATGCCGGCAGAACCTCACCAACCGTTATTGCCGGTGTGACCACGGCCACAATAACAACCGAATGGTAACCGAGATCGGCTAAAATGACGCTCGTGTCAGCAGCTCCGACCATTCTTGTGTTCGATTCCGGGCTGGGCGGCCTCACGGTGATGCGTGAGATCGTCAAGGCGCGGCCTGACGCACATTATATTTACGTCGCAGACGACGCGTTCTTTCCATACGGCCATCACAGCGAGGACCAGATCGTCGTCCGGGTGGTACCGCTGATCGGCGAGTTGATCGCGACCCACTCCCCCGACCTCGTCGTGATCGCATGCAACACCGCCTCTACTCTGGTGATGTCGCATCTTCGCGAGCGTTACAAAGTGCCGTTCGTCGGCACGGTGCCGGCCATAAAGCCTGCCTGCGCGAATTCAAAAACCAAACGCGTTTCCGTGCTCGGCACCAAAGGCACCGTCAAGCGCGAATATACTCAGGGTCTGATCCGAGACTTCGCACAAGGCTGCGAAGTGACGCTGGTGGGCTCAGGCGAACTCGCCTCGCTTGCGGAGGCGGCATTGAGCGGGATCGAGGTGAGCGATCTCGAGATATCGGCTGAAGTCGCGCCATGTTTTCTCGGAAAAGAGCCTTCAGCGCGCACCGACACAGTGGTACTCGCCTGTACGCACTACCCGCTGCTGATGGACCGCCTGACCCGGTTGGCTCCATGGCCGGTGGACTGGATTGATCCGGCGCCCGCGATTGCCCGGCGTGTAGCGGATTTGCTCGGGCCGCCCGGAGGCGAGACCGACTATGCCGGGGCCGAAATGATTTTCACTTCCGGACGGCCTCATGGCCTGAGCCGCGCTTTGGTGCCATTTTTCGGCGGCCGCGTTCCGGCGTGAATCGCTGTTGACCTTTTCGGCCTCTCGCTGCCTGCTAGCTTCCAAGCCGCCATCTCTCTACGCAGACGGAGCATCCATTTGACGCCCGCGACGCCCGCCCCCCTCAACCGATTGCGCGAGGAATGGCGGAAGGGACGTCCCACCTTCGGCGCTATTGCGACCATTCCCAGCATACAGACGGTGCAGATCATGGCGCGTTCGGGGCTCGACTGGATCATCGTCGATCTCGAGCACGGTCCGATCGATCTTGGGTCCGCGCACGCGATGATAACGGCCACGGCGGGAACGCAGTGCGTGCCGCTGGCGCGGATCGCCGCCAATGAACCGTGGCTGGCGAAAGCGCCAATGGATATCGGCGCGCTCGGCATCAATTTCCCAATGATCTGCAGCCGCGCCGATGCCGAAAAGGCGGTGCGCAGCGTGCGCTATCCGCCGCGCGGCGATCGGCTCTGGGGTCCATTCCACGCGCCGTTTCGCTGGGGCGTTTCGATGCCCGAATACATGGCGAGTGCCGACCAAGACATGATCTGCATGGTAACAATCGAGCACATCGAGGCGGTTGAGCGCATCGATGAGATCATGGCTGTGCCCGGCATCGACCTCGCCGTGATCGGACCTGGCGACCTCGCCACTAGCATCGACAAGCGCGGTCGGATCGATGATCCCGAAGTCCAGGCTCTGATGACGCGCGCGGAGGCCGGCATCATGAGGAGCGGCATCCCGATCGGCGGAGTGGCGCGAACCGCCGAGCAAGCTAATCAGATGATCGACCGCGGCTATCTCGCGCTAGCATTGGGCTTCGATTGGTCGCTGTTTCAGCGCGGCATCTCCGCGAGTCTCGAGGGGATCAAGCGCTGAGCGAGGCGCGTTGTCCGACTTGACGGGGGGCGCCCGGCGAGCTTTGCGGATGGGTTCGGCGCTGCTACTCTGGCTGCTTAGCGGAAAAAGTGCGTGGGTTCCTGTTCGGTGCCGGTTGGCTCGTTGCAACACCGTTGAAAGTACTCGAGATTTACGTAGCGGACGGACCCAAGCCGCTGGCCTCTCCCGGCCCGTAAAGCAGAACCATCTGGCCTTCAGCCGGTCCAATTCGTGCTAGATCAGCGGTTGCGGGATGGCCGAGTCGCCCTTTTTAGATGCGGGAAATTGATGGAAAAAATGCGCGGAACGGTTCGAAAAATATCAATGCCGCGCCGCCTCGTTGCCGATCTCATGCATGCATCGATCCGCGTGCCTTTTGTCTCGCTACGACGGTCGCTCAACATCTGTGAACTGTCAGGCGCCCGCGCCCTGGTGGCACAGCCGCCCGGCTGGGCTGCGATTTTTGTCAAAGCATTCTCGCTGGTCGCAAAAGAGCAGCCGATCCTGCGCACGCTGTACGCCAAATGGCCGCGGCCGAGCTTTTATGAGATGCCGCGCAGCGTGGCCATGATTGCCATCGCGCGCCTTGAAGAGGGACAGGGTTGCGTGCTGCCGCAGAAAGTGGCGGCGGCGGACGCGTTAACGCTGACCGAAATCGACGCGCAGATCCGGCACGCAAAGCAGGCCCCCATCGAGAAAGTGCCGGCGTTTCGGAAGATATTGCGGGTAACCAGACTGCCGTTCCCCATTCGCCGGCTCTTCTGGTCGGTCGGCCTCAATTTCGGGCGCCAGCGCGCCAATTGGTTCGGCAATTTCGGCGTGACGTCGATTGCGGCGTATGGGGCGGGCGAACTTCATGCGCTGAGCCCTGGGCCGTACATCCTCAGCTATGGCGTGGTGGAGCAGGACCAAACCATCGATGTCGTGATCCGCTGGGACCACCGCATCACGGATGCGGCCTTGATGGCGAACATCCTGACCCGGCTGGAAGCCGTGCTGAACGGGGAGATCGCTGCCGAATTGCGTGCCAGCCGGCTACAGCTCGAACCCAAACCCGTTCGGGCGGTCGCGACCTGAGGGCAATAGCCGTCATCCCGGAGCGATGCGATGCATCGAACCCGTAATCTGATGCATCGAACCCGTAATCTGGTGATTCCGGGCCTGGTCCTACGGACTATCCCGGAATGACCCCAAAAAAAGGGCCTTTTCGTTGACAGGGCAGCGCTTTCTGCCTAGAACCCGCCTGCTCGCGGGCCGGTTTCGGCCCGCGATGCGTTTCGCGACCCGTGGTCCCTCCCTTCAAGCTTAAGGATTGGACCTGTCGGCTCCGGGAAGTTTCCGGCGCACAGGAGGGCGCGTCTCCTCAAACTGAAACTTTTACACGAGGACGCGATGACAAAGCGCAGTGAGGCCAAGTACAAGATCGATCGCCGGTTGGGCCAGAACATCTGGGGTCGCCCGAAGAGCCCGGTCAACCGCAGGGAATACGGGCCTGGCCAACATGGCCAGCGCCGCAAGGGCAAGCTCTCCGACTTCGGCGTGCAGCTGCGCGCCAAACAGAAGCTCAAAGGCTATTACGCCAACATCAGCGAGCGCCAGTTTCACGGCATCTATGTCGAAGCTGGCCGGATGAAGGGCGACACCGGCGAGAACCTGATCGGTCTGCTCGAACGCCGTCTCGATACCGTTGTCTATCGCGCCAAATTCGTGGCCACGATGTTCGCCGCGCGCCAATTCATAAATCACGGCCACATCAAGGTGAACGGCCGCCGCGTCAACATCTCAAGCTATAAGCTGAAGGTCGGCGACGTGGTCGAGGTCAAGGAATCCTCGAAGCAGCTCACCGTGGTTCTGGAAGCAAACCAGCTCGCCGAGCGCGACGTGCCCGATTTCCTTGAGGTCGATCACTCCAAGATGACTGCGAAGTTCAGTCGCATCCCTGCTCTCTCCGATGTGCCGTTCGCGGTGCAGATGGAGCCGCATCTTATCGTCGAATTCTATTCGCGCTGATTTCATCAGCCGCGTTCTCAGATATCGAGGCCCCGGTTTTGCCGGGGCCTTTTTTGGTTTTGCCATGCCCGGAACGTCTGGCGCGAACAGCGGCTTCGCGCTATTGCCCGGCCGTGACATCGTGACCTGCGAGAGTTCGGAATGACCTACACCCCCACCCCGCGCGACGCCCGGGCAACCCCTGTCCGCATCAACCTATTGTCGGACACCCAGACCCGCCCCACGCCTGCGATGCGCGAGGCGATCGCGCGCGCGGAGGTCGGCGACGAACAGATTGGCGACGACCCGACCGTGAATCTACTTTGTGAACGCGTGGCCGAATTGCTCGGCAAGCAGGCCGCCGTTTTCATGCCGTCCGGCACGATGTGCAATATCGCGGCGACGCTGACGCATTGCCGGCGCGGCGACGAGATCCTGGCGCACGAGACCGCTCATATCATTGCTCGCGAAGGCGGCGCCCATGCTGCGCTGGGCGGATTCCAGATCACGCCGTTGCCCGGCGCCGATGGGCAATTTTCGCCCGATACTTTCCGCAGGGCGCTTCACCCGCGCAGTCGGTATCAGCCGCCGCAGACGGTAGTCAGCGTCGAGCAAACCGCCAACATCGGTGGCGGCACGATCTGGAAGAAAGCCGCTCTCGATGAGGTCGCGGAAATAGCAAAGACCAATGGACTTGCTACCCACATGGACGGCGCTCGGCTCTTGAACGCATGCGTCTCCACCGGCATCAGCGCCCGCGACATGGCGATGGGCTGGGATTCCACCTGGATCGACTTTTCCAAAGGATTGGGCGCGCCAGTTGGCGCGGCAATCGCCGGCTCCCGTGAATTCATCGACGAGGTCTGGCGCTGGAAGCAACGGCTGGGCGGCTCCATGCGGCAGGCCGGCATTTGCGCCGCCGCCTGCGTCTATGCGCTGGACCACCACGTTGACCGTCTCGCCGACGATCACGCCAACGCTCGGGCGCTGGCGCGCGGGCTGATGCAAATCAGTGGAATGGAGGTTCAGCAGCCCGAAACGAATCTGGTCTTCTTCCAACCTGATGGCGCAGGCGTCAGCGGTGACAAGATGATCGAACGTCTGCGCGAGCGCGGCGTGCTTCTCGCGATGATGGACGGCCGAATCAGGGCCTGCACCCATCTCGATGTCAGCGGCGAGATGATTGAGGAGACGGTAGGATTGGTACGCGACATCGCGAGAAGCGCGTAAGGCGTGATGGCACCGCGGTTACTTCCCTAGCGCGTCATAGATCAGCGTCTTCAGCGGTAATTGAACTCGTCCGGCCTGCGACGGCGCCTGGATCAACAAGATCGCAAACATATCGTCGCGCGGATCGATGAAAAAGAACGTCCCGGCGACGCCATCCCAGCGATATTCGCCGAGCGGCCACGAAGTATTGGCAGGTACCGAGGTGCGCACCGCAAAGCCAAGTCCGAATCCGCTGGTCGCGCCGGGAAAATAGAACTGGTCGCGAACGATTTTGGTTTCCGGCCCAATGTGGTCGGACACCATCAGCGCAATGGTTTCGGGCTTCAGATAACGCCGGCCCTCCAGCGTACCTCCGTTCAGCAGCATTTGCGCGAAACGGGCGTAGTCCCCGATGGTCGCGACCATGCCAGCGCCGCCGGATTCCCAGCGCCTCGGCACGGTCGGGTCCTTGATACCGGCTAACGGCCGGTCAAAAGGATCATCCGGCACCGGCTGGGCGATGCGGAGCCGCAGGGCTGGATCGGCGACAAAGAAAGCGGTTTCGCTCATCCCGAGTGGATCGAGCAGCCGTTGTTTTTCGAACTCATAAAGCGTCTGGCCGGATATAACCTCGATGACGTGGCCGAGCACATCGGTCGAATGGCCATAATCCCACCGCGTTGCCGGCTGCTCGGCCAGCGGCAGTTTCGCGATCCGCTCGGCGAACGCGGCGTTGTCGGGATCGTCCTCGAACAAACCGGAATTCGCATAAAGTTTCCGCACCAGGGTGTCACCATAGAAGCCATAGGTGAGGCCTGAGGTGTGGCGCAGCAGGTCCTTTATCGTGATCGGGCGCGCTAGCGGCTCCAGCACAAGCACCGGCTTGCCGTTTTCATCCATTTTTTCGATGCCGACTTTTACGTCGGCAAAGGCCGGAATATATTTTCCAACGGGATCCTCAAGCGCGAGCTTGCCATCCTCCACTAGCATCATCGCGGCGACTGACGTGATCGGCTTCGACATCGAATAAATGCGAAAGATGCTGTCCGGCGTCATCGGATGCCTGCTTTCGAGATCCCGCACACCGAAGCATTCGAAGTAAACGGGATGGCCGTGCTGCTGGATCAGAATGATGGCCCCCGGCATCTTGCCGGCCGCAATTTCCTGGCGGATCAAATCGCCGACGCGCTGCAATTTCGCGGACGAAAAACTTTCAAAAGGAGCAAGCTGCGTCTCGGCACGGCCCGGGCCAGCGCATCCCAGCGCGAGAGCCACGATCCCAAACGCAAGCGCCGTCGCGACACAGCGCCGGCGTTTCGAGCCTTCAGTCCTCGATCGCCTCATGGGATCACTTCTTGAGCGCCCGGGATGCGTTAAGTTTAGCGGGCGGCTCAATCGGCACAAGGGCTGCCGAATTCCGCCAGCGCGTTGGAATGCAGTAGCGCGCTCTCGTTGGAAAAGCAGCAGAAGACGACCCTGCGGACTGCGGGGGCCGCTTGCAGCGCGGCGACTGTCGAGGAGACCGCGATGCGTGCGGCGCGATCGGCGGGAAAGCTGTAAACTCCCGTAGAGATGGCAGGAAAAGCAACCGAAGCGAGACTGTGGGTCTGGCAAAGCTCGATCGCGCGCGCGTAGCACGACGCCAACGCTAAATCTTCCCCCTGACGTCCGGAGTGCCAGACCGGGCCGACGGCATGAATCACGTGCCGTGCCGGCAGTCGATAACCCCTGGTGATTTTAGCGTCGCCGGTCTCGCAGCCACCAAGCGTGCGGCATTCCGCGAGAAGCTCCGGGCCGGCCGCGCGATGGATCGCGCCATCGACGCCGCCGCCGCCGAGCAGGGAGCGATTGGCGGCGTTGACGATTGCATCCACGCTCAACGTGGTGATATCGGCGACGATAACTTCAAGCCGCGCCGTTCCGAGCTGGCGCGCAGCCAAGTTCAGGCGGATGCGGGCGCGCTAACCGTGACGCCCTTGTCAGCCAGCAGCTGCTGCAGCTCGCCAGCCTGGAACATCTCGCGGATGATGTCGCAGCCGCCGACGAACTCGCCCTTGACGTAAAGCTGCGGGATGGTCGGCCAGTTGGAATAGGTCTTGATACCGTTGCGCAGGTCGGCGGATTCCAGAACGTTGAGACCCTTATAACCGACCCCGATGTGATCGAGGATTTGCACCACCTGTCCGGAAAAACCGCACTGCGGAAATTGCGGGGTCCCCTTCATAAACAGCACGACGTCGTTCGACTTCACTTCGTTTTCGATGAATTGCTCGATGCTCATATTCGTTTCCTTTTGGGCACAGCCCCTGGTGCCATGGTTTTACGGGCCGGCATCAGCTCGTAAGACCCAACTCTCATATGCGGGCCGGCATCGGCCCGTTCAACCCGACGCTGTCAAATATGTACCTCCAAACCATTGTGTGTCCAAAGTAAAATGGCGGGGAGCTGGCATGCAGGGAAAACTGAGAGGCCGCTCCCAAAGGCGAACCGGTAGCCTGCTCGCACCTTCATGATACCCGGCGGAGGCTTTTATCCCGGGCTGAAGCCCCTATCTAGGACAGACTGTTCTCGGGGAACCCGTTGGCCAGAGCAACGTTCTCTCGAACCGGAGATTATCGTGACGAAACCAGCATCCGCCGCGGCCGGGAAGGCCGACCCCTGCGCGTCATTGTTCTCCGATTCCGGCAGCCTGGCCCAGGATCTGGTGGACGCTTATATGGCGGTCCGGAGCGAAACTGAGCGCCGCACTGCCCCGCTGACGCCAGAGGATCAGTTGATCCAATCGATGCCGGATGCGAGCCCGGCGAAATGGCACCGCGCCCACACCACCTGGTTCTTCGAGCAATTCCTGCTCGGCCAGCACTGCACAGGCTACAAGCCGTTTCATCCGGATTATGCGTACCTATTCAATTCCTACTATGTCAGCGCCGGTCCGCGCCACGCCCGCCATCAACGAGGTCACCTGACCCGTCCCGGCGCCGGTGAGATCACTGAATACCGCCGCCATGTCGATGCCGCTGTGGTGAGACTCTTTCAAGAGACCAGCGAGCGTGCGCTCGCCAAAATCGCGCCGCTGGTCGAGGTCGGTCTCAATCACGAGCAGCAACATCAGGAATTGATGCTGACCGATATACTCCACGCATTCGCGCAAAACCCCATCCCGCCCGCCTACGATCCAAGTTGGACACCTCCGGCTTCAACGCGAACTGGTGACGACTGGATCACGCTCAGCGAGGGGATCCATACTGTCGGACAGAGCGACGACAGCTTTCATTTCGACAACGAGAAACCCGCGCATCGTGCGCTGGTCGGCCCGGTGAAGCTGGCGCGCAATCTCGTCACTAACGCCGAGTGGCTCGCCTTCATGAAAGACGGCGGCTATTCCAAGCCCACGCTCTGGCTCATGGATGGGTTTGCGACACTCAGCAATGAAGGATGGGTTGCGCCGGGCCACTGGCGCGAGATCGACGGCGAATGGCAGGTCATGACCTTGGCTGGACTGAAGCCCCTCGATCCGGGCGCTCCGGTTTGCCACGTCAGTTATTATGAGGCGGACGCCTTTGCGCGCTGGAGCGGCAAGCATCTGCCGACCGAAATGGAATGGGAAGTCGCCGCGCGAGGCGGGCATCTTAACAACGCGTTCGGGATCGTATGGCAATGGACCCGCAGCGCGTACGCCCCCTACCCCGGTTACCGGGCCATTGAGGGCGCGCTCGGCGAGTACAATGGCAAATTCATGATCAACCAATTGGTGCTGCGCGGCTCCTCGCTTGCAACGCCCGCCGGCCACAGCCGTCTTACCTACCGTAACTTCTTTTATCCGCATCATCGCTGGCAATTCACAGGACTGCGGCTCGCCGATTACGACACGTGATTTAACCAATTCAAGCGCGCCGAAAACGCCTTCAGGAGACTGCAATGAATGT
>Ga0066670_10000797_pt1 | contig 10057 bp, 10 predicted proteins | sample GraSoiAngelo_119_FD_66459 | JGI IMG/M metagenome (GOLD analysis project Ga0066670, IMG submission 66459) | Grasslands soil microbial communities from the Angelo Coastal Reserve, California, USA - 14_0919_05_20cm | ecosystem: Environmental > Terrestrial > Soil > Grasslands | place: USA...
GGTCGTCGGGACCGCGCCGTGCGCGCCGATCACGCAGCAGTGCTTTGGCATGTGGTCGGCATAGAGCACCAGATCGCTGGTTAGAAAGACGGTCAGTCGCTGGGGGCTCAGATGGAGCTGCGGGATCAGGCTCTCGACCTGAGGCTGAAACCATGTGTCATCGACGGCGGCGAACCCGATGTTTGTTGCTGGGTTCGTGCGCACGACGCCGTCGACCGCCGGAACGTCGATGCTGATCGGGCGACGGACCTCCGGCCTGAGGTTCAGGTGGTAGCCGGTGCCGATCTTGTTGAATTGGGAGCGCATGGTGGCGTCCAGAAGCTGGACCCCGGTGTTGCCGGCGGAAAGGTCGCCGCCAGAGCTCTTGCCAAAGGCGCCGCTCGCGAAGCTCGTCGTCGCGATTGTCGAGACGTAGTCCGCACGCTGGAACAGCGGCGAGGCGAGAATCGCGGCCACAGTGTCCGAGCCGTTGAACGCCCTGCCCCCCACGTTCACGTCGAGCGGGATGATGTCGACCCCGATCGTGGCGGCGTGTCCGGTGCTCGGGTCCGCGCCGACGATGTCGTACGTATAGGTGTGACCGTCCGCGGGGTTGACGCTCTGGCCGGACCAGTGCCGAACGGTTCGAGCCCCGGGGGTCGGCGTCTCCTCGTGGAATCGCTTCGAGGTCGGATTCCGGGTCGAGTCGTCGCCGTTTGAGGAATCCTCGGCCGCGACGCCCACAGATGTAAAGGTGAGCGCGGCAACCGCGATCAGTGCCGCTCCAGGCAGGCGAAACGTCCGGCTACGCGGCATTCGAGACGACCCTCTTCAAACCCTCTTGACGGCAAAGCCCACCAATCAGGCGGGCTGTTGCGATAGTAGCGAGGCCCAGAACCGCCGCCACAAATTAACGAAAAATTTCGCCCAAAAAACGTTAATCGACCGACGTTTGGGACAAGTGATCCATAGCGTCTGGGACAAAACGGAAGGAGGGTCCGATCCGCTGCGCCTCTCGGTCTGCGGCGCGGGTTCCGGAGACAGGGGCTGCGGTACGCTCTTTTGACGCGCCGCCGTAGCTCAATTGGCAGAGCAGCTGTTTTGTAAACAGCAGGTTACGGGTTCGATTCCTGTCGGCGGCTCCATGAGCGGCTTCATGGGAGGAAAGATGGACGCGGACGAAAGGTCTCGGCTGATCCGCCAATACCGCGACGGCTATCGAGTCGTCCTCGAAGCGCTCGACGGCGTGACCGAGGAGGAGCTCGACCGATCGGCCACCGGCGACTGGACGCCGCGCCAGATCGCCCACCATCTCGCCGACAGCGAGATGATGTCCGCCATTCGGATCCGGCGCTTGCTGGTCGAGGCCGAACCGATGCTGGACGGATACGACGAGAAGGCGTTTGCCGAGCGCCTGACGTCTGACCGCCCGGTCCAGCCGTCGCTCGAAGCGATGCGCTGGGCGCGTGAGACCTGCTCGCAGCTTCTCGACCGCATGACAGAGGACGATTGGCGGATCGCCGGCACGCACGCCGAATCGGGCCGTTACGGCACCGAAGACTGGCTGAAGATCTACGCCGCCCACGCCCACGATCACGCGAGCCAGATCCGGCGCGCCCGCGGCATGGCCTGAGCGTTGGCGACGACCCGCACGGTGCTCGACGCCGCCCTCACCCGTGCCCAGTCGCGACGCCAGGCCGATCTGGATGACTTGCTGGATGTGCTGCGGATCCCGTCGATCAGCACGCTGCCGGAGCGCCGGGACGACTGCCTGCGCAACGCCCGCTGGCTGAGTGATCGCTTCACAGCCATGGGCCTGCAGGGACGCATCGTCGAGGTGGTCGCCGGCGGCCTTCCGGTGGTGGTCGCCGACTGGAACGGCCGGCCTGGCAAGCCACACCTGACCATCTACGGCCACTACGACGTGCAGCCGGTCGATCCCATCGACGAGTGGAAGACGCCGCCCTTCGAGCCGGCGATCCGGGACGGCGAGATCTGGGCGCGCGGCGCCGCGGACAACAAGGGCAATCACATGGCGGCCGTCAAAGCCGCGGAGCACCTCTTCGCCGCCGGCGGACCGCCGATCAACCTGCGCTTCATCATCGAGGGCGAGGAGGAGATCACCGGACTGACGCTCCCCCGCTACCTTCGCGCCAACGCGGCACAGCTGGAGACCGACGCCGTTCTGGTCTGGGACAGCGGCATGGACGAAGAGGGTCATCCGACACTGGCTACGGCGCTGCGCGGCATCCTCTACACGGAGCTCCATGCCCGAGGTCCCGCCGTCGACCTCCATTCGGGCAGCTTCGGAGGCATCGCGCCGAACCCGATCAACACACTGGCGCGCGTGATCGGCGAGCTGAAAGACCGCAACGGCCACATCACCGTCCCGGGTTTCTATGACGCGGTCCGCGATCCCGGCACCGAGGAGCTGGCGGCTTGGAAGAACAAGGAAGCCGGGTATGTCGAGACGGTGAAGCGCATGATGGGGGCGAGGGCGCTGGAAGGCGAAGAGGAGTTCATGGCGCTCGCGCGAGTCGGGAGCCGCCCGACGCTGGACGCGAATGGCTTCATCGGCGGCTTCACCGGGAAGGGGGCCAAAACGGTAATCCCCGCCACCGCGACTGCAAAGGTGAGCATGCGTCTGGTGCCCGACCAGGACTGGAAGGTGATCCTCGCGTCGTTCGCAAAGCATGTGAAGAAGCTGACGACGCCAGGCGTCGAGATCAAGGTCGAGGTGCTTGGGTCAGCGCCCCCGGTGACATGTCCCGTCGATAACCAGGCGGCCCAGGTCTTGCGCGCCGCCTATCAGCAGGCGTTCGGCAAGGAGACTGCGCTGATCCGGGTTGGTGGCTCGGTCCCGGTCGCGGTGGACTTCCAGGAGGCGCTGGGAGCACCGCTCCTGATCAGCGGCATCGCCCAGGCCGACTCCGCCATCCACTCACCCAACGAGCACTTCGTCATCGACAACTACCACCGCGGCATCGAAACCGTGATCCGCCTCATCTGCGGTCTGGCCGAGGCGTAAACCGCCCGGCGTCACCCCCATAAAACCGTCGCCATCGGCTACGATCCCCGCGCCGTGCTGGTGCGTGGCTGGAAGCTGCCCTTCGTCTTCGGCCTGACCATAATCGTCGCCCTGCTCATCAACAGTACCGGCGCGCAAGATGGCGCGACGCTTGGCATGATCAAGAACGCGGCGCTGGGCGTGCGTCCTCCAGTCGACAACCAGAACCATCTCTATGTCCTGGACGGATGGGGCGGCGTCCACCCCGTCGGTGCGTCGCCGGCGCTGTCCTCCAGCACGTCGTGGCCGACGAAGGACATCGCCTACAGCCTCGCCCTCTTCCCGGATGGCACCGGCGGATACGTGATGGACGGATGGGGCGGCCTGCACCCTGTTGGCAGCGCCCACCCGGTGGACAGCGGCGTGTACTGGCCAGGATGGATCGGCGCGCGAGAGATCGTGATGGCGCCCTGGTCGTCGAGCGCAAACCCGGCGGGCTACCTGCTCGACGCCGACGGCGGCATTCACCCGTTTGGCGGCGCCCCGGCCATCGCCGGCAATTCGACGTGGCCCGGCGAAGGTGTCGCGCGCGCGTTCGTTCTCACGCCGGGAAGCACTCCGGCCCACGTCGCCGGCTACACCCTGGAGGGCGATGGCGGCGTTCATCCATTCGGGGGAGCCGCCCCGGTGATCGGGAACGCACGGTGGCCGACCGACATCGCCCGGGGGATCGTGCTGCTTTCCGGTCGCCGGACTTTCTTCGTCCAGGGATACACGCTCGACTACTCCGGCGCCATCCATCCGTTCGGCGGCGCTCCGGCGGTGACCCCCTCGGCGCAGTGGCCTGGTCAGGACATGGCCGACTCGATGGTTTCCTGGACCGCCGCGGCGGCGGGATCGCCCGGTGGCTGGGTCCTCGACCGCCACGGCGAGGTGCATGTATGGGGCAGCGCGCCGGCGCTCGCCGCATCGCAGACGTGGCCTGAGTGGGACATCGCGCGAGGGCTCGCCGGCGCGGGCAGTGGTGGCGGCAGCACAGAGCGGTTGATCCTCGAGGCGCGCCCGTCAGGTGACGGTTGGGGCTCGTATTACAACCAGCGCGATGCCCGATGGGCATCGGCGCAAGTCGGCGGCGCCACCTACCCGGTCTGGATGATCGGATGCCTCATCTCCGACCTCGCGATGGTGTACGCGCATTTCGGTTACAAGTCCGTCACGCCCGCAACGATTGCCGCCCGCTCGGGTTGGTTCGATCTGCACGGCGCGATGTTCAACTCCGCGCTCAACGTTCCAGGGCACACCACGGTCATCGTTCGCGATCCCGACCTGTCCTGGATCAGAGCCCATGTCGCCGCCGGCCATCCGGTGATCGTCGGCATGAATCTCCCCACCGGCGGCACGCACTTTGTGACGCTGACGGGCCTGAACGGCGCGTCGGACTTCTGGACCAACGATCCGTGGGAGCAGAACGCGATGCACGTGCCGTTCTCGGGCGACTGGTTCGACCGCGGTCCGATCTACGAGGCGGTCGCCTTCCTTTAATAGGCTGGGTTGGCGCCCACCCGCTTCCGAGCCATCCTGCCTACGTGGCGAGAATTCCGCGCATTCCGTCAGGGCTGACGAAACGACCGTTTACTCTGCCTCAGGCGCGGATGGCCGGGCTCACGCTCAGCTCGCTGAGAGGTAAGGCATGGCGACGTCTGGGGAGTGAGCTTTATTGCTGGACTGGTCTGCGGGAGGATCCCTGGATGCTCTTGTCGGCATGGCGAAGCTTGCTGCCTCCAAACAGCACGTTCGCGGGAGCAACCGCCGCCTGGCTCTTGGGTCTCGACCTGGATCCGACCAATCCAGTCGAGATCGTCGCGCCTTACCGGTCCGGCGTCCGTCCGCGAGCAGGCCTCAGCGTGCGTCGCTGCGACATTGCGGAGAGCGAGACCGTCACAATCCGAGGCCTTCGCGGGACAACGCTGCACCGGACACTTGTCGACCTGTGCATTCAACGCACCGCGGTTGAGGCTCTCGCCGCCATCGACATGGCCGTCCGTGCCGGACTCACCGACACAGCCGCTCTGAGCAGCTACTGCGAGACAGTCAAGGGCCCGGGCTGGATCACGGCGTCTGCAGACGCTTGCAATGCTGGCGGCGCCGGCCGAGTCGCCGATGGAGACGCGGCTTCGATGGCTGCTCATCGAATCTGGCCTTCCGCCGCCCGAGGTGCAAAGAGATCTCCGCGATGACGACGGCCGCTTCGTAGGCCGAGCTGACCTCTACTACGCGGCGTCGCGGCTCGCCATCGAATACGACGGTGGCAACCACCGCGATCGCTTGGTCGAGGACAATCGGCGCCAGAACTTGCTGATCAACGCTGGATTTCGTCTCTTGCGTTTCACGGCATCAGACGTGCATCAGCGCCCCGACGTGGTCACGGCGCAGGTGCGGGACGCTTTTACGAACGGTTGGCGCCAAACGAACTCAATTCACGCCTTGAGGGGCGCGGTTGACGCCAAACGTGCGGAAAGAGGCCGAGGGTCAGGGAGTCGGGTGGTCAGGAACCCTCGTCGACCTGGTAAATGTGGTCGGCCACGAGCCCGTGGGCTTCGCGATGGACCCGTACCGCAGTCTCAGCATCGGGCGCCTCGACCAGACAGAACACCTTTCCCGCCTTGTCGTCGACCCAGTACCGCTTGTAATCCACGCCGTACTCACCTTGTTTTGCCAGGTCCGCCTCGTGTGCCTTGGCGACATCCGCCGCCGTGGTGCCGTCGGGCAGCGTTTCGTGAACATCCATGAAGAGCGGCATATCGAATCCTCCCTAAACCCCAACGACGTTACGGTCCACCTAGGTTAGCCCCGCAACAGAGATGGCGGGGGCCATCGTAGATCCTTTTCGAACTCTTCTCGGGCACTGGGCGCCTGGCCCGGTGGGTAATCGCTCACATGTCTGACTTGGATGTCGCGCGGAGGCTCGGACCCGCGCCTGACTCGGAAGACCAGTTCCTCACCGACCTGGTGCTCTTCTGCACGTCCCGTGGGCCGAAGGCGACGCCTACCTCTCGTACCAGCCCTCGAGAAAGGCGCGTCCAAGGGTGCCGTTGAAGACCATGTACATCAGCCAGGCGGGCGTCGCTCCCCGGTCAATCTCGATCTTCTCGGCCTCGAGGGCGAGGACCGCGAAGATGTAGCGGTGCTTTCCAGTGCCGGGCGGCGGCGCGGCGCCAACGTAGCGCATCGATCTGGCGTCGTTCGGGAGCTGGAAGGCACCCGGCGGGAGACTTGAGCCGGACTCATCGCCGGCTCCGGTAGGCAGCTCGGTGACGTTGCCCGGTATGTTCACCACGGCCCAGTGCCAGAAGCCAAGGACGGTGGGCGCTTCGGGGTCGACCATGGTGACCACGAAGCTCTTCGTCCGTGAGGGGAAGCCGCTCCAGGAGAGTTGCGGCGAGACGTCCTGGCCGCCGGCGCCGAATACGCCGCTGACCTGCGGCATCGCCAGCTTCTCACCTTCCCGGAGGTCGCTGCTGGTCAGTGAGAAGGAGGCCGCCCGGGGAAGGTTGTCGTAGGGGTTCCAGCTCATTTCGACTTCTCCTATCTTGCGCCGGAGAGTTGAATCGCGGGAAGGGAGCGGAGAGGGAGAGATTCGAACTCTCGATGGGCCAGTGACCCATAACGGTTTTCGAGACCGCCGCCTTCAACCACTCGGCCACCTCTCCGAGACCCGTGCAGCGCTATTTATCCCACACGTGCCTGGAGCTCAAATGGCGGTCCCGACCGGATTCGAACCGGCGTTCTCGGCCTTGACAGGGCCGCGTGTTTGGCCAGGCTACACCACGGGACCGGCAGCGGCTAAGTCTACCAACGGCCTGGGAATCACCCCGAACTGAACGGTAGGGGGATTCGAGACCCCAAACCTATAATTCCCTCCGGCGTGAGCGACACCGACCGCGCGACCTCAGGCTCTCCGGACGACCTTCGTAGACGCTTCCAGATCCTGGAAAGAGTCGCGATCTTCTTCACGCTGCCGGACAACATCCTCCACGCCCTCTCCCGACGCCTCGCCCCGGCTTCGGCCGCCAAGGGCTCGGTGATCGTGCACCAGGGGGACCCCGGCGACACCATGTTCATCGTCGAGTCGGGCCGCTGCGAGGTGTACGTCGAGGAGTCGCCCGGCCACACCATCACCATCGCGCTGATGGGACCGGACGATTTCTTCGGCGAGATGGCATTGATCTCTGAAGAGACGCGCACGGCAAGCGTCCGTGCGCTCGAGGACTGCCGGCTGCTCACTCTCGACCGGAAGACCCTGTACGAGACGGTGCCGGCGGAATCCGACGCCTTGATCGAGCTCACCAAGCTCGTCGAGCAGCGCAAGGACACCTTGCCCAACCTCATCGCCCGTGCGCGCATGGTGGCGCCTGAGCAGGCTGCTTCGACCGTAGCCGTCTACTCCCCCAAGGGAGGCTCCGGCCGGACGACCATAGCCGTGAACATGGCGGCCGCGCTGGCCAAGCGGTTCCCGGGCGAGGTCCTGCTCGTCGACCTGGCCCTCCCCTACAACCACGCCGCCCTGATCTCCTACCTCACACCGACGGGCTGCCTTGCCGCCGCCAGCCAGGTCCCGCCGCAGAACTTCGAAGAAGCGGTGCTGGGCGCCATCCTCCACCACCCGGGCGGCATGATGCTGCTGCCTGGAGTGCTGCGGGCCGAGCAGGCCGACCTTATCACCGTCGACCTCGTCAACCGCGCCATGGGCATCCTGGTCAACGCGTTTCGCTACATCATCTTCGACCTCGGTGTCGCGTTCACAGACATCGTTATCAGCGTCCTCGACCACTCCCAGCGCGTGCTCGTGCTGGTCACGCCAGAGCTCTCGTCCCTGAAGGACGTCGGCGAGCTGCTGAACATCTTCAACAATGTCCTCAACATCGTCCCGGGCCGCGTCATCCTCGCCCTCAACAACAAGGTCCCAAAGTCGGTGGTCAGCAAAGAGGACGTCGTCCGGACGCTGAAACAGGAGCTGTCGGTCGAGATCGATTTCGACGGGACCAAGCCGGACGAGGCGGCCGTCAAGGGGGAGATCCTCGTCCTCACCGACCCCAAGAGCGCGATCGCGCGTGGGGTCGAGCAGCTGGCTCAGATGATCTCCGGAAGCACGGGCGCCGGCGAGTCCAAGGAAAAGAAAGGGTTCAAGCTGGGCCGCCGGTAGGCACCTCCCCAATCAATGGGGAGTAGCTGTGAATCGTCGTGGTAACATCCCAAGCGTGATCGAACAAGCTGTCGTCTCACTAACCCCCGAAGCCCAGTCGCGCCTCAAGGAGCTGCTCGCCAAGGAACCGACACCAGGGCTCGCCCTCCGCATCTTCGTCAGCGGCGGCGGATGCTCAGGCATGCAGTACGGCATGGCCTTCGACGACCAGCGCCGAGCCGAAGATGTGATCGTCGACCACGAGGGAGTCCAGATCGTTGTCGACGACTTCAGCGTCTCCTACATCCGCGGGGCGGAGATCGACTACGTCGACAGCCTGATGGGCGCCGGCTTCACGGTGCACAACCCCAATGCGGTGCACTCGTGCTCGTGCGGCCACTCGTTCGACACCGGCGAAGACGCAAGCGGCGCGCAGGCCTGCGGCTGCGGCCACTAAACCTCTAAACGCTTCGATCCCGACGCCTTAGAGAGCTCGCGCTTCTTACCATGGGCGTGATCACGCCCATCGGCATCCTCGCGGTGAACGCATCCGCCTTCGTGATGGTGCACCTCCAGGCCTTCCGCGTCGGCATCGCCGCCTGCGCGCTCATCAGCGGTCTGGTCTTGAACGGCCTCACCGCGTGGTGGCTGCTGCGCCTGGCCAGCCGCAACGCTCCCCCACTTTTTCGCGAGTACCGGATGTGGGCCATCGGAGCCGCCGTGGCGATCGTTCTGGTGACCGCGGGCGGCGGCGGCTATCTCACCTACCTCGGGTTGAAAGACCCTCAGCGGCTGCCGGACGCACTTTCGGTCATCGTGGCCACGTTCATGCTGGTGCTGCCGCTCGCCGTGTCGGTGGCGGCGCGGCGAATCGCGGGCATCGGGGGCATCATCCCGGTCGAAGAGCCTCCCGGAAAAGAAAGGAGCCCCCGCCGTCGCGAGGGCTCCCTTAGACAGCGCGGGGGGATCAAGATCCCCCCACGGACCCCCCTCTCGTAACCACGATTGGGCGGCGCTCCGCCCAAAGCTGGGAGACGGCCGGAATGAATCCGGCCTTCATGCAATGCAAAAAAGAAGAGCCCCTCTCACGAGGGGCTCTTAAAAAGTCGGATTTGGTCCGGATTACATCATGTCGGGCGACATGCCGCCCGGCATTCCGCCGCCGCCCCTCTTGTCCTCGGGCACCTCGGTGACCATCGCCTCGGTGGTGAGGACCATGGCTGCGATCGATGCCGCGTTCTGCAGCGCCGACCGGGTGACCTTCGCGGGGTCGACGATGCCCGCCTCGAACATGTTCACGAACTTGTCGTTGAGAGCGTCGTAGCCCTCGCCTGCCTTGCTCTTGCGGATCTGCTCGACGATGAGCGAGCCTTCCTTGCCCGCGTTGAGTGCGATCTGCTTGACCGGCTCCTCGAGCGACTTACGGACGATCGCGACCCCGGTCGCCTGGTCGTCCTTCAGGCCGAGTCCGCCGTCGAGCTTCTTCTGCGCGTTCAGCAGCACCGTGCCGCCGCCGGCGACGATGCCCTCTTCGATCGCGGCCCTGGTTGCGCTCAAGGCGTCCTCGATGCGGTGCTTCTTCTCCTTCTGCTCCACCTCGGTCGCGGCGCCAACCTTGATCACCGCGACGCCGCCGGCCAGCTTGGCCAGCCGCTCCTGCAGCTTCTCCTTGTCGAAGTCGGAGGTTGTCTCGTCGATCTGCGCCTTGATCTGCTTGATGCGGCCCTGGATGGCCTGCCGGCGCTTCTCGTCGTGCTCGATGTCGACCACGATCGTGGTGTCGTCCTTGTTGACGGTCACCTTGCGCGCCTTGCCAAGCTGCTCGACCTTGGTCTGGTCGAGCTTGAAACCGGCGTCTTCCGAGATCACTGTGCCGCCGGTCAGGATCG